>Ga0187776_10000067_pt1 | contig 50871 bp, 50 predicted proteins | sample 0216_BV02_MP12_2_FD_132426 | JGI IMG/M metagenome (GOLD analysis project Ga0187776, IMG submission 132426) | Tropical peat soil microbial communities from peatlands in Department of Meta, Colombia - 0216_BV02_MP12_20_MG | ecosystem: Environmental > Terrestrial > Soil > Wetlands > Peat | place...
ACGAGCGCGCACCTCCTCGCTGTGACGCCGACCTGCCACTATCTCGAGTACGTGGACTGGGCGAACGCGATCCTCGAGGAGCCGCTGGAGATCGTCGGCGGAGAGGCCGTGATACCCGATCGGCCCGGAAGCGGGCTCGCCTGGAACGAGGACGCGGTGAAGTGCTACGAGATGGCCTGAGGGGCCTCGGTGCGCGCCGCGCGGCGGCGCTCGTGGTCGTAGAGGTGGCGCTTGCGCACGCGGATCGACTTCGGCGTGATCTCGACGAGCTCGTCGTCGTCGATGAACTCGACCGCCAGCTCGAGCGTGAGCTTGATGGGCGGCGTCAGCAGGATCGCCTCGTCCTTGCCCGCCGCGCGGATGTTGGTGAGGTGCTTCTCGCGGATCGGGTTGACGACGAGGTCGTTGTCGCGGCTGTGCACGCCGATCACCATGCCCTCGTAGACGCGCTCGCCGGGGCTCACCAGCATGCGGCCGCGCTCCTGCAGTTTCCACAGCGCGTACGCGACCGCCTCGCCCTGCTCCGCCGACACCAGCACGCCGTTCCTGCGCGAGGGGATCTCGGGCTTCATCGGGCCGTACTCGTCGAACACATGGCTCATGAGGCCGGTGCCGCGCGTGAGGTTGAGGAACTCTGACTGGAAGCCGATCAACCCGCGCGCGGGGATGCGGTAGTCGAGGCGCACCCGGCCGCGCCCGTCGGGCATCATGTCAAGCAGGTCGACGCGTCGCACACCGAGCGCCTCCATCACCGGGCCCTGATGGGCTTCCTCCACATCGACCGTGAGGATCTCGAAGGGCTCCTGCCTCGCTCCGCCGACCGTCTTTGTCACCACGCGTGGGCGTGACACCGCGAGCTCGTAGCCCTCGCGGCGCATGTTCTCGAGCAGGATCGTCAGGTGCAGCTCGCCGCGGCCCGACACCCGGAAGACGTCGGCGTCGGCGGTTTCCTCGACGCGCAACGCGACGTTGCCCTGCAGCTCGCGGAACAGGCGCTCGCGGATCTGGCGGCTGGTGACGAAGCGCCCTTCCTGGCCGGCGAACGGTGAGGTATTCACCTGGAAGTTCATCGTGAGCGTGGGCTCGTCGACTTTGAGCATGGGAAGGGCCTCCGGCACGAGCGGGTCAGCGAAGGTGACGCCGATCGCGGTTGCCTCTACGCCGGTGACGAGCACGATGTCGCCGGCGGCCGCCTCCTCCATGGGAAGGCGCTCCAGACCGCGGAAGCCCATCACCTGTCCAACCTTGGCCTTCGCCGGCTCGCACCCCTCGTGCAGGACGACGACCTCCTGCGCGGGCCGCAGCCTCCCCCGCGCGATGCGGCCGATGCCGATGCGGCCGACGTAGCTCGAGTAATCGATGTTGCTGATCTGCAGCTGCAGCGGCCCGTCGGGATCGCCCTTCGGCGCCGGGACGCGCTCGATGATCGTCTTGAACAGCGGCCGCATGTCCTTCCCGGGCTTCGCGAGATCCAGCGTCGCAGTCCCCAGCAGCGCCGAGGCGTAGACCACCGGGAAGTCGAGCTGGTGCTCCGACGCGCCGAGCTTGTCCATCATGTCAAAGGTGGCGTTCACGACCCAGTCGGGCCGCGCGCCCGGGCGATCGATCTTGTTCACCACGACGACCGGATTCAGCCCGAGCGCGAGCGCCTTGCGAGTGACAAAGCGCGTCTGCGGCATGGGCCCCTCGACCGCGTCGACCAGGAGCAGCACGCCGTCGACCATCGAGAGCGACCGCTCGACTTCCCCGCCGAAGTCCGCATGTCCCGGCGTGTCGACGATGTTGATGTGCACGCCTTCGTAGGCGACCGCCGTGTTCTTTGCGAGGATCGTGATGCCGCGCTCGCGCTCGAGGTCGTTCGAGTCCATGACGCGCTCGACGACGTGCTGGTGCGCCGCGAACGTCCCCGACTGCTGCAGCAGCTTGTCGACGAGCGTCGTCTTCCCGTGATCGACGTGGGCGATGATCGCGAGGTTGCGGATGGAACGGGGCATTGCTTCGAGCCGGTTGCGCGAAAAGTCGCGCATTGTACCAGCCTGCTACGTCGAAAGGGCCTTTTCCAGCGCCGCGACCAGCGGACCGAGCTTCGGCGGGCTCGCCTCGAGCGCGACGGTCACGCCGTGGCTCGCGAGCGCGGCGCTGCACACCGGTCCTACCGAGGCCACCAAGGTGCGGTTCAGGTTGGCGGCGAGAGGGTCTTCCTTGCCGAGCTTCCGGGCAAACGCGAACAGGTTGTGAGCCTGCGAGGCGCTGGTGAACACCGCGGCGTGGACCTCGCCGCCGGCCAGCGCGGCAATGAGCGCCTCCAGCGGCCGGGTCTCGGCGGGCAGCGCCCAGCGGTAGGTGGGGACCTCGATGACTTCCGCGCCTCGCGCGCGCAGAGCGCGCTCCAGCTCGACGTTGGTCTCGCCGTAACGCTGCACCAGCACCCGCTCGCCACGCAGCGGCAGATCGGCGAGCGCGTCGAGCACCTGCGCCGTGGTAAAGGGCTCTGCCGCGCCGCGGTCGATGCGCATTCCGCGCGCGCGCAGCGCCCCGGTCGGCTTGGGGCCGCGAGCGACGACCACGGACTTCGACAGCGCGCCCACAAGCCTCGCGGCGAGGCCCAGGCCCTCCGCCGCGTCGAACAGCGCCCTCGTTCCCACGCCCGTCTGGAAGACCGCGGCCCGGGGCGGCCGCGACTCCAGCTCGCCCACCAGCCGCGCGATCCGCGCGGGGTCGATGTCCGGGACCTCGGCGAGCGCCGGCGCGAGCATCGTCCGGGCTCCGAGCTTCCCGACGAGATCGGCGAGCTGGGCGCCCAGCCGGCTCTCGAGTATGGCGACGGTCTTGCCTTCCAGGAGCGCCGCCGGGTCAGGTGCGCTGCCACACCGCGCGCCGGAAGCGCTTGCGGCGCGCCGGGGTCGCGACCTTCTGCTCGGCGAACTCGTGGAGCCTGGCACTCATGGCGAGCCGGATGTCCTCGGGCAGGGTGTGCGACGCTGCGTCGAAGCGCACCACCAGCGGGTCGCCCCTGCCGGATTTCACGGGCCCGACGCCGTCCAGGAAAAACCCGCTGCGCTTGTGCCACACCAGGGCCCGCTCGCTCGAGTCGATCCCGTAGCAGAGCTGGAACTGCACCAGCTCCCCGCCGCTGCCCTGCCACACGAACAGGTCGAAGTAGTCGTCGTGGAACCAGCGCCGGTGGACGCCGGGCTCGTCGGTAACGCCGAGTATTTCGTGCATCATGGAATCCGCTTCGGTGCCAGATTGATTCTTTGACATGCCCGGAATGCGGCGGTTTCAGGCTCCGGCATACAATGCGGCATACGCCATGATTCTACGCCGCCCCCGCCGTTGCGCGCTCGCTCTGCTGCTGCTTGCGGCCGCGGCATTTCTGCCGGCACCCGCTTCCGCGCAGGTCTTCCCCTCGCACGCGGTGAAGGTCGTGGTCCCGACCTCTCCGGGCGGCGCGACCGACGCCTTCGCGCGCGCCCTGGCGGCAAAGCTGGGCGAGACCTGGGGGCAGGCCGTGGTGATCGAGAATCGCCCCGGGGCGAACCAGATCCTGGGCGCCGACTTCGTCTCCAAGTCAGCGCCCGACGGCTATACCCTGCTCGTCTCGGACGCGTCCTCGTTCGTGATGAATCCACACCTCTACAAGAACCTTCCCTACGACGGCGTGAACGGCTTCACGCCGATTACGGTGCTGGTGCGCTTTCCCTGGGTGATCGCGGTGCACCCCTCGGTTCCGGCAAGCACGTTCAGGGAGCTGGTCGCGTACGCGAAGGCGAACCCGGGCAAGCTCTCCTACGGCTCCTTCGGCCTGGGCTCCTCGGCGCACATCAGCGTCGACTACCTGAAGAACCTGCTGGGAATCGACATCGTGCACGTCCCCTACAAGGGAGCGGCGCCCGCAGTCACCGACCTGCTCTCCGGCCGCATACAGATGATGATGGTGACCCCGCTCCTCGTGGAGCCGCACGCGCGCGCCGGAAAGCTGAGGCTCGTCGCCGCCGCTACCGCGCAGCGCATTCCAGGCCTGCCCGACCTTCCCACCGTCGCGGAATCCGGCGTGCCGGGCTACGAGGCGGGAACCTGGTTCGCCCTCGCGGGCCCCCCGGGCATGCCGCGCGAGGTCGTGGGGAAGATCTACGCCGACACCGCGAAGACGCTCGCCGACCCGGGATTCCGGGAACAGTACGTGACACGCCAGTGGTTCGAGGCTGTCGGCAACACGCCTGAGCAGTTCGCCGACTATCTCAAGTCCGAGTACGCCCGCTGGGAACGCCTGATCAAGCTCTCGCGTGTCAGCGTGGAGTAAAGCTCACTCGCCCCAGGTCTCGCGGGCGGTCTCGACCACGAGCTCCAGCTTCTTCCATTGCTCGTCCTCGGTGAGCAGGTTGCCGTGGTGCGTGCTGGCGAAGCCGCACTGCGGGCTGAGGCACAGCTGCTCGAGCGGCACAAGACGGGCGGCCTCGCCGATGCGTCTCTTCAATCCGTCCTTCTTTTCCAGCACCGGCGTCTTGGTCGACACCAGGCCCAGCACGACCTTCTTCCCCTTGGGCACCATGCGCAGTGGCTCGAAGCTCCCGGCGCGCTCGCTGTCGTACTCGAGGAAATACGCGTCGACTTCCGTCTCCTGAAACACCGCCCGTGCCACCGGCTCGTAGCCTCCTGCGGCGAGCCAGGTGCTCTTCCAGTTTCCGCGGCAGGTGTGCATCGCGATCGTCATCCCCGGAGGCCGCCCCGCGATCGCCGCGTTGACGGCTCTTGCGTACATGTGCGGCAACGCCTCGGGATCGTCGCCCCGCGCGCGGCAGCTGTCGCGGAACTTCTCGTCGCAGAGAAACGAGAAGCTGGTGTCGTCGATCTGCAGATAGGTGCATCCGGCCGCGGCGAGGTCTCGGATCTCCTCCCTGTAGACCTGGCCCACGTCGCGCCACAGCTCCTCGAGGTCGGGATAGGCCTCGCGGCTGATCGCGGCGCGTCCGCCGCGGTGATAGAGGATGGAAGGCGAAGGCATGGTGAACTTCGGCGTGCCTTTCGCGACCGACTTCAGGTAGCGGAAATGATCGAGCATCATCGGCCGGGCGCGGCGGACCTTGCGCCGCACCTGCGGGGTATAGCGGGGGTCGTCGGAGCCGGCGAACTTGTAGGATTTCCGGTCGAGCTCGATCTCGACGCCGCCGATCTTCCCGAGAAAGTCGTGGTTCCACCAGCCGCGGCGGTACTCGCCGTCAGTGATGCTCCGCAAACCGATCGATTCCTGGCGCGCGACCGCCCTCTCGATGCAGCGGTCCTCGATCACGCGCAGATCGTCAGCGGAAAGCTCGCCGCGCTCGACCCTCGCGCGCGCCTCCTTGATCTCGAGCGGCCTGAGCAGGCTTCCGACCTGGTCGGCACGAAACGGGGGCCGCGCAGTCATGTTGAGGGTCACGGATTGACCGCGAGCGTGCCCCAGTTGACCATGAAGCCCTCCGAGCGCTGCAGGAAGCTCGTAAGCACGGCGAGCATGCGCTCGGGCTGGTCGACCTCGATCGCGTGCGCCGCGTCCCAGACATAGACGAGATACGCGTGCGGCAGCCGGCTCTTCAGCAGCTGCACGCTTTCCTTCGGGATCATGCGGTCGGCCGTCCCGTGCAGGATGAGCGTCAGCTTGTCGATCGAGGGCACGAGGGCCAGCAGCTCCTCGTCGGTATCCTGCGCATAGCCGTAGTGCGCGAGCATCCTGCGATTCGCGGCTTCCATGTCCGCGGGTTTGTCCTCCGGCGGCAGCTTCTCGGGATGCAGGAACAGCAGCTTGCGCAGCTCCGAAGCGTCCGCGGGGCGTCCGCCGTGGCCCTTCGGGCGGAAGCCCGCGGGGCATTCGAGGACGAGGTGGTCGACGAGCCCGGGCCGCTGCGCGGCGAGCCAGACGGCGAGATAGCCGCCGAAGGAGCATCCGATCACGTCGCAGGGACCGCCGGCCGTCTTCTCGACGAATTCGCCCGCGAGCGCCGCGAGCGCCTTCATCGACCTTACCGGCGGGTGAGCCGGTGTGCCGTCGAAGCCCGGCATGACGGGAACGAGGAGCCTGAAGGATTTCGCGAGCTCGTCGAGCACCTTGGTCCAGCGCACACCGCCCGCGGGGTGCAGGTATACGAGCGGGCGCCCTTCGCCCGCGGCGAAGTAGCTGAGCTCGCCCGAGGAAAGAGCGATCCTGCTCGCTCGAGGTTGCGTCATAGATTCCGCACGTGCGGCAGCACGCGGTCGCGGAAGAGCTCCATTCCCCGCCGGATCACGTCGTCGGGGAGCGTGCCGACCTTCACGGTGAAGTTGAACACGCCGTGGCCGAGTTCGCCGTGGATGCGCCGGATCTGCGCCACCACCGTCTCGGGGCTGCCGCACAGCACCGTGCCGCGCTCGATCTGCTCGTCGAGCGACAGGGTGCGGCGCTTGTCGAGCCGGCTCTTCCAGCGGTCGCGGCTCTCCTCGTTCTCGAAATAGCGGGTCTTCTGCAGCACGAACTTCTGCGCGAGCTGGACTCCGCCCATCAGCACTTGATCGAAATATTTGAGCCCGTTCCCGAGATGGCGGCGGGCTTCCTCGTCCGTCTCGGCGATGCAGGTGTGCATGCCGACGAGGATGTTCTCCGGAGCCGGCTCCCAGCCGCTCGCCCTCGCCGCTTCGCGGTAGACGCGGATGCATTCCTTTCCGCTCGGCAGGTCGGCGAGCAGCACCATTCCCATGGTGGCGCGCATCTCGGCGGCGAACCTCGCGGAATCGGCGTTGCTCGCCGAGATGACGAGCGGCGGGTGCGGTTTCTGCATCGGCTTGGGCCAGATGGACACCTGGCGGTACTGGTAGTGCTTGCCCTCCCAGCCGAAGGGCTCGGGCTCGGTCCAGGCCCTGAGTATCAGCTGCACCGCCTCGCGCTGCCGTTCCCAGGATTCTCCCGGCGGAATGTTGTAGGCGAGATACTCGTGGGGGATGCCGCGCATCAGGCCGGCGACCAGACGGCCGCCGGTCATGCAGTCGAGCATCGCGTATTCCTCGGCGACCCGGATGGGGTTGTTGAGCGGAACCAGATTGCCGGTGATCGCGATCTTCGAGCGCCGCGTGGAATACGCGAGCGCACCGCCGATGAGATTCGGATTGGCCATCATTCCGTAGGGGCTGAAGTGGTGCTCGTTGCAGCCGACCCAGTCGAAGCCGCAGGAGTCCGCGTGGATCATGCTCTCGACGTAGGTGCGGTAGAGCGCGCTCGCCTTCCCCGGGTCGAAGTAGCGGTTAGGAAACGGCCAGTCGTGCGATTCCAGCTCCAGATGCGTGTAGGGCATCAGGTGGAAGAAGGAGAACTTCAATGCGATCCCCGCTCGTGTTTGAGCGAGAGAATACAACACAAGAAGATGAATCGGAGAATTTCTCCGGCGCGTTGGGCAGCAGCCCAAGCGAGCAACCCGCCCGACCCCCTAGCTCCTAGCGTCCCTTGCCGTTGCGCGATGCGAGGAGCGTGTGGTAGCGCTCTTCGAGGTCCCGCGCCTGCGCCTCCGACTTCAGCCGCTGGGTGACGTCGTTGATCACGGCGAGGCGAGCCGGCTTGCCCTCGAATTCCAGATTGAAGGACACGATTTCGACGTCGATCGCCTCTCCGTTCTTCTTGCGGTGCCGCGCAGCCCGCTGCATGTAGGAGCGGCTCTGATCCTGGAAATCGCGAAGAAGCTTGGCGATGTCCTCCGGATCGCGGAGCTGATCCGCACTCATCGCGAGGAACTCATCCCGCGTGTAGCCGTACTGGGCCACGGCCGCCTGGTTGACGGCCAGGAAGCGCAGGGTCTTGGCTTCGACCACCCACATCGGGTGCGGATGGATGTCGAACAGCATACGGTAGCGCTGCTCGCTGTCCTCGAGCGCCTTCTGCGCCCGTGCCTTGTCGGTGATGTCCTTGCCGATGCCGTGATACCCCTTGAACCGACCCTGCGCGTCGTAGATCGGCTCGCCTGTAACGCTGAGATAGCGCGGCTCGCCCTTGCCGTCGGTGCTCACGTACACGAAATCCTCGAAGGGCTCGTGGCGCTCGAGCCTTTCGCGGTGCTGCTGCCAGACCTTCTCCGGGAGCGGTCCGACGCCGGGAAGCTCCCAGCGCGTCTTGCCGGCGAAGAATTCCTGACCGAGGCCGCGTTTTTCCACGCCCGGCAGCTCGACGAAGCGGAAATTCTCGTCCTGAATCCAGTACCAGTCGGAGCCCATCTCGACCATGCGGCGGAACCGGGCCTCGCTCGCACGCAAGGCGTCCTCGGCCAGCTTGAGCTCGGTGATATCGTGGATCAGCGCGACGGAGCATTGCGGCGTCCCCGACTCGTCCCGGACCAGGATGCCGGTGATCCTCACCCAGACGGTCGAGCCGCTCTTGTGCAGATAGCGCTTCTCGTAGACGCGGGATTGAGACGTGGCGAGGAGCTCGCGCTGGAATCCCTCGGATGCCTGCCGGTCGTCGGGATGCGTGACCTCCTGGAACGACTTCTCCAGCAACTCCTGCTCGTTGTACCCGAGCAGGCGGCACAGCGCATCGTTCGCCCTGAGGAACCTGCCCTCGAGCGAGCCGACCGCGACGCCCACCGCGGTCTGCCCGAAAATCGAATAGAAGAGCACCTCGCCGTCCGGTACGGCGATGCCATGGCGACGATCCGGCCCGTTCATGTGATTCCCTTGGACCCCCTCAAGGTATGGACGCGCCGCGCCTATCGCGCGCGCCGGCTCGTTGGTAACTTAGGAAGCAAGTCTCGCACCGAGTGCCCCGGGGGACAATGAAATATGTTACAAAACAACGCCTACCGCTCTCTTGAGGGCCCCCTTGTGACCCGCGACGGCGACGTTGGGTGGGCGGACAATTCTGTGCAATAGTTGACATGGGAACGGTTCATGAGACCGCTGATCCTCCTGGCATGGGCAGCCCTTTCGAGCGCCACCGCGCTCGCACAGGGCTACCCGGCGAAACCGGTGCGCCTCGTGGTTCCATTCGCCGCGGGCGGCGCGGTGGACACCGTCGCGCGAGCGCTGGGCCAGAAGCTCGGCGAGTCATGGAAGCAGCCTGTCCTGGCCGACAACCGGCCGGGCGCCGGCGGCAATATCGCGGCCGACGCGGTCGCCAAGGCAGCCGCCGACGGCTACACCCTCCTGATCACCACGCAGGGTTTCGCCATCAGCACCGGGCTATACAAGAAACTGCCGTTCGACGCGACGCGCGACTTCACACCGGTGACGCAGCTAACCTCGTCGTTCCTCGTCCTCGTCTGCAGCCCGCAGCTGCCGGCGCAATCGATCCGCGAACTGATCGCGCTCGCGAAGTCGAAGCCCGGCGCCATCAACTACGGCTCGACCGGCGTAGGCGCGCCGCCCCACCTCCTGGGCGAGCTGCTCAAGAGCGCGGCAGGCGTGGACATGCTGCACGTCCCGTACAAGGGCGATGCGCCACTCACCCAGGCGCTGCTCGCGGGCGAGGTGCAAGTGGCATTCATGCCGCTCGCCGGCGTGCTGTCGCACATCAAATCGGGACGCCTGCGCGCGCTCGGGGTGAGCGGCAAGGCGCGTTCGGGGACGATGCCCGATGTCCCGACATTTGCGGAAGCCGGCCTGCCGTTCGAGTTCACCGGCTGGCTCGGGATCTTCGCCCCCGCGGCCACTCCGCTCCAGCTCGTGGCGCAGATTCAGCGGGACATCTCGAGGGCGATCGTGACGCCGGACCTGCTCGAGCGCTGGCCGGCCTGGGGCTACGAGCCGGTCGGCAACTCACCCGCGGAGTTCGCCACGAAAGTCGCTTCGGACACGGCAATGTACGCCAGGGTAATCCGCGACGCGGGCATTCCGCTCCAGGACTAAAGCCCTCAGTTTCCGAGGGTGTCGTTTAGCACCCGCGCGAGGCGCACGCCCGCCTTCCTGATCTGCGTCTCGGCCACCGGAGCCGCAACCGCGTAATAGGCGTCACCGAGCTCGACCACCCCCGAGATCCGCTCACCGCAGGACACAGGCAGCGGCGCGTAGACCCGCTCGCGAGCCAGCTCGTGGCTTTCGGCGACCCAGTCGGAAACCGAGCCCCGCTCCCAGGCCTCGCGGTCGGCTTCCGCGATGGGCGCCGAAACGACGGCGCGCTCCCCGCCGCGCTCCGCGGTCAGCCGGCTCAGCAGCTGCACGTCCCAGACAGCGTGCAGATTGAGACTGCCGTAGGGCGGGTTGTCGCGCTGGCCGAAGAACGACACGTGCACGAGGTTGCCGCCGCGGTCGCGGTGGTCGGCGGCGTGCAGCGGCTGATGGATATCGCCGACCAGATGGACGACCCATTTCAGCGCCTCGTTTCTCGCGCGCGGCCTCGCCTCGGCGTCGCGAAGCACGTCGATCTGGCGCGCGAGCTGCGCCGATGCGCAGCGCCCGTTGCGGCAGTATGTCGAGTAGTCCCCGCCGCCGCAAAGCGAGACATCGTCGTAGTGCCACGATGCGCGGCGCTTACCCCAGGGAAAATCCTTGATCTCGTCGGCCCAGTTCGCCACTTCGCCGAGGGTGCGCCGACCGGAAGGCTCGCCGTCGGCGAGACGGTCGTACCTTAGCAATTCGGACACCTGCGCCTTCGCCTTCGGGCTCAGGTACCTCGCCGCGATGTCGCCCACCATGCGGTGGCCCTGCGGTCCCCAGGCGAGGGCCGGCCAGGAGAAGGCGAGGAGTGTCCAGATCCAGGGCGCCGCCCGGGTCCGCCTCACTGCGGCTTGAATCCGATGTCGCGCGCAAGCTTGCCGTACTTGGCGTAATCGCTGCGGATGATCTCTCCGAAGTGCTCCGGCGACTCGGTGACGATGATCAGGCCTGCAGCGACCATCTTCTCGGAGACGTCGGGCAGCCTCATGGCACGATTGATCTCCGCGTTCAGCACACCGACGATCTCGCGCGGGGTGCCGGCGGGAGCGACGTAGCCGAACCACCCGCGCGAATCGTATCCGGGGACGGCGTCGGCGAAGATCGGCAGCTCGGGCTTGTTCGGCACCGGCACGGGGTTGGTCACCGCGATGAGCCGCAGCCGGCCGGAAAGCACGTGCGGCGAAAGGCTGGTATACGCGCCGATGCCGAGCTGCACCTGCCCTCCCATGACGTCTGTGACGATCTGGGTCGCGCCCTTGTAGGGGATGTGCTGGAAGGTGAAGCCGCCCATTATCGCCAGGTTCTCGAACGCGAGGTGCGGGAACCCGCCCTCGCCGTTCGTCGCAAGGGTCAGCTTTCCCGGGTTGGCCTTGGCCCAGGCGACCATCTCTGCGGCCGTCTTGAAGGGCACGTTCGGATTCGCCACCACCGCGAGGTAGTTCGTCGCGAGGATCGCGATCGGCACGAAATCCTTCAGGGGATCGTAGGGAATCTTCTTGTAGGTATGCGGGGCGACGACGAGATTTCCGCCCTGACCGACCCCAATGCTGTAGCCGTCGGCTGCCGAGTTCTTGAGAACCTCCATGCCGATCTGGCCGCTGGCGCCGGGACGGTTCTCGACCACCATCTGCTGCCCGAGGCGATCGGATACCTTAGGCCCGATCAGGCGCGCCAGGATGTCGGCGGCGTCGCCGGGCGGATAGGGAACGATGACCTTGATCGGCCGGGTCGGGTAGGTCTGCGCCGCAGCGGTACCGGCAAGCGCCATCAGCGCGAGGCAAAATGCGCGAAGCAGTCTCATGACTCTCGTCTCCCGTTGTGCGCCCATTCTAAGGCCGCGAAGTCGAAAGGTGCAGTGCCCCGCGGAGCCACGTCGCAACCAGCGCGGCCACCGCGTCCTCCCGTCCGTTGTAGAAGTGGTCGCAATCGGGGACGATCTCGACGGTACAGGGGCCGCCCGAGCGCTCACGGAAATCCTCCGCGGGATACGCGTCGCGCGGCTCCTGGTCGCCGCGCACAAAAAGAGAAGGACACTTCACCCTGGGCGCCAGCTCGAGCGTGTCGGGCGTCTCGGTGAGGCGGTCGAGAAAACTCTCCGCGCTGGTCGCGTACCACCATCCCGGCATCAACATCAGGTCACGCCCGCGGCCCGCCTGCACCATCTCGCGCGCACGCGCGGCGAACTCCTCGACCCGGTCGCCGACCATGAGGCCGCTCTTCCCGCCCCGCTGGACGATGTCCGTGCCGCCGCCGTGTGCGGAAAGCAGCACCAGCGCCGGTGTTCCTGGATGATCGACGGCGTGGCGCACCGCGAGCATGCCACCGTTGGAGTGGCCGATCACCGCCGGCGCCTCGAACCCGCGCGCGGCGAGCCAGCGCGCCGCAACCCGGTTGTCCTCCACGCCCTCGCTTGCCGTCTGGAACGCCGCGCCCTCGGCGTCCCGGCTCGATCGCGTGCTCAGGATGTCGTGCCCGCGCCGGTTGAACGCGAGACAGGCGAGCCCCAGACCGACGAGCACGGGAGGGAGGAAGCGCATCGGCCCCACGTAGAAGTTCATGGCGTTGCCGTGAAACAGAAGCGCCGCGCCTCCCCCCCTTCCGCTCTCGGGCTCGTAGTACAGCCCGTCGAGCGGCGTCGTGCCGGTGGGGATCGAGACCAGCTCCGTGCGCATTGCGGCTAGGGCTCGGGTATCACGGGCAGGAGCAGGTGCGCCTGGCGCTTTGCGCCGAAATGCAGCGTGACCTCCCCACCGAAGATCGACGGCGGCCGGTCGGTGGGGTCATCGTGGATGAAGGGCCCGCAGCCGCGCATCGGGTTCTTCATGTTCGACAGCGACGCCGCCTCGCCGCCGTGGTCGTAATCCTTGCCGCGTATCGTCAGCGCCACGCGATAGCCTTTCGGCACGACGATGCAGGTGGGCCAGATCTCGACGTCGAGTTCGTAGACCTCGCCCGGCGCGAGCGGCCGCTTTTCGTCGTGCGTATGGAAGGGCCTGTACGGCAGCGACCGTTTCGGGTCGAGCTTGCGCTGCGAAGCGCGCAGCCAGCCCTGTCCGATCGGAGTGCGTGGATCCAGGGCGCCCTGGAAGGAGACTTCCCCGCCCCCCGGGTCGAATACGCGCAGCACAGCGAAGATATCGGCGTCCGCCGTCGACGAGGAGACGAAGAGCTTGAGCGCCGAGGGCCCGGTGATCTCGGTTTCCTTCTCGAGAGCGGGCGTCGAGAACGTCACTCCCTCGCCCGTCGCGGAATAGGTGACATAGCCCTCGGCCGGCAGCTCCGGAGACAGGCGCAGTCCCTCCATGCCGAGGTAGAAGCGCGTCCACCTCGTGCGGGCGAGCGGCCATTCGTTCTCGTGCCGCAGCACGAACTTCTCTCTCGGGTGTCGCACCTGAAGCTGAACCCGCGGCTGCCGGTCCCAGCCGTTGTCCTCGCCTTTGAGGAAATGGTCGAAGAAGCGCTTCTGAAGCCTGACACCGTACTCGGTGTAGAACGGAGCCCAGTGCGAGCCGCCGTGGACCTCGAGCCATTTCTGCTTGGAGCCCGCGCCCATGAAGCCCTCGAAGTTGCCGCGGGTGTGCAGGCCCTGCCCGCCCCAGTTCGCCGCGGAGAGCAGCGGGACCGTCACCTTGGAGAGGTCGGGGCTGCGCTCGGCATAGTACGGAGCCCACAGCGGGCGGGACAGGAAGGCCTGCCACATATCCTCGCGGTTCTTTTCAAGCTCGGCGGGTGACAGGGTCTCCGGTCCGCACACCAGATCGCCGGTGACCGTGCTCTTCGCGCCGCGCTCGCCCTGTCCATGCTGCACCGTCTTCACCTGCATGTCCTGCCAGTTCTTGCGGAACGCGCAGATGATGCCCCCATGCCGTGCGCTCTCGCGGTAGGCGTCGTTCCAGCCCTCCCACACGCAGATCGCCGCGAGGTGCGGGGGCTGCGAGGCCGCGGCGCGCCACTGGTTGCTTGCGTAGTAGGAAATGCCGTTCATGCCGACCTTGCCGTTGCACCAGGGCTGCGTCGCCGCCCATTCGATGCACAGGTGAATGTCGCGCGTCTCGCGCGCGTTGTTGTGGCAGAGGTACCCGGGTGAACGTCCGGCCCCGCGCGAGTCGACGCGCACGCACACGTAGCCGTCGGGCACCCACTTCTCAGGGTCAACGACTTCCCAGTTGGCGTACCGGTTGCTGCTGCCCGCAACGGCGTCGGGATAGTCGCGCGCCATCAGCTCCCACGCGGTCTTGTAGCCTTCCTGGAAGGCAAGCCCCTTGCCATAGGGGCCGTAGCTGAGGATCGCCGGATAGCGGCCCTGCGCTTCCGGGCGGAACACGTCGGCCCGCAAGGTGAGGCCGTCGTCCATGACGACCGGAACGTCCCAATCGATTCTCATGCGTTCTAGCGGGTGACGCGGCTGTTGGCGAGCTCCAGCCTGTCGGCGAGGTTGCGGACCAGAGCGCGCGTCAGGTAGAGCTGCGCGCCCAGGCTCATCTTGCCGACTGCGTCGGGGCGGAACTTCGCGAGCAGCAGCTCGGTAGCCGAATCGACCGTCGCGTTGCGCGGCACCTCGCCGCCACGGATGTAGGCCATCTCGCCGAAGCACTCGCCCTCGTTGATCATGTTCAGCAGCCGGCCCTGACGGGTGACCTTGGCCTGCCCCTTGCCGATGAAATAGAAGCTCTTGCCCTTCTGGTTCTCGCTCACGATGGTCTGCCTGGCCGGAATCCGCGCCCAGTCCCCGGCGCGCGCCAGCTCCCAGTACTCGGTATCCGACAATCCCGAGAGCATCTCGACCTTCTTGAGCACCAGGTATTTCTCGGTATCCGGAATGGACCCGGGCGGGAGTACTTCCTGGACGGCGTTCGAGAGCGCCAAGGCGAACTCCCCCCAGGTCGGATAGCGGTGCTCGGGCTTCTTCGCCATTGCGCGCGCGACGATCGGATCGAGGGACTTCGGCAGCCCTTTCTTTGCCTGGCTAGGGGGAACCGGATCGTCACCGCGGATCTTCAGCCCCAGCGCCTCGAGGGTGTCGGCGGTGTACGGCTTCCTGCCGGTGAGCAGCTCGTACAGCACGACCCCGAGCGAGTACATGTCGCTGTGAAATCCGACCTCGCGGCCCGTGATTTGCTCGGGCGACATGTAATAGGGCGAGCCCATTGCGGCGCTCTGCGCCGCCTGGGTCTTGCGCAGGTAGGCGGCGCCGAAGTCCGAGATCTTCACGTCCGTCCCCTCGGAGATCATCAGGTTGGCCGGCTTGATGTCGCGGTGGACGATACCCTCCTTTGCCGCGTAGTCGAGGGCGCCGCAGCACTTGAACACGATCTGCAGCACGTCGGCGACGGGGAGCAGCTTGTCGGGCGCGATGTGCTTGGAGAGATCGCCGCCCGGCACGTACTCCATGGCGATATGCCCCGACTCCTCCGCAACGACCGCGTCGAGAATGGCGACGATATGGGGATGGCGCAGCTTGCCCGCCAGCGAGGCCTCGTTCTGGAACTGGGTACGGTACACCGAGCCGAATTCGGGATCGCGGAAGACCTCCGGTTCGATCGTCTTGAGCGCGACCTCGCTCCCGGTGAAGGTGTCCCTGGCCAGGTAAACCGTCCCGGTCGTTCCCTTTCCGAGCGCGCGCTGGATCTCGTACTTGCCCACCTGAAGGGTCAGGTTCAGCTGGACTGCAGGTTCCGACACGCCCTCTCCGCTTCTCCGCCGCGACGTCTGGGCAGGGCGCTGATTGTGTCATATCCGCGTGCCACCCGTTAGAATCCGGGGCGTGAGGTCCTCGCGTCTCGCGATCTTTTTCTTGACCGCGCTGCTGTGCTCCGCGGCATGGTCCCAATACCCCTCGCGGCCGATCCGGCTCCTGGTGCCGAATCCGCCCGGCGGCGCGAGCGATACGATCGCTCGGATCGTGGCGCCGCGGCTTGGGGAAGCGCTGGGCCAGCCCGTGGTGGTCGAGAACCGCCCTGGCTCCAACGGCAATTTGTCGAGCGAGCTCGCGGCGCGGGCCGCTCCCGACGGCCATACCTTGCTCCTCGGCCAGGACAGCCAGATCGTCATCAGCCCGCACCTGTATCCCGGCCTTCCGGTCGACACGCTGAAGGATCTCGCACCGGTCGCAACGCTGATCACCACCCAGATGGTGCTCGCGGTCAATCCTGCGGTACCTGCAAGGGATCTGCGGGAGTTCATCGATCTCGCCCGGCGCGCGCGCCCGCCGCTCGCTTACGCCTCAATCGGGAACGGCAGCCAGCACCACCTCACCATGGAAATGCTCAAAGCGCGCGCCGGCATCGAGCTGGTCCACGTCCCCTACAAGGGAGGCGGACCCGCGACCACGGCATTGCTCGCCGGGGAGGTCCCCGTGATGTTTGGCGGGAACTCGGTAACCGCCCACATCAAGGCCGGCAGGTTGCGCGGGCTCGCTGTGGCGGGAAAGAAGCGCTCGGCCGCGTTCCCCGAGCTGCCGACGCTGAGCGAGTTCTATCCGGGTCTCGAAGTCACGGCCTGGCTGGGCGTCTTCGCGCCCGCGGGCGTGCCCGCGCCCGTGCTCGCAAGGCTGCACGAGGAGATCAATACCCTGCTCGCGAGCGCCGAGCTGCGCGACAAGGTGCTCGGCGTGGGCGGCCTCGAGCCCTTCGTCTCCACGCGCGAGGAGTTCGCCGCGCTCATCCGCGCGGAATACGCGAAATACGGCGAAGTGGTCCGGGCGACCGGCGTCAGGATCGACTAGCCTTCCACACGCTCGATTTGCCGCCCGACTTGACTGTCCCCTCGATCGCGCTTCCGTTGACGCGACCGTGGTACTCCGCGCCCCCGGCTGTGAAGCTGATCTGATCGCCGCGCAGGCTGCCACGCGAGATCGGGGCCGATATGTTTCCGGTGGTGAGCGTTCCGGAGAGCTTCTGGAAGTCCTGCTTGAGCACCAGCTCGCCCTGGCCGAAGCGCCACTTTCCCTCGACCCGTGCCGGCACGATCCACAGATAGGCCGTGCAATACGTGTCGCAGCCGAGCTCGACCGTCTGGTCGGGCTCCCACTCTCCCATCCTGAAAGTGTTCGAAACCACGCGGGTCCCGGGCCTGAGCGTGAGTATCGTCGGCCGGAGCCTGAGGTTGAGGTCGGTGAGAAGGAACAAGGTGATGACGGTAGCCTTCGAGAGGTCCGTCTTGAAGATATCCGCCTCGACGAAGTTCGCCTTGCCCGTGACTCCCGCTTTCTCCGCGTTGCGTCTGGAGAGCGCGACCATGTCGGGGTTGTATTCGACCCCGAGCGCCCTTGCGCCCCGCTTTGCCGCGGTGATAACAGTGCGCCCGTCGCCCGAGCCGAGGTCCATCACGAAGTCCTTCGGGGTGACTTTCGCCATATCGAGCATCTTGTCCACCAGCGCCTGCGGCGAAGGAACCCAGACCACGTCTTTGCCCTGCTGGCCGACCTCGGGCTGGAATTCCGCTTTCGGCGTCTGCGCGAGCGCGCACGCGACAAATCCGGAAAGCGCCAGCGCCGACAACCCTAGCCTCGCGGCTCGCGATACCGACATTTTCTTCTCCACGGTTTGGGAAACGCGACTTGCCTGACTCGCAGACGGGATGATCACCCCGCCGGACTGCCTACGTCAACCGCGGCAGCTCCCCGGAAGATAGATCGGAGGAACGTTCGTCCCGTCGCCCGGGTTGCCGCAACGCCACTGCCTGACGGGCGAGCCTCCGCCGCTGGGCAGACTGCCCGTGTTGTCGAGCGGAGCAAGCGTGAGATCGTGGAAATCTATCCTGAGGTCGTTGAATCCTCGCAGAGATGCCTTGATCACGCCCACGTCGTCGGTGCTGATCGTGTCGACGTAGGTGGAAACGTTGCTCGCTTCGCACCCCCAGTTCCCCGCGCCGGGAGGATCCTCCCCCGATAGGTACAGCTCGGTAACCTGGTTCTTGCACGATCCGAGCGCAAGAATCGCTTCGGACATCTTGGCGCGCACCGCGTTGGATCTCAGGCTCGGCAGAACCAGCGCGGCCAGCACGCCGATAATCATGACGACGATCATGATCTCGACGATCGTGAACCCCGTTTGCCTGTACTTGCGCATAGCCCCTCTCAGCCGCAAGCCTCGTGCCAACTTTAAGGCCGTCGGATAAGTCACTGATATGTATTATCAAACAGGTCTTGTCAACGCGCAAGTGACCCGCCGGCGAACCGGTGCTTGTGGCTGGATTTCGGCAGAAACTGACGCTGCGTGTCCATCGGGATCGCCCCGCGTCTTCCAGCGCGCGCGCTGACAGCCGCGCAAAATCTTGTCATAGTCAGCGGGGGAGAGGGGGTGCGATGAGGCTTCAGGTTTCAGAGTTGCTGAAGAGCGGTTTGGGCGACTGAGTCGGCGGCGGATGAGCGACCTGGATTTCACGAAGCCGAAGGAGCCTCCGAAGCCGGCGCCAGCGGCGGCGCCGACCGCTGCACCAGCCTCAAGCTACGACCCCGCGGTCGCGGTCGAGTTCTTCAGTTCTGTCGGTAAGGCCGAGGCAGTCGTGCCGGGCACGACCCTGTTCGCCGAGAACGAGAAGGGAAGCCGGCTCCTCCTCAAGAGCGACAAGATATACCTGCTCCTCGACGGCGAAGTCAGCCTCGCCGCGAAGGGCAAGGTCATCGCCACCGTGAGGAAGGGCGAGGTCTTCGGAGAGATGGCCTCGATCAGCCAGATGCCGCGCAGCGCTAGCGCCGTGACCAAGGTGCCCTGCCGCGTGATCGCGCTGGACGAGGGCCAGTTCCACAACGCCCTGCGCAAGAAGCCCGAGTTCGCCCTCATGTTGATGAGCATCATGATCCGCCGAATACGCGAAGCGCTCGCGCAGCGGGCGCCCGGGGACGAGGCCGCGGCGGGCAAGCTCAAGGAATCGGCGGTTTTCGACAAGTCCGCGCTCGCGGTGCTGAACCGGGCGCTCGCGCAGACCTCGGTGCGCTACGAGCGCGGCAAGACCGTGTTCACCGAGGGGCAGACCGGTGTCCTCATGTACGTCGTAATCGAGGGGCGGCTCGCCGTCTCGATCAAGGGCAAGGTCGTGGAACGGATAGGCCCGGGAGGCGTCTTCGGCGAGATGGCCCTGGTCGACCGCACGACGCGCCTCGCCACTGTCGCGTGCGAGACCGATTGCGGCCTGCTCGCCATCGGCAGGAACACCTTCCTGGAACTCGTCAAAGCGAGCCCGGACTTCGCCATGTCCCTGCTCAACGCCGTAGGCGAGCGCGCCAGGTTCGTCGCCACCGGCCACAAGTAGGCCGCGGAAGCAGCCCCTGGTCATACCCCAGGGGAAATCCCGCCGCGCCAGGTTCTCTACGGATTGCCGATGTAATCGCGCTTGCCGAGCTCCACGCCGTTATGCCGCAGGATGTCGTACGCGGTGGTGACGTGGAAGTAGAAGTTCGGGATCGCGTGCCCGAGCAGATACTGCATCCCCTTGAAGTCGACCTCGCGCTGCCCGAGCTTGAGGTGGATGTTCTTGTCCTCGCTCCCGTCGATCTGCGCCGGCTTGAAGGCCTGGATCAGGTCGATTGTCTTCGCGATGCGTGCCTTGAGCTCGGCCAAGGTCTCCTCGGTATCGTCGTGCTTGGGCACCTCGGCGCCCGCAAGGCGGGCGACCGCCCCCTTGGCGGTGTCGCAAGCGATCTGCACCTGGCGCTTCATCGGGAGCATGTCCGGGTAGAGCCTGAAATTCGTGAGCGCGGCGGAGTCGATCTTCCTCGCCTCGACGTGGGCCTGCGCCTTGTCGAGGATGGCGGAGAGATTCTTGAGGATATTGGCGAAGCGCGGCACGCTCGCCTGGTACATCGAAATGGTCACTGCGGTCTCCGAGGTTTGAGCTGCGAGGCGCGCATTCTACCGCGCGCCCCCCCTGCGGACCTGGCTACTTGACGAGCTGCAGGAAGATCAGCACCAGCCCGACGATCGACACCAGCCACGACAGCGTGCGCAGCCACTGGATTCCAGCGAGGTAGATCAGCGCGTACGCGACCCGGCCCCAGAAGAAGAGCTGCGCGCCCAGGAGAGTCATGTCGTTCGTCCTGTTTGTCAGCACGGCGACCACCACGAGAACGGCGAACAACACCAGGCTCTGCAGGATATTGAGGTGGGCGCGCTCGGCGCGGCCCGCCCAGCCGACGAGCTTGGGCATGTCCTCGCGGTTGCCCACGAGCTTCATCAGCCCCACCTGCATGAACGCCCCGCCGACCGCGATCAGCACCTGCACAATGGCCAGCGCCGTCGCCCATACGAGCAGATTCAGTTCCGGTTTCATCGCTCCTCCTGTTTGTTGAACAAGGTCCCGCTACCCCGGCTGCCGCACCTAGGCGTGCAAACTGCTCACGCCGAAAGCGATGTCCTCGCCCGCGAGCGAGGCGAAATCCAGATCGACGCACAGGACCTGCTGCGATCCGTCGGACGCCTCGAACGCGAACGAGAGCGTCACGCACAGCTTGGGCCCGAGGACCGACAGGTAGGGGCGGGTGATCTGCACCTTTCCCGGAGTCTCGATCGCGCGGCGGAAATAGGGCTTGGTCTGCCAGTCGGTGCCCGCAGACGGCTGCACGACCTCGAAGCGCTTGTCCTGCGAGTGGGTCTTGCTCTTGGCCTCGACGTTGGCGCCGACCTGCAACCCGTCGCTGCCGATCAGGTAGCAGCGCTGCGCGCTGGGAAGCTTGAGCAGTCCCTGCACGGCCGGCTGGAGCTTGGCGCCCAGCGAGAGATCCTGAACGACGTTCTTGATCGCAGCGAGATAGGGCACCAGCCGCGTGTGCTGGCGTTTCTGGAAATCGACGAAGTCCGCCCGGTGGCCAGCGATCAGCCGCTCGAACACGTCGGCGCGCGCGTTCTCCGGCAGCAGATCGGGGCCGGCTGCCTGGAAATAGTCGCCCTGGATCAGATCCGCGTTCGCGTCTATGGCACACAGCGCCTCGCCCTCGGTCTCGATGCCCTCCACGCACACCATCGCTCCCGCCTCGTGCAGCACCGAGATGATCCCGGTGAACATGCGCCGTGCCAAGGGCTCCACCGTCACCCGCCGCGTCATCTCGCGGTCGATCTTCACGATGTCGGGACGCAGGCCCCAGATGCGGTCGAAGTTCGAGTAGCCCGCGCCGAAGTCGTCGATCACGATGAGGCAGCCGAGCTTGCGGTAATAATCCACGGCGGAGGTCAGGCGCCCCTCGTCCTCGAAAGGCGTCTCGATCAGCTCCACCGCAACGCGGTGCGCGGGAAAGTCGTTCGACGCGAGCATTTCGGAGAAGAAGGATCCGTGCCGGGGGCCTTCCGTCGCGACCTGGGGATCCACGTTGAGGAACAGCCAGCTGCGGGCGTTCTCGAGCTTCTGAAAATTGTGCACGTGCAGCGCGCGGCATTGCCGGTCCAGGGCGATCCTCCCCTCGCCGCCGGGCACCTTGGCGAACAGCTCGTATGGCCGGACCGCCCTGCCGCGTGAATCGGCTGCGCGGATCAGGCCCTCGTAGCCGACGGGCCGGCGATGGGCCACGCTAAAGATCGGCTGGAAGTGACTCGACAGACGGAACTCTTCGGAGGCGCCCTGCGCTCCTTGCGCGATGTATCTGTCGAGAAGAGGCGGAGCAAGATCCACCATGTCTAGGTGCCCCAGCGAAGCCGCGAAGTTTCCTGCCTGCCGATCAAGTACGGCGAGTATGCCACATGGCGCCGCAGGACGACGGATTACCGCTACTCCTCCAGCCGCGCGAGGCCGAACGCGAGGTCCTCGCCCGCCAGCGCGGCGAAGTCGAGATCGACGCAGAGCACGTGGTACAGGCCGTTCAGCAGCAGCGCGTAGGACAGCGTGACGCACAGCCGGGGACCGGTGGCCGATAGATAGGGGCGGGTGATCTGTATCTTCCCGGGCGCTTCCATCGCCCGGCGGAAAAACGGTTTGGTCTGCCAGTTGGTGCCGGTTATCGGCCGTATCGGCACCAAGCGCGGGTCGCGCGCGGCCGCGCTGCGCTCGCTCTCCGCGCTCGCTCCGATCTGGGAGCCGTCGGCGGCGACGAGATAGCAGCGCTCCGTGCACTGCAGCTCGAGCAGTGCGCGCACCGCGTTCGCCCGGTCGGCGCCCACCGACAGTGCAAGCACTGCGTCGGAGAATGCGGCGAGATAGGGCTGCAGCCTGGCGCGGCGGCGGTTGCCGAATTCGTTGCTTCCGTCGCGGAATTGCGCGAACAGCCGAATGAAGATCTCGTCACAGGCGTTGTCCGCCGGGGGCCGGACCGCGGGGGGAGCGAAAAAGTTTCCTTGCAGCAGGTCCGCGTTGGCCTCGGTCGCGCACAGGGCCTCGCCCTCGGTCTCTATGCCCTCCACGCATACCAGTGCACCCGCCTCGTGCAGCACCGAGATGATCCCGCCGAACATGCGCCGCGCCAGGGGCTCCACCGTCACCCGCCGCGTCATCTCGCGGTCGATCTTCACGATGTCAGGCTTCAGCTGCCAGATACGGTCGAAATTCGAGTAGCCCGCGCCGAAGTCGTCGATCACGACGAGGCATCCCAGTTCGTGGTAGTGCTCGACCGCCTTCACCAGCCGCTTCTGGTCGTCGAATGGTGTTTCGATCAGCTCTACAGCCACGCGCCGGGGTGATAGGCCGCGCTCTTCGAGCATCTGCGCAAACGAGCCGAAGCGACGGCCGCGGACCGCGATATGCGGGTCGACATTGAGGAAAAGCCAGCTGAGCTCGTCGCGCAGCCGCTGGAAGTTGCGGACGTGCAGCGACCTGCACTGGCGGTCGAGGTGCATGCGCGCGACGCCCGCCGGCGCCTGCGCGAGCAGCTCGGCCGGGAGGTAGACCTTGCCGGTCACGTCGGTTCCGCGAATCAGGGCCTCGTAACCCACGGGACGCCTGTGGGCAAGGCTGAAAATCGGCTGGAAGTGCGTGGCGAGGCGGTACTCCCGCCGTGTTCCGTCCTCGACGTCGACCGGAAAGACCTCGACGTCGGACTCTGCCTGGTCGGCTGTGCCCGCGGAGCCTTGGCCGGGGCTCATGGCTCTACTCCCCGCAGCTCGGACGGGCGGAGCCCGGCGGAATGCCGCCGAGCGCTGTGGACACCAGGCCGGGCGCGTCCTGCTTGCGGGCTTCGCCCGAGAGGAACAGCGCGGGATCGACGCGCGCGTTGTTGAGGCTCACGGACCAGTGCAGATGCGGCCCGGTCACGCGTCCGGTGCTGCCGACCAGTCCTATCCTCTCGCCGCGCGAGACGCGGTCTCCCTTCGCCACGTCAATCCTGCTCAGGTGGTTGTACATGGTGACGACGCCCTGCCCGTGATCGAGCACGACCGAGAGCCCGTTGAAGAAGAAATCTCCGGTCACCAGCACGCGGCCCGCTGCCGGCGCGCTGATCGGGGTTCCCTGGGGAGCCGCGATGTCCAGTCCGCTGTGCGGCAGCCGCGGTTCGTTGTTGAAGTAGCGCCTCGAACCGAATCCCCCGGAAACGCGTCCGATGGAAGGCAGATCGAACGCGAGGTCGTCCGATTCGAAATCGCTGAAGCTCGTGAACGCGCGCTCCAGCAGCTCCTGCTCGCGGGCGATGCGCCTCAGGTCTTCGGGTTCCGGCTCGACCTGGCGGCGGTTCGCAAGCGTCACATACTGCTTGTCGTATTCGCGCGAGCCGACACGGAAGGAGATCGTGCGCTCGGTCCTGTCGTCGCGCGTCACCACGACCTCGTGCGCACCGGGCTTGAGGGCGAGGGGAAGGCCGACGACGGCCTGCCAGGCGTCGTCCACGCGCGCGACGAGCACGCGCTGGCCTTCGAACATCACCTGCGGGGCGGGCCCCGGCGAGCGCCCTACGCAGACGAATGCGATGCCTCCAGGGACCGGCGCCGCGGCGGGCAAATTGAAGCGCGACCCCGGCGCGGCGAGCGCGAGCCCCGGCGCGAGAGCAAGAAGGAGGCAGAGACGGCCCATGGCGTATATTCTCCCCTGCTATTGTCCCTCGATTTCGCGCGCCCGGCCGGTGAGGTGTGGAAAATGGACGCCGGCCGCGCTCACGGGCCTACCCCAGGGCCGTATGTCGGGCGCATAATTCCGGCTTCCCGGCCGGCTCTCCCTTCGACACGCCCCGAGCGTCGAGGCGCGGCCCCTGTCGACAAGGAAGAAAGATGACTCCAGGCGCTGCGGCCATCGGCTCCTACAACACCTCGGTCGCGATGGAGTTCTTCAGGTTTGCCGGCAAGCCCAGGACTTTCGCAAAAGGCAAGAAGATCTTCGCCGAGAACCAGCGCGGCATTCCGTTTCTCCTGATGCCCAACCGCATGTACCTGCTCCTCGACGGGGAGGTCGGCATCTTCGCGCGCGAGAAGCCCGTCGGCACCATCCGCCCCGGCCAGATCTTCGGGGAGATGGCCTCGATCGACCAGGGTCCGCGCACGGGAACGGCGCTCGCCCGGTCGACGTGCCGTGTGATCGCCCTCGACGACCGCCAACTTCGGTCCGCCCTTGGCCGCTACCCCGAGTTCGCGCTGATGCTCATGTCGGTGATGATCAACCGCCTGCGCGAATCCATAGGTCGCATGGGCTCCGGGTTGCCCGCCGCGCGGACCAAGTGGATGCAGCCGGCGCCGCTGCGCAAGGACCTCATCGAGGACCTCGCGCGCGTGCTCGGGCCCGAGGCAAACCTCAGCTACGACGCCGGCAGCACCATCGTGCGCGAAGGGCAGGTCGGCGTGCTCATGTACGTTGTGCTGAAGGGCAAGGTCGGGATCCGCGCGGGGGAGACGCTGCTCGAGACGGTGGGTCCGGGAGGCATCTTCGGCGAAATGGCCCTGGTCGACCGCACTCCGCGCCTCGCCAGCGCTCTCGCCGAGACCAACGTGAAGCTCCTCGCCATCAACCGCACGGCGTTCCTGAACCTGGTGAAGCACAGCCGTCGCTTCGCGGCGTCGCTGCTCGCGGCGGTGAGCGCGCGGGCCCGATACGCGGCCTCGCGCTGAGGCTAGTTCGCCAGCGTCCGCAGGTACAGCACGATCTGCCAGATCTGCTCGTCCCTCAGGCTGCCAAAGGCCGGCATGCTGGTGCCTGGCGAGCCGTTGCGTACGATCCAGAACAGCTGGCCATCCGGAATGCCGTTGACGGTCTGCTTGCAGCGGAAGTTGCGGGGCCTCGGGTCGAACTGCGCCGAAAGAGGGCCCAAGCCGTCGCCCTTGATGCCGTGGCACATCTGGCAGCTCGGATCCGCTTCCCTCTCGTACAGCCGCCGCCCCGTGGCAACGGCCGCGCGATCGGCTGTCAGCGGGTTGGGCTGGCTGTAGACGGGTTCCGGCGCTTTGCCCGTAAACCGCGGCTGCGGGCACTGCGCAGCCGGCGGATACTGCGCAAGCGTGTTTGCGCCCGTGCAAAGAAACCCCGCCACGACCAGTGTTGCCTGAAGGAATCGCGCCGATCTCATACCGGTTCCCCGTCGCTACCAGTATCCTCGGCGCTCGCGCCGCTCGTTTGATCCAGGTCAACGAGGCGCTCCCGAAAATGAAGACGGCGGCGCGGGCGCTGTCGCGCCTGCGCTCGCCGTCGTGAAACCCGCGTTTAGCGCTTGTAAGCCAGTGTGGTGCCGGCGCTGTGACCGGACGCGACCGCGCTGGAGCCGGCGACATGACCGTCCCATACCGCGCCGACCTTCTCCGCCTCGCCCGTCACGGCGCTGCGACGATAGACGAAGTCGCCTTGCTGGAACAGCATGTCCTTGCCGGGCATGAACCCGTCCCAGACCGCGCCGACGCGGACCGCGCCGCCCGACTCCGGGTCCCAGGTGTACATCGAGTCTCCGTACTGGAATATCTCGCTCGTCGGAGTCAGCTGCACGCCGGATCCCGCGACCGCAGCCGAAGACAGGAAAACCGCGGCCACCGCAAGCTTGGAAATAGTACGCACTTTCATCTCTTCTCTCCCTTGTTCAGCAACAGTCTTGTCGTGGCGGCGACGGAGGCGATCGAACGCTGCCTCCCTCTCCCCGCAAATTCGGACACGAGCATTCGACACACTAGGCGATAGCAAGACCGATGCCATGGACGGCCGAGAAATAAGAACGGCGGCCGAAGCCGCCGCTTCTTATCGGCAAGCGGCCGGAGCTCAGTAGCCGAGCCACTTCGTGAGGACGGCGAGCTGCTGTGGATCCCCGGTCTCGTACCCCTTGTAGCCGAGCTTGGCGAGAATCTTCTGGCCGGCCTCGTTCTTCTCCAGGCCGAGCATCACGGCGCGCACTTTCTCGACGTCGGCGTCGCTCATCTTGGTCGAGGCGATCATGTGCTTGATCGGCACGGCCTTGGACTCGAGCAGCACGGCGCCGCCCTTCTCCTGCCACTGCTTGGCCACGGCCGGGGAGCCGGTGATACCGACATCGCTGAAACCGTTCTCGACGAAGAACGGCACCGCGTCCTGATAGCGCGTGGTGCGGATGTCCGACTTGGCCGCGTCGATGCCAAGGTCGCGCATGGTGGCGCGCGTCATTACTGCGGTGATGGAATCGGGATCGGGCATGCCGAAGCGCTTGCCCTTCATGTCCTCGGGGCGGCTGAGGTGCGGGTCCTTTCTCACGAAGAACCTGGCCTTGTACTCGGTGAATCCCTTGGTGAGCACGACCAGGCGGTACTTGCCGTCCCGCATGGACATCAGCGAGTGATGCGCCGGGTGCACGAACGCCAGATCGTATTGCTGCTCGTCCAGCCCCTTCCGCAGCACTGGATACTGATCTACCGGAACCACCCTGACGGTCGTGTGCAGATGTTTGCCGATCAGATCGGCGAGCTCCTTGTATTTCTCGCGGATCTCGCTGGGCGTGACGTAGTAGGTCACGCCTTCGTTGACCGCCAGAACGAGTTCCGCGCGAGCGGGAACTGCGGTCAGAAGGGCAACGGCGACGGATCCCAGCACTGCGAATACTTTAGCGAGCCTTTTCATGCGCTTCTCCAGTTTTCGAATAGTCGTCTGGCTTTTTGCAAGTTATGTGCCTCCGTACACATGTCGCAAGCATTCCGTCAGCAAGGCTTGGGGCCGGCCGCCATATTTGTTTCATAACAATAGGTTGCAGAACAGAACGATTCCGGCCCTTGGGCGCTTGGATGCCAGTGACCGCTAACATCGAGGGAGCTTTGCGCCCCACCGGAGTCGGCGATTCGTCAGGGCCTTCAGGCGCTTCGGTATTTCGCGCGCGCGCCTTTCGCGAGCGCCATGCCGTGGCCCGGGCGCCCCGGTATCGCGAAGTGCCCGTCCCTGCAGACCGGCATCTCCTCGAAGAGGTCGGGCGGGGTCCAGTCGATGAACTCGACGAGGAACCCGTTCGAGAGCGCACCCACGACATGGAGCGACAGCTCGTGAGCGACGTGCGGCGCGAGCGCGACCTCGTGCGCGGCGGCCAGATGGCCTATGCGCAGGGTCTCCGAGAAGCCCAGGGCGCGGCACACGTCGGGCATGAGGTACCGGGCGGCACGGCGCTCGATCAGCTCGCGGAACTCGAAGCAGGTGTAGTTGTTCTCGCCGGTGGCGACGGGGATTCCGATCGCGCGCGCGACTTCGGCGCATCCGGCGATATCGTCGGCGAGCACAGGCTCCTCGTACCACACCAGATCGAGGTCCTCGAGCGCCCGAGCCTGGCGGATAGCTGCGAGCGGATCGAGCCGTTGGTTCACGTCCACCATCAGGCGCACGCCGCCGCCCAGCGCGCGCCGAACCGCCTCGACGCGTTTTCTGTTTCCGAGCGCGTCGGGATGGTGGATCTTCATCTTGTAGTAGCGGCAGCCCTGCGCGGCGTAGCGCTCCGCCTCCGCGATGAGCTCGGCCTCGCTGTACTTGGACCAGCCGCCGCTTCCGTACGCCGGGATGCGGTCCGCGACCGCTCCCCACATCCTGTACAGAGGCATTCCGGCTGCCTTGCCCGCGATGTCCCAGAGGCCGATGTCGAGGGCGGCGAGTGCGTACGCCGCGATCCCCTGCTTCTTGATGCCCATGTCCGTTCGGAACATCTTCTCCCACAGGGCGCGGACCCCGAGCGGGTCCTCGCCGAGGAGCGCGGGCGCGAGCCGCGCCTGCAGGTACGCGAGGACGGCCTCCGCGCCGCCGCCGCCGAACACCAGGCTGTAGCCCAGGCCCTTCACGCCCTCGTCGGTGGCGATCTCCGCGACGACGAGCTTCTGGTGCGCATAGCTCCGCGCCATCGGCTGCGGCGTGGGAATGGCAAGGACATAGCTGTCCACCGCGGAGATCTTCATACGTGACCCGATGCTGCCGAGAGCCAATCGACGACGTAAGCGACCCCGTAGGCCGCGGCCAAGGCGAGCACGAACACCACCATGCCGCGCACCATGGTTTTCGGGATGCCGATGCCGTCGAGGTAGCGCTTGATGAAAAAGCTCGCCACGAAGAAGGCGATCGTGGAAAGAACAATCCCGAGCATGCGCACATTGTACGGGGATCGCTTGCCCGCGCGCCCAGAAAGGTGCATCCTTTCGCCGGGGGAAAGTCTCGCAGCGTCCAACTTGGGGGAGTCCATGAAGGCCAGACATGTCTATTGGGGTACGGGCGCGGCCGCGCTCGCGATCTCCGTGCTCGTCGCCGCGTGCGCGGGCATGGGGGACAGCGCCGGAAGCGGCGGAAACATATCGGGCACCGTCACGAGCAGCAAGGGCGGCGAGGCCGGGGTGTGGGTCATCGCAGAAACCACCGACCTGCCGACGAAATACGCCAAGGTCGTCGTCACCGACGACAGCGGCCGCTATTTGATCCCCGATTTGCCGAAGGCGAATTACAGCGTGTGGACGCGCGGCTACGGGCTGGTGGACTCGCCCAAGGTGCAGGCGGCGCCGGGTGCCAAGCTCGACCTCAAGGCGGTCGTCGCGCCGAGCGAGAAGGCGGCTGCTGAATACTATCCCGGCATGTACTGGTACTCGATGATCAACATCCCGGGCAGGGACCAGTTTCCCGGCACCGGCGAGAAGGGCAACGGCATCTCCTCCAACATCAAGACCCAAGAGGCATGGGTCGACACGGTGAAGAACGCCTGCCAGTCCTGCCACGCGCTGGGCTCGCACGGCATTCGCGTCGTGCCCAAGGAGTTCGGCGGCGGCGTTGCCGGCTGGGCGCGCCGCACTCAATCCGGCCAGGCGATGTCGAACATGGCGCTCGGCCTGGGCTATATGGGAATCGACGCGGCGCTCAAGAACTACGCCGACTGGACCGACCGCATCGCGGGGGGCGAGGTGCCGTTTGCCAAGCCCGAACGGCCGAAAGGGGTCGAGCGGAACATGGTGGTCACGATGTGGGATTTCTCGACGCCGAAGTACTATCTGCACGACGGCATCTCGACCGACCGGAACAATCCGCGCCTCAACGCCAACGGCCCGATCTACGGCGCGCCCGAGGAGAGCACCGACATGGTTCCGGTGCTCGACCCGGTGAAGCACCAGGCCTCGTTCATCAAGCATCCCTACCGCGACCCCAAGACCCCGTCGTCGACCGACTTGCCGATGCAGCCCTCCGCCTACTGGGGCAAGGAGCCGATCTGGGACGGGCACTCGAGCATGCACAACGCGATGATGGATAGCGAAGGCCGCGTCTGGTTCACGGCCCGAATCAGGCCGATCGGCGCAAACCCGGCCTACTGCAAGAAGGGCTCGGATCATCCTTCGGCCAGGGTCGCGCCGCAGGACAGCTCGTTCCGTCAGGTCTCTGTATACGATCCGAAGACCGGGGAGTGGAGGCACGTCGACACGTGCTTCTCCGCGCACCACCTGTACTTCGGCCACGACGTCAACAGGACGCTGTGGACGAGTGCTGGCCCGCCCAACAGCGGAGTGGTCGGCTGGATCAACACCAAGATGTTCCTGGAAACCGGCGACGAGGCGAAGTCGCAGGGGTGGACGCCGATCATCGTCGACACCAACGGCAACGGGAAGCGCGACGAGTACGTCGGGCCGAACGACCCGGTGGACCCGAAGAAGGACAAGCGGCTCATGGCGGCCTTCTACGGGATCATGCCAAGCCCGGTTGATGATTCGATCTGGGGCCAGTCGACCGGCATCGGATTCTCCCGCCTGGACCAGCCCGGCTACGTCGTCCGCATCATCCCCGGACCGAACCCGTCCGAGACCGCGCTCGCCGAAGTCTTCGTTCCGCCCGAGGGCGCCTGGAGCCCGCGCGGGATCGACGTCGACAGTACTGGCGTGGTGTGGACGCCGCTCGCGAGCGGGCACATCGCAAGCTTCGATCGCAGGAAGTGCACGCGGCCGCAGAACGGACCCGAGGCGGCGAGCGGCAGGCTCTGCCCCGAAGGCTGGACGCTGTACAGAATGCCCGGGCCGCAATTCAAGGGGCTCGATCCTTCGGGCAGCGCGAATCACGCTTATTACCTGTGGGTCGACCGCTACAACACGCTCGGCTTGGGCAAGGACGTGCCGATTGCGATGGCGAATGGCAGTGAATCGCTGATGGCCGTTGTGGACGGCAAGATCGTCGACCTCCGCATCCCCTACCCGCTCGGCTTCTTCACCAAGCTCGCCGACGGCCGCATCGACGATCCGAACGCCGGCTGGAAGGGCAAGGGACTGTGGACCATGTCGGGCACTCGAACCGTCTTCCACAACGAAGGCGGCACGCAGAACCACCCGAAGGTGTACAAGGTCCAGATCCGGCCGGATCCGCTCGCCGACTGACGCTTCGCCGGAAGGTGAAGCGTCATCCCGAGCACAGTGAGGGATCTCAGAATGAAATGAAGCGCCCCGGGGATTTCTCCCGGGGCGCTTGTCTTTCCACCCTCCGCCTCCAGGCTAACCCGCGGCATTTATTCCTCGGGAGGCCGCAGGTATGCTAGCAAATCCGTGACCCGCGCCATCCGCATCCACGAGAACGGCGGGCCCGAGGTCATGCGCTGGGAGGAGATCAAGCTCCCTCCACCCGCGGCCGGCCAGGTGCGCCTTCGCCACACCTCGATCGCGGTGAACTTCTCCGACGTCAACGTGCGCCGCGGCGGCTTCTACATGGCACGGCCGCAGGTTTTCCCGCTGATTCTCGGGAACGAGGCGGCCGGGGTCGTCGCCGCCACCGGCACTCGCGTCGCGTACGTCGGCACGGGCGGTCCGTTCTACGAGGACACGGGCGCGTACGCCGAGGAGCGCAACGTGCCGGCCGATTGCCTGGTGAAGCTGCCGGAGGCGATCTCCGACGAGACCGCGGCCGCATTTCTCCTCAAGGGCCTGACCGCCGCGATGATCATCAAGCGTGTCTTCCGGCCCGGGAAAGGAGACACGGTGCTGGTCCACGCCGCCGCGAGCGGAGTGGGCCTCCTGTTGTGCCAATGGTCGAAGCACCTCGGTGCCACGGTCATCGGCACCGCGGGCTCGGTGGAGAAGGCGACGGCCGCGAAGGCGAACGGCTGCGACCACGCCTTCCTCTACGCCGATTTCCCTGCGGAGGTGAAGAAGGTCGTGCCGCGCGGCGTGTCCGCGGTATTCGACGGCGTGGGCAGGGACACCTTCGAGCGCTCGATTCCCTGCGTGCGGCGCTTCGGCATGCTGGTGAACTACGGCAACGCCTCGGGCCACGTGCCCCCGCTCGACCTGCTGCTGCTCGCGAAGCACGGCTCGCTCTCGGTATCGCGCCCGGGCTTCAGCCACTACGTCGCCGAGCGCGGCGGCCTCGAGCCGGCCTGCGCCGAGCTGTTCGAGCTCGTCGGAAGCGGCGTCCTCCGGGTGCGGATCGGTCGCCGCTACGCGCTGCGCGACGCCGCGCAGGCGCACCGCGACCTCGAGGCGCGGTGCATATCCGGGTCGGCGGTGCTCATCCCCTAGGCTCCTGTAAAATTCGCGGCGGAGGAGCGCATGAAACCCGTCTCAGGACTCGCCAGGGGAATCGCAATGGCGGCAATGATCTCGATCGCAGGCGGCGCGCGCGCGGCCACGTTCGTCTACGTCTCGAATGCGGAGGACGGCGACATCGGCGTCTACGCGATGAAGCCCGACGGCGGGCTCGATGCCCGCGGGCGCGTCGCGGCGGCGAAGGTGGTGATGCCGATGGCGGTGAGCCCGGACAGGCGCATCCTCTACGCGGCGTCGCGCTCCAAGCCCTACGCGGTGCACGCCTACTCGATCGACCGCGGCACCGGCGCGCTCAAGCTGATCGCGACGTCGCCGCTCGCCGAGAGCTTCCCCTACGTCTCGCTCGACCGCACCGGGCGCGTCCTGTTCGGCGCCTCGTACGGCGGCAACCTGGTCAGCGTCAACGCGATCGCCGGCGACCGGAGCGTCCTGCCGCAGCCACTGCAGGTGATCCCGACCGCGCGCAACGCCCACGCGATCCGCGTCGACAACAGCAACCGCTTCGTCTATGTCCCGCACCTGGGCACCGATCAGGTCTTCCAGTTCGTGTTCGACGAGAGGTCGGGGCGGCTCGCCTTGAACACCCCGCCGCTCCTGCAGATGAAAGCCGGGACGGGGCCTCGCCACCTCGTGGTGTCCTCCGACAACCGCTTCGTGTACCTGCTCTCCGAGCTGGTCGCGACCGTCACCACCCTGTCGCTCGACTCGAAGACGGGCCTCCTGACCGAGGTTGGCTCGGTATCCGCCCTGCCGCCGGATTCGAAGCTCCAGCCCGGCGCGCCGCGCCCCAACTCGCGCAACACCGACAACGACATCTGGGCGGCGGACCTGCATCTCACGCCCGACGGGAAGTTTCTGTACGCCTCGGAACGCACCTCGAGCACGCTCGCCGCGTTCTCCGTGGAGTCCGCCTCCGGCAAGCTGACGTATCTTTCCAGCACGCCGACCGAGAAGCAGCCGCGCGGCTTCGCGATCGATCCGAACGGCAAGTTCCTCGTCGCGTCCGGGGAAAAATCCGAGACGCTGTCGGTCTACTCCATCGACGCGGCGTCGGGCGCGCTCAAAGCCGCCGGGAAATATCCGACCGGCAAGGGCTCGAACTGGGTCGAGATCGTCTCGTTCGACTGATCGGCATGCCCGACATCAGCGAGACCGTCTCCGCCACGGCGTCCGCGCAGCGCCATACCGGAATCGGCCGGCAGGTCGACAAGAGCCTGCCGCGGCGCCTGCGCATGATCCTCGCGCTCGACGACTTCGAGGCGCCCGCGCGCCGCTATCTGCCGCGGCCGATGTACGGGTACGTCTCGGGCGGCGCGGAGACGAACGCGTCGCTGCGCGCAAACCGCGCGGCGTTCGACAACTACGCCCTGGTCCCGCGCGTGCTGGTCGACGTCTCCGGCCGCTCGACCAAGTCGACGCTCTTCGGCCGCGAGTACAGCGCGCCCTTCGGCATCGCGCCCATGGGCGGCAGCTCGATGGCCGCGTACCAGGGCGATATCGTGCTTGCGCGCGCGGCCGCCGCGGCCAACGTCCCGATGATCATGAGCGGGGCGTCGCTGACGCGCCTGGAGGACGTGCGCGCGGCGGGACGCACTGCCTGGTTCCAGGCCTACCTGCCGGGAGACGACGCCGCGATCAGGGCGATGGTCGAGCGCGTCGCGCGCGGCGGCTTCGACACCCTCGTCCTCACCGTCGACGTGCCGGTCGGCGCGAACCGCGAGAACAACGTGAGGAGCGGCTTCAACCGGCCCCTGCGCCCTACTCTGCGCCTCGCGTGGGACAGCGCGCTGCGGCCCCGGTGGCTGTGCGGCATGTTCCTGCGCACCCTGATCTTCCACGGCATGCCGCATTTCGAGAACACCGGATCGCGCGCGCCGCTCATCACGAGCACGGCCGAACGCTACACCGGTCCGCGCGACAAGCTATCCTGGCCGCACGTCGAGCTGATGCGCCGGATCTGGAAAGGAAAGCTCATTCTCAAGGGCGTGCTCGACCCGCGCGACGCGCGCATCGCCCGCGAGAGCGGCGTCGACGGCGTCATCGTCTCCAACCACGGCGGGCGCCAGCTCGACGGCGCGATGGCGGCGCTGCACGCCCTGCCCGCGGTCGCGGCCGAAGCCGGCGGCATGGCCGTGATGATGGACAGCGGCATCCGCCGCGGCACCGACGTGCTCAAGGCGCTCGCGCTCGGCGCGCAGTTCGTCTTCGTCGGAAGGCCCTTCCTCTACGCCGCGGCGATCGCGGGCGACGCCGGCGTGCACCACGCGATCAGGCTGCTGCGCGAGGAGGTCGATCGCGACATGGCGCTGCTGGGGATCACGGCGCTCGCGCAGATGACGCGCGAGCGGCTGGCGGCGCCGACTGGGAGCTAGCGCGCCATCGCGGGCGTTCTGGCTGTAATGATTTCGCAACTCTAGCGCTCGGAGTCCTCCGGACGGATCGCAGCGGAGCTACGGCCGCGTGTGATAGATTGCTCGCCTTCCCGGAGATCAAGCCATGAGCGATCGAAGTTCCTTTCCCCTCGAATCCGTGCTCCACTCCCCAAGCATCAATGAAATCAACAAGCTGAGCCCCTACGCGGTCAAGTTGGCGAAGCGCTGGGCGAAAGAGCGCCCGGGCGAGACCCGCGAGCTCGAAGCGTCGGGCAAGCTGGTCGAGGTCCTCAAGCAGCGCGCCGAGGACGAGTCGCTGCGCCAGTGGCGCTCGCGCATCCGCGCGGTTCGAGGCCAGGGCGACGCGTCGCCCGGCGGCGCGCAGCCATAAAAAAGGCCGCGTCTTCTCGGCGCGGCCCTGGTGGGGCGAGAAACCGGGAATCAGCGATCCCCGTGCTGGTCCTCGTCCCGGTCCTTGTCCCCGTCGAAGCGGAACAGGTCGAACAGGTCCCCGATCGCCGGCATGTTCACCGGCACGTAGGGGTTGTGCGCGTGCTGGACCGGGTTGGGCAGGTTGTCCCGGCTGCGCGCGGTGAGCGGCGCGAGGCGCCAGTTGCGCTCGATGAACTTCAGGATGGACACGTGATCGGCGTAGCTGTGGCTCACCCTGCCGCCGCGTGAATACGGCGAGATCGCCAGGAACGGGATGCGCGGGCCGTCGCCGAAGAAGTCGAGCGGCTGCTGGAACGCCGAGTCCCAGTATCCGCCGCCCTCGTCGAACACGATGAACACCGCGGTCTTCGCCTTCAGCCTAGGATTCGCATCGAGCCGGTCGAGGATGTTCTTGAGATAGCCCTCGAACAGCCCCAGCTTGGACGATTGCGGATGGCCGTCGAGCAGGCCGTCGGGCTTGGCGAACGAGACTGCGGGCAGCGTGCCGGCGTCGATGCCTGCGAGCAGGTCCTGGGTGTCCTTGATGTGTGCCGCGCGCTGCGCCGGATCGCCCATGATCGATTTCGAGTACTGGAACGGGTTGCAGATCTGGCAGTACGCCGCGCCGATCGCGTCCGCGGGATTGGTCGAGCCGTTGGCGAGGTTCACCGCCGCGTTGTACGCTCCGCCGAAGTAGGCCCAGGAGAGGCTCCTGTCGTTCAGCGCGTCGCCGATCGTGCGCACGCCCGACGGCGGGACGAAGTTGCCGGTGGTGCGCGGCTGCCCGTTCGGCAGAAACCCCGGGTTGATGTTGTTGATCATGTAGAAATGCCCGGGCTCGCAATTCGGAGCCGGACGGTACGGCAGCGAGGCGAGGTAGGCCCGGATCGGCGCGGCGCCGGGAGCCGCGTCGTCGGCGCAGCTCGCCCAGTTGCCGTCGATCGTGTAGTTGTTGTTGGTGCCCGGCTTCGGGTTGGGGTTCGCAACCAGGTTCGCCGCCGGCGCGGTCGCGTTGCCGTTTCCGTCGCTGAAGAACACGGCGTCGCCCGAGCCGAGCATCACGTGATTCGCCGCCGTCCCGCCCTGCACCGCCTGGTGGAAGTTGTCGCTCGAGGCGAACTCCTCGGCGAGTCGCTTGAGCACGGGCGCATCCCCGTCGTTCACGTTGAAGAAGGCCATCGGGTTCCCCACCCCGTTGTCGGCGGTGTTGAACGTGGTGTTGACGAAGGGAAAGAGGTCGTTGAGGCAGCCGCTCGGGTTCGAGCGCGTCGCGTTGACGATGCTGCAGTCGGACTGCTGCCACATCTGGAAGAAGCGGTGGATGGTGTCGCCCGTATAGGCGTCGTACGGCATCGTCGGCCCGGTGAGCCGGAACGGGCCGTCCGGCAGGTTCGCCGCGTTCGTCACGCGCGTGTCGACGCTGCGCGTGGGCAGCCCGGTCGCGCCGGTGGTGAGCAGCGGGAGGTCGGCAGGCTCGAGGTCGCGCTCGATCGCGGCGATCGCGACCGAGGTGAACGGCGGCGCGGTGTTGCTTTGCGCGGTGGGCGCGCCGAGCGTGTCGGGCGCGGGCAGCACGGCGTAGGGCGACTTCGCCGGCGCCGCGATGTAGTAGGCGGGTTGCGCGGGCACGGTGAACTGGGCGGCCTCGGCGAAGTTCGGGCCCGGCGTCCCGTCGGCGTTCACGATCCCTTTCGACAGGATGTTCAGCGCGAACTGGCCGTGCCTCGGCACGTAGGTGCCGAAGGCGTGATCGTAGCTGCGGTTCTCGGGTATGACGACGATCAGGTGCTCGATCGGCGTGACGGTGCCGCGGGAGTGCGACCCGCGGTCGCCGTCCCTGTCGTTCGCGTAGGCCTGCGGAATGGCGTGTAGCTGTCCGGCCAGCATCGCCGCCACGGCGACTGCGGCCGCGAGTTGCTTGCATCGCGGTTGGAACACAAAACCTCCTGAAAGTGGGTTGCGGGATGAACCGCGGGAGAGTCTGTCTGTGCAGCGTTGCGCTGCGGTGAATCTGCGATGAATCTTTTCTGCAAGACGGCTGACGATGTAGTGTTTTCCCTACACGCCGGCGCGATAATGCGTTTCATGCGTTTCATCGCCCACGTCGACATGGACGCCTTCTACGCGTCGGTCGAGCTGCTGCGCTATCCGGAGCTGCGCGGGAAGCCGCTCGTGATCGGCGGCCGGCGCCGGGCTTCCGAGGAGGCCGGGACCTTTCCCACGCTGCGCGAATACAAGGGGCGCGGCGTGATCACCACGGCGACCTACGAAGCGAGGGCCTTCGGCGTCAATTCGGGCATGGCGCTGATGCGCGCGGCGAAGAAGGCGCCGGACGCGCTGCTGCTCCCGGCCGACTTCGACGAATACCGCCGCTACTCGCGGATGTTCAAGGAAGCGGTGCGCGAGCTCGCGCCCGAGGTCGAGGACCGCGGCATCGACGAGATCTACGTCGATCTGAGCGCCCTCGCCGCCGAATGGTCGGAGGCGCACGACCTCGCGCGCGCCATCCAGGGCGCCGTGCGCGAGGCGACGCGGCTCTCGTGCTCGATCGGCGTCGCGCCGAACAAGCTGCTCGCGAAGATGGCCTCCGAAATGGAAAAACCCGGCGGCCTCACGCTCCTCACCGAAGCCGACATCCCGGAGCGCGTCTGGCCGCTGCCCGCGCGCAAGATCAACGGCGTCGGCCCGAAGGCCGCCTCGAAGCTCGAGGCCATGGGTATCCGCACCATCGGCGAGCTCGCGACTGCCGACCCCGCGCTGCTCCTCGAGCGCTTCGGGCAGAAGCACGGCGCCTGGATGCACGAGGCGGCAAACGGCCGCGACGAGCGCCCGGTCGTCACCCACAGCGAGCCGAAGTCGATCTCGCGCGAGACGACGTTCGAGGACGACCTGCACCCGGTGGAGGACCGCGAGACGCTGTCGCGCGTCTTCACCGACCTGTGCACGAGGCTCGCGGGCGACCTCGAGCGCAAGGGCTACGCGGGAAGGACGATCGGGCTGAAGCTGCGCTTCGACAACTTCAAGACGCTGACGCGCGATTGCACCCTCGACATCCCGACGCGCGACGCCGACGCCATCCGCCGCGCCGCGGGCGAGTGCCTTAAGCGCGTGCCGCTCGAGCGGCGCATCCGGCTGCTGGGCGTGCGGGTCGGGACGCTCTCGCGGCAGCCGCGCGAAGCCTAGTCGAGGCTGCGCTCCCTCATCACGGTGGTGATGCGCCAGCGCGAGAACTCGCGCTCGAAATCGGCCAGCGAGAGAAACCCGACGCAGGGGAAGGCGCCGCGCTGCGTGATGCCGCCGTTCGCGAGCTTGCGCGCGAGCAGGATCGCGGGCATGCACGGGATCTCCGGGCCGTGCAGGGCGTCGGAGGTGAGGTGCCACTCGGCCTCGACGCGGCTGCCGTCGGCGCGCTTTCCGGAAACGCTCACCAGCATCCCGGCGAGCGTGCCGCCGAGGCCGTTCATGCGCGAGGCGACCCAGTCGAGCGCTCCCGCCCAGCGCTCGAGCGGCAGCTGCACGCCGTGCCGGCGCAGGCTCGCGGCAAGCCACAGGGCGCTCTGCTGAACGCCCAGCTCGAGCGCCGCGCGGAACTCGACGGTGCGCGCCTCCGGGTACAGGCGCGGCAGCAGCTCGAGGTCGGGCACGTCGCACGCGGCCGCCCAGCGCGCTCCCAGGCCGTAGAAGCGCAGGCGCTTCAGCTCCTGCCAGCCCCAGGCATCGCGCCACTTGCCGCCGCTCACCCACTTGAACGGCCGCCCGGCGTGGCCGAGCACCGCCGCGAGGGTCGCGCGCCCGCGCGGCGCGCGCTGGCCCGGGGCGATCGCGATCTGGATCTCCTCGATCGTCGGCACGCGCGCTCCCAGGCTCGCGATCACGGTCGACGACAGCGCGGGCACGCTGCTTGCGCCCGACACCGCGAGGCGGTCGGCCGAGCGCGCGGCCGACTGCAGGTTCTGGGCGAAGCGCGCGACGAACTGCCGCCCGTCGGCGAGATCGAAATAGTGCGCGCCGGCGCCGAGCGCCGCGCGCGCCACGCCGTAGCTCTGCGCCTGGAACGGGCCCGCGCAGTGGATCACGAGATCGGGCGCGAGGCGCTTCAGCTCGCTCTGGAAGTCGCCGGCGGAATGGTCCAGGCGCGCGTGCTTCACCGGCAGTTCGCCGAAAGCGCGTCCGGTCTCGTCGGGGTTGCGGCCCGCGGCGATCACCTCCATGCCGGAGAGGGCGAGCCCGCGGCACACGCGGGCGCCGAAGTTTCCGTAGCCTCCGATCACGACGACGCGCATCGCCCTCCCGTGCGGATTAGGATGTCATTGGAATGCCGCGGGCCTTGCAGGTGCACCGGCGGGCGCCGCTACTATAACTATAGCCCACCTTCGTCCAGCGGCTCGATCAGCTCGGGGCCGTCGGCCTTGGCGTTGTTCACGAGCAGGCGCACCTTCCAGTGCACGAGCTCGGAAGGCGGCAGCGCCGCCTCGGCGAGCGCCCTGGCTCTTCCCGGATCCGTAAGCCTGCGGTCGAGCCACGCCGCGTGCGCGCTGCGGGGCAGCACGACGGGCGTTCGGTCGTGGATCTCGGCCAGCGCCCCGGTCGCGGCGCTCGTGAGGATGGCGCAGGAGCGCAGCGCCTCGCCCGTCTTCGGGTCCCTCCAGTAGGCGGCGAGTCCCGCGAAGCAAAAGACCTCCGCGTTCCGGCGGCGGATGAAGTAAGGCTGCTTCGCCGCGCTGATCTCCCCCGTCGACGGGTCGACGCGCTCGACCGCCCGCCACTCGTACCAGCCCTCGGCCGGAACGAGGCAGCGGGCGCGCGCGAGGGCGTCGCGCCACATCGGCTTGCCGGCCGCCTCCTCCAGGCGCGCGTTGAAGCTCGCCTTCGGCGGTTTCGCCTCCTTCCACCAGTGCGGCACCAGGCCCCATCGCCCCAGGGCGAGCTCGGCCCGGTCCGAGTTCGAAGGCAGCCGCAGGAAGGGGATCGTGTCGGTGGGAAGAACGTTGAAGCGGCGCGCGAACGGGTTCGGGCTGTCGCGCCGGCCGAGGTCGAAGGCGCGCTCGAGGGCGCGTTCCTCGGGGCTGACGAAGCGGCCGCACATGACCGCATAATATTGGAATACGTACCGCCCAGGAGGCCCGCATGGCAACCGGTCACAAGGTCGTATCGAGCGAGAAGTGGCTTGCCGCGCGCAAGAAGCTCCTCGCGAAGGAGAAACAGCTCACACGCCTCGCCGACAAGGTCTCGAAGGAGCGCCGCGCCCTGCCCTGGGAGGCCGTGACCAAGAACTACGTTTTCGAAGGCCCGAACGGCAGCGAGACGCTGGCACAGCTGTTCGACGGCCGCAGCCAGCTCGTCGTCTACCACTTCATGTTCGGGCCCGACTGGCCCGCCGGCTGCCCGCACTGCTCGCGCTGGGCCGACAATTTCAACGGCATCATCGTGCACCTGAACCAGCGCGACGTGACGATGGTTGCGGTGTCGCGCGCGCCCTATCCGAAGCTCGCCGCCTACCGCCAGCGCATGGGCTGGAGCTTCAAGTGGGTGTCTTCCTTCGGCTCGGATTTCAACTTCGACTTCAACGTCTCGTTCACGCCCGAGGAAATGGCCAAGAAGAAGGCGTTCTACAACTACAAGATGCAGAATCCGGACGCGCCCGAGCGCGAAGGCGTCAGCGTGTTCGCCAGGGACGCCAGGGGAAACGTGTACCGCGCGTATTCGACTTTCGCGCGCGGCATCGAGGCGCTCAACCTCGACTACCGGTATCTCGACGTCGTTCCCAAGGGCCGCGACGAGGGCGGCCGCGGGCCGTACTGGGTGAAGCGGCACGACGAGTATGGACGATAGGCGCGCGGGCGCTGCGGGGCTTGCGGCGGTCCTGGGGACCGCCGCGCTCGCGTGGGGCTGGCTTCTCGCGGGCGCGGGCGTCGGCATGGAGGGAATGGACATGGGCGGAGGCAACATCATGCTCATGCGCCCCGAGTGGACCCCGGGCTACGGCGCGCTCGTGCTCGCGATGTGGGTGGTCATGATGGCGGCGATGATGCTGCCGAGCGCGGGACCCGCGATCCTCGGGGCCGCCAGCCCCACCGCCTTTGCGTCCGGATACCTCGCGGTCTGGACCGGCTTCAGCCTTGCGGCGACGCTTGCGCAGTTTGCGCTCGACCGCTCGGACCTGCTGACCGACGCGATGGCCCTGCGCGGGGACGCCGCGGCGGGTCTGGTGATGGTGGCGGTCGGCCTCTACCAGTTCACACCGCTTAAGGATGCCTGCCTGCGGCGCTGCGCCCCGCCCTTCCGCCGGAGCGAGGGACCGGCCCTGTCGCTGCGCGAGGGCGTGCGCTACGGCGTGAGCTGCCTCGGATGCTGCTGGGCGCCGATGGCGCTGCTGTTCGTCGCCGGCCTCATGAATCTCGTCTGGGTCGCGGCGGTCGCGCTGTGGATCGCGGCCGAGAAGCTGCTGCCCTGGCGGAGACGCCTCGCCCGCGCGGCTGGCGCCGCGCTGCTGGCATGGGGAGGCGCGCTGCTCGCGCTCGCCGTGTTCTGACCGAGATTTCGCGCCTATCGCTCAGCTTTTTGTCAGGGACAGGCGCGACAATGCTGCGCCAGTATTGCAGAACAAGAACCCGTGGGGGAATCCTCTTGCTTCGCCCTGCCGCAATCGTTCTGTTGTTCCTCACGCTCACGCAGCTCGCCTGCGCGCAGGGCGCCCCGGCGGATGCCGGCGACCGCTCGCCCGCCGGCACGGTCACGCTGGTCGAGGGCGACGTGCGCTTTCTCGACGCGCAGCAGCAGGCGCGCCGGCCCAAGGTCGGCGACCCGATCTACGAGGGCGAGGGCGTGGTCACCGGCGCTGACGGCGAGGTGCACTTCGACATGCTGGACGGCGGCTACATCGGCGTGCGCCCCGGCACGAAGCTCAACATCGTCAACTTCAAGGCCGAGGGCGGCCCGGACGACAGCTTTCTCCTCAACCTGCTCGAGGGCTCGTTCAGAGCCGTCACCGGCTGGATCACCGGATCGAGCGGACGCAGGGCCGAGGTGCAGACGCCGACCGTGACAATCGGCGTGCGCGGCACCGACTACGAGCCGCTGGTGATCCCCGAGGGCAGCAAGACAGGCGAGGCGGGGACCTACAACCGCGTGAACATCGGCGAGACGGAGATGCGCACGGCGCAGGGCTCGGTCATCGTGAGGCCCAACCAGGCGGGCTTCGTGCCCCGCCGCGGCGCGGTGAAGCCGCGCTTGCTTGACCGCGTTCCCGCGTTCTTCAGGCCGACGAAGAACGAGAAGCGCTTCGAGGGCCTGCACCAGCGCATCCACCAGAATCTCGAGCAGAAGCGCCAGTTGCGCATCAAGCAGGTGCAGCAACGGAAGCTGCAGCGTACGAAAGCGGCGCCGGCGCAGAAAGCGGCGGCCGGGCAGCGCCGCGAGCAGTTCCGCCAGCGCCAGGAAGCGCAGAAGCAGCAGCGCTTCCAGGAGGCTCAGAAGCGCGAGTCGCAGAAGTCGGCGATGCAGGCGCAGAAGCAGGCCGAAGAGCGGCGCAGGGTCCAGCAGGACCACGCCAAGGCCGGCAAGAAGGCCGGGATCGAGGAGCGCAGGAAGCGCCGCTTCGAGAAGCGGGAATAGACGCGACCGCCGCCTCAGAGGCCCAGGTAGGCCTGGCGGATATCCTGGCGCGCCTCGAGCTCGTCGGGCCGCCCCTCGGTGAACACCTTTCCTTCAGCGATCACGTAGGCGTAGTCGCACACGGCGAACGCGAGGTGCACGTTCTGCTCGACCAGCAGGATCGTCAGCCCCTGGTCCTTGAGGGCCTTGAGCGTGGAGAAGAGCTGCTGCACCACGACCGGAGCCAGGCCGAGCGAGAGCTCGTCGATGATCAGGATGTCCGGGTCGGACATCAGCCCGCGCGCGATCGCGAGCATCTGCTGCTCGCCCCCTGAGAAGGTTCCGGCGCGCTGGCGCCTGCGCTCCTTCAGCCGCGGGAAGAGCGCGTACACCTGCTCGAGGCGCTCGGGGAATTTCCGCGAGGCGCGCGCGGAGAACGCGCCCATCTCAAGGTTCTCCTCGACCGACATCGCGTTGTAGAGCTGCCGCCCCTCGGGCACGAGGACCAGGCCGCGCTCGGCCTTGGCGTGCGGCGAGAGCCGCGTGACGTCCTCGCCCTCGAAGACGACGCGCCCGCCCCAGGGGCGTATGCTGCCGACCGCCGCGCGCAGCGTGGTCGTCTTGCCGACGCCGTTCGCGCCGACGATGGTCGTCAGCTTGCCGACCTCGGCCGCGAGCGATACGCCCCACAGGATCTGGACCTGGTCGTAGCCCGCCTCGAGCGACTCGATGCGCAGCGCCTCGCTCACGACGGCCTCTCTCCGCGCAGCTTCGCCGCGTCCTCGGGATTGCCCAGGTACGCCTCGATCACCGCCGGATCGTTCGCGACCTGCTCGGGCCGCCCTTCGGCGAGCTTGCGGCCGGAGTTGAGCACGACGATGCGGTCGGACAGGCTCATGATCGCCTGCATCAGGTGCTCGATCATGAGGATGGCGACGCCGCGCTCGCGGATGCGGCGGATCACGACGATCATGCGCTCGACCTCGGAGGGGTTGAGCCCCGCGAGCACCTCGTCGAGCAGGAGCAGCACCGGCCGCGCCGAGAGCGCGCGCGCCAGCTCGAGCCGCTTCTTGCCCGCGATGGTCAGAGTCCCGGCTGGATCGCCGATGCGGTCGATCAGCCCGACGAAGCCGGCGATCTCGAGCGCGACGGCTTCGGCGCGTCCGAGCGGCAGGTTTTCGCGCCCGAAGCAGGCGCCGACGACGCAGTTCTCGAGCACGCTCATGTTTGCGAGCGGCTGCACGATCTGGTGCGTGCGCGCGAGGCCGCGCCGCGCCACGCGGTAGGGCGGCTCGCCGGTGATGTCCTCGCCGCGGAAGATCACGCTGCCGCTGTCGGGCAGGTGCACCCCGTTGATGAGATTGAACACGGTCGACTTGCCAGCGCCGTTCGGCCCGATCAGACCGAGGATCTCGCCCTCGCCGACGGCGAAGGAGAGCGCGTCGACGGCCTGCAGGCCGCCGAAGCGGCGGCCCAGCCCGCGCACCTCGAGCAGCGCGCTCACTCGAGCACCTTCTTCGCTCGCGGCCAGCGGCGGTGGATCCAGCCCATGAGGCCGCCCGGCACGAACAGCACGATGAGGAGCAGCAACGCGCCCGCGATCACCATCTGGAAATTGGAGAAGGTCTCGGCGGTGAGCAGCGTGCTGCGCAGCTCCTCGTAGACGAACGCGCCCAGCGCCGGCCCCAGCACCGTCCCCTGCCCGCCCAGCATCACCCCGACGATCGCCTCGGTCGAGAACACCAGGTCGAAGGCGTCGTCGGGCTGGATGAACGCGCTCTTGAAGAAGAACAGCGCGCCGGCGACCGCCGGCAGGAACGCCGAGACGCTGTAGACGAAGGCCTTGTAGCGCGGCGTGGGCACGCCCAGCACCGCGGCCGCGTCCTCGTTCTGGCCGATCGCGAGCAGGCCCAGCCCGAGCTTCGAGTTCCTGATCGCGAAGGACAGCAGCAGCGACAGTCCCATGACCGCGACCAGCAGGAAGTAGATCACCCACAGCGCCGTCGCGGGTCCTCCCAGCGGAGCGAAGGCGTCGATCGGGAGATAGATGCCCGTCGACCCTCCCCACGGCGTGAAGTTGGCGACGAAGGCCTTCACGCCCTCGTTGACGCCGATGGTGGAGAGCGCGAAGTACGCGCCGCGCAGGCGCAGGATGCCGAGGCCGAAGAGCAGCGCGAGGACGCTCACGGCCGCCGCGCCGGCGAGCGCCGCCGCGACCAGCGGCCAGCCGTGCGAGCTCACCAGCCACACGCAGAAGTAGCCGCCCAGCCCGAAGAACACGATGTTGCCGAAATTGATGTAGCCGGCGTAGCCGATCATCAGGTTGAGGTTGGACGCGAGGATGACGTAGATCGCGGCGAGCAGCAGCTCCTCGCGCAGCTCGACGTTGTCGTGCCACAGCGGCGCGAACGCGAAAGCGAGCGTGGCGAGCACGATCAGCCAGTAGGTCGGCTTGCCGAGGAACCTGGGCGAATGCATCGCGCGCTAGGATCGCCGGAAGCTGAGCAGGCCCGCGGGGAAGGCGATGAGCACGACCACGAACACGACGAACTCGACGATCGAGGTCCAGCTCACCGGCATGAACGGGGTCATCGCGCCCTCGAGCAGGCCGAGCGCGACGCCGCCGAGCAGCGCGCCCGCCGGGTTGCCCAGGCCGCCCAGCACCGTCACGACGAAGCTCTTCAGCTGGTACGCGGCGCCCGAGAGCACGGTGAACGGGAACAGCGTTGCGATGAGCGCCCCCGAGGTGCAGGCGAGCGCGACGCCCAGCCCGAAGGCGAGCGCGAGCACGCGCGTCGTCGGGATTCCGTTCAGCTCCGCCGCCTCGCGGTTGCCGGCGACCGCGCGGATCGCCTTGCCCTGCCGCGTGCGGTAGAGGAAGAGATACAGCAGGCCCGCGATCGCCGCGGTCAGGACCGCGGCCATCATGTGGGTACCGGTGAAGGTGTAGCCCTCGTAGGTGAGGCCGGGGAGCGACACCGGCACGTTGAACAGCACCGTGCCCCACGCCGAGGTGCCGAGCCCGATCAGCACCAGGTTCGCCGCGAAGGTCGCAAGCAGGCTCATGAGCGGCGGCCTGCCGATGACGCGGTGGACGGCGATCCAGTACAGGCAAACGCCGAATCCGAAGCCCGCGACGGCGACCGGCGGAATCGCGGAATACGTCGGCAGGCCGGCCGCGCTCGCGAGATAGTAGAGCCCGAACATCCCCGCCACGATCATCGCGCCGTGCGTGAGGTTGATCACGTTCATCACGCCCCAGATCAGAGTGAGGCCCATGGCGGCGAGGCCGTAGACCGCGCCGACCAGCACGCCGTCGAGGATGGACGCGAGAATCCCGAACATGGCTCACCACAGCAAAAGGGCCGCGTGCGCGGCCCTTTTGCGGCGTCGGCGGGCTATCGGTAGGGGAACGCGACCTTGGCGGTCGCGGCCGACGCCGGCCAGATGACTTCCTTGACGAGCTTGCCGCCCTCCATCTGCCACTGCGTCAGCACCATCTGGTGCGAGAGCTGCAGGCCGTGGCTCTTGGGATCGGTGGAGAACTGCGTCCCGCCCCACAGCGTCGTGGCCTTCATCTTGTTCAGCTCGGCGGCGACCCTGTCCGGCTCGACCGACCCGGCGCGCTCGATCGCGTGCTGGAACAGCATGCCGCCGGCGTAGCCGCCCGCGGCGTGGTAGCCGGGCGCGATGTTGTACTTCGCCTCGAAGCGCTTGGTGAACTCGGCCGGCGTGGGGCCGAAGTCCGGCTTGTAGGTCACCTGCGGCGCCCACTGCGAGGGCACGGAGATGCCTTGCGCGGCCGCCCCGAGGCTCGCGAACTGCGGGCTGTCCGGCGCGACCAGCAGGGTCGCCCATTTGAGGCTCGCCTTCTGGTCGTAGAGCTGCCGGGCCAGCGTCGCGCCGTCGGGGTAGTGCCCGCCGCCCAGCAGCGCGTCGGCGCCCGAGGCGACGATCTTGTTGATGATGGCGCTGAAGTCGGTCTGGCTGGGCGGATACGATTCGTCCAGCACCAGCGACAGGCCCGCCTGCTTCGCCTGGTCGCGCGTCGCCGAGGCGACGGCCTTGGAGAAGGGATCGTCCGAATAGACGAGCGCGATCTTGGCGCCGGGGTTCTTCTCCTTCAGCAGCGCGATGGCTCCCGAAAGGTACTGGTCGGCGGGCGTGTAGGTCTGGAACAGGTAGTGGTTGCCGAGCTGGTAGGTTTTGCCTTCCGCCCCGCCGATGCTCATCATCAGCTTGCCGTACTGCTCCGAGATCACGGTGGCCGTGGCGACCAAGCCCGAGGAGTAGGGGCTGAAGAGGAACTGGGCGTGATCCTGCACGATCAGCCGCGTATACAGCTGCTGCACGCGGCCGCCCTGCGACTGGTCGTCGTAGGTGACAAAGCGGACCTTGTAGCGCTTCGCTCCGGCCTTGATGCCGCCTGCGGCGTTGACCTCGTCGCGCCACATCTCGAAGCCGCGCTCCTGCGCCAGCGAATCGAGATTGAGCGCTCCGGTCCGGGATACGGTGTAGCCGATAGTGAGGGTGTCTTCGTCTGCAGCGAATGCGGTGAGCGCGAACAGGATGGCCGCTGCCGCGACCAGGATTTGACGTGCCATGTGGTTCCTCCTTTGGGGTTATTGTGCGGGAACTCTGACCGCTGTGACAGCCGTCCTCGCATTCCGTTCGCGCTCCGCGATTTCGCTGCGGTGCAGCAGCCCTTCAGCGGTACTTCGCGAGCTCAGGGTCGTCGATCTTCTGCTCGGGCAGCCCGGTGATCGCCGGGAGCTTCGACAGGCGCGGAAAACCCAGGTGCGTCTGGATCCGGCCGCCCGCGTCCCTCCACACCAGCGCCGGCGTCCCGGACATGCCGAAGCGCCCCATCAGCGTCATGTTCTCCTCAAGCTCGATCGCGAGGTCGGCGGGCACCTTGGCCGCGGCCTTGATCCCGCCGTCGTAGCTCTTCGGGCGGTAGCGCGTCTCGTTCTCGCGCAGCGCGGCGGCGCGGTCTGTTGCGCCCATCACCGCGGCGGCGAGCGCCGCCGAGTTGTCCTTCTGGTACGCGACTGGCACCCAGCGCACCTGCAGCCCCGCGCGCTCGTAGTGCTGCAGCGCCTTCCACGTGAGGTTGCAGTAGTAGCAGTTCGCGTCCCAGAAGACGTAGAGCACGCGCTTCGGGTCGCTCGCACCCTCGACCACCGCGTCCACCTTCTCGAGGGTCGCGTAGAGCGCGGGGAGGTCGCGCTTCGATTCCTGCGAGTGCGCGGAGAGCGCGAGGAGCGCGGAGCAGGCGAGCAGGAGCCTGAGCGGGGTCATGCGCTCCTGCGCTCCGCTTTCGAAGCGAGGTACCGCGCCCAGCCGTCCCGCCGCAGCGTGCACGCCGGGCACGCGCCGCATCCCGGTCCCCAGTCGTGGCGCTCGCGGCTGCCGAGGTAGCAGGTGTGCGTGTGCTCGGCGATGATCCCGAGCAGCGGCTTGCCGCCCAGCTCCTCGGCGAGCGCGAAGGTCTCGCCCTTGTCGATCCACATGAGCGGCGTCTCGATGGTGAACCGCGTATCCATGCCCAGGCCGAGCGCCACCTGCAGCGCCTTGAGCGTATCGTCGCGGCAGTCGGGGTAGCCGGAGAAGTCGGTCTCGCACATGCCGCCGACGAGCGTGCGTATCCCGCGGCGGTACGCGCATGCCGCCGCCGCGGTGAAGAACAGCAGGTTCCTGCCCGGTACAAAGGTGTTCGGCAGCCCCGAGCCGGTCATCCGGATCTCGATGTCGGCGGTCATCGCGGTCGCGCCAAGCTGGGCGATCACGTCCAGGTCGATCACGCGGTCCTCGCCGAGGCGCCGCCCCCACGCGGGAAAGCGCCGCCTCAGCTCCGCGAGGATCGCCGGCCGGCACTCCAGCTCCACCGCGTGGCGCTGGCCGTAGCGAAAGCCGATGGTCTCGACGTGCGCGAAGCTCGCGAGCGCCCACGCGAGGCAGGTGGTCGAGTCCTGTCCGCCGGAGAAGAGGACGAGCGCCTGGTCGCGCATGCCGCCGCGCTACTCCACCTTCGCGCCCGAGGCCTTCACTACCTGCGCCCACTTGGCGGTCTCGGACCTGATGTAGTCGGCGAACTCTTCGGGGGTATTGGCTACGATGTCGATGCTCGCCGCCTCGAGCGCCTTCGTGGTATCGGGCGAGCGCACCGCGCGCACGATGTCCTCGTGCAGCTTCCTCACCGCCTCGGGCGGCGTCCCGCGCGGCGCAAGCACGCCGTACATGTTGTCGACCTGGAAGCCGGGGTAGCCCGACTCGGCGACGGTGGGCACGTCGGGCAGCGCCGCGAGGCGCTTCGGGCTGGTGACCGCGATCGCCACCAGCTTGCCCGCCTTGATCTGCGGCAGCGTGGGCGGCGCCGCCATGAAGCCGAGCTTCACTTGTCCGGCGAGCACCGCCGCCATCGCGGGCGCCGCGCCCGCGTAGGGGACCGCCTGCATGTCCACCTTCGCGAGCGTCTTGAACAGCTCGCCGGCGAGATGCCCGGCGAGCCCGATCCCCGGCGTGGCGAAGTCGACCTTGCTAGAGCGCGCGAGCCGCTCGATGTCGTGCATGGTGTCGACGCCGGCGAGGCTCGGGTGGCGCACCACGATGGTCGCCGAGTTGCCGACCACGGTGACCGGCGCGAAGTCGCGCACCGGATCGAAGCCCGGATCCTTGTAGAGGCTCGGGTTGGACATCAGCCCCGAGGTCGTGAGCAGGATCGTGTAGCCGTCGGGGGCGGCCCGCGCCACGGCGGCCGTGCCGATGTTGCCGCCCGCGCCGCCGCGGTTCTCGATCACGAGCGGCTGACCCCAGGTCTCGGGAAGCTTCGACGACAGCAGGCGCGCGACGAGGTCGGCAGGTCCGCCCGCGGGGAAGGGCACGATCATGTGCACCGGCTTCGAAGGATAGGTCTGCGCGAAGGCGGACGCGGCGAGGAGGGAAATTGCCGCAGCCGCGGCGCGGATCGGGGTTCTCATGTCGCGGATTGTACGCGTACACTTGCCCCGGAGAGGAGTCCCATGAGGCGATGGCTCGGCTTGCTGTTCGCCGCCGCGGCGTGCCTCGCCGCGACGGGCGCCCTCGCCCACGCCTACCTGGACCGCACCGTGCCCGAGGCGGGCAGCACGGTTCACGGCTCGCCGGCGGAGGTCAAGCTGTGGTTCTCGCACGCGCTCGAGCCGGCGTTCAGCACGGTGCAGGTGCTCGACCGGAACGGGCGGCAGGTCGACCGCAAGGACAAGCGGGTCGACGCGGGCGAGACGAAGCTCCTCAAGGCCTCCGTGCCGGCCCTTCCTCCGGGTCCCTACCGCGTCATCTGGCGCGTTCTCTCGGCCGACGGCCACGTGACCCGCGGCGAGTTCGCCTTCGAGGTGGCCCCGTAGCGTGTCCGGCCTGACCGCGGCGCTGCGCTTCGTCCATTACGCGGCGGCGATCGCGCTCGCGGGCGAGTTCGCCTTCCTGCTGTGGGTCGCGCTGCCGCTGCGCCCCGCGGACCGCGGCGAATGGGCCGTGCGCTGCAGGCGCGTCGCGGCGCGCTGGCTCGCCCTCGTCCTTGCCTCGGGCGTCGTGTGGTTTTTCGTCCAGGCTCAGGTGATGAGCGGCGGGGCCTACGACCGCGGCACGCTCGCCGCGGCGCTCACCGGGACGCTCTTCGGGCGCGTCGCGTCGGCGCGGCTCGCGCTCTCGCTGGCGCTCGCCGCGGCGCTGGCGCTGCTGCCGCGCGCGCGCTACGACACGCTGTTGCTCGCCGTGTGCGGCACACTCGCGGCGGCGCTCCTCACCGCGCTCGCCGCGACGGGCCACGGCGCCGCCGAGCAGGGCACGGACCGCGCCGTGCACCTGCCGGCGGACGCGCTGCATCTGCTCGCCGCCGGGGCCTGGCTGGGCGCGCTGCCCGCGCTCGCCTTCACGCTGCGCCGCGGCGCCGACATCCCGTTCGCGGCCGGCGCGGTGCGGCGCTTCTCCGCCCTCGGCATCGTCAGCGTGGCGACGCTCATCGTCACGGGATCGGTGAACGCCTGGTATACGGTGGGCGACGTTCCCGGGCTGCTCGGGACCCGGTACGGGATCCTGCTGTGCGCGAAGCTCGCGCTCTTTTCGGTCATGGTCGCCTTCGCCGCGGCGAACCGGCTGCGCTGGACGCCGGCCGCCGAGTTCTCGCGCCTGCGCAGGAACGCCCTGGCCGAGGCGGCGCTCGGCCTTTGCGTCCTCGCGCTCGTCGCGGCGCTCGGCATCACCGTCCCCGCGCTGCACGCGAAGATCGTCTGGCCCTTCCCGTACACGCTCGAGTGGAGCGCGCTCGCCCGTCCGCGCGTCGTTCCGGCCCACCCGACCACCTACTTCGAGTCGCCCGTGCCCTACAGCGCGCCCTCGGTGCTGCGCGGCGAGCGGCTCTACGCCGAGGACTGCGCGGGCTGCCACGGCCCCTACGGCAACGGCGACGGGCCGCTCGCCGACTCGCTCCCCAGGCGCCCGCCCAACCTCGCGACGAGGCTCGCCACCGCGCGCGAAGGTGACCTCCTGTGGGCGATCGCGAACGGCGTTCCCGGGACCGCGATGCCCGCGTTCGCGCGTCTCTCCGAGGACCAGATCTGGGACCTGCTCAACTTCGTGCGCGCGCAGGCCAACGTCGACGCCGGCCGGCGCCTGGACGCCTCGGTGGAGCGCTGGCGGCCGGTCACCGCGCCCGACTTCACCTTCCAGATCGGCCGCGGCGGCCAGGAGTCGCTCGCCGGGCAGCGCGGCCGCACCATCGTGCTGCTCGTGTTCTACTCGCTGCCGCAGTC
>Ga0187776_10000068_pt1 | contig 50565 bp, 48 predicted proteins | sample 0216_BV02_MP12_2_FD_132426 | JGI IMG/M metagenome (GOLD analysis project Ga0187776, IMG submission 132426) | Tropical peat soil microbial communities from peatlands in Department of Meta, Colombia - 0216_BV02_MP12_20_MG | ecosystem: Environmental > Terrestrial > Soil > Wetlands > Peat | place...
CAAGCTCGAAGTCTTCGCCGAACCTGATCGGCTCCTGCACTCTGATTGGTTCGGAAGCCATGCGTGCACCGGGAAGGGAGTGCGCAGATTCTACACCCGCTAGATACCAATCTAACTGCAAATTTCTGCAAATTTCTTCAACAACTTGGCGCGACACAAAAATTAACACCGCGACACACGCCCCGCTATGGACGGTCCCCCCACTGCTCGCCATGATGCCGCCACTCGTTCGCGAGTGCTGCCCCCCGCCTTGATGCAAATGTGCGTTGCACCGAAAGGAGAATGCCCATGAAAGCCGGCTTGAGATGCGGACTTAGTTCCATGCTTGCCGTGTTGTTGCTCAGCTGCCTAGCCGTTGCCCAGAACGCGGTGGCTGACTGGGATGCCATAGCCTTGAACACGATCGTCAGCGTTGCGAAGAAAGGACCGCCGACAGGCACGGTCTATTTCGCCTATGAGTCGCTGGCAGTCTACGATGCTGTGAATGCTATCGATGGCCGCTACACACCGTTTGCTGTCCCCTACAAAGCGTCGCCAAACGCCTCCAAGGATGCTGCCGCGGCAGCAGCGGCGCATGATGTGCTAGTCCATTACTTCCAGGCACAAAAAGGCGATCTGGACAAGGCACTTGCCGCATCACTGGCTGCCATTCCGGACGGCCCCGCTAAAGACGAAGGTGTGCAGGTCGGACAAGCGGTAGCCGCGGCATGGATTGCAATCCGTGCCAACGACGGTATTGAGGCACCGATTGTGTATGTTCCTGGGCACGGGCCGGGGATTTGGGAGCCTGTTCCGCCGAGCTTCCCGCCTCCAGTCGCCCCTTGGATGGCACAGATGGTGCCCTTCACGCTCGCGAGTCCCTCGCAATTCCTGCCCAGCGATGGCCCCCCGCCGTTAAACAGCGAGGAGTGGGCTTTCAATTACAACCTGACCAAGATTTTCGGCGCCAAGAACAGCTCCGTACGTACACCGCGGCAGACGGACATTGGGCTGTTCTGGAGCGATAACACCATCACGCAATACAGCAACTCGTGGCGGAAGCTGGCCGCGCAACAGCATCTCGGAACCGCCGATACCGCCCGCCTCTTTGCCATCGTGGACTTGGCTGTCGCGGATTCCCTTATTGCTTGCTTCAATGCCAAGTATCACTTTGCGTTCTGGCGTCCCGTCACAGCCATACGAGCCGGCGATACCGACGGCAATCTGGACACCATTGCGGATCCCAACTGGGAGCCTCTCGCTCCCACACCGGGACATCCAGAATATCCTGCCGCCCACGGCTGCTACACTGCCGCAGCCATGGATGTGTTGGCCCATTTCTTTGGGACCGATCGCGTCGAGTACTCGGTGGATAGTGCCGTTACCCACAACGCGCATTCCTTCCACAGTTTTCAGGACGTAGTTGCGGAAGTGGACCTGGCCCGGATCTTCGGTGGCATGCACTACTTGCACTCGGTTCTTGATGGAAACAACATCGGGCGCAAAGTGGCACGCCACATTACAAGAAACTATTTCTTGCCGGCCGGACATCAGGTTGATGAAAACCAGCAATAGGTAGAAGGTGGTACGCGGATGTCCCAGTTAGCGCCGCACAGTCTCGGCGCTAACCTGGAATTTAGTCGAACCAAGGCACGCTCAAGACGAAGCTGCCACCCGTGAGCGCTTGGCTTCCCGAACGCGCTCCAGCACGCTGCGAACCAGCTCTACTTCGCTGTCGCCGTCAGTGGGAAAGATACTCATCCCCCAGGCAGCCTGCAGTGGCTTCTTCTCGCGGCCGTAAGTGGTGGTCCCCACCGCCGAGAGCACTTTTTCCATCACTGTGGACGCGCCTTGGGTGCCGATTTCAGGGAAAATCATGGCGAAGCGGTCTCCTGCATAGCGACAAACCACATCGTTACTGCGCGTGCGCTTCTGCAAGGCACGAGCGAGATCACGCAAAAGTTCGTCGCCGCGATCGAAGCCGACCTCCGAATTCACCAGCCGAAAGCTCTCCAGGTCGAGCATGCCGATGCCGCAGTTCTTCTTGTAACGCCGCGAGCGTGCCAGTTCATGGGCGAGCGTCACATGAAAATAGCGCTGATTGTAAACGCCCGTGAGAAAGTCCGTATGAGCAACGCGCGTCAGCTCTTCCGAAAGCCGCATGTTGCGAATCGCTGTGGCGCTGACGTCGGCGGTTGCCTGCGCTATAGAGCGATCATCGGCGGTGAATGGCCTGGACTCGGGCGGTGCGATAGCCAGGAGGCCCAGTATCTCGCCAACACAGACCAGCGGGATATCCAACTCCTGCGCCGGTTCTCCAAACACTCCCGGCCACTTTTCTTTCTGCGCTGAAGTGTCCAGCCATAGGTCGCTGGAGCCCAACAACGCCTGGCGCTGCCCTTTGGTAAAGCGCAAGCGGGCGGGTTCGCGCGCCCCCGCCTTGGTCTTCAGGCTGAGGGTGCCATCTGATTCCGCCAGCAGCATAGCGACATTGGCAGAATCGAAGCTGTCGTGAACCAGATCAGTGATACTAGCCAGCAGACTGTGGGTACTTGCCGCGGATGTCGCCGAGCGCGCAATCAGGTTTAGGAGTTCGATTTGATGCATGCGTCGACGCTCGGCGGTGTACAGTCGGGTATTTTCAATGGCGATTGCTGCCTGGCTGGCAAAAGCATTGAGCAGTTGAATGTCTCCTTCGGAGAAGCTGTCAGGCTGTTCGCTTTCGATGTCTAGAACCCCGAAGACTTCATTGCGCACTAGCAAAGGCAACGCCAGTTCGCTTCTGACCTGAGGATTACCGGCAATGTATCTGGGTTCGCGGGTAACGTCGGCTAGATAAATCATCTCCCCAGTTTGTGCCACCTGACCGACCACCCCGTCCACACCAATACGCACGCGAAGCCCGGTCTGGCCATAGCCGAGCCCGGCCCGCAAATAGAGTTCCTGACCAGCTTCGTCGCGTAGGAAAATCCCGCAGCTAAAAACTGAGAAGTAGTTACGCACGATCAGCAGAATCTGATGCAGCACCGTGTCCAGATCTCCTGTGGACAGGATGATCCGGTTCGATTCATGCAGAAGCGCAACTTCCCGAATGCAGCGGTCAAGATGCGACAAGGGGGAGCCTCAGCAAGGAAACAGAATTATACGGAATGTCAAAGCAGAGCAGGCAGCGGGCAATAGTACAGGGGGGAGCGGGTTATCAGTACAGCAGCGGGAACCGCTAATGAGCGCCTTTTTGCTCTTCATCTCTGACTTTCAAATGATTTTTCAGGTTGATAAGAGGAGAGCGGATTCGACAGTTTCGGGAAGGTTTTGCGATCTTCAGATTAACCGATGCGAACTGTACCCGGTAACAAGTTGCAGATTTACCATTCACTTCGAAGCGTACGACTGAACCGGTTCTGCGATTCCCGCAGCTTGTTTGCGCGAAGCTGAGACTACCTTCAGCTGACTCCAGTCATAAGGAAATTCTCTTCCGCAGTCCAGGCATACCACGTAGGTCCCCGTCAGAGCGGCCGCTCCCGTGCGCCGCTGTCCAGCCCTCACCGATATCGGAAAGCTGTAGTGGCGGTGCCAGCACCCGAAGAAGGAATCCAACAACCTACCTAACATGGCGTCGCAGCCTTCCTATCCCTATAAACACCACATCTCGCGTGGTGTTTCCACCCGAAAATTTAGATTCCGAGTGGCTGCTTTAGGTTTCGCCAAGAAAATCCTTACGATTCTTCAGGATACGCAATTGGGAAAAGAGCGACTAGCCGGGCAGACTACGTAATTTGCGTTTGCCCAAAAAGGGAATGGAGCGGATCTATTGCGGCCCCTTCTTCCTGTCGTGACACTTGGTCACAATCGCCGATCGAAGCCGGGTTCTCAGGTCGTCGGGAAGCTCGTACAGAGTGGAATCACGGTAGATTTCGATCGTCTTCTTGGTGGTATTGCAGATGACATAGCAGTTGTGGCACCACTGCAGGTGATCTTCTAGCTCTGCCCTTGTGTTCTGATCCAGGGCGTCATCCAAGTAATCGGTTAGCTCTTTAAGGAAGTCGCGGCAGGTCACTTGTTCCCGTCTCCACTCTTTCTGGCCTTGAAGTACTTGTTCAACCTTTCTCGTAATTGCAGGCGAGCCCGGAGCAAACGCGACTTTACCGCAGGTATGCTCAAATCCAAGGCTTCAGCAGTCTCTTCTGTAGAGAGACCTTCTACATCCCGCAGGACAAAAACCGTCCGAAAGCTGGGGGGAAGACCCTGGATCGTCTTGCCCAGTATGTCCCGAAGCTCGCTCTGGTTGTAAAGCTGCTCGGGGTTGGGAGACCAGTCCGCGATCTCTCGCGGCATGGAATCCTCTTCTGTTCTTACTTCCTCATCCAGCGAAACCATACGCTCCGGGCGACGACGCCGGAGCTTCATCAACGCCTCATTTACGGCTATCCGAACCAGCCAGGTATAGAACTTCGACTGCCCCTGGAACTGGCCCAGATTTTCGTACGCCTTCATGAAGGCGTCTTGTACTACATCTTCCGCATCTTCCCGATTTTGCGTAATGTGCTGCGCAATCCGGAAGACATTACGATCATATCGTCTTACGAGTTCTTCGAACGCACTGATGTCACCTGCCTTGGCTGCATTGACAAGCTGCAGCTCCTCAGTAAGTGGCTCAGGGGCGTTCAACTTTTCGATGGTTGCCATCAAGCTCCCGATTCAAGAAGTTTGACTTCTCGTGCTGATCTAAGGTGACTATTGGACTCGGCCTGCCGGAGAGCGCTACCTGCTAGCATACTGGTGACGACCCTTAGACGGCAAATTGGTACTTTAGTTTTACTCCTCTTGGGCATCTTAGGGCACCTGCAGAGTCAGCCCACTGGCCGGGTCCTTGGCATATAATCCCCACCATTAGCGCGGAAAAACCGGTATTTAGGCAATTATTTCATGGCCGATCCTAAGGAAATTCAGCCAATTGTCGAGCGCGTCCTGGGCGAGGTCCTCAAGACCCATGCCACCTCCCTCCGCGAAGAGGTTGTCCAGCGCGTTCTGAAATCGATGTCCTCCCCTCAGCAGCCCAGCAATTCCGAAACCCTTAACGGCGCGATGGCCGCCGTCCAACAGGCCCATACCCAGGTCGAAATACTGGATTGCCTCATCCGGGGTGTTTCCCTCTTCTCGGGACGATGCGCCATTTGGGTGCTGCGCGCTAACAACGCCATTGGATGGCGAGCTCACGGCCTGGACGACAATGACGCAATTCGCACTGTTCCGGTGAGCTTGGGTACTGGGTTAGCAGGCAGAGCCATTCAATCCCGATCGCCGGTATTTGGCGATGCCGCGGAATTCGACCTCAATTTTGCTACCCGCTTCGGGTCTCCTGAGGACGATAAGGCGTTGGTTGTTCCGCTTATCGTTCGCGACAAACCCGTAGCCCTAATTTACGCGGATTCCCAGGGAAACTCTTTCATGGACCGCGCTGCAATCGAGGCCCTAGTCCGTACAACCGGGCTGTGGCTGGAGATCACGGCTGCCCGGAAGGCAGCTCCCGCAGCCGAAGCTTCCCAAACAGAGACATCGGAAGCCCCTTCGGCCCTTCCTGAAGCCTCAGCTGAAAAGCCCAGCACCATGCGGGCGAGTGACACTTTCCAGCCTCAGCAAAGTTCCGACGGCGGAAACCAGGCACCAGCTGCCGCCCCCCTCTCCGAAGAGGAGGTGCACAAAAAAGCCCGCCGCTTTGCTAAGCTGCTGGTGGACGAAATCAAGCTCTACAATCAAGGAAGGGTGAACGAGGGCCGCCAAAACCGCGACCTCTACGATCGCCTGAAAGACGACATCGAGAAGAGCCGCGCCAGTTATGACCGCCGCTACGGCAATACCTCTGCCGCGACTGGAAATTATTTCAATGAAGAACTAGTGCGTATCCTGGCTGATAACGATCCATCACTGCTGGGGAACAGTTTTCCGCGCTAAACTACTGGGGTGAGTATTCGGTCCCTGCTGATTGCATTCATTCTTCTGATATCTCTGGGATCTCCGCGAGGTTTCGCCCAGCAGTCCTCCTCTTCCGCCGGAACAAGCAAAACGTCCACCCATTCCAGCTCACATTCCGCCAAATCCCAGTCGCCTGCCGCTAAGAAAAAGCAACAGCAGGCTCTGGCAAGAAGGCTCCATCGCGTTAACAGAGCCTTTGTCGCCTCCGCCTCGCTGAAACCCATGGCTCGCCAGCTGCTCGAAAACCGCAGCCCCGCTGCCTACGCCGGAGTGGAAGCATACGCCAGAAACCACGCCGCCGATGATGCCGGCATGCTGGCCAATCTCGTTCTCGGCTACGCCCATATTCTGGATCGCGATTATGCCAAGGCCCTTCCCGCCCTCAAAAAGTCCCAACCACGAGCCGATGAGCTCGCCGACTACGTAGCCTATTTCACGGCCATGTCAAAGGGCGCGCAGGGTGATGCTACCGGCGTCATCTCGTCACTGCAGGATTTTGATCAGAAATATCCCAACTCCATCTTTTCCCGCGACGCTTCTGTGATCTACTCCAGTGCGCTTGTGGTCGAGCAACGCCCGGACGAAGCGGTGGCAGTCCTTCTGCAACACCGCTCTCCGCCGCGCGCCGACGTCGAACTGGCTCTGGGTCGCGCATACCTCAAGGCCGGGAATCCAGAAAAGGGATGGGAATCGCTGCGCCTGGTTTACTACACCATGCCCATAGCAGCAGAAGCGGACGCGGCCGGAACTGAGTTGCAATCTTCCGCTGCTCCCGCCGCCAGCATCGCAGACCGCAAGACGCGAGCAGATCTGCTCGCCCAGGGAAAGCGCTATCGCGACGCAGCCGCCGAATATCGCAGCCTGCAGTCCGACGCCACTACTCCCGATTTGCAATATGCTACCCAGGTAGCGCTGGGATCAGTATTGCGCCATATCGATACTCAGCAGGCTCGCTCGTATCTGGAGAGCTTGAATCTTCCGCCGGGCGAATGGAATGCTCAACGCCTGTACTTGATCGGCGATATCGCCCACAACTCTGGAGACGATGATGGATTCCTGCAATACCTCGGTCAACTGCGGCAGGCAGGGCCCACGAGTCCGTGGCTGGAACAAGCTCTGCTGACCGCCGGCAACATGTTTCTCCTGAAACGTGATTACGACCACGCCATCGACTATTACCGCGAACTGGATGAGCGCTTCCCTAAGGGCAAGGTCGCGCATTACGCCCACTGGAAATCCGCCTGGCTGAATCTTCGCCAGGGACGGAATGATGAAGCCAGCCATGCCTTCGAGCAGCAGCTTGCCAACTACCCGGACTCCGCCGAGGTACCCGCCGCTCTCTACTGGCGCGCTCGTATGGCGGAGGAGCAACAGAACGCACCCGTAGCCCGCGCTTACTACGCCAAGCTGGTAGAGCGCTTTCCCAACTACTATTACGCCGACTGCTCGCGCGATCGCCTGCGCATTCTCGGTGATGGTGATCCCACCCCCGATGTCACCCTCGTCCAGATCCCCCCGCTGCGGGTGAGCACGAACTATTTCGATTCGCCACCGGCCGACGATCTCCGCGTCGAGAAAGCCAAGTTGCTGGAGAATGGCGGCATGGTGGACTTCGCCGTTCGCGAATTGCAGGCAGCCGCTAGCGGCGGCCAGACCTGGGCGATTGGTAAGATCGCCGAGATCTATCAGGACAGCGGAGCTTACCATCGCTCACTCAATTATATGAAGCGGCAGATCCCCACTTATTTCGCCATGCAATTTGACCAGCTGCCGCGGCCCTACTGGGAGATCTTGTTTCCACGTCCTTACTGGACCGACCTGAAGCGCTATTCGGTGCAAAACGGCCTCGATCCCTTTTTGGTAGCTTCGCTCGTCAGGCAGGAATCGGAATTCAATCCTGGCGCAGTCTCACACGCCAACGCTATCGGCCTGATGCAATTGTTGCCGGGAACCGGGCGTAGCATGGCGAGGTCGATGAAGATTCGGCATTTTCGCGCGGAACAATTGCTGGTGCCACAAACCAACCTGCAGATGGGCACGCGCTACTTCAAAGACCTGGTGGATAAATTCGGAGGCCGCCTCGAGTACGCTCTCGCCGCTTATAACGCAGGCACCGATCGCGTAGAATCCTGGCTCGCCGACGGCCACTATCGCGACCCGCAGGAGTTCGTCGAGTCCATTCCCTTCACCGAAACCCGCGAATACGTGCAAGCCATCCTGCGCAACGTAACCGTCTACCGCAAGCTGTACAAAACCCCCTAACAAGTTGGGCCTTGGAATTTGGAGGTTAGAGTTTAAAACCCCTGAGCGTAGAGGCTGTGATCCTGAGCCACGCGCCCGGTGTTTTTTCTCGACCTCCGTTGTCATCACGAGGAGCACATAGTTCGACGAGAATCTGCTGTTCTGTCCGGCGCCATGCCACTCAGCATCAGGTCTTAGGCCAGTAATAATCTACCCTTAGGCGGACAACTCAAAGTCACGCTTCGCATCTTTATGCCCACTGGCGAAAGGAATTTCCGGGACCAGGCCCGGTTATTAGGTCGAAGGATATTTTGCGCCTGACTCGCGACTACGTACGCTGTCTGCTCGTGCTCTTATATTTGCTCCTGCTGTTAATATTTCTCGCCCTTCTCACCGCCTGCGGCAGTAGTCACGGAACGCTAGAGCCCGCCGACAATGCTGGCCCCTCGACCCCATCGAATCCACCGCCCGCAAGCGGTCCGGCCTCTACCACAACTTTGCAGGCAGAAACCGCCAACAACTCCAGCGCCAGCGATACATTTGCCCCGCCGCTAAACGGACTGCCGAAGCCCACCAACGTCAGCAAAGTGGACTCGCACTCGCTGCTCTACAGCGGATCAACCACCCAGATCTACGCACACCTGTTGGGTTGGTTCGGCGAATCCGGACACATGGATGTTGGCTATAAGTCCAACGATCAGGCCCAGGTGCACCGGCAGGTCGAAGACATGGTAAGTCGCGGGATCCAGGGCGCCATCCTCGATTGGTTCGGTCCCAATGAGAGCGTCGTCAACGGTACCGCTATGGCTCTGCGCACCGAAGCCGAAGCGCATTCCGGATTCCAGTTCGCCGTCACGGAAGATGCCGGCGCCCTGTTCGATGCCGCCAAGGCCAATGGCTGCGATGTCACGGCTCAGCTTCTCGACGATCTGAATTACATCAATACGCAGTTTGTCCCTTCCTCGGCATATCTGCGCGTCAACGGCCGCCCAGTGATCTTCATGTTTGGCGTAGACGCCTACTACGTCGATTGGAATCAGGTTCGCTCCAAGGTCGCCAATGACCCCATGTTGCTGTTTCGCGGCGTTGATGGCCTCACTCGGCCCATCAGCGACGGCGCATTTCAATGGGAAGATACCAACGCCGACCCGTTCCATCCCGCATCACCCAACCCATTCGATCCCGCGCTCGGGGCGCAGGACGCCTTCTATAAGACAAGTGCAGCCGGCCGCTTCGTGGTTGGTTCCGTCTATCGAGGCTTTAACGACTCGCTGGCTCCCTGGGGAATCGACCGATTCGTGCATTCGCGCTGCGGCCAGACCTGGCTCGACACCTTCGGCGAGATTGGGAAGTTCTATTCCAGCAGTTCGCAGTTGCCAGCGCTTCAGATCGTGACCTGGAATGACTATGACGAAGGCACAGCCATCGAGACCGGCATTGATAATTGTGTCTTCCTTCAGCCCAGCATCTCCGGAAATCAACTCAGCTGGAGTGTTGGCGGCGGGCCTGAAAGCACCATCGATCACTACACTGTCTTTTCCAGTGCCGACGGGCAGAACCTCGCCAAGCTCGCGGATGTACCGGTCGGCACGCACTCGCTCGACCTCAGTTCTTTCAACCTTACATCCACGACGTTGTTCATAAAGGCTGTAGGCCGTCCAAGTATTCAGAACAAAATGTCGCCCGCAATCGCGTTCCGCGCCGGTGATCAGCCGCCGGTGGTTAACATCGCGGTCTCGCAGCCGCAGCCGCTCACCATCACGGTCTCAACTGCCGGATCCACCGATCCTGACGGCTCACTCGCAAGCTCCACGATCGATTTCGGAGATGGCACCGCTGCAGCCGCGGGTCCTAGCGCGACCCATACCTACCAGAGCGTGGGCACTTACGACATCACTGCCACTGTCGTCGATAACGCTGGAGCATCCTCGGTAGCCATTCAACGCGTTTCCGCCAAAGGCACCGCGGCTGGAGTAACGATCTTCTCCCCCACTTCCGGAAGTGTTGTGAACTGGCCCACTCCCAATTTCGTGGGATCGGCCGATATGGCAAACCCCATCAAGCAAATGAATGTCCTGGTCTCCGGCACGCAGATCTATGCCAGCGACATGGACGTACTGAATACGCCGCTAAAGATCTACTCTGGCAACCAGCATGTTGAAATACAGGCGGTTGACGCGACGGGCGCCACAGCTTCGAATGCGGCCGACGCTAGCGCCGAGCCAGGAGATCCTGCGCCTGTGCCTGCAATCCAGGTAACACCGCTGCCGCAGGTCGGGGCCAATACCGTGCTGCTGTGCGGCGCGAACTGGCAAGCTCCCAATCGTTTCGTCAATGCTTATCGCTGGACGTTCTCAGATGGCAACTCGCCCGCATTCGTCCCTGGCGTGGTTCACACGTTCCCCACTTCAGGAACGTTTTCGGTGACCGAGCAGGTCATCAATGAATTCGGCGCGCCCGGCTCGATCACGCAAAGCGTTACCGTGAGCGCCGCCAGCACGGCTCGGGCCACCACCACTGTACACATCCAGGACGAGCAAACGCAGAAGCAGAACTTGCCTATCCGCCTGCCTCAGTCAAGATGATCGCTTTGCTTGTCATCATGAGCGGGTGAAGGCGCCCCGCAGTGAACTATTGAAATACAGAGATTCTTCGCTACGCGCGACCCCGGGCTGTGCCCGCGAGAAGAGCCCGTCGCGGTCGCTCAGAATGACCCCTCAAGATTTGATCAGGGCGGCGGTTGCCGCGCTGACGTTTCCACACCCTGCAATGCCTCGAGGAAACCGGCCTTCAGTACCGCGGAGATTCCTCCCGCCCTACCCCATCTTCGCCGGCTTAGGCGGAAAATCAGCGTACCCAGGAGCAACATCCTTCAGGTTGGGCGTGATGTCGGTAAAGAAAACTCTCGGATCACCTAGCACCCACTGGAACGCGCCTCCAAGCATCGCCAAAAAGAGCGGATCGGCCCAGGTCTCTTCGCGGTGCCCGAGGGACGTATAGAAAACCTTGCCGCGCGAGTATTGCTTTGCCCAAGTCGAGGGATAAGGCCGTCGCTCATAGAACGAGCCTTTCATCCCAGCCGTATCCTGGACCAGCAGAACATGAAGATCAGGAGGAAACTCCTTCATCGAGTACCATTCTTCGGTCAGCTCCCACTTGTCGGGAAAGTCCTTCATGCCGGGAAAATCTTTGTCGGGGACAATGAGCTTAGCCTTTTGTTGCTCGCCATGACCAAGAAACTCGCCCCCCAGCATCTGTATGTAGGCATCGGCATGGATCCCGTGATTCTCATAGCGTTCGGAAAGATCGGGCGGATCGGGCTGCGTGTGGAACGTATCAGCCGCCGAGTGAATTCCAATAAACCCCTTCCCATTGCGGACCGCGTCCAGAAAGACTTGCTTGCCCTCGGCAGTCATGGGCGGATTTTTGTCCGTGCCAGCCTGCGTAAGGTCGCCGCTGGTGAAAAACACAAACCCGTCAAAACTCGAAATCCGCTCTGGCGTGAAGATGCTGCCATCCTTGGAGGCGGTAAGTTCGAACTCCCCCTTGGTGGCAAGGTCAGTGAATGTGCGCTCGACCAGGCTAGTGCCCTTCGCGTCCGGTTTGACCACGGAGTGTTCGTAGCCTGACGACTTGGTGAACAGCAAGACGCGTTTCTTTCTCGGCTGCTTCGCTTTCCCTGGCGGTTTCTGGCTCCAGGCATCATCGGGCAGAGCCGATGCGAGGGCTAGGCTCAGACCGCCAAGCAGCAGGTCGCGACGATTCATCCGGCCTCCAAAAGGAATGATGGGGAGAGGACTCGATGATATTCCAGCGGCCGCGGCGCTCCAAGCCCGCTGGTTTGATCACCGTGGTGACCGAGAGAGAAGTAGGAAGTAGGCTCGGGTGAAGTAGGAAGTAAGATGAGTAGGAAATTCGATCGGGTACTTCACCCGATCACACTTCACCCGATCTGACTTCCTACTTCAGTCGTAGTATTCCAGCCCAAGATGCGTAATCAGTTCCTCGCCTTTCAAGTGGCGTAACGTATTCTTCAGTTTCATAAGCTGGATAAACAGATCGTGTTCGGGGTAAAGCCCCGGCGCGGTCATGGGTGACTTGAAGTAGAAGCTGAGCCACTCCTGAATTCCCCGCCCCCGCAGCTCCGCGCTGCGCTGCGCCAGATCGAGGAAGAGCACCAAATCAAGAACGATGGGGGCTGCGAGGATGGAGTCGCGGCACAAGAAATCCACCTTGATCTGCATCGGATAGCCCAGCCATCCGAAGATATCGATGTTGTCCCAGCCTTCTTTGTTATCCCCCCGCGGCGGATAATAGTTAATCTTCACCTTGTGGCAGATGTTCCCGTACAGCTGCGGATACAAGTCCGGCTGCAGAATGTACTCTAGCACCGACAGCTTGGACTCTTCCTTGGTCTTGAAAGAAGCTGGATCGTCCAGCACCTCGCCATCGCGGTTGCCCAGAATATTGGTGGAGAACCAGCCGCTCATCCCCAGCAGCCGAGCCTTGAATCCCGGGGCCAGGATCGTTTTCATCAGCGTCTGACCGGTCTTGTAATCCTTGCCGCAGATAGGCGCGTGCTGCTCACGCGAGAGCTCGTACAGCGCGGGAATGTCCACGGTCAGATTGGGAGCCCCATTTGCAAACGGCACGCCTTCCTGCAGGGCTGCGTACGCGTAGATCATCGAGGGTGCGATGTTCGAATCGTTCTTTTCCAGGCCCTTCTCAAATTTCGCCAGCGAACTGTGAACTTCGCTCGGCTGCAGGAAGGCTTCCGTCGACCCGCACCAGACCATCACCAACCGCTCCGCCTTGCTGGTCTTGCGAAACCTGCGGATATCGTCACGCACCTGCTCCGCCAGGTCCATCTTCGACTTTCCCCTCTTCTTGTTGGGACCATCGATGTTGCGAATGTAGTTATGGTCGAAGACCGCGGTATGCGGCTTGATCGACTCCAGAAAAGGCTTGATCTGATCAAGCAGCGTGCGCTCGAGGACGCCGGCTTTGACTGCGGCCGAGTACATGTCGTCCTCGAAGATGTCCCAGCCGGTAAAAACCAGGTCGGGAAGCGCAGCCAGTTGAACAAATTCCTTGATTTTGGGCGACTTGCCTTCGGTTCGTTTGCCCAGGCGTATTGTGCCCATCTGCGTCAGTGAGCCAATGGGTTCGGAGAGCTTCTTGCGCACCGCTTCGACACCCGCCACAAACGTCGTGGCTACCGCCCCCATGCCGGGAATCATGATTCCCAGCTTGCCCTTCGCGGGCGCGATCTCGGAGGAGTTGGTACTAGTCGCAGAGGAAAGAGTCTTGCGGCCGCTGCGCGCAGCAGACACGTGCTTCATTGCCATCGAACATCCTTATGAGTGCCAAGGTGAGGAACAAACCAATTATCTTCGCGTATCTGCAGGAGATTTGCAACGCGACCAGGAAATCACTCTGATCAATTTGCAGGACCATAAAAAGTCCATTTTTGAAACACGAAGTAGTAAGCGCACCTGAAGGAGATTCCCCATATGATCCCCAAAACTGTAAGGAGAGGCCATTTGCTGTGGGGAAATCCAAAGAGATATGGCCTTGTCGTAAGCCAAAAGTAAACTTCTAGCAGGAAAGAAAGAGCAAACGAAAATATGCAGGTGAGAGCTGTCAGCTTAATCACTAACATGGCTGGGCCGCCTCGATTGTTTTTCCGGTAATACTCTCATAGTTGGTCAAGTACTCGACACGATTCATCCTCGAAATGTGAACCTTTTAAAGCGGTTGCCGACCGCTGGTTGTGAGAACTACCATTCCCCCGAGGTGAAGCGATGATTACCGGCCTCCACGCGCTCATCTACTCCCCCGAAGCGGAGAAGGTCCGCATTTTCTTTCGTGACGTGCTCAAATTCCCTTTCGTCGATGCCGGCCATGGCTGGTTGATCTTTTCCCTGCCACCAGCCGAGTTGGGCATTCATCCAACCGAGGGTCAAGCAGCCAAAAGTGATCCGCATCACGAGCTCTACCTGATGTGCGACGACCTCCAGGCGACGATCGCCGATCTGAAACGCAAGGGAGTGAAATGCAAGCCGGTCACGGAAGCAGGATTCGGTTTGGTTACGTCGATTGAGATTCCCGGCGGCGAGCTTGGTCTTTACCAGCCCAGGCATCCCACCGCCATCGGAAAATGGGAGTAAGGCTATGGAGGTCTTGTGGCTGCGACAAACAAAGTTGGGGTAGTTACCGGATCATCCAGCGGCATCGGCTTACTGTCGGCACTGGAGTTGGCTCGCCGCGGCTATCAGGTCGTGGCGACGATGCGTGATCCCGATCGCCGCTCACGCCTGGACGAGGCGGCCAAGAACGGCCTGACACCCCGCATTGATGTGCGGCGTCTCGACATCACCGAATTTGATTCCATTCCCGAAGTTATTGCCGCTATCGTGCGCGACCATGGCCGCATTGACGTGCTGGTCAACAACGCCGGCTTTGCCCTGGGTGGATTTGCCGAAGACATTCAGCTGGAAGAGCTGCGGCAGCAGTTTGAGACCAATTTTTTCGGCCATGTAGCCACCACTAAAGCCGTGCTGCACACCATGCGTGCACAGCAATCCGGGCACATCATCATGGTTAGCTCTATTGTCGGACGGGTGGGCCAGCCGGTGATCAGCAGCTATTGCGCATCCAAGTTTGCGCTGGAGGGCTGGAGCGAATCGCTGCGCATCGAAACCCACTCACTCGGCATTCGCGTGGCTCTGGTCGAGCCCGGTTCTTTCGAGACCGACATATGGACCCGCAACACGAAAGTCGCCGAGCAAGCCACCCATCCCGATTCCCCCAATCGCGAACGTGGCCGCCGCTTTAGCGAATTCATTAAGAGCCAGGGCGGAAGCCGGCCTTCGGCTGACTGCGTTGCCAGGCTGATTGCCGATATCGCCGAGGACCCCAATCCTCGGCTCCGATACATGATTGGCAAAGACGCCAAAATCCAATGGTGGTTCCGCTCGCTGGTGCCCTGGCGGCGCTACGAAAAAATGGTGGCGAAAGCGGTGAAGATCGACTGAGCGGCACAGCCATCAGCACTCAGCAGTCAGTTAAGAACTGTCATCTTGAGCAAGGACGGGCATACCAACCCGTCCGAGTCGAAAGACCTGGTGTTTTGTTCTTCGCCAAGCTAGCGGGCCCGTTTAAGACCACGTGAATATAGCTTAGACTCGCTGTTTGTTAGCTGAATGCTGACTGCGATTACTGTGGCTGATCCATCGGCACCAGCACCTCACATAGCTGCGCGATGGCTTGGCGCTGTTCCGGCGTGATCGTCACGAATTCTACGCCGTAGCGGTTCTCTTTCCGGTGACGCACGGTGCAGTACATGCGCAGCGGCTTTTTGGCGGTGGGAAGTGAAAACTCCACTGAGATGATCTCTCCCGGTATCAGTTCCCCGGCATCAATCTCGACCGCACCTCCACCCTCGCTTAAGTCAGTGGAACGCCCACGCATGATCGTGTTAACGCCCGAGCGAAGAACATTCACCAGAATTGGCACCGAGATCGCATAGCGCTGCAGGCAACGCGTGATTGGCCACTTCAGGTTGTTACCCGGGCCAACCAGCTGCTCAATCGTAGTGGTCAGGCGGTTGTGGTTCTCTCCTTTGTGGACGAAAGCGTCCGCAAGTTCCAGTGCCCGCTCTGGAACCGTCGCCGGAAATGCCGACAGCACAATGACTCGCGCCTGCGGCTGCAGCGCCTTAATTCGCTCGATCACGGTTACAACATCGAGATCCAATACCGGGTGATCGATAATGGCAGCGTCGATGGGAATCGATTCCAGGACCTCCAGCCCTTGCTGCCCGCGCGGCGTCGTATGAACGCGATACCCAAACGCTTCCAGCAGCGAGCGCCGGCGTTCCAGTTCATGCTCCTGGTCATCGATGTAGAGCAATGATTTCTTGATGCTGCGGCCAATCTGAATGCAATGCAGTCCAATCTGGCCCTCGCGGGCCGTTCCAGGCTCACCGATCCAGACCACGCGAAACCGGCCTTGGTTATCACCGTTCTGCACTCCCAGAATGGCGCCCACCGTAACCGGATGTTGCAGCCCTCTTAGACGGGCGCCTCGGGAAGAGATGTCCAGCGTCTGCACCTGCTCCATAAAGACGTGACCATCCCCATCGATACCCCAGACAAGGGTGGTCAGACGCAGCGGTGTGCGTTCTTCGTGACGGTGGCCCATTATCGCAACCATCGTAGAACGGAGGTCACCGTACGCCAAATTACTGACGTAACACCTAAGTAAACTAGCGGAAGCCGGCGTTAATCGTAGGAAGAGACTCCGCGGCAGCGACCTGTAGAGAGCGCAGGAGGGAGAAGATCGCAATTCTCCACCTTCCGCCAAGCGCGGGCGGAAGGGTGGGCCACCCCGGCTGCTTTTCCCTGGGATCTACTGGGAATCAACAGCGGTCTTTATGGCCAGCTGGAGCGCTTCTTCTCGGGAGCGATTTGCGAACCTGGATTCGAACCTCCCGAAGCTTGTGCGAAGACGGTGTTTAAGTCCGCGGGGTTAAAAGGCTTGCTGGGATCGAGCACCGGTTGGCCGTTGGATGGATTGCGGAAGGCCTCCTCATCAAGCGGCTGTTTGATGTCGGCCACGATGGGCAGTACTACACGCAGCGCCTCAATTTCCTTCTCCAGGCGCTTAATTTCCAACTCCTTGATCCGCAGGACCTCGCGCAAGGCCTCATACACAGTCTTCATGGTTTACCTCTTTGATACGGGAACTAATGTCAATTTTGGCCAGGATCGCCGGAGAAAGGTACATTGTCACCAGATGATCTTCTAGCCCCGGGGCGTGCCGGTTTAGGTTCGCACGAAAGATAGCACGAACGGAGCTTGCAATCACAGGGCATCGTGCAAAATAATGCCATGGGCCACAACCTGATAAGCCACAGTCACTTGGACGGCTATCAGGGTCCCGAATCTTGATATCGAATGACAAGCCGAGCAGTAGTCGCGGCCTGCACCGCATACGTGTGCGCGCCTCCGGCGCCCCAGCTCCCGACTGGGACGCCCTGCAGGTCCTTCTCGCCTTCGCTTATACCATTCAACAAGAAGAGCTTCGCATTGTTCCGCAACGGCGGACTGATGCTCCTCTCCGCGCCGCCCAGTTGCTTCCCGTTCCGCCCATCGTCCACGGCGACATTGAGAGCGTGCTGCACCGTATCGCCGCCAGCGTTCAGAATTTAACTGGAGCCTCCGGTGCCGCAATCGCGCTCGGCCGCACCGATTCCATGATCTGCATTGCGCGCAGCGGTTCGCATGCGCCCGAGGTTGGCTCCTACCTCGATGCAACTCGTGGCCTTGCCGGCGAATGTGCACGTTCAGGCGAGCCTCGGATCTGTGTAAACACATCCACCGACACTCGCGTCGACCCCGTCAGTGCCCGCAAGCTGGGCATTGGATCCATGGTGTACTACCCGCTGCGCTGGCGGTCGGAGTTGATGGGCCTGCTGGGTGTTTTTTCCGAGAGAGCCTATCAGTTCCAATATCGCGACGTGCGGGCCCTGCGCTTTGCCGAAGCGCTGGTTATCGACGCGCTGAATCAGAATCCCGAAGACACAGATTTCGCACTTTCTCACGGCCCCTCCGCCACTGCAGCCGACCCCAAAGCTGCGTTTGTTCACGTCCCGCAGAGCCTCAAGACGTCAGAACTCGACCTTGGGCCGGTATTGGAGCTGCCACCCAACACCGCGCCCCCAATTACCAGCGGAGTATTCATCAACAAGCCCGTGGCCGGGACGCTGGAAGATGGCCGCTCGCCACTGGAGTCGCTGGCAAGAGTAGAGATGCCGGAGCCAGCGGAGAAACCGCCGTCACCGCCTGCGTCTGCTGCGGCATCGCCCATTCTCGAGCACGCGGAGGAAATCCTTTCCGATCCTGAACCCCAGGCAAATTGGCAAGAGGACCTGGATGACGTTAGCTGCGTGGTGCGCCATGCCCATACCGTAGGAGAAGCCGAGCCTGCCACAGCTCCAGTTCCCTACTGGACACCCAAGCCGCTCCCGGATGCCAGCGACCGCCAACTAGGCGGCCTGGCGTTTCTGCTGAGCGCTCTGGTGGCGGTGATGTTTGCTGGCGCCTGGATGTGGCGCTTGCCGATGGTCGACTGGATGCAATCGCATTTCGCTCTGCACGCAAAGAAGCCGACTGTCAATGCGAGCACCAAGACCGAAGCTGAAGGTGCCAAGCCCGACGCCGCCGCGCCCAGGCCTATGCAAACCGCGGCCGCGCTCAATCCTGAGGAGCTCACCGCCAAGGACAGCCGGCAACTGCTCGAGCATGTGCAATACTGGGCCGGGCCGGGCTATTCGCGGATGACGATCCAGCTGGAAAAATCCATCAAGTATTCGTCCAACCGGGTTCACGACCCGGAGAGAGTCTATTTCGATCTGGACACCCGGCTTCTGGACGTGCATGAAAAACAGTTCGCGGTGGACGACAGCCTAATCCGCAGCATTCGCATGGGCGAATACAAGCCCGGCATGACCCGCATTGTCTTTGATTTGAAGGTTGCTGGCTCTTACACTGCATCGCTGGCCGACAATCCCCCTCGTCTGATCATCGAATTTTTTGAGAAAGAAGCACACTCCAGGAAGACGCCGGCGCAGGTAACTTCGCCCGCCCAGGAAGTGGCGCAATGGCAAGCTTCTGCGCAGTCCATTTCCGATCCGGCGGAACATCCCGGTCGCATCAAAATCGTGGTTGATCCCGGCCACGGCGGGCACGACACCGGCTCGGTTTCCAGCGCTGGGCTGATGGAAAAGGATCTGACCTTAGACGTAGCCCAGAAACTTGGCCACCTGTTGGAGAAGGAACTGGGCGCTGAGGTGATCTACACGCGCACCGACGATCGCTTTGTGGCGCTCGATTCGCGTGTAGCCACCGCTAACGATGCTCACGCCGACTTCTTTATTTCCATTCACGCCAACAGCAGCCAATACAAAACTGTCAACGGAGTCGAGACCTTCTACTTCAACTCTTCTTCTGAAGCCATGGAAAGCGTCAAGGTCTCGCCCTTGCCCACCGGCGTGAGCGCGGCCAATTCGAGCAGTAAGGCCGCAGCCCGCCGCTTCGCGACTGATGTTCAGAAGTCTCTGCTCCGCGCTCTCTCGCGCAAGGGGAACCCGATGCGTGACCGCGGCATCAAAACCGCCCCCTTTGTGGTTTTGCGCGAAGCACAGATGCCCGCCGTGTTGGCGGAAATAGCCTTCATGACCAGCAAGACCGATGCCGTCAATCTGATGACCGATAGCTATCGGGAAAAAATTGCCGAAGCCCTCTACACCGGCATTGCCAACAACGTCCAGCGCACGCGCACCCTCGCCAAAGCCGGTCCGTCCGGCGCACAAGCAGGAATGAACTAATGCGAAGTTTGAAGTCAGAACTTAGAAGTTGGCGGGGGCATGCTGAGCCCGCCTAGCGGGCGAAGCATCTGTGTCAGCAGGCCGGGCGTCCCATTCGATCCCACTTCACCTGATCACTTGATCGCACTTCTCACTTCACCCGATCTAACTTCTTTCCTGTCCTCATTGCCGCCGTCCAGATTGCCCGATTACCATTTACTCGCTTCGGATTTCTATGACCACTCAAATTGTCCGTGAACCGCGCTGGCCCGCATTCATCGCCATGTTGGCCGATGCCCTCGTGTATCTCGCCATGCCGCCGCGACTCTCCGTTGGTCCGGATTGGCTGCTGTTGGCAATTATCTTCCTCTTGCTGATTCCCATAGTGTCTTCCTACCACCTCGGCCGCTACGATGTGACCCGGACTCTTACCTTCGTCGCCAATGCGGTGATTACAGCGGCCCTGATCACGTCTTTAGCTCTGCTGATTTCAGGCCTGCCGCAACATCGTGATCCGCCGGGCACCCTCTTACGCTCGGCAATCGCACTCTGGATCACTAATGTTCTGGTGTTCGCGCTCTGGTACTGGAAACTCGATGCCGGTGGTCCTAGCCGGCGAGAACGCAGGGATGGCGCCACGAGAAGCTCGTTCCTCTTCCCGCAGATGTTGCGGGACCCAGACTCTTCCTGGTCGCCGCATTTTGTGGACTATCTATTTCTCGCCTTCAACACCAGCACGGCCTTCTCGCCCACTGACACTGCCGTGCTCTCCCGCGGCGCCAAACTGGGCATGATGTTGCAAGCAACCATCTCGCTCATCATCGTCGTTCTGCTGGCCGCACGCGCCGTCGGCATCCTGTGAAGTACGATCTCGCTTCTCGCGATCTCACTTCGCCCGATCACCCGATCCCACTTCCTCCGATCTTACTTCCGCTGTCCGCATCCTGTGCTGCCAGCGCGACCACACGAACCACAGCAGTCCCGCGACCAACACAACCACAATCACTGCATCGAAACGATGAAACCAGGCTTTCAGCCGCGGATCGGTGTTCCACCGCTCTCCCAGCTTCAATCCGATCCAGGCCAATCCCAGGCACCACGGCCAGGATCCCACAAAGGTGTAGATGTGAAATCTCAGCTGCGGCATGCGCGCAACTCCCGCAGGCAGCGCGATAAACGTGCGAATCACCGGCAGCAGGCGGCTGATGAACACCGCGCTATTGCCGTAGCGCGCAAAGAAGCGGTCGGCCCACGCCAGTTCGCTTTCGCTGATGAGCACATACGCGCCATACTTCTCCACCAGTGGACGTCCGCCGTGGTAGCCCACCCAGTAAGCTACGGCGGACCCGAGATTACATCCCAGAGCGCCAAACGTCGCCACCCACAGCAGCTTGAAGCGCCCGACATACACCAGGTAACCGGAGAACGGCATGATCACTTCGGAGGGCAGGGGGATGCAGGCCGACTCAATAGCCATCAGCAGCATGATGCCGAGATATCCGCTTCCGGAGATGACCGCGATGATGAAGCCGCTCAGTGCGGCAATGATCTGTTCAATCATGAAAAAGTGAGGCAGGCGGTATTCAGAAGTCCTCAGAATCCTGCGTGAAGCTATAACCGGGCAAGGTTACACCCTCACCGGTCTTCTCCACTTTAATGCGAATGGTGTCTCCCGAGGCTGCAGTAGCGTCGGCGTTACGCAGAATGACATATTGTGTGAAGACTTCGTTGTAGACCTTGGTGACGAGATAGGTTCGGGAGTCAGCCTGGTTGCGCCAAACCTGTCCCAACTGAATTGCTTTGACTGCCATAGGCACTTAGAGACTAACTACCCCGAGCCGTAGAGTCAATGGAAGTGGTGGTTCCGAAGGTGCATGCCGTCGCAATCTCAGTTGCATTGAACCAAAAGCTCTGTCGTGTTTCGGAGCTCGTCCCAACTCTTTCTAGCTGCCTTCAAGTCACAGCTAACTTCTCGAAGCGCAGCGCGTCTGTGGAACAGAGAAATCTCTCACGCAGGAGGAATATGAGGAGAGTTCAGATCACCTGTACGCTCATGGCTTCCCTTCTTCTGGTGGCGATGAGCGTATTGGCTGCGGATAAGAATACGGCTAATGTCACCATCTCTGACGCGGTCACGGTTGGCAGTTCGCAGCTTGCTCCTGGCGATTACAAACTGAGCTGGGAAGGTGCTGGTCCCGAGGTGCAAGTCACCTTTACTCGTGGGAAAACCTCGGTTACCGCGCCCGCGACGATCACCGATCAAACCAACTCTTACGGCAGGACCGCCGTCATCGTTAAGCAAGAGAATGGTTCGAAGGTCCTGACCTCAATCCAACTCCCCAAACGGCAACTGATCTTGGAAGGAGAACAGACCCAGGCGGGACGCTGATCTCAAGGCTGCCAGACGCCGGATCAGCCTCTTTAGCTATGCGAAACCCGCGAGCCGCCTGAACTTTGTGCGGCTCGCTCCCTCATTTACACTGGCACCGTGTTCGCCGAGATTGTCGCCATCGGTTCGGAGCTGCTCACGCCGAACTTTCAGGACACCAATTCGCTCTATCTCACCGACAAGCTCAACTCGATTGGTGTGCAGGTGGCATTCAAGACCGTAGTCGGCGATCATCGCCAGCAAATTGCCGACGTGGCACGCGCGGCCCTGCGGCGCGCCGACATCGTTATCTTCATGGGCGGTCTGGGTCCAACCGAAGACGATCTCACTCGCGAAGCTGTGGCCGATGCGCTCGGCCGCGAACTCAATCGCGATCCGCAATTGATTACCGAACTGTACACCATGTTCGCGGCGCGCCGTCGCCGCATGCCTCCCAATAACGAAAAGCAGGCAGATCTGATCGAGGGCGCGGTAGCTTTGCGCAACCAACTTGGCACGGCGCCGGGCCAATGGCTGGAGGCCGCAGTCGAGGGCCGCAACCGCTATGTGATGCTGCTGCCCGGCCCGCCTTATGAGATCCGGCCCATGTTCGACGAGCAGTGCTTGCCGCGCCTGCGCGAAAGAATTCCGTCCCAATACATCGCCCGCCGCGTGCTGCGTATCGCCATGATCGGTGAGTCGGACGTGGATGCCCGAGTGGCCCCCATCTATAAAGCCGCCGAGGGCGTGGACACGACTATTCTTTCCTCCGGCGGCGAAATCTCTCTGCATCTCAGCACACGGGCGAGTTCGCAGGATGAAGCTGAAAGCCGCGTCGAGGACTTGGCGGTCAAGCTAGAGGATGAATTAGGCGATCACGTCTTCTCGCGCGGAGAAAGCCTGGAGCAGATTGTTGGCTATTATCTGCAACTCAAAAATGCCACTATCGCCGTCTCTGAATCCTGTACCGGCGGATTGCTGGGCGCGCGCCTGACCTCTCCCCCTGGGAGTTCGCGATATTTCCTCGGCGGCGCCATTGTTTATTCTGATGATCTCAAGACGCTGTTTGCTAATGTCCCCCCCCTGTTAATCGCGCAGCATGGGGCAGTTTCCGAGGAGGTCGCTGGGGCACTCGCCGAAGGTGTGCGTGACGAGACGGGGGCGACCATCGGTGTGGGAATCACAGGCATCGCCGGCCCAACCGGGGGCACCCCAGAAAAGCCTGTGGGCCTGGTCTTTCATGCTGTCGCAGATGATCAGGGGACAGAAGTCGTGGAACGGCGTTTCCCCGGTGACCGCGAGCGCATTCGCCGTTTTGCTACCCAGCAGGCCCTCGACATGATTCGTCGGCGGCTGATGAAAACATGATGTCTCCACTTCAAGCTGCCATTTGCGTATGCGTATCTTCATAGCTTTGGATATTCCCGAGGAGATTCGCCAGCGCATTATGCGATTCTGCGAAGGACTGCGTGCCTTCGCACCCGACGCTAACTGGGTGCGGCCGGAATCATTCCACCTCACCCTGAAGTTCGTGGGCGAGAAACCGGAGGCGGAAGTCGAAAAACTGAAGTCAGCGCTTCACGCAGTTCGAGGGCAGCCGACCACAGTGGAGTTTCAAGGTTTTGGCTTCTTTCCCAGTCCGACGTCGCCACGCGTTTTCTGGGTAGGAATCCACGGAGACGAACATCTCACTTCCCTGGCCCGCGCCATCGACGAAGCTGCTGCCTCTCTCAGAATCCCTCGCGAGGAGCATGCCTTTCATCCTCACCTCACCCTCGCCCGCGCGGGTTCAGGATCTCCACGCCCCAAGCCAGGAGAGCGCGCCAATCCCAGGCTGAAGCGGCTGGTGGACAAGCTGGCGTCGTTCCCCAGCCCTGAATTCGGCACAATGACGGCGCGGGAATTTTATCTTTATCTCAGCCAGCTCTCGCCCGGCGGAGCCAGGTACACGAAGCTCGAGAAGTTCACACTCGGCTGAGCATCTCGTTTGGTAGTTCCGCGCCCGGGAGAAAGCCCTATAATCTGCGGCTGGGCCTATCTGGCCACAGCGCCGTGATACGTATCTACCTCATCGTCGCCATCGTCTCCTACCTGCTCGGTTCCATTCCTTTTGGCTTCATCCTCGTCCGCATGTTTCGCGGCCAAGATATTCGCCAGACCGGCAGCGGAAACATTGGCGCTACTAACGTGATCCGCTCGGGAGCGAAGTGGCTGGGTGTGATCACATTGTTGCTGGACGCTGCCAAAGGGTACGCAGCCGTCATGCTTTCCCTCTGGCTCGCGTGGCAGCTGACACCACATGGTTCAATTCTCGCCACGCCCGAACAAATCGAAACCAATCAGGTCCTCGGGCAAATCGTCGCCCACAATGCGCATTTCGGATATCTGATCGCCACTGTGGCGGCCGTCTTTGCCATCCTGGGCCACATGTTCCCGATATGGCTAAAATTCAAGGGCGGGAAGGGCGTCGCCACCGGATTAGGAACGTTTCTGGCGATCGCGCCCAAGGCCGTCGGGGTAGTGATAATGATTTTTCTGGCTGTGGTTGTCGCCTCGCGCTATGTTTCGCTCGCCTCCATCATCGCCACTGCCAGCTTTCCTGTGTTTGCATGGCTGCTTTACCGCGGTAGTGCTACTCCGGCTGTGTTGGCGGCGATGTTCGTCGCGGCAGCGCTCATAATTGCCAGGCATCACCAGAATATTCGGAGACTTCTAGCCGGCACCGAACACCGCTTCGAGTTAAAGCAACGATGATGAAAGGACAGCCGTGAGCGACATAGCGGTTATCGGTGCAGGCGCCTGGGGCACCGCCCTCGCCATTGTGATGGGGCGGCAGCATGGCAAGCACAATGTTCGCCTGTGGGCCTTCGAGAAGGAAGTTTGCGATTCAATTACCCAGACCGCTGTCAATCGCCTGTTCCTGTCTGACCTCCCCATCCCTCTGTCGGTCATACCAACTAACAGCCTGGAAGAAGCACTCACCTACGCCGAAATTGTGGTGAGCGTGATGCCTTCGCATCACTGCCGCCGCCTCTTCCAACAGATGGCACCCTACTTGAAGCCTGAGATGATGTTCGTCAGCGCTACCAAGGGCGTCGAAAACGATACCTTGCTGCGGATGACGGAAGTGATCAGTCAGATCATTTGCACTCAAGGCTGGCCGAGCGCGCCCCGCATCGGCGCCCTCTCGGGTCCATCGTTTGCGCGCGAGGTGGCGCGCGGCGACCCCACTGCAATCACGGTGGCTTCGCGAAGTCCCGAATTGGCATCGCGGGTGCAATCCGAGTTCAGCGATCCCAGTTTCCGGATTTACACTAGCGATGATGTCATCGGCGTGGAGCTTGGTGGTGCGCTGAAGAACATCATTGCCATTGCCGCTGGGATCTGCGATGGCCTCGGACTGGGGCATAATACGATTGCCGCGCTCATTACTCGCGGCTTGGCCGAGATCTCGCGACTGGCGGTGGCATGTGGCGCGCGTCCGGAAACCATGTCGGGCCTGGCTGGGCTTGGAGATCTGGTTTTGACGTGTACCGGCGGGCTCTCCCGCAACCGATCCGTCGGTGTAGAGCTCGGTCAAGGGCACCAGCTCAAGCAAATTATTGCCGGCATGCACGGCATGGTGGCCGAAGGAGTGCTCACCACCAACGCCGCCATGGGCTTGGCCAAAAAGATGGGCGTAGAAATGCCCATCACCGAGCAGATGCACGCCATTCTCCATGACGGCCGCGAGCCGCGAGAAGCCATTCGCGAGCTCATGACTCGGCGTGCCACCAGTGAAGTGGCGCTCTACGTTACCTGATGCGCGATGGATTGCACGTTGTGGTGAACGCCAAAATAGAATTCGGCTTTTTGAGTTTCGCTCCATTGGTCGAAGCTAGCAATTCTTGATCTGAGGGCAGGCCCTAGTTGGTGTTCAGGTCTTGTCAGTAAGAAGGGACAAGAAAGATTTCCACGCAAGTCCAGCGTCGGCGCAGCGATCGAATCTCCATCGCCATTGCGATTGAAGTATCCGGCATTGATCTCACAGGTCAGGAGTTCGTCGAACCCGCCCGAACTGAATTCGTGAACATCGATGGTGCCAGCATCCTCATTCGCCGAACCCTCGGGCCAGGCCAGGAGATCGTGATCCGGCGTGTCGGCCACAAGCAGGAGGCTCCTTCCCGCGTCATCGGCCAAGTCGGAATCCAAAGCGAAGGGCACGTCTACGGAGTCGCCCTGCTCAATCCCAGCACCTCTTTCTGGGGGATTCATTTTCCTCCTCGCTCCGAGGCGGACAAGGCTCTGGTGCGCATTTTGCTGGGCTGCTGCGCCTGCGGCACACGGCAAGTGAGCAACCTGGATGAATTCGAGTTCGAGATCTTCGAAGCTAACCATCGTATCTCGCGTTCCTGCCCTAAGTGTGGCGGCCTCACCATCTGGAAGATGGTGGAAGCCGACGAGACCAGCGCCGAACAGACCAAAGAAACATCGCCAGAAGAGACGGCTCCGCCTGAAATTCACGTCCCGCTGCCCAGCCGCGATCGCCGACGCCAGCCTCGCACTCGGATGCGGCTGGCGGCCTGCGTGCGGCAGCCCCTTGGGGTGGAGGATGTGGTCACGGTTGCGGATATCTCTCGCGGCGGCGTGCGCTTCCGCACTTCCAAGCGATATCCCGTGGAGCAGTGGGTAGAGATCGCAGTTCCTTTTACTCCTGGTGGCGCCAATATCTTCGTTCCCGGACGTATCGTGTGGGAGAAAGACTTGGACGATAAGCTCAGGGAATATGGCATTCAGTACGTGAAGTGAATCAGTTCAGGTGAACCCTGGCCCCATCGCATGAGGTGATCTATGAAGCCGCGGAGTTTCGTCATCGCGGTAGCCACAATATTCTTCGCGCTGCACGCTTCTCTTGCCTCCGCCCAGCAGCAGTCGCCTGACGAGCAAGCCGTTTGGAAACTTGAGCAGGCATATTGGAACTACGTCAAGGCCCTCGACCTCGATAGCTACCGCAACTTGTGGCACCCGAATTTCCTGGGCTGGCCTTTGAGTAGTTCCAAGCCCGTGAAAAAGGATCACATTACAGATTGGATCTCGTTGTACACAGCCAAAGGACTGCGGCTGAAGTCCTTCACCCTGACACCCGCAGCCAGCCAGGCCGTCGAAAACCTAATTATTACTCACTATTGGCTGACCTCTCTTTGGGCGGACAACCTCGGCCACGGCGAGCCACAAACACTCAGGATTACTCATACCTGGATTCGAACCAGTGGCGGCTGGCAGATCGTCGCAGGTATGTCAGCCCCCGGCGCTCCTGCACCGTAGCCGTCCAACTCAGACTCGCTAAGCGGTCCCGAATCAGCACTCGCCCGAATCCTCTTAGCTCGCGCAATCATCGCGCTGCAACCCGGTGCTAGACTGAATTCGGAGCGAGAGGGCTCAGCCATGACTCTTTTCGCCTTACATTTCTTCTTTCCCTTCTTCGGGTTTGGTGTCTTCTTTTATTTTGTCCCCACGATCATAGCTGTGGTGCGCAGCAAGCGAGATACGTTCGGCATCTTCCTGCTCAACCTCTTTCTCGGTTGGACCATGATTGGATGGGTTGTCGCGCTCGTCTGGGCTTCCAAGCAGGACATCCCCGCACCCGCCCGCTGATGCCCTCAACAATAATCTCGAATGTCGATTTGCCGATTACAATCTACCCGATCACAAATTCCTTTCCATGGCTGACCTGACCGCATTCATCCTCGCGGGCGGACAAAGCTCGCGCATGGGCCGCGACAAGGCCTTTCTGCCCTTCAACGGCCGCACTTTGCTGGAGCACGCCATTGCGCTGGCTAAAGCAGTTGCGGAAGACGTTGTGCTGATTGGCCAGAGGGCGAAGCTCGATCCTTATGGCGTGGTGACGCAAGACATCTTTCCCGGCTGCGGACCGCTGGGCGGAATTCATGCCGCTCTGAGTTGTACCCAAACCGACCTGAACCTCATCCTCGCCCTCGATACTCCCTTTGTCCCTCCGAAGTTCCTTGCCTACGAAATCGACCACGCGCGCGCTGCCTTGTCCGCCGTGGTCACCTATCCCCGTACCTCCGACCAGTATCAGCCGCTGTGCGCAGTGTATCGCAAGCCGTTTTTGCTCACCGCGGAAGCCGCATTGCAGGCTGGGAGGTATAAAATCGAGCCGCTGCTCGAATCCGTGCCCGCCTGCATTATTGGCGATGCCGAGCTGCAGCGACTAAGCTTGTCCCCAGCGATTTTCGACAACCTGAACACCCCAGCAGACTGGGAGCGCGCCTGCCGCAATTTCGGGTTATAGTAGGCTGGGGAGCGATGGCGGACCAGCAACCCTATATCGAGTTCAAGCACGTCTCCAAGGCTTTCGGCGACAATCACGTCCTGCGCGACGTGAGCTTCCAGGTCATTCCCGGGGAGACCCTCTGCATCCTCGGCCGCAGCGGCGTTGGCAAATCAGTTTCGCTGCACCAGATTATGGGGTTCCTGAAGCCTGATTCCGGCCAAGTCATCATCGCTTACGAGGACATCACCGCCTACAGCGAAGTCGAGCTTGAGCGAATTCGCAAAAAGGTCACCATGGTCTTCCAGAACGGGGCGCTGTTCGATTCCCTCAGTGTCGGCGAAAACGTCGCCTTCCCGCTGCGTGAGCGCGGCGACCTGGAAGAAGAACAGATCTATCAGATCGTGGATGGACTGCTCGACATGACCGGCGTCAAGCACATGCGCGAGCTGTTGCCTTCCGATCTCTCCACCGGAATGAAACGATCGGTCGCCATCGCGCGGGCCCTCGCCGCCCAGCCAGAAGCCGTTCTCTACGACGAACCCACGACCAATGTCGATCCTCTAATGGCTCAATTATTAGGCGATTTGATAAAAAAATTAAAGTTTCAGTTGAAGTTGACCAGCGTCGTGGTCACGCATGATATGCGGCTCGCAGAAAAGCTCGCCGACCGCATCGTCTTCCTGCACGAAGCGCGTGTGGTGTTCTTTGGCACCGTCTCCGAGATGAAGAAATCAAACGTCGAGATCGTGCAGGAATTCCTGCGTCTTGATGAATTCGATCTCTCTCACTTCCGCATGGAACCGCCAAAACCAGGCGCTGCTGCGCCCTCCGCACCATAAGCTTTTCCACCATGAAGGGCACCAAGGGAGAAGAGACTTGAACTGCAGATCTCTCGCGGCCTACGGCCGCTCGTGATGACAATCATCGGGTGAATCCACACTTGGTGTTGTTCTTGCAGAGAAAAGGCGGTGCATCAACTACCTGGATCTTGAGTGTCCTGCATTCAGCTTACCCGCTTCCAATTTACCAGCTTACGACTCCCCTACCCATTCCCATGAATGTGCAGCGGCTCGATCTTATAGATCACTCGCACTTCCCCCGGCTGGCGGAACGGATAGATGTCTTCGCCCAGATACTTCTTGGCCATCTTATTAATGTGGTCGTCCGCGCCCTCTTCCGTGATCTCCGCCACTCGCCCACGAATTTCGATGTAGCGATACGGATTCTCCGGATCGATCACGGCGATCGCCACCCGTGGATCACGACGCACATTGCGATCCTTCTGCCGGCCCTTGGCTGAATTGAAGATTACGTACGAACCGTCATAGTCGATCCAAACCGGTGTTACCTGGGGCGACCCATCCGGCATTAGCGTGCCCAGGCTTGCGAAAGCCCTTTTGCTGAACAGGTCGGCATACTTTTCAGGGATTCTCTGAGCTACCACGGTCACCTTCTGCGCCATGAATCCAGACCTCCTTCGGATTAGAAGCCCTGGGCTACCAGACGCTCCAGAGAAATTGCGCCCTGGGCGCGGTCCCCGCCAATCAGCTTTTCCACGTACTTGGCAATGATGTCGGTTTCGATATTGACCGGATCTCCCGGCTCAAGCGAGCGCAGGTTGGTCATCTCCCAGGTATGGGGAATGATCGCCACGGTCAGGCTGTTGCCTTCGATCCGCGCTACCGTCAGGCTGATGCCCTCGATCGATACTGATCCCTTAAAGACAATGTACTTCTCCAGTTCCGCAGGCACCTCTATATGCAGCCAGTAATCCTCGGCGCCCGGAATTTTCTCCAGCCCCAGAAATTTTCCGGTGCCGTCCACGTGCCCCTGGACAATGTGTCCGCCCATGCGGCCATCGGCCTTCATCGGCAACTCCAGATTCACCAGCGCCCCTTCGCGGATGCGCGAGAATGCTGTCCTGATCCACGTCTCTTCCGCCAAGTCGCAGCCAAAGCAATCGGGAGCGACCTCCACTGCCGTCAGGCAAACCCCATTCACGGCGATGCTGTTGCCCGTCTGGAGTTCGCGGGTAACGTTCCGCGCAGCGACGGTAAGACGGCGCTTTCCTTCGACCTTGGCGATCTCCACAATCTTGCCTACTTCTTCGACTAGTCCGGTAAACATAGGCTCACCTCATTCGCGATAAGGATCTTTAAGATAGCCCTCGACTGCAAAATCTTCCCCGAAACGATGCAATTGTATGTGCCTTATAGTGGCCGCCTCGCTCACGCGCCGAAAGCCGCTGCTCGAAGCGAACGGCAGCGCTCCCATTCCCCCCAGGATCTTCGGTGCGTAGTACAAAAACACCTTGTCCACAATCCCCGATTCCAGCGCCGACCAGTTCACCAGCGAGCCCCCCTCGACTAGCAGGCTGGTGATCTCCATCTCGCCCAGCCGCTTCAGGATCACGCGCAGATCTGGCCGTCCATCGCGAATGCCCAGCGGCGTTTGCTCCACCCGCACACCGCGTGCCAGCAGTTCCTCGCGCCGCTTTTCATCGACGAAGGAACAAAAGACCAAAACATCTCTGCCTTCCGCCGCCGTCTTTACGATTCGCGACTCTACAGGCAGCCGCAGCCGCGAGTCGAGCACAATCCGTAACAGCGGCCGTCGCCGCGGACGTCCCGTGCGATCGGTGAGCAATGGATCGTCGGCCACCACCGTGCCAACCCCAGATAGAATGGCGTCGCTGGCATGACGCAGTTCTTGCACGTGAGCGCGGGCTTCTTCGCTGGTAATCCAGCCGCTAGCCGCTCCCGCTGCTCCCAAAGCGGAAACCACCCCTGATTCTCCCGGTGGTGGCGCGATTTTCCCATCCAGAGTCATGCCTGCCTTGAGCGTCACCAGTGGCGTGCCAGTTCGGATATATTTCGCGAACCACTCATTCAGCGCGCGCGCCTCCGTCTCGCACAAACCGACTTCAACCGCAATCCCGGCTGCGCGCAGCCCTTCGAAACCACGGCCACTGACTTCAGGGTTGGGATCCTGCATGGCGGCTACTACGCGAATGATTCCGGCGTGGATAATTGCTTCCACACACGGGCGAGTGCGCCCCACATGGCTGCAGGGCTCGAAGTTGACATAAAGCGACGCCCCGCGCGCCTGCGCGCCCGCCTGCTCAATCGCCAGCACCTCGGCGTGCTTTGTTCCGTCGTAGGTGTGGGAACCCCTGCCTACGACATCTCCCGCGGAACTCACTATCACAGCCCCAACACACGGGTTCGGCGAGGTCAAAGCGATTCCCTGGCGAGCCAATGCCAGGGCCCGCTGCATGAAATACAGGTCCTGTTGCGTGAAGCTCACGTCCCGCACTTCAATCTCAGTCTTGCTCATCATCCCTTGCTGCTTTTTGGAGGTGGCCGCTACCGTTTCAAACGTACAATTTCGATCTGGCATTCAATAGGGTCAAACGTTGCCAGTGCCAGACTCTACTATCCAATTGTCATCCCAATTGTCATCCCGAGCGAAGAAGATCGTTTGGGATGCGAACGGCTTTCGCAGTCGAGGGACCTGCTTCTCCGCCGTTCTGCGTAAATCGAGTCCGGCCAATACGTCTCACTCGAACAGCGAATCTACAAATTCCTCAGCATCGAAAGGAAGCAGGTCGGCGGCTTTCTCCCCCACTCCCACGTAACGGACGGGCAATCCCAATTCATTCGAAATGGCCACGCAGATGCCGCCTTTCGCGGTTCCGTCGAGTTTTGTTAGCACAATCCCAGTAACCCCGGCAGACTCCGTGAATAGCTTGGCCTGTTGCAGTCCATTCTGACCAGTCGTCGCATCCACTACCAGCAGGACCTCATGAGGCGCGCCTGTGATAATCCGCTGGGCAGTCCGCCGCATCTTTTCCAGTTCCGTCATGAGACTCGATTTGGTGTGTAACCGGCCCGCCGTATCCACGATCACGTAGTCAATATGGCGTGCTTTAGCGGCTTGGAGAGCGTCAAATAGCACCGCCGCCGGATCGCCACCGGCTTTCGTTTTGATCACTTCATTTCCCGTGCGATCGCCCCAGACTTCCAATTGTTCAATAGCAGCGGCACGGAATGTATCTGCCGCACACAGCAACACAGTTTTCCCGTCCCCACGAAACACATGCGCCAGCTTCCCGATCGTCGTGGTTTTTCCCGTGCCATTTACACCCACCACCAGGATCACCTCGGGTTCGCCATCCACAGCCGCTACCGGATCGACGTGCGCTCGCTGCAATACATTCAGAACTTCGGTTTTCAACAAACGTTTCAGCTCGGCCGCATCTGCAATCTGTTTGCGGTCCGCCTTCTCCCGCAGATTCGCAATGAGCTGAGCTGTGGTTTTGTGGCCGAGATCGGCCCCGATCAGCGTCGCTTCCAGGTCGTCCAGCGTGTCGCGGTCGATCTCCTTGCCAACCGTGACCACTTCTTCAATGCGCTCGCTCAGGTTCTCCCGGGTTCGCGAGACCGCCTGCTTCATGCGCTCGAATAAACCGGGTTTCTTGGGCGCCTCTTCCGTACTGCCAAAAAGGGTCTGGATCATAAAGCCAACCTGGCCCACAAACTGCAAAGTGTTAATGCGGAATTGTCTTGAACGGGTGTGGCTTCCAGCCGCTCTCTAAGCCAACCCCTCTAGTCCTCAACAGCCGTGCGAAGCCGGCAACAACGACGAGCGCCAGCTCGTGATGGCAAAAATCAATTATATCGGGAGGGCGGTCAGACCAGAGGAAGCGTCACAATGGTTGGAGGTGAAAGCAGTCTGCTACACCGCGCTCGCGCCCGCCGCGGCTCCTTCTGCCACTGCTGGTGCTAAGGGTTGCGGAAGTTCTTGGGAGACTGTTGCCGCACGCCGGACGCGCACTTCGCCACGTTCAAACAGCTTGGCCAATGCTTCCACACAGGACACATCAAAGCGCGTCTTGGAAAGCGTCTTGATGATACGCACCGCATACTCTGGATCAAATGCCGCTTGATAGGGACGGTTGGTAGTCATGGCATCGAAGGTGTCAGCCACCGCGATAATGCGCGCCGCCAATGGAATCTGCTCCCCTTTCAGGCCGTACGGATAGCCCTTGCCGTCCAGCGACTCGTGGTGCAGCTCGATTCCGGGGATCATCTCTGCCAGCAGCTTCACCGGCCGCAGGATGTTGGCTCCCCGCACCGTGTGCGATTTCATCACATCGTATTCTTCCGGAGTCAGTGCACCCGGTTTCTTCAGAATACGATCTTCGATTCCAATCTTTCCCACATCGTGCAGCTGGGCGGCGATGCGTACCTTCTCGATTTCCTCAGCCGAAAGCCCCAGCTCTTTGGCAATCAGCACCGAGAAGCGTGTGACCCGGTCAGAGTGGCCGCGCGTGTACGGATCCTTTTCGTCGACCGCGCCCGCCAGCATCTGAATGGAGCCCAGAAACAGCTCACGGTTTTCCTCGGCGGCTTTCTTCAGATCTCGGATCAGCCGCTCCAGATCATCGCTCATGCTGTTGAAGGTCTGAGCCAATTCCCCAATCTCGGTGCGGCTCATCAGATTGACGCGCTGGCTGAAGTCGCCGCGAGCAATCGCCCGGCTCGATTCCGTCAGCACTCGCAATGGAGTGGTCAGCCGCCGCGTCGCCACGATGCCTACCAGGCAAGCCAATAGCACCGACGCCAGCGCCAGCCAGCGCGCCGTGCGCTGCATTTCGTACACTCCACGATAAGCATCATCCTGGGGTTTCTGCGCGATCACCGCCCATTCCATCGTGGGCACGGGACTGTATGTCCCCAGCATCTCGGTGCTGTGGCCGTTCTCGTTGATGGCGAAATGATAGTTAGCTGACCAGCGTGCCTTGCCCGCCGAGTCCACGAAACTCTTCACGATGTCGAAGCGGGTCATATCCTGTCCGGTGGCAAAATGAGTTGAATCCGGCGCGGCCACCAACCGTCCCTGCTGGTCCACCACGTAGGTCAGCATGTTGGCGGTGCTGACATCGTTCAGGTTGCGAATCGCAAATCCCAGATCCACTGCCGCTCCCAGCATCCCGTTGAAGCGCCCGTCCGCGACCAGAGGCGTGCTCACCAGCACCACCACATGCCGGTTCTTCCCCGACCCCAATGAAAGCGCTTGCCCCTTGTACGCGCGCCCATCGCGCGCGGCCGTAAAGGCGCGCTCCATCTCATGCTGCAGAAATTCGTCGGGAGAAATACGCCCAACCGCCTGCCCTTTGGCGTCGCTGTTCAGCAGAGTGACATAAGCCAGATCACTGGAAGAGGAAACGAATCGCTCCAGCAAGGCTCGCAGTTCGGGGGCATTCACGCTCTCCCCGCCGACATTGCCTCCACTGGTGATCTGGATCGCGGAGGACAGATTGCTCAACATGGCATCCTGGCTGTTGAGCTTTTGAGCGATTTCATTGCCCAGGGACAGGGTAATCCGGGTCTGCAGCAGCCTTTCATTGGAGATAAGCCGTTCCCGGTTAATGCCAACCACTTCGTGGGAATAGAAGTACATCGGCACCACGCTGATTGCGATCAGCACGCCTACGATCAGGTAGAGAATCGGTATGCGAACTGTCGCCAGCCGGCTGGCCAGCGTCTGTTGTCCCCTCGAAGGAGCGTCCAATTTCTGTCCTTGCCCGCTCCCGGGGAACTGCGTAGACGCAGGGGAGCAGATTGCGCGATTTTATCCCGAAGTCTCGGGGAGGGTGGCATGCTTTCCGGCTTCTGATTGTTACGGAAGTACTTAGCCTTGATCCGGGAGGGACGGCATTTGCATCACAGCAAGCTGTCCCAGCCGGCCCACCAGGAAATCATCGCTTGCGCGCTATGCTTATTCCGCTGGATCTCCTGGCACCAGCCCGCAGGCACCAAAGGCCGTGCCCCCCGGTGTGAGCCCAATGACGGATTGGAGGAAGTGCCCGCTGGCACCTAAGAGAAGACTGATTGCTGACGGCTGATTGCTTCAGCCCTAGTCCGTGTACGACCCAGGTACCCCGGCCTTACGCGCCTCCTCGCGCATGTCGTCGAGCTTCTGCTTGGTGTCCGCGAGATCCTTCTTCTTCTTTTCCAGATCCGCCTGGTATGCACGCTCATCCTCGAACCACTTCTTGGAGTCGCGCAGTTGCTGTCCGGCATCGGCATAGTACGACGCTACGCGCAGTGAGTGCTCGCGCTCCATCAGGTCTAGCTCTTTCTCCAGGTCGGCGACCGACTTCTTCTGCGCCTCTACCTTGTCTTTCCAGGCCGCCCATTCCTTCTGGTCTTTGTTCTCTTCCTTCTCCTGTTTGCCAGCAGCCTTGTCGCCGGTAGCCTGGGCGTCTGCGTTGCTGTCTGACGACTGGTCGCCACTCGCCGCCGCCGTCGCTACCGAAGGTACAGTCGAGATATTGTCCTGCGTTGGGATGTCGTCGTTCGTAACCACCTTGCCTGTGGCCGGTTTCTTCTGCTTGCGTGTTTCCCTGGCGACATCACCTAGCGACTGCGCTGCCGCCATGCTCCACAAACCGAATACCACCAGGGCTGCAATGACGAGCTGAATTTTTCTTCTCATAATCATTCCTCGACCTTGATCCAGGACGAATTCTACTCCGCTTTCGAACTCACCAAGAGTCCACGAATCAGAAGTCTAAAGTTCAAAGTACCAATGCCAAACCGAGTTGCCAAAAAATAACGACGCAATGGCCATGCTTCCCAGAAATACTCCAAATGGGATCTGATAATAGCGATAAATCATGCGCGCCGATTGCCAGGCCCGCCGCCGCGCTACCGCCGCCTGTTCATGATTGCGTTCCATGCGCCGCCGAGTGCGTTTCAACCACACAAAAAGGATCGTCCACAGTCCAAAAAGCGATCCCACCAGTGATGCCGCAAAGATCGTAGCCACTGTGAGCTTGACACCCAGAAACGCACCCACCATGGCCATCAGCTTTACATCGCCCAGCCCCATACCTTCCACGCCTCGGGCATGCAGGTAGATGACACCTACACCATAGATAAACGATGCTCCCACCGCCGCCCCTAACAGCGAATCCGCTAACGACAACAGCCGCCATGGTGCATGCCATCCCTGCGACAGCCTCAGCATGCTGGGAACGAATCTCATCAGCAAATCATGGACCGGCACTATCAGGCTGAACAGAATCCCAAGCAACAGCCCCGGCAGGGTCAGCGCATCCGGCAGCAGCTTCCATTCCGCATCGATGAAGATCAGCGCAACAACCAAAAAAGAAAACACGCAGTACTTCAGCGTTCCCAGGCTCAAACCAAATTGCGCGTAGCAAGCCAGCCACAGCAAGCCCAGCAGCAGTTCCACGGCTGGATAGCGTGGCGAAATGGGCGTGCGGCACTGCCGGCAGCGGCCTCGCAATATCAGCCAGCTGGCCAGCGGGATGTTGTCATAGGCTCGGATCGCGCTCTTGCATTTCGGACAGGCTGACCCCGGAAATACGATCGACTCCCGCCGCGGGATCCGGTGAATACAGACGTTCAGAAAACTTCCGAACGCCAATCCAAAGAGAAAGATCGCTAGCCCGAAGAACACACCCATTCCTGCCTATCCTGGTTTCTCTGGAGACCCCAGAATTATATGTCGGTTATTGGCGGCTTCATTATGCCTGCCAACGCTCCCGGGATCACGGCGGTACATGATCTTGCGTGCCAAACCGAGTCCGTTCAAATCCTCATTTGAGCGACCAGCCTTTGCCCGCTTACAATTCCGCACGCTCGATTACAATTTGCCACGGGGGTAGCACGGTGCCCAAGTTCCTGATTGCCTTCCTGCTGTTATTGCTGGCACTTCTGCCAGCGTGCACTTCCGAGCCCAGCAAGCCTGCCGAGCATCCTGCGGCGCCTAAAGCTCCTGCGCAGCCAACGCTCTACAGCGGCCGTGAAGCCATCACCAAGATGTATATCGCGGCGCGTAACTGGGCGCCTGACTGCAAGCCGTTTCGCCTGGAATCCCAGCCCACCAAAGAAGCCAATGGACAGGACGGCAAATCCGGCATCTGGCGCGCGGGCTTTGCTTCCGCCAACCGTCGCGCCCTGAAAACCTTCGTTTGGTCAGGCATCAAATCGGAAGATGCTCCCGAACCAGGAATCACCTTCAGCAGCGAAGACAGCTACAATCCTTCCAACGCTTCCACACAGATCTTCGATATCGCGTTCCTCAAGACCGACTCCGATGCGGTAGCTAAGACTGCTGACCAGCACGGCGGAGACAAGCTGCTAAAGAAAGAACCCACCTCCAACGTGAATTATGTGGTGGATTGGAACCACGCCGAGAACAAGCTTCTATGGCACGTGATTTACGGTCCCAACAGGAATGAACCCAAACTGAAGATTGCGGTGGACGCCTCTACCGGGGAGTTCCTGCGAGCGGAGAAGTAGACGAAGGCTGATTCAATTCGCTGGAATTGACAGGCGGAGCCGGCAGCCTCTTCAGCGCCTCCTTGGCCTTTGGCGCGAGTTCCCCGCTGGGGAGGATCTTCAAGTAGGTCTGATAATTCTTTCGTGCTTCTTCGTTTTTGCCGAGCTTCTCCAGCGCCTGGGCCAGTCGGAACGTAGCTAGCGCATCGTTCGGCTTCCACTCCAGCGCCTCCCGGTAGCGGCTTTCCGCGGCGTGATAATTCTTCTCTTTATAGTAGTAATCGCCTACCTCAATATCCTTCGCGGCGCGATGCGGATCCCACTTCTGCATCTCCTTGACGTCATCCGCACCGGGGCTGCTGTAGCGGTCGGGTATGGGACCCAGATCGCCCTCACCATCCTTGCTGGAGCTTTCATTCGGACCATTCTGTGGACTGGATCGCGGAACCTTCTGCCCCTCCGGCAGTGGAGGCTGTGTCTGCTTCTGTGCTTGGCCCTGATTGCTCCCACCCTGATCACCACCCGCACCGTCCTGCTGACCTTCCTTGTCCTTTCCCCAGCATCCCTGCTTGATCACCGCATTGATGCAGCCGCTCGACATCTGGTCGTGCAGATGCCGCTTCGCCCGCTTCATGGCGCCCGGCTTTTGGTCGGAATCCTGCTGGTCGTCAGCCGGTGCAGCGGGAGGATTCTGTTGCTGGGTGTTCGCTGCAGGAGGAGGACTGCTAGGCTGGGGCGCGTCGGGCAGGTCACTTCCCTGCTGTTGCGCAACCAATGAAACCGGCGCGCTAAGAACCAGGAACACCATTAGACACAACGGCCACGAGGGGCGGCACATACTCAGCTAATTCTATCCGATTATGGCTGTCCGGGTTGTGATCACAAGCCGCCATCTGGGCTGTCATCACGAGGCGGCGAAGCCGCCGAAGGATCTGCAGCGGGGTGTGTATCGCCTGATTGTTTCTGCTGACAGCTGATTGCTCGCTTACAACCTCTCAGACGATCTGCGGCGTCGCCGGAGCAGCCGAAAAGGCGTAGTCGATGGCGTCGGCCTGCTTCCTCTGATTCGACTGTGAGTCCAGCAGAATCTTCATGAAGTCTTCCCGGCTCAGCGCGCCCGACTCGCGAAACACTTGCAGCAGACGCTCCAGCACCTGAGCTGCGCGGAAATTCTCCGCCCCCGGCATGTAATAGCTGGTATCTCCGTTAACAGGCTTGGCTGGTGCCACCGCCACTATAGGCTTCAGTATTTCGACATCCTGATCGACATTGGGCTTCAGTGACTGATTTGCGAGACGAGCCAAGAATTTGTCGAGTGCCTGCCTGTGCTCTGGCTGCATGCTCGTGAACTCTATCCCCATCCCTAGACACGCATGCGAAGTACGCACAACCCCGCGCCCCTTCACATCGGAGCCGCGGTCGCGAAAAATAAACTCCACCCGCGAATCGACCACCAGCGGCGTCCGCGTGACCACGTAGCAGCCGCTCGTGCTCACGTCGTTCATCTGGCAATACATGGGACTGCCACCGCCTTCGCGGCAGACCTGGACAACCACTTCGCAACTGAAACGATCGTGCCGCCGACGCAGTTTCTTGCCACTCTTCGAGTCAGCTTCTCCGCGGCTCGGTAGCTGGCTAGTCTCCAGAGAACCATCTTCCGCCGTCCGGAAGAAATCAGTGGACGCCTCCGGCACCGATACGCTCCAACCGAACTTAGCCGGCTCCAGCGCGCGGATCGCCAGCCTGCCTGCTTTCGGCGTGTTCTTCTCTCCCACCCAGATAACTTTGAATCGGCCCTTCTTCTGGCCACACTGCACGGTCACAATCCCGCCAGACCGCGGCGCGTATCGCATGCCTTCAAGCATCGCGCCCGACTTGCTGATTTCGACCGTTTGCGCTGCTTGTGCGAACGGCAGACCACTAGCTTCCACTCCAAACACCCACACAGGGATAGAAACGGGAACACGCGGCGCGTAGCGTCGGCCCATAAAAACAAGGCTCCTCTCGAAAGCACGAAGTCCGATCGCGGGACTGAGAGCGAAAGGCGTAAAACTTCCGCTCCTTCCTTCTCACTTCACCCGATCACACTTCTGACTTTTCTTTAATCCTCAGACACGAGAGTAACCGCCGCTTCCTGGAATCAGCAAATTACGTTTGTAATCAATAGGGTGGATCGCTGGTCATTAAAAGATAAAGAGGCCATCTCAGGGATGATGGCCTCTTCCATGGGGGCCTAAACCGACGAAACTATTCGTTCTTGGCTTGCGTCGGCGGCTGGTCACTTATGTTGGTCATCAGCCGTACATCGACGCGGCGGTTCTCCGCCCGTCCTTTTGCGGTCTTATTGTCGCTCGCGGGCTTATCCTCACCCAAGCCAATCAGAAAGATCTTATGAGCAGGAACGTCGTACTTGGAGGCCATGTACTGCACCACCGCATCCGCACGCCGCTGGCTGAGCTGATAATTGTAGTCTGCCGGCCCGACCGAATCGGTATTGCCGTCAATTACCAGAATGTAATTCTTCGCACTTCCCATCTCGCCGGCCAGCTGATCTAGCGCTTCCTTCGCCTTCGACGTCAAGTTCGACTTGTCGAACCCGAAGTGCACCGCCGTCTCTGCCACGGGGCGGTAGTTGTCCAGATTCGCCACCGTGTTGGCCAGCGAATTCACGCGGTTTGAGGCTTGATTCGCTGCCGTCTGTGCCTGATCCGCAGCTTGCCCAGCTGCCAGCGCCTTCTGATCGGCCGCCGCCGCTCGCGTCTGCACGTCCTTGATGCCTGCCTGGGAACGCGCATCAACATCCTTTATCGCATTCGTATTCTTAGCCGTCAGGTCATCCAGCTCGTTGACCTTGTTGATCGTGGGCTGCACTTCCTGCCGCACATACTTCTTACTCGTGCAGCCTACCGTCGCGCTGACGCTCAGCGCGGCTACGACTGCTATCACAGAAACTCGGTTCATGGGCGCAAACTCCTTCAGTTCTCTTGCCAACGGTTATTCTCGATTCCTTTAGTTGTAAATCCCGGGCCCTTTAGGTTGCTTGATGACTACCAAGTACCCCTCCTAGCAAATAGCACGCCATCTGCCAGCTGCACTCGTTCACGTATCCCTTCACAACCGACCATAAATCAGCGACTTAGAAGCCAGCAACGATTCGCCTCCCTCCTCTGGCATTGTTTCGGCCAGGCACATCTGTAACTTGAGCGTAAAATTTTTACGCAGCAAGTGTTTTGCTAACATGAACATATCCGGATGCTCCATCTGCCGTTCTGGCCTGCCGCTGGAAGCCCCAGAAGGCAGTTTTCCATAATTCGCTGCATGGATCTCTTCGCCAAAATTCGCACCCTGCCTACCGCTCCCGGCGTGTACCTATACAAAAATGCCGCCGGTGAAGTGATCTACGTGGGCAAGGCCAAAAGCCTGCGGGCCCGGGTGCGCAACTACTTTACCGACGAAGCTGTTGCCGACTCCAAAACCGGCAGCCTCATGCGCGACGCCGTTGACATCGAGTACATCGTCGTCGCCAACAACAAGGAAGCGCTCGCTCTTGAGAACAATCTCATCAAGCAGAAGAAACCTCGTTACAACATCCTTCTGCGTGACGACAAAACCTTCCCCTACATCAAATTCACGCTCGCCGAGCGCTACCCCAGGGTCTATGTTACCCGCCGCCTTAAGAAAGATGGGAGTGAATACTACGGTCCCTACTTCCCTGCCAATCTGGCGTACCGTATTGTGGACCTGATCCACCGCCACTTCCTGATTCCGTCCTGCAACATCGATCTCAGCCGCTATCACCCGCGCCCTTGTTTGCAGTTTTACATCGGACGTTGTCTGGGTCCATGTGTGCAAGGTCTCACCACCGACGCGCGCTATCAGGAAGCCGTCCGCGACGTGAAGCTCTTGCTCGAAGGCAAGCAGACCGAGCTCTCGCGCTCGCTCCGCCATCGCATGAATGCCGCCGCCGAAGCCGAGCAGTACGAGCTCGCCGCCAAGTACCGCGACCTGATTTCCACGGTTGAGCAACTGCAGGAAAAGCAGCGCATGGCCGCCGTCGAAGGAGAAGACGCCGACGTCTTCGGATATCACTACGAAAACGGCATGCTGGCCGTAAACTTGTTTCATATGCGCGTCGGCCGTGTTCTCGACCGCCGCGAATTCTTTTGGGACAAAGTGCCCGGCATGGAGACCGGCGAATTTGACCCTGGCGAGTTCTTCTCCACTCTGCTCACCCAGCTCTACATCGATCAGAAATACGTGCCTCGAAATATCTACCTGCCGGTGGACTTCGAAGACCGCGAGGTCCTTCAGGAGCTGTTGAGCGAGACTTATGGTCACAAGATCGAAATTCAAATCCCGCAGCGCGGAGAAAAGCGCTCCTTGATCGACCTGGCTGGAAATAATGCCAAGCAGTCCTACGACCAGCGTTTCCGCGTCATGAAGCCACAGGCCAAGGTGATCCAGCAGGCGTTACAGGATGCGATGACCCTCCCCGAACTGCCCCGCCGCATCGAGTGTTTTGACATCTCGCACATCCAGGGGGCGGAAACCGTAGCTTCGATGGTGGTCTGGGAAGACGGCCAGATGAAGAAGAGCGACTATCGCAAATTCATCATTCGCAGCGTTGACGGGGTGGATGACTTCGCCTCTATGCGCGAGGTCGTAACCCGCCGCTACAAGCGCGTGCAGGACGAGAAGCAGACCATGCCCAGCCTGGTGCTGATCGATGGCGGCATCGGCCAGTTGCACGCGGCCGCGCACGCGCTGGAGTCACTCCAGATTACCAGCCAGCCGCTAGCGGCAATCGCCAAGCGCGAGGAGATTCTCTACATTTACGGGCAGGAGGACGAGCCACTCGCCCTCGATCACCATTCCCCCGTGCTGCACCTCATCCAACAGATCCGCGACGAGGCTCATCGCTTCGCTGTGACCTTCCATCGCAAACGCCGGCAGATTCGCGACCGCGAGAACGAATTGGAAGCCATCCCCGGCATCGGACACACTACCCGCAAGCGGCTGCTCGAACACTTCGGCAGCGTTCGTGCCGTGAAACAGGCCGACGCCGCCGCGCTCTCCGCGGTAGTGAACAAAAACCAGGCCGAAGCCATCCTGAACTACTTCCGGGGCCAAGAGAAGCAGATCGGCTGATCAGACGTCTCTGGGAGGTGTCACCTTGAGCCCGCAGAGCGGGCGAAGGATCTCTGGATTAGCAGTGAATGTCGAGTCGCCAGTCTGAACTTCACCCGATCGTGCTTCTTACTTACCGCTTTCTCTGCTGAATCTGCGACATCAGATGCGTTTTCACGCTCGCTGGGAGGCTCGAATTCATCAGCGCCTCGCGGGCTACCGACGCCGGCAGGCTCTGCGCGATCTCTAGCGCCAGCGCTGCAGGCGTCCTGACATTTTTGAGCAACGCTATCCGTACCTCGGTACGCAGCGACCACTTCGGATGCTTGCCCACGGCGTTGACAAATTGCGCGCTCACATCACTTCGCATCAGCGCGCGAACCACTCCGACCTCGGTCAGGTAAGGATTGGTTAGCGCAGCTTCCGAAATCCGCGGATCCTTATCGCTCAGCAACGCAGCCGCTATGCGTGTCGATCCACGGCGCGCCAGCGTAATCCGCTCCCCGGAAGTCACAGTCTCCAGGCGCGCGATGAGCGCGTCTTCCACCGCCATCTTGATATCCTGCGGTGCGAGTGGCGTCAGCGCAACATGCATCAGTTCGAAGGTGTAGAGCGAGCGGATGATCGGAATAGAAACATGTCGCGGAGTCCGCGGATGCGACACCAGCCCCACTACCACCTTCCGCAGCTTGGCCACGTTGCTGTTGCGGGAAAGGTCCTGCAGCACGCCGCCGGGCAGGTCACGCCGCGCGAGCAGCGCCACCGCCAGATCTTCGGTCAAGCCAGGACTTGCAGCCGCCCACCTCAGGTCCTGCTCGGACTGGCTGTGAATCAGCTGCTCCAGGTTGGGAAGCTCTTCCATCATCGAATCATCAGGGTGCCCAATCCTAGCCATCCTTTGGCTAGGGTAGGAGGTCGAGGCGCAGCCTCGACGAGATCCTTACCGCTTATGAGAGATCAGCGCTTCTCGTGTCATCATCCTCGCCATCTCCAGGGCGCCCAGCACCGCGTCGGCAACTGTATCGCCCACCGCCGCCTGCGGCCACTCCAGCAACAGACCCTGCTTAAACGCGCGCCTCACCTGTGGTGAATGCTCAAACACGCCGCCAACCATTCCCACATCGACCGGCTGGACTGAACTCCACAAACGGCCCATCACAACCAAAGCCAGTTGCGCCAGCTCGCCGCCAGCTCGGCTTAGAATTTCCGCCGCGACCGGATCGTTTTGCTCCCCAGCCTGCACCACGTGAGGAAAAAGCTCAGCAAAATTCGGCGGCGGGACTTGGTTGCCAAACCTGACCAATTCAACTGCATCGGGAAGTCTCCAAGTCTGCAGCAGATGATCCAAAAGTGTGGTGCTGTGGCCGGCGTCGAGCGCTCTCACCACACCCGCTACCGCCTGGCGGCCGATCCAATGACCCGATCCCTCATCTGAGATGGCGAAACCCCAACCGCCCGCCCGCGCCGTCTCTCCCCGCGAATTGCGCCCGTACCCGATCGAGCCAGTACCAGCAATCACCACGACGCCGGGCGCGCCCCGTAACGCCGCTTGCATGGCAATCACCATGTCGCCGACCACTTGAATTTCAGCCCGTGGAAGCGCGGTACTGGCCACGCGCCGCACCATCGCGTTCACATCTGGATGGACTGCTCCCGCTACTCCCAGGCATGCCGCAGTGATTTTGAGAGGGCTCACCCCGGCTTGCGTGCACGCTTCCGAGATCACCTCTTGCAAATTGTTCGCAGCTTCCGTCTCGCCCAGCCGGATCGCGTTGCTTCCCCCAGCACTCGCCCGGGCCAACACAGACATCTCATCACCCACGACACAAGTGGTCGTGGTCCCGCCGCCATCGATCCCCAAATAAAACGCCATGCCTGCGGCTAGTTCTATCATAGGTGCAACCGCAGTCAGGAGTGCTGGAGGTCCATGTCCATGCTTGGCGCAAATTTCGAGGGAATGCGCAGGATAGGCGATCTCCCCGGTCCTCGGCGAATCGGCAGCACGAGGTAGGAGCGCACGTCTCGTCCGTTCAGGTTGAACGCAGCTCGACAGCCGGATGACCGGTCGTCAGAATTGAAGGCGGAGGCCCCTCGTCCGCCAGAGGGGCCTCGCAGTCAAATTAGCGGTTAATTTTGCGGCGAACAAGACCAGCCAGGCTGACCAGGCCGGAACCCAGAAGCAGCATCGACGAAGGCTCCGGAACCGTGATGGTCGCCGAGCGGACCAGATAGTCGTTGTTCGTATTTGTCGATCCGGCCTCCCAAGCCTGCGCTATGAAAAACAGGTATTTGTCATTATTGAAGCCGGTAAGCGTCAAATCCGGCTCAAAGGCAGCCCCAGACATGGTGCAAAAAGAGCCGGGGCCTACGAGTCCCGTGGCGAATGAACAGATTTGAACTGCGCCCGTGCCGTCAGCGCTATTACCGGCGTACAGTATGCCCTGCTCATAGAGTAGAGGGTCTGTCTGGTTGTTCTTGTCGAGTGAAGACACTCCCACAGACACCCAACTCGAGCCCGTCGGCAGCGTCAACCTAATAACCTCAGACACTGCATTTCCATTTTGGTTTAACTCATTGACATCGCCTCCGCCGGTAGTGCAGGCAGGAACCCCTTCGCTGCAAACGCCCAAACCATGGTCAGCAGGATTGTCGTTCCGCCCCCACAGAAGCGCAGAGGTAGTGAGAGGGATTGCACCGTTGGCGAAGCCATCGATGACGATTCCGCCAATTGTGGTGGTGGAGCTGCCCAGCGAACCGTTGCTGGGTGGTGTGAAGTTAACGAATGTATCGGCCTGGGCCCCAATTGCAACAAGCAGGAGCATGCAGGCAAGCACACTTGCAATGCGAACCATAGTTCTCAACCTCCGTGTTTTCCCGAAAATGGGTGATAGTTCTGGCGGACTCCCATACCCGGGGGAGGCTGAGGTCCAGTTCGAGATCAACTAGAGCAATCTAATGCCCAAGTGTTTGGAAAGCATTAAGTCATTGTAAATAAATTAGTTAAATGATTTTTTCATACAGCAAATCTCCGCGGCGGTGCAATATATTTCACTGTGGAGCCAACGGATTACTACTTCTGGGGAACTAGTTAATTTAGGCTAGTAAAGTGGAGATTGCGTGCACCCGGGAGTGGGCAAACTGCCAGCATCCAAAAGGAAGCCGCCCCCCATTTCTGGTTTCGAGCTTAACCTCGAATTGGAAGTGGAAGGTTCCGGGCTGCCTTGTTTGCGACGTGGGCCAATGACGCGGTTTTCAAATTACGACTTACAACTTACCAGCTTACACTTTCCATCTCGTGGGCTCATCCGCGTTACGCTCTTCGGCCGCGAACTCGAAACAGTGCAAAGAAAAAAGGAGCCCCATACGGGACCCCTTTTTGAAAGGTTTGGATCTTTGGCCTTATCTCATTCTGCGGCGAAGACCGCCTGCCAGGCCGAGAAGACCAGTTCCAAGGAGAAGCATCGTTGCAGGCTCGGGCACAGCTTTGATTTCTCCAGAGGATAACGTGCCGCTGGTGGTGCAGACAGCCACGGCGGGCGAGCAAGTTGCAGTCGCATCAAGTGTAGGGCCCGTCAGGTCTGGTGTGAAATCGGCCGGGCTGTAATCGCCACCAACCTTAAACAACGCGGCAAATGCAATGCCAGTTTCGCCGGTTACGTGGAAAACTCCCGGGCCATCAAATTGCGGGGTCGAGGTGTTGTCCTTAACGATGGGAAACGCCCACCAGCCTGTCAGGGTTGACGCTCCCAGCGTGAATGTGGTGTTGAGTTGGTTTCCCGGCACAAACGGCATCGTGAAATTCCCACCCCCGATGGATGTCAGGTGGGGCGTTCCAGCAACCGAGAACTGATAGGTCAATGCGGTGCTGGTGGCGCCAACGACAAGGAACCCAGCGCCTGCCAGGGTATCGCTTGTGATGTTCAGGCCGCCAGATCCATCTGATGCGAAATTGATTGTTCCGCTTGTGGAGAGTGATAGCGAAATTCCATCTGCAGCGGCTGGAACGGCACTCAAAGTAGCCAGTACGGCTAGGCCGATAAAAACCAACATCTTGCGGTACATCACTTACGCCTCCTCTTTCATTTGTTGGGGGTTGTGGGTTAACTTCTGTGGATAGGGGCGTACATATCGTGTTGAACAGTTGAGCAAGTGACGGGCCAGCTTGCTTGGAAATAACCCCGCTTGTGAGTCAACAAGTTGGCTATTGGTGCTCGTAAAACACTACGCCCAGGAGCGCAGAAAATTGCACATCGGAGGGAACCGTTTGGGCACCTCGGGACGCACTCTTTAGGGCCCATGCTCGTGATCGTTGAGTCGGTAAGGCAGAATTACTCGGCAACGTAAACTTGAGGGGAGTATGCAAGTGAGGGAAATGCCGGGTTGACTCCGGTTTAGATCAGGTCCTCCTTATTCCGGTTTTCCATCTCGCGGGCTCATCCGCGTTACGCTCTTCGGCCGCGAACTCGGCAACCCGCATTCCCGGATCTTGTACAGCAGCGCCCGATAGCTGATACCCAGGCCGCGCGCCGCTTTCTTGCGATTCCAGTTGTTCGCCTCCAGCACGCGCAGGATCACCTTGCGCTCGAGTTCCCGCGTTGCCTTGCGCGTAATTTTCTTCAGCGAAACCGGACCATCGATGGGGATGTCCGCATCCCAGGTCTCCTGCTTGCGGGCCATCATCTCGCCGGTGATCGCGTCCTCGCTTCCGAGAATCACGTATCGCCGAATCAGATTCTCCAACTCACGAATATTTCCCGGCCAGTGGTAACGCTGCATCTCTTCCACTAAACCGGGCGAAATTGGTTTGGCGCGGCAGTTGTATTTTTCGTTGTAGATTTCCAGGAAGTAATTGACCAGGATCGGCACGTCCGCCGCCCGCTCCCGCAATGGCGGCACCTGAATGTTCACTACGTTGATGCGATAGAAAAGATCCTGGCGGAAATTCCCCGCTTCGATCTCGTGTTCCAGGTGACGGTTGGTGGCGCACACCACCCGTGCTTCCACCCGCTTGTCATCCTGCGCACCGATCCGACAGAACTGGCCGTCCTGCAACAACTGCAGCAACTTGGATTGCAAGCTGGAGTCCAGTTCGGAAATTTCATCGAGAAATAGAGTGCCGCGATGTGCCAGCTCCACCCGGCCCGGCTTGGAACCGATAGCCCCGGTGAATGCCCCCTTTTCATAACCGAACAGCTCGCTTTCCAGAAGCGTACCCGGGATAGCCGGACAGTTCACCTTGACAAAAGGTCCTGACTCCCAGGGTGACAGTTTATGGACCAGGCGGGCAATGATGTCCTTGCCCGTACCGCTTTCTCCCTGGATCAGCACTGGAACGTTGGCGGTGGCGATCTTTTCAATGCGTTGACGCACGGCCTGCATCGGGTGAGAGCGGCCGAAGATCACTAATTCTGGCGGGAGCGAGCCTAGCGCACGGCTCAGGCTCGAATTGGCTGCGGCTGGTGCTGCCATTCCTAGATTTCCCAGGAGACTGGATTTCGGGGGAAACGCTGGAGTTCGTTGCATCCGAAGCACCAAAGATTGCACACCCTATGAGAGGCTGTAAAGACAATCGTCTCAGCCACACCCTCTTAGGTCTCTTGTACTGCTGATACAAGGACTTACGTGCAGCAAGCTGCAGCACACCCGCCGCTCGCAAACTAAGATGGCACGGAACGCCTGTGAAAACAATTTCACATTTGGGAAGTAACTTTCCTAAGGTAATGCTTTAGCTTAAGAGGGGATGGCCCGATTAAATTTCAGCCCCATCAGGTGGTATCGCTCACCGTGGGTTATGCGCACCAACCGCGCCTTGAGGCTGCGGATGGATTGGGCGGAAAAGCTATCGGCAGGCAGCGGCGCCACCGGAATCTCCAGCGATAAACTCGCTGATTTTGGAAGACTTCGGCGAGTCGCTAGCAGTATTCCTCCAGCGCTTATATTCAGCGCCGTAGCGAACTCAAGGAATTCCTTGCCGTTCTCGTCGGTGCCGCGGACGAAGACCGGGATTGACAAGGGCAGACGCTGGTACTTGCGTCTTTCGACACCTTTAGCAGGGCTTGACATGCGCTGTCTCAATCTTGCCTGGGCGCACACAATGGGCCAAATATCCTAATCCGCACCAGCCTCGTGGAAATCTCGTCCAACTTTTTGGCTGGCTTAGATTTACCTTCAATTTTCCTGCCTGTAAACAGCTATTCTGTACTTGCATCTGCCTAGTAAATGCAGCAATCTTTTGCGTTCCCATAGGAACTACGTTGCAATTTGTTTTCTTGACACTGATCGGCAGGTTACATAACATCGCATAGCTCGAATGGCTAAGCTCGGCTAGCGGCGGGTTCCTTTCCTCCCCTTTAGTTCCCAAGCAAGCGAGACTTTGATGGCGAACGCTCAACCAAATGCCGCAGTGCGTGTAGAGACCACTCCCGGGCTCGAGGTTTCTCCTTCTGTTTGCCCGTCATTGCCTGATCCTGAGATCTCCGCAACCGATACTCCTCCCCTGGACTTGCGCCAAGCCTATGAAGAATTGCGAGTGCAATACCAGCGTTGCTCCGCGGCTCTGGCCACTGCTGCTCACGATCTGCGCACCCCCTTGGCTGTGGTTTCCGGATACATCGAACTGCTCATCAGCGGCAAGCTCGGCTCGCTCAATGAGAAACAACAGCGCGTGCTGGAGGACATGCAGGTCAGTGGCATACGTTTGCAGCGCCTGGTGACTGACTTTCTCACCTTCGCTTCCTTGCAGACCGGCGCCGTAAACCTCCGCCTCGAACCCCAGGACATCAACGCCTGCCTGCAGGAACTCAGCGGATTCTGGCTGCCCCGCTTTCAAGAAAAGGGAGTGGCCTTCTATTTTCTTTCCAATCCCATCATCGAGCCCTTCCCTTTCGACTACGACAAGATTCAGCGCGTGGTGTCCAATCTTCTCGAAAATGCCCTCAAGTTCACGCAAACCGGCGGGACCGTCTGGCTGCACGCCGAGCCACAACTCTGGGAACGGCGCAGCAGTCACAAACCGCACCCCGATTTTCAGGAGCGCCGCAAGCGCACCGTCCTCACCGCCAATGCCGTGCGCGTGAGCGTATCCGATACTGGCCCGGGTATTTCCCCGGAATATCACCAGGAAATCTTTGGCGAGTTCTTTCAAGTGCCGGCTTCAGGCGCCGATGATCTCGGTATGGGTCTCGGGTTAGCTATTGCGCGCCGCCTGGTGCAGGCCCATGGTGGAAAAATCTGGGTGGAGAGCGAGCCCAATTGCGGCTGCAAATTTTCCTTTCTTCTCCCCTTGAAGCGCGACTAGAGAGGCCTAATCGAGATGGCGAAGTCCCCCTCTATCATGGTGGTTGACGACGAGCCGACGATGCTCCGCTACTTGCGTACCCTGCTCGAAGTCGAGGGCTATCGCGTGGAGACGGCCACCGATGGCTCGGAAGCTGTGCAGCGTTTGCAGGCCGGTACGGTTCCCGATCTCGTTCTGCTCGATGTCCTCATGCCCGTGTTGGATGGTCTGCAGACACTGGAACAATTGCGCTCCATGCATCCCCAGCTCAAGGTGGTCATGCTCTCTTGCGTGAGCGATACCCGCAAGGTGGTTCAGGCTATCCGGCTAGGAGCCCAGGATTATCTCACCAAGCCATTTCAAAAAGCAGACCTGGACGCGGTAATCGAGCAATGCCTGGGCAATCGCGACAAGGTCCCCCACCTCCACGGTGAGATTGAGGATTTGGGCGACGATGTCTTTTTCGTCGCCGCCAGTCCGGCCATGAGGAAGATTCGCTCGCAGGCGAAACTCGTAGCCAACGTGGATATCCCCGTGTTGTTGCTGGGCGAAAGCGGCACGGGCAAGGAAGTTGTCGCCCGCCTGATCCATAAATACTCCCCGCGGGCGCATCGCACATTCCTGAAGGTCAACTGC
>Ga0187776_10000069_pt1 | contig 49693 bp, 48 predicted proteins | sample 0216_BV02_MP12_2_FD_132426 | JGI IMG/M metagenome (GOLD analysis project Ga0187776, IMG submission 132426) | Tropical peat soil microbial communities from peatlands in Department of Meta, Colombia - 0216_BV02_MP12_20_MG | ecosystem: Environmental > Terrestrial > Soil > Wetlands > Peat | place...
ACAGTCGAAAGCCGCTCGCGCGCGATCGCGTCGACCGGGGATCCCGGCGCGAATCCGAGGGCAGGCGCCGCGATATGGATGCCGACGCGAAATCCGCCGCCCGGGAGAGGCGTGAGCGAAAACGCGTCGTCAATCTCCGTGGTCGCCGCATCGTCCAGGCTGAAAGCGCCGACGTCCGCCCGGCGCAGGTCCGAGGGCAATTCCACTTCGGACGGCTCCTCGAAATCGGTACCTCGTGGAAAGTACTCGTACAGGAAACGGTTCAAGTGATACTCGTGACTGGCCGGCAGCACGCCACAGCGCTCCATCAGCTTCGCCGTCGAGAGACTGGTGCGCGCGCGCGCCTCCTCGAGCGCTTTGGTTTCCGGACGATTGCCATCGGGCCGGTAAAGGAGCTGGTCTCTCAGGGGCCGGAATTCCTTTGGAAATTCCCCGCGTGCGAGCTGATCGGCCCAGGCTGCCACTTGCGCCTGCTGTTGCTTCTTCTTTTCCATTCCCGCAAGAGCTGCCCGCAGCGTCTCCGCGGGCGCGGCGCGGTATCTTCCCCTCCCCTTCCGATAGAAATACACCGGCACGGAGTGGAGCTTGACCAGAATCCCGGCGGCTTCCACGGCAGAAGGCGTGTGCCCGCAGTATTCGCGCGCGAGGTCGGCGAATCCGAACTCGTCCGTGCCGCAGCATTCCCACAGGAAGCCTGCGTCCAGCTCGTCCGCCATTGCCTCCGCTTGGGCGAGTAGATCGCCCGCGTCCGGTTCGGCGAAGCGCAGCAGCACATCCTTCGACTTGACCTTGGCGCGCTTGCCGTGCGGCGCCTCGACTTGCACCGAGGTCTCGCTTTCGGCGAGCACCGTCGCGACCTTGAACGTGCCGCCGTCTTCGTAGAGAACATTCACTTGAGGGAACCAACGTCTGAAGGCCGCGTCGCACCGGCCTGATGATGCGATAATTATATCGCACCGGTACGTTACTCCCGTCTCAAGAGCATCCGGCAAATGGCCATTATCGAGTCGATTTCCGTCGCGACCGCGCGCGTTCCCCTCGACAGCGTTACCAGCTTTGCAACGCGTACGGTCGCGGCCAGAGATTATGGGCTGGTCAAGGTGCGGGCCGGCGGCCTCGAGGGGATCGGTTTCTGCTACGCGGGGTCGTCGGCTGGAACGCTGGTTGCGCATGCGGTCGAGCACCTGCTCGCGCCAATTCTTCTCGGCCGCGACAGCCTGCTGGTCGAAGGGCTCTGGCAGCGGATGTTCGAAGACGCTGTGCTGCAAGGGCGCGCGGGAAGCGTAATGCGTGCGATCTCGATTCTGGACTGCGCAATTTGGGACGTTAATGCGCGCGCCGCCAGGCTCCCGCTCTACAAGTATCTCGGCGCCGCGGCCGAAAGCGCGGTGCCCGCGTATGCGAGCGGGGGATACTATCTCGCTGGCAAAACGCCGAAAAAGCTCGGGCAGGAGATGGCCGGTTACGTCAAGGCAGGCTTCAAGGCTGTGAAGATGAAGGTGGGGCGCTTGTCCCCGAAAGAAGAGGAGGCGCGTGTAAGAGCCGCGCGCGAGGCTATCGGTCCCGATATCGAGCTGATGCTGGACGCCAACAATGCATGGCGTGACCTGCCTACCGCCATGCGTTACATGGAGCGGTTCGAGCTCTTCGATCCGTATTGGATCGAAGAGCCGTTTTTTCCTGACGACATCGAGAACCATGCCCGCCTTGCAAAGCTTACGCGCGTGACGGTCGCGACTGGCGAGATCGGCGCAGGGCGGTGGCATTTCAAGGAGATCCTCGACAAGGGAGCCGCGCAGATCCTGCAGACGGATGCGTTGGTATGCGGCGGCGTCTCTGAGTGGAGACGGATCGCCGCGACCGCGGCGAGCTACGGGGTCACCGTGTGTCCTCACTGGTTTCACGATCTGCACGCACATCTTGTCGCGGCCACGCCGAATGCGCGTTACGTCGAGTTCTTCCCCGACGACCAAGTGCTCAATTTCAGGCGTCTTATCGACAAGCAGCTCAAGGCTGCGGATGGCATGCTCGTCCTGCCCAGTACCGCGGGGCTTGGTTTCGGTTTCGACGAACGGGCAATCGCGCGTTATGCGCTCAAGGATGGAAGCGCTGCGTGGAGAGTGTTGAAGTAGTCAAGTCATGCCCGCGAAGGCCAGGATGAGTGGGACATGCTCAGCAAAGCTCGCAAAGCCGTGGTCTCCCCCCTGCACAACGAGCCGCCTCGCTCCTGAGTATTTCGTGACTGCATGACGGTAATCGAGCGCCTCGTCCCCGGTTTCGACCAATAGCAGGTAGTGCTCAGGGCTCACTTTCGCAAGAAAGAGTTCCTGCCACTCGCTTAGGTGCTGCTCGCTGAGCTCGTAAGGTGCGCCGCCGTGGTAGGGATGCTGAATACCGAGATAGGCACGCAGATCTATATGGGGTTCGATAGCTGGATTGATGAGCACGGCGCGCACCGAGTGTCTCTCTGCCAACCAAGTCGCGTAGAACCCGCCGAGGGAACTCCCGACGAGCGTGATCTCCTCCTTGGGCCGCCGGGCTATTTCGGCTTCGGCCGCGACTATTGCGAGCTTCGGCGACTGCGGCAACCGCGGGCATGCAAACTTCTCGCCCTCGCCTCGCTCTTCGAGATAGCGCTGCAGGTACTGCGCCTTCGCGGACCGCGGAGAACTGTTGAATCCGTGCAGGTAGACGATCATGCCCGGGCCGAGAGCCCCTTGAGCAGCTGCTCGTGTATGCCTCCGAATCCCCCGTTCGACATCACGAGCACCTGGTCACCCGCACGCGCTTCCCGGAGAATCGCGCCGACGAGCGTCTGGAAATCACTCTCCACAACCACGCGCTTGCCGAGGGGAGCAAGGGCAGCAGTCGCGTCCCAGCCCAGGTTGGCGCTGTAGCAGAACACGCGATCGGCCTGGTCGAGGCTGGTAGCGAGGCGGTCTTTCATCACTCCGGCCTTCATCGTATTGGATCGCGGCTCCAGCACGGCGAGGATGCGCGCGCCTCCGATCTCCCGGCGCAAACCCGAGATCGTTGTCGCAATGGCCGTGGGATGATGCGCGAAGTCGTCCCAGACAGCGACGCCCCCAGAGTTTCCGCGCAGCTCCATTCTGCGACGAACTCCCCTGAAGCGGGCGAGCGCGGCTATTGCGGCGGTCGCGGCCACACCGGATGCCCGCGCCGCCGCAATAGCTGCGAGCGCATTCTGCACGTTGTGCTCACCCTGGAGCGGCAAATCCAGCACCCCCTCCGCCTTGCCGCGAAAACTCACCTCGATTGGCGGCCCGTCATGGGGACTGGTCACGCTCCACCCATCGCGAGTCCCGAACTTCTCGGCTGGCGTCCAGCACCCGCGCTCGAGCACCCGCTCAATCGCGGGATCGACGCCGTTGACTATCAGCCTGCCGCCGCTCGGTACCGTTCGCACGAAGTAGTGGAATTGTGTCTCAATCGAAGCAAGATCGGGGAAGATGTCAGCATGATCGAATTCGATGTTGTTGAGTATCGCAACGGCGGGGCGATAATGCACCATCTTCGAGCGCTTATCGAAGAACGCTGTGTCGTATTCGTCGGCCTCTATGACGAAGTGGCGCCCGCCTCCGGCTCTCGCCGACGTCCCGAAATCCAGGGGCACCCCCCCGATCAGGAACCCCGGGGCAAGCCCGGCATCTTCAAGGATCCATGCAAGCATCGATGAGGTCGTGGTCTTGCCATGGGTCCCGGCCACGGCAAGCACTTGCTTCCCAGGCAGCACATTTTCTGCGAGCCACTGCGGGCCGGAGACGTATCGGTCGCCACGATTCAGGATTGCCTCCATGAGAGGGTTGCCCCGACTCACGACGTTCCCCACCACCCACGTTTCAGGCCGCAACGCGACCTGCTCCGCTCCATACCCGCTGATCAGTTCGATGCCCTGGGATTCGAGTTGAGTGCTCATCGGCGGGTAGACGTTGAGATCGCACCCTGTGACGTGATGGCCGGCAGCCTTGGCGATCGCCGCAATGCCGCCCATGAAGGTGCCGCAGATGCCGAGAATGTGGATGTGCACGAGGCTGCCGAAGCGCGGTAAGACAGCACGCGCTCTGAAATGTCCGGAATTCTAGCTTACTTCGCCGCCTTTTCCGGCTGGGGTATCATGGACCGCGTTCGGCCCGCTCGATCCATGTCGAAAGACAAGTTCAAGCAGCAGCAGATGCGCACGCGCATCGCGGCAGCCGCCGCCCGCCTGATGGCCGAAGACGGTTTGGAGGACTTCGCGCTCGCGAAACGTAAAGCGGCACGTCAGCTCGGGGCGGACGACACGCAATCGCTGCCAAAGAACGAGGAGATCGAAGCCGAGCTGCGCGCGTACCAGTCTCTCTACCAGGGCGAAGAGCAGCGCGAGCGCATCCGCTACCTTCGTCATTGCGCGCTCGGGGCCATGCGCTTGCTGGAGCGCTTCCGGCCCTATCTTGCTGGGCCGGTCTTGAGCGGCACTGCGGGCCGTTACAGTGATATCGACCTGCAACTGTTCACCGATGACGGCAAAGCCGTGGAGCATTTTCTCCTCAGTCGAAATATCCCCTACGATGTTTCCGATGAGCGCCGCTTCGCTGGTGATCAGGCGCGCGCCGTGTCAGTGCTCAAAGTGGAGTGGGAGGGCGTTCCCCTCAACCTCGCCATTTACACCCTCAAGGAGGAGCGGGGGATCCTCAAGGCGACCTCCGCGGGACGCAGGATCGAGCGCGCGGGCATTCAGGCGGTCGCCCAGCTCCTGTCCGGCCCCGCCTCGGGGGCGCAGTCGTAGTCCGTAGGAGGTATATCGAGCGTCGACGGGCAGTAAAAAGCAACATCGTGAGGTCAAATGTGACTATCGGGGTTCATCTTGGCGTCATCTTGGCGTAAAATCCTCGTATCCTAAGGCTCGAGGCCACATCCAACGAGTTCCAAGCAAGAAATACGAGCAATCCTAGACAAGTTCTGACATCTACGACAAACTTCAGCAACATCCGCGGCAAGGTGCATTTGAGGCCAGCGGTCGCGGACTCCGGAAGGAATCCTGGGTACTTGATGGCCCAAATCGAAACAAGGGAGCCCGAGAGCCCGCGATCCCCGGGCAGAGGGAATCTCTCCGCTTTGCACGCGAACTGACCGCACGATTTTTCGGTGGCTGGCGTGTCCCTCGAGCGCCCGGTACTGGGTAATAAGGAGGCCGGCATGGACCTGCGGAAGCTTAAGAAGCTGATCGATCTCGTCGAGCTTTCCGGCATCGCGGAGCTGGAGGTCACCGAGGGGGAGGAGAAGGTCAAGATCGTCAAGGGCGGCGTCGGCAAAGAGGTGGTCGTGCTCTCTCCCTCCGCCGTGCCGGTAAACCCTCCCTCCGTTCACGCTGTCCCCGCCGCGTCGGCCGCCGTGCCGGCCGCCTCACCGCCCACAGCAGCGCCTGCCCCGGCGCCCACGGCTTTCGAAGGCCATATGGTGAAGTCGCCGATGGTCGGCACCTTCTACCGCGCTGGGGCCCCTGGAGCCAAGCCATTCGTGGAAGTCGGGGATACGGTCAAGGCTGGCCAGACGATCTGTGTCATCGAAGCCATGAAGCTGATGAACGAAATCGAGGCCGACAAGGAGGGCATCGTCAAGGCGATCATGGTGGAGAACGGACAGCCGGTCGAATACGGCGAGCCTCTCATGATGATCGCGTAGCGGCCCCGAACGCGACTCATGTTCGAGAAGATCCTCATCGCCAACCGCGGCGAAATTGCGCTTCGCATCCAGCGCGCATGCCGCGACATGGGCATCAAGACCGTCGTGGTTCACTCCGAAGCCGACGCCGAGGCGAAGTACGTCAAGCTTGCCGATGAGTCGGTGTGCATCGGACCGCCGCCCTCCGCGGCGAGTTACCTGAACATTCCCGCGATCATCAGCGCCGCGGAAGTCACCGACGCCGAGGCGATCCATCCCGGCTACGGATTCCTAGCCGAGAACGCGGACTTCGCAGAGCGCGTCGACAAGAGCGGCTTCGTGTTCATCGGGCCGACCGCGGAGACCATTCGCTTGATGGGTGACAAGGTCAACGCCAAGCAGGCCATGGAGAAAGCGGGGGTGCCCTGCGTTCCGGGCTCGGGCGGCGCGCTTCCCGAGGCGCCCGAAGAGGCGCTCAAGATCGCGCGGAAAGTCGGCTATCCGGTGATCGTGAAATCGGCGGGCGGAGGAGGTGGGCGCGGCATGCGCGTCGTGCACACCGAGGCCGCCCTGAAGAGCGCGATCAGCATCACGCGCGCGGAAGCCGCAGCCGCCTTCGGCAACTCGACCGTATATCTGGAGAAGTATCTGGAGAACCCCAGGCACATCGAAGTCCAGGTGCTTGCGGACACTCACCGCAATGTGGTTTATCTGGGAGAGCGCGATTGCTCCATGCAGCGGAGGCACCAGAAAATCATGGAAGAAGCACCCGCGCCCGAGATGACCGCGAAAATACGCGCTCGGATTGGCGAGCGCTGCGTGGAAGCGTGCCGCAAGATCGGCTATCGCGGAGCGGGGACTTTTGAGTATCTCTACGAGGACGGCGAGTTCTACTTCATCGAGATGAACACCCGTATTCAGGTGGAGCACCCGGTGACCGAGATGATCACGGGCGTCGACATCGTTCAGGAGCAGATCCGGGTGGCGGCCGGCGAGAAGCTGTCGGTGCGGCAGAAGGACATTGAACTCCGGGGTCACGCTATCGAATGCCGCATCAACGCCGAGGACCCGTTCCGCTTCACCCCCTCGCCGGGCCGTATCACTTCCTACCACCCCCCAGGCGGGCCGGGAATCCGGGTCGACTCGCACATTTACCAGGGGTATTCCGTGCCGCCCAACTACGATTCGCTCATCGGTAAGCTCATCGCCTACGGGGCGAACCGGGATCAGGCGATCCGGCGAATGCGCATCGCGCTCTCCGAGATGGTGGTGGAGGGCATTCAGACCAACATTCCCTTGCACCAGGAACTGCTGCTCGACACCCGGGTCATTAGGGGAGGAGTCAATATCCACTACCTCGAGCAGAAGCTTGCCCAGCACAAGAAGCGCGAGTCGGGCGGATAGGAGGGTCGGGCGCGTGAGCCTCACAGCGCTCGTAGTCCACCTATCGGGAAGCGAGGCCGAGAGCCTATCCGATGCGTTGCTGGAAGCCGGTGCACTGTCGGTCTCGTGCGAGGATGTGCGCCCGGCCACCAAGCGGGACCTCGCCGAGCCGGCTAAACCCGGTTCATGGCCTTGCGTTCGCCTCGTCGCTCTTTGCGGGAGCGAGCACGCGCCGGAGCAGCTGCTACGCCTGGCCTGCGACGCGTCGGGCGTCGCGATGCGGGAGCATGCCGTAGCCGCGGTTCCCGAAGAAGACTGGGTTGCAAAGTCGCGGCACGGGTTTGCACCGATTCGCGTGTCGCGACGCCTCTGGGTCGTGCCGAGCTGGTTCGATCCGCCTGATGCGGACGCAGTCAACCTGATCCTCGATCCGGGCCTGGCGTTCGGGACCGGAAGCCACCCGACCACGCGCCTGTGCCTGCGCTGGCTCGAGCAACGGGTCTCCGGCGGCGAGACCGTCCTCGACTATGGTTGCGGATCGGGCATATTGGCCATCGCAGCGCTGAAACTGGGCGCCGGGCGCGCGGTCGGCGTCGATATCGACCCTGACGCGGTCGCGATTGCGGCAGCGAACGCCAGACGCAACGGCGTCGCCGGTGAGTTCTTTGGAGGAGGGTCGGTTCCCGCGCTCACGGCTGACCTCGTAGTCGCGAACATTCTGGCGAATCCGTTGAAGGTGCTGGCCCCCTTGATCTCGGAGCGATGCCGCGAGGGCGGCCATCTCGCGCTTTCGGGGATCCTCCGCGAGCAGGCCGAGGAGGTTGCGGACAGCTATGCAGCCTGGATCACGTTTGCTGCGCCTCAGGAAGACGAAGGCTGGGTATGCCTCTCCGGGACACGGCGATGAGCATGATGACACGCTGTCCTGCCTGCGGTACCGCCTTTCGCGTGAGCGAGCAGCAGCTTGGGGCGCGCGAGGGTCAGGTGCGCTGCGGCCGCTGCGACAATCTGTTCGACGCGATCGCGACCCTCAGCGCGGATCCGGCGACGCGCCCCCCTCGAGACAAACCCTCGCCGCCGACTTCTGGCAGCTTGGCCGTGCTGCTGGGAACGGAAAAGGATTCATCCTTCGAGTTCGGGCCGCGAGCGCCGCGGCCGGCCAGCCGCCTGTGGTGGCTAGGGAGCCTGCTCTTGCTGCTCGCTCTGTTGGCTCAAGGGGCCTATCGCTATCGCGGCGAGATCGCTGTGCTCGTGCCGGAGACAAAGCCGCTCTTGGAGCGTATGTGCGCCGAGTTCGACTGCGATGTACCTCTGCCGCGGCGTGCCGAACTGCTCAGCATCGAATCTTCCGATCTGCAGGCAGACGGCAGCCACCCCAACGTAATGGTTCTGACGGCGACGCTCAGGAACCGTGCAGCCTTTGTGCAGGCCTACCCGGCGCTGGAGCTGAGTCTGACGAGCGCCGAGGAGCAGACGGTCGCGAGGCGCGTCCTGCTTCCCAAGGACTACGTCGTCCCGCCAGCGCAGCCGGACGCGGGCTTTGCCGCTGGCAGCGAGCTTCAAATCAGGGTCTATATCGAGGCGGCCGCGCTCAAGCCCACGGGCTACCGGCTCTATCTCTTCTACGCGTAGCCCCCGGCGGGATCACGGCTCTGGCAAATTCCGCTAAGATGCCCGGCCTCTTCCAACGAATGTCGGACGCATGAGTATCCTCATTTGCGGCTCGATCGCCTACGACAACATCATGGTGTTTCCGGGCCGCTTCCGGGAGCAGATCCTCCCCGATCAGATCCACATCCTGAATGTGGCGTTCCTCGTTCCCGAGCTGAGGCGCGAGTTCGGCGGCTGCGCAGGCAACATCGCCTATAACCTGAAGCTCTTGGGCGCTGACCCGCTCGTCATGGGCACAGTCGGAGACGACTCGCTCCTCTATTTCAACCGGCTCGAGCGAATTGGAGTGAAGCTGGACTGCGTGCGACAGGTCCCCGGAACCCTCACTGCGCAGGCCTTCATCACCACCGACCTCGACGACAACCAGATAACCGCTTTCCATCCCGGCGCAATGACTCGTTCCCACGAGAACAGAATCACTACGGATCTCGGTGTAAGCCTGGCGATCATCGCGCCAGATGGAAAGGAAGGCATGCAGCAGCACGCACGCCAGCTCGCGGACCTGGGAATTCCGTTCATGTTCGACCCCGGGCAGGGCCTGCCGATGTTCTCGGGGAACGAGCTGCTTGCTCTCGCCGAACAGGCTTCGTATGTGGCGGTCAACGACTACGAGGGCAGGATGCTGGAGGAGAGAACGGGGCGCAAGCTCGATGATCTCGCACTCGGGCTCAAGGCTCTCGTCTTGACCCGGGGTGCCGAAGGCTCGGTGATCTACGCGGACGGCAAGCGTTTCGACATTCCCTGCGCCAAGGCCCGGGCCGTGGTGGATCCCACCGGCTGCGGGGATGCGTACCGCGCCGGCCTGCTCCACGGCATCGCGTCGGGTTTCGACTGGCCCAAAGCGGGAAGGCTCGCGTCCTTGATGGGGGCAATCAAGGTCGCTTCACGCGGCGCACAGAACCACGCCGTGACCGGCGACGAAATCAGGAATCTGTTTCGCGCCAACTTCGGCTCCGAGCTTTGATGGCGGGTCGGCACACCACGAGGTAGAGCCCAGGCCCAATGGCCGGCCGTACCCCGATACCTTCGCGCCTGCTTCGGCTGGGACGCGTCACGCTTCACCTCCTTCGGGGCCTGGCAGTCGCGGCAATCATGTTCCCGTGGATCTCGCAGGAGAAGCGCGACGCGCAAAAGCGCCGCTGGTCAAGAAGGCTTCTTTCCATCCTCTCCGTATCCGTGCGCGAGAGCAACGCGCCGGAGAGTCTGTCCGAGCGTTGCCTGCTCGTGCTCAATCACATCTCCTGGCTGGACATTTTCGTCATCAACGCACGATCGCCTGCGACCTTCATCGCCAAGTCTGAGATCCGCGACTGGCCAGTGGTCGGCTGGCTCTGCACTCTGGTCGGAACTCTCTACATCGAGCGCGGCAAGCCTTCTGCGGCGCGTCAAGCGAGCCGCCGTATCGCCAAGGCGCTCGAGCGCGGCGTCCTGATCGCCATCTTTCCCGAGGGTACGACCACGTTCGGACGAAGTCTTGAGCCCTTTCACGCCGCATTGTTCCAGCCGGCCTTGGATGCGGGTGCGGGGGTGCAACCTATTGCGCTGCGCTATCTCGACGGCGCAGGAAGACACACGGACTCGGCGGGTTACGTGGGCGAAACGTCTTTCGTCGAATCCGTGTGGACGATCGTGTCGACGCCGCGCATCGTCGCCGAGCTCGACTTTCTTCCCCCGGTCTCGGTGCACCGCCAAACGCGGCGCTCATTGGCCGAGCGAACAGAGGCGGCCATAGCGGCCGCCCTCAAGGTGACGGTGCCGGAGCGCCGCCATTCGCACCGCAGGGGACCTGGTAAAGGCGCCGGTCGTCCAGCCGAATAGCGCTCAGCTTTCCACCCCAGACGCAGCCCGAATCGAGGGCGACAAGCCCGGGCGCCAGCCGCAATCCGAGGGCCGACCAGTGCCCGCAGACAATGGTGCCGCCTGCGCTCTTTCTCCCCGGCACATCGAACCATGGCAAATAACCCGCGGGGGCCCGCGCGGTTTCGCCCTTGGTCTCGAACTCCATGACGCCCTCGCGAGTGCAGAAGCGTAGGCGCGTCATCGCGTTCACGATCACTCGCAGTCTGTCCGCGCCTCTGAGATCATCGCACCAGCGATTCGGGCGCGAGCCATAGAGGCTTCGGAGGAACTCCGAATGTCCGGGCCCGCGAAGCTCAGCCTCGACCTCGCTACCGTAGGACCTTGCGGCGGGAATGTCCCACTGCGGGAGAAGGCCGGCGTGGACCAGGACGGTGTCGCTCTCCACGTGAATCATCGGCCGGTTCCTCAGCCAGTCGAGCAGCTCGTCTCGGTCGGGGGCCTCCAGCACGTCGGCGAGCGTGTCGTCCCTGCGGCTCTCTACGTGACCCTCGGCCAGCGCGAGCAGGTGCAGATCGTGGTTGCCGAGCACGACGACCGCGCGATCTCCGAGGTCGCGCACCAGGCGCAGGGTCGCGAGAGAACCTGGACCGCGGTTGACCAGATCTCCGACGAACCACAGCTGGTCCCTGGTCCGGTCGAAGCCGCAAACCCCGAGCAACGCCCGTAGTTCGTCAAAGCAGCCCTGAACGTCGCCGATCGCGTAAGTGCTCAGAATCCGCCCTCTTCGTGCCGTGCTCCGAAGCGTTGTAATAGAATGGCTCGGCCAAATCCATCCTGAACCCTAATGGCCGACAAGCGCTCCAAATCGATCCTAGGCGGCTTGAAGAACATCCTGCACTTGGATTCCGAGAAGCCGTCCAAGCCTGTCCCCAAGCCGGCCGCTTCCGCGCGCAAGAGGTCCCAAGCCGCCGAGAAAAGTGCAACTCCCCCTCAGAACGCAAAGGAGCAAGCGCCCGCAGCCGCGGACCCTGAAGCAGCTCCCGAGCCCGACAAGAAGAAGGTACAGAGTCAGCCCTGGTACCGGCATCGCCAGCGCTGGTAGTGCAAGCGCCGTCAGACGGCCTCGAATGCCTTGTCCTTCATCGAAGCGGCGAATCCGTAGAAAACTTCGTGCACCTTGCCCCAGTTCTTGAGCGACTTCATGCGCTCCAGCCAGCGCTGGACGTTCGGATATGCCGAATAGTCCGCCCGCACGATTTCGCCCAGCCCGACGAACGGCCCGCCAAAATAGTCCGCGATGGTGATCTGATCCCCGCACAGGTATTTTTTCTTCGGGCCGAGCAGGCTTTCGTCGAGCACCTTTAGCCATCCCTGCGCCCTCTCCTTGCCCCAGGCGAGCGTCGCTGCGTGGGCTTCGTCGCTGCGGCGCTTGTGCGTCGGGAAAATCTGAGGATAGACGAGCCCGTAGGCGAACTCGCGGCAGACCTGCGTGTTGACCCAGTCCATCATCTCGTTGACCCTGGCGCGCGCCTTCAACTCCTTGGGATACGTCGGCGAGCCGATCTTGTCCGCCAGGTACTTGAGTATTGCAGAGCTCTCGGTCAGGCGAAAGTCGCCGTCTTCGATCATGGGCACGAGGCGGTTGGGATTCTTCGCGACATAGGGCGGCTGATAGTGCTCGCCCTTCATCAGGTCGACTACTTGCAGCTCGCAGTCGATGCCGTTCTCGGCGATGAAGAGCCAGACAGGACGGCTCGTGGTCGAGACCGGATGGTAGTAGAGCTTCATGACTCTCTCCTTGGCGGATACGCAGAAACCAGACTGAACGTGCAATGATACCGAATCTCATTGTCCGGAGAACGGCAGGTGCAGCGCAAGAGTTCCGAGCTCGACTGGCCCGCGGCGATCCATCGCGCCCTCAGGTTGCACAACGTCACGCAGGTTTCCTACGTCCCGGACGCGGGCCACAAGCGTCTGATCGAACTCTGTCACGCGGACAGGGACGTGACCGCCGTTCCGCTCACCACCGAGGCGGAAGGGATAGGTCTGGCCGCGGGCGCCTGGCTGGGGGGAGCGCGCGCCGCGCTCCTCATGCAATCCAGCGGCGTAGGAAACTGCGTCAATGCACTGACGCTGTCGGCAAACTGCGGCTTTCCGCTCCTCATGATCGTCACGCTGCGCGGCGAATGGGGGGAATTCAACCCCTGGCAGATCCCGATGGGCCAGGCCACTCCCGAGGTCCTGCGCGTCGCGGGAGCGCGAACCCTGCGGCTGGAGCGCGGCGAGGATGCGCACGACACGGTGACCGCCGCCGCAAAGCTCGCCTTCGAGGGCTACGCTGCGGTCGCCGTGCTGGTCGCTCAGCGCCTGATCGGCTCGAAGTCGTTCGCGGAGAAGCCATGAGCGAGGCGAAGCTCGATCGCCGCGAGGTCGTGCGGGCGCTGCTCGAGCGGCGCGCGCAATTGCTCGTCGTCGCCGGGCTCGGTTCGAGCGCCTGGGATTGCACCGCGGCCGGAGACCATCCGCTTACGTTTCCGCTTTGGGGAGCGATGGGCTCGGCGTGCATGATCGGCCTTGGGCTCGCCCTGGCGCAGCCCCGCCGTCGCGTGCTCGTCATTACCGGCGACGGGGAGATGCTCATGGGTCTGGGCAGCCTCGCGACCATCGGGGCACAGGGGCCTCGCAATCTCTCGATCGTCGTGCTCGACAACGAGCGCTACGGGGAGACCGGCATGCAGCGGACGCACACAGCGTACGGAGCGGACCTGGCGGCAGTCGCCGCGGCCTGCGGGTTTGCGAGAGCGGAAACGGTGCGCAGTGCCGCCCAGATCGCGGGGGTGCGCTCAGGCGTCCATCGGGGCGGGGGTCCGCTCTTCTATCAGGTGAAGGTGAGGACCGACCCCGCCCCGCTCGTGCTGCCGCCGCGCGACGGAGCCCATCTGAAGCATCGCTTCCGCGAGGCTCTGCTCGGCGGGAAAGCCGCTGCGGAGTGAGCGGCCTACTGTTCCATCGTGCTCGCGGCGAACACTTCCTCGAGGGCGAGCGGGCGCGGAGTCAGCCCCTGCTCGTGAGAGTAGCGCGCGGCGGTCTCAAGCACCATCCGGTTCGCGGCTATGCCGTGGCGCACGAGGGGCGTACCCAGCGCTGCGCTCGCCTCGCGCGCCAGCACGCCGGCTGCCCGGTGATACTCGACGTGCAGCATTCGCTCGCTATCGGCGATTTCATTGGCGCGCTCGAACGCCTTGTAGAGATTGAGAATGATCCACGGATGCTTCTCGGCGATCTCCCGGCGGATCACCATGCCGTGGTTAATCGGAAAGATGCCGGTCTTGCGGTAGTAACGGACGCCCTCGGCGAGCGGGTCGGGGAAGAGAGACTTGATCGCCGGGTGGCTCCACAGATCGGCCGTGCTCCGGTCGACGAGATTGGGGTTCACGATGTAGTGGATCACCGCATCGAGCTCGCCAGAGAGCATCATACTTCCGATGCTCTTGTCGGCGGGGATCTGATTGATCGTCACTCCCAGCGGTGGCACAAAGCCGGTCGCAGCGCGGTGGCTGTGCGACGGCGTGCGCTCCATCCAGAACAGCATGTCTCTGGGCGCGACTCCGAATTCGTGCTCGAGCACGCCGCGCGTCCACAGGGCGGCGGTTTGCTGGTATTCAGGAACTCCGACTCTCCTTCCCCTGAGGTCGCTCGGCATCTCGATCCCCGAATCCCTGCGTACCAGCACCTCGGCGTGGAAGAACTTTCTGGTCGTGAACACCGGAAGGCCGACCCAACGGTCGTCTCCCCGGGCTCGGGCCATCAGCAAGGAGGAGAAAGACATCTCCGACACGTCGAAGTCGGCGAAGCGAAGCTGCCGCCAGAAGAGCTCCGACGGATGGACCACACTGGGTATGAGCGTGATCCCGTCCGGTCCGACTCTTCCGTCGAAAATCGGCCAGGTTCGCGGATTCGACGCCATCGCGATGCTGATCTGCAGGTTCATGGTTCTTCCGATCACGCAAAGTGTACCGAAAAAGATCGCTCGGGCTGACATCGGTCCCGGCGCTGCCATAGAATGAAGCCCCCGAACCGGAATATCCCATGGCGGACCTGAGCAACTGGGCATTTCCGCCCGAAATGCAGCCGAACGACGAGGAATCGCGGTTCGACCTCGAGGCGGCGCTCGACTCGCTGATCCTGCTGCGCGCCGAAGTCCCCGAGGACGCCTTTACCGCCGGCATACTCGGGACCGAGCGCATCGGCAACGGGGTGGTCATTCGCGACGACGGCCTCGTTCTGACGATCGGCTACCTCATCACTGAGGCGAGCTCCATCTGGCTGAATACGAACGGCGGCAAGGTCGTGCCCGCGCACCCGCTCGCCTACGACCAGCCGACGGGCTTCGGGCTGGTCCAACCCCTGGGCAAGCTGGAGGCGCGCGCGCTCCCGCGCGGGACCTGCGCATCCTGCCAAGTCGGAGACGACGTGGTCGTCGCCGGCCATGGCGGCCGCAGACACGCCCTCAAGGCGAAGCTCATCGCCAAGCGGGAGTTCGCCGGCTACTGGGAGTACGTGCTCGACGAGGCGCTGTTCACTGCGCCGGCACACCCGCATTGGAGCGGAGCGGCGCTGATCAGCGGAGAAGGACGCTTGCTCGGAATAGGGTCGCTCATGGTTCAGGAGGAGCTGGGCGGCCGGACCGTGCAGGGCAATATGATCGTGCCGATCGACCTGCTCGAGCCCATCCTAGAAGACATGCTGAAACTCGGCCGCGCGAAACGCGCCGCGCGCCCCTGGCTCGGACTCTACGCGACCGAAGTCAAAGGGCACGTCGTCGTTTCCGGTCTCGCGGACGAGGGGCCGGCCGAGCGGGCCGGAGTGCAGGTCGGCGACATCGTGATCGAAGTCGCGGGCACCCGCGTCGGCGGACTGGCAGACCTGTTTCGGAAGATCTGGAGCCTCGGATCCGCCGGAGTCGAGGTGCCCGTGACTCTCGTGCGAGAGGGTGCGGTCTCCCGCGTCCGGGTGTCCTCGACCGATCGGCAGGATCTCCTCAAGAAACCCTCCCTGCACTGACCGGTCCAACCGAAAGGCTCGCGGCTTCCGCGTGCCCGAAAGGAGCGCGTGCATGGAGAACCGGCAGCACGAACTGATGCGCCGGCAGATGATCGCCGAGGTCGTGGCGGATGCGGTGTTTCTCACGCCCCAGCTCGGGAAGGCGGCGCTAGATGCGCGCGTCATCGAGGTGATGAGCAGGATCCCCCGGCATGAATTCGTGCCGGTTGAGCTCCAGGCGTATTCGTACGCCAACGCGCCGCTGCCTGTCGGCTACGGAAAGACGGTGTCGCAGCCGTTCATCATCGCGCTGATGACCGACCTGCTCGAGCCGCGTCCGGCCGACACCGTGCTCGAGGTCGGCGCGGGTGTGGGATACCAGGCGGCAATCCTTTCGGAGCTCGTAAAGCAGGTCTACAGCATCGATATCATCGAGGAGCTCGCGCTAGAGACCCGCAGGCGCCTCGGGCGCCTCGGCTACCGGAACGTCCAGGTCGGGGTCGGCAACGGCTATTACGGATGGAGCGAGCACGCTCCTTTCGACAAGATCATCGTCACTGCGGCGCCCGACCTGATTCCACCCCCGCTCATTGCCCAGCTCAAGCCCGGAGGAAGGATGGTGATTCCGACGGGCATTCCCGACAAGCAGCAACTGGTGGTACTAGAGAAATCTTCCGACGGCCGGCTTGCGACGCGCGAGGTGCTCCCGGTGCGCTTCTCGGAGCTCGAGGAAGGCGGCAATGCCGCCGGCGCCGCCTGACAGGCTACTTCTTCTTCGGCGAAAGCCCGCGTTAGGCGATCCCGATCCTCTTCATGCCGCCTCCTTCTCGTCGTCCCAGGCCTTGTCCGGAAGCGGCAGACCGGCGAGGTCCTCCGCTGTCAGCCGGCGGTCGGGTTCGATGTTCAGCGATTCGAGAATGAGCACCAGCTGCCTCGTGTGCTGCGTCGGGTGCCACACGGTCCTCTCGAGCACGATGTGCAGGGGCTGCTTGCCGAAGTACGTGTCGATGGCCCGCGAGCAGCTGCGGTCGGGGAAGGCCGACCACCACCTCCGGAAGCGCGCGAGGACGCCTTCTCCGAAGCTCGCGATCGCTTCTCCCGTCCGCAGGTCCGGCGCTTCCCTCATGATGCGTTCGTAGGTCAGCTCTTTTCCGTCCTCCATTGACTCCAGGAATCCCTCGACGATGCGGAACACGTGGTGGCACAGCACGCGGATCGGACGGTTGCGGTTGCGGAAGGGCTTGTCGAACTGGTCCGCCGGGATTTGCCGGATATAACGGGAGGCCGCGGGCAGCACGATCTCGAGCTTCCTGACCAGCTCCTGGGGGCTCAGCCGCTCCTGTAGCTGAACCTTCAGGCCGAGAAACTTGATGACGTCTCCCAGGCTCTGGGCGAAAACGAATCTGCCGCCGCGCGCGACGACCGGGACGCTGCGCGCCCCGAGCTTTCGGAGCTCCTCCATGCCGGCGGCGTTGCCGTGCACGTTGATCGATTCGTAGTCCACGCCGCTCTTGGTGAGGAACTCCTTGGTCCTAAGGCAGCTCGTGCAACCGGGCTGCCAGAACACCTTCACTCTGTCGGCTGCGAGCATGTGACACTCCACGTTCGATTACGTGCCAACAGGTGAGGATAGCGCGCCTATTCCGGCAAATCCATCGCCCGCCGAGCGACTGCTGCATCGTTCCGGATAGAGGACCGGCCGTGCTACGATCTCCGCGCAAGGAGGAGACATGCCCAAGCGATGGCTTGTCGCGCTCGCACTCGCTGCTTCGCCGGCGTACGCGCAGGATTTTCCGGTGCATCCGGTGAAGATCGTCGTCCCCTGGCCGGCGAGCGGCAACGTCGACATCACGGCGCGCACCCTCGCGCCGGCGCTTTCGGAAACGCTCGGCCAGCAAGTAATCGTCGAGAACCGGGCTGGCGCGGCAGGCAGGATGGGAACGACCGCCGTGGCGAAATCGCCCGCCGACGGATACGCGCTGCTCCTCGGATCGAGCGGCACGATAACCGCAGGCCCAGCCGTGTTCAAGAACATCTCCTACGATCCGGTCAAGGATTTCGTCGCGATCGGGCCGATCCAGTCGGTACCGATCGTGCTCACGGCCGCGCCCAAGACTCCGGTGTCGACCTACAAGGAGTTCGTCGCGCTCGCCAATTCGAAACCGGGCGGGTTGACCATCGCCTCCGCAGGGAGCGGCTCCTCGAACCACCTCGCCATCGAGCTCCTGATGCGTCAGGCGCACCTGAAGCTCGTGCACGTCCCATACAAGGGCAGCGGGCCCGCGATCACGGACCTCCTCGGCAGCCAAGTCGAGACTATGATGGACCAGCTGACCGCGTCGATCGAGCACATCCGCGCCGGGCGCCTCAAGGCGCTCGTCGTCACGTCCAAGACGCGCTCTCCGCTCCTGCCCGCCGTGCCGACACTCGACGAATCGGGCGTTCCGGGATACGAAGCAAGCACGTTCACCGGGATATTCGCGCCCGCGGGCGTCCCCGCACCCGTCGCCGACAGGCTCACGCGTGCCCTCCGCCAGGCCTTGTCGAACGAGAACGTGCGCGAGCGCTACCGTTCCATGGGAGTCGAGATCATGGACATGAGCCGCGAGGAGTTCACGGAGTACGTCCGCGCCGATTACGAGAAATGGCGGACTATCGCGCGCGAAGGCAATATCGTCGTCGAGTGATCCCCTCGCTCGCTGCCGCAGCCGCCTCGACGATCCGGACGGCCGCGCTCGCCGCAGGTCCCGACGCGGCCCGGCGCTATCCCGAATATCGGCTACTGGGCGCGCGCGCTGGCTTCCCTGGAAGAGTAGCGGCGAACAAGGCGCGCCGGCAGCGCAAAAAGCGCGTAGAGGACCACGAGCGGATCAACGAGATAGTCCCAGAGGTTGCGCGACTCGTACAGCCCGACGAGAAAGGCGAGTGCCCCGAGCAGCACGACGAGTACGACGAGCGTCCATCTTGCGCGCCAGGCCGCGAGAGACAGCACGAGCAACGCCGTGATGAAGACAATCGACCCGTAGCCGAGCGCATAGGGGTCGAAGGGTGTCCAGCCCAGCGCGAACGGGTACAGGAACAGGCCCGCGGCCACCACCGCCGCAAGAAGTGCGTCTACATCGCGGCGTTCGAAAAAGGGCCTTCCCAGGAAAGCGGCGAAGCACGCGTTGGCGGCGAGCGCGAGCGTGGCGATGCTGAGGTCGCCGGTGAGCCCGCGCACATAGCCCGCCGGCGAAAGATCCCCGAGCGGAACAAAGACCAGGACGGCCGCCGCCAGCATGACTGCGTAACGGACTCGGATCGGCCGGCCCGGCAGCCGCAGAACCGCGGCCACAAGTGCCAGGCAAAGCAGGCCGCAGCCCAGCAATCCGAGAACCGTAGTCAGCAGCATCAGCCCCCGCCCTCGAGCCAGGCTCGATTGAACACTGCGTGCTTGATGCGGGAGCGGCCCCAGGTGTAGAGCACGTGAACGTCGCCGGCCCTGTCCTGCACGACCCAGGGGTAGGAATACTCCGGAACCGGCGCGCGGGACAGCTGGGAATCGCTCTCGAGGACGCGCGCGACGCGCCAGGTGTCGCCGAAGTCCTTGGAGACCGCGACGGAAAGACTCTCGCGATTCTCCTCGGCGTTGTTGAAGACGAGGACGAGCGGGCCTCCTGCGAGCAGGACGCTCCCCACTGCGGCGTTCGGGTTGGGAAGCGTCGTTTTCACCGGCTCGCTCCAGTGTGCGCCCGCGTCGTCGGTGCGGGTCATGAGTATCCGCGCGGGCGGATCGCCCGCGTAGCGCATGAAGGCGACCGCCTCGGTCTCCGAGCGCGGCACGATCACCGGTTGCAGGGAGGATTTCCCCCAGGAGAGGCGCGTCTTGCCGATCACCCGGCCGTCGGTGTCGACGCGCAGCAGCTCGCCGAACTTGCCCAGAAACTCGTGATACACAGGCAGGGCGATGGTCCCGTCGGACAACGGCACCAGCGGACCCTTTACCAGGGTGCTGATGTTCAGGAACGGGGAAGCGATCACGCGGCGCGGCGAGCTCCAGGTCGTGCCTTCGTCCGTCGAGACGACGCCGTTGATCGCGCTGCCCGCCCAGCCGCCGACCGATACACTGACGAAGAAAAGCCAGATCCGTCCTGCCGCGTCGCGCCCGGCGACGGGATTGCCCAGCTTGCGCACGTGGCGGTGGAGCTGCCGCTGCGCCAGCTCGCGAGTCATCACCGCGCGCTCCGGACCCCACGTGTCTTCCATCGGAGAGTAGACGGAAGTGTAGATCGCGACGTCCGGCGCCCCTTCGCGCGTCCCGCCGTACCAGAACGCGCGCAGCCTGCCGTCCGCGAGCTCGACCGCGGTCGCGCTGTGGACCTGGGGACTGCCATTGGGCAGCAGCTGGGATTTGTACAGTGGCTTCGAGGACGCAGCCGCGGCGCCGGAGCGGGGAGCGACGAAATGCGTGACCGGCGGCGCTTCCAGCGCGCGAAGCGCGAGCGCAGCGAACACCAGCGCAATCGCGGCAAGGCTCGTCCACTTGAGCCGCGCGCTCACCGTCGCGCTTCCGGAACGTGGGGCCGGGCCGTATTGTGGTAGAGCAGGTATCGGGCCGTCTCGTACATCGCTTCCTGCAGGCGCTGCAGGTCGGCGACTTTTTCCGGATAGCGCTCGTGCACGTCGAGCGCGGCGTCCGAGGTCGCGCGGTAGCGGAACAGACGCGGAGCGCCAGGATCGACGCGGAGGTAGAACTCGTCGTCGAGCACTCCGTTGGTTCCGATGAGGGAGAAGTGCCGTTCGCCGGGGCCGGGGTCGAGCAAGTCGCGCCCCAGCCCGGTGTTGAGATAGGGAACGCCCATCAAGCCCAGCGCAGTCGGCAGGATGTCGAGAAGGCTGGCCGTGAAATCGGCGCGCCCCGCCGGGACTAGGCCCGGCGCATATATGACGCAGGGCACGTGATAGCCGGTCAGGAGCAACTCCTGCCAGGGCGTTTGCTGGGTCGAGGGATTGCCGTGGTCCCCGTACATCACGAACACCGTGTTCCTGAAATACGGCGATTCCCTAACTTTGGCGAAGAACGTGCCGAGCGCGAAGTCGAGATAGCGTAGGCCGTTGAAGGCGGGGAGGCCGTCGAAGCCGTTCTCCGCCAGTATCTTTTCGTCGACCTGCGCCAGCTCGAACCCGGGATGGTCGCTCGGAATGCCGTACGGCCGGTGGTTGCCCGCGGTCTGGATAAACGCGAAGAAGGGTTTTTTCTCGCCGCGCAGCACCTTGTCCGCCTTGTCGAACAGCACCGCGTCTGACACACCCCAGCCATCTACCTGCGGCGCGTCGTAGTCGCCCTCCTCGAACACGTGCAGGCCGGGGATGTTGTGCGTGAACAGGCCGCGGATGTTGCCCCACGTCGCGCTGCCTCCGAGGAAATAATATTTCTCGTATCCTCCGAGCGCATTTACCAGCGTGTGCTGGTTCACGACCAGCGGATTGCGCGAAGCGGTAGTGGCGCCGTTCACGTCCGGAATGCCCGTGAGCATCTCGAACACCGAGCGCGGCGTCGGCACCTCGGGCACGAAGAAGTTCGTGAACAGCAAGCCTTGTTTCGCGATCGCGTCGAGCTGCGGCGTGGCGTTCATGCGGTTGCCGAAGATCCCCACCTTGAAGGCGGCGAGCGACTCGAGGTGGATCACCACCAGGTTGTAGCGGATCGCGGGCTTGTGCGGTGGCACGACCCAGCGCGCGAAGTCCAGGCTCTTCGGATCCGGCGACTTGATCCCCAGGAGCGCCGCCGTGTACGCGTAGTGCTCGCGCACCTTGTCCACGTCGTAGGGCAGGTTGCTGTTCTCCGCGGTGTCGGTCAGGAACAGGACTGGATTGAGAGCGAGCGCGGCCACCGCCTCGCTCGAGGAGAAGTACGCCTCGCTCCAGCGCAAGGGGTAGCGCGACCACTTGCCGTAGATACCCCCGACGTAGAGCGCCACGAAAACGGCGATCAGCGCCCGCCGCGGCCACTTGCCGAGAGGCGCAACGCTCGGCACCAGCGTGCGCGCGGCGGCGAAACGCGCGATCCAGAGGAACGCGAAGGTGAGGAAGAGCAGCGCGAAAAGGCCCCAGGCCATCGGATAGCTGTCCCAGGCCACGCGCGCGGCGACGCCGATCGGGGTCAGATGATCGATGAGGCTCGCGTTCAGCCGCACCCGCAGCCAGGCGTAGTGCCCGAAGTCGACGAAGTAGAGGAGCAGGAGCACGCACTGCGCGAGAGCGAGATAGGCGAGCCAGCCGATGCGCGCGCCGCGCCGCCGGGCCGGATCGAGGAGGGGGACCCATCCAAGGAGGGCGAGCGGCAGCAGCACAAGAAGCGCGAGCCGCAGGTCGAACTTGGTTCCCAGGTAGACAGCCTTGGCGAGGTCCGCCGCGGAGGCCCCCGCTAGCGTTTCGCGGAAGGCGACGAAGAACACCAGGCGGAACGCCCCGAACACCAGGAGCTCGATCGCGAGGAGCGCGAGCAGGAAGCGCGCGAGCGCCGGCAGGCGGTTGAACATCTCTATGCGACCGGCGCCGCCGCCTGAAGTTGCGATTTGAACCGCAGGATCCGCTCCAGCGTGTTCTGCCCGTTCTGCCGGGGAGGGAACACATCCCACAGCTCGGCCTGTGGCATCAGCTCCGCGAGCGTCCAGGCGGCCGACCGCGTGTGCCGGCTGTCGGCGCCCGACATGATCAGCGCGGGAATCTTGATCCGCATGAGCTCGTCTCCGCTCGCGCCCGAGGGCATGGTGTCGTTGAAGATCGCGTCGCGGCTGCGCGCGCAGATCTTCAGATAGTCCCCTGGCTTGCGCTTCGCCAGCTCGGCGGCGAACTCGGGATAGATCGCCGCGGGCGAGCCCCAGGGCCCGATTTCGGGATCGAGCCAGAAGTTCTCGCCCCGGGGCGCCCGCTCGATCACAGCGTCGAGGCCGTTCGCCCGCACGAAATCCATGTGCCTGCGAAAAAACTCCCGGCCCTTCTTCATCCACAGATAGCCGCCAACCGGCCAATGCAGGATCAGTCCCTGGCACACGTTCGGATAGCGCACCGCAAAGGCGAGTGCGAGCGATGCGCCCATGCAGCTGCCGAGAACGAAGGCCTCCTTCGCCTCCGCCAGATCAAGAAGGGCCTTGGCTTCGGCGACGTACAAGTCCCAGCTAAGAGGCTCGATTCGACCGCCCGAAAGGCCGCACTCGCGACGGTCGTACGCGATGCAGGTGAAGTGCTTCGACAGCGCGGCGAGACCGTCCATTTCGCCGAAGGCCTCCTTGCCGCCCGCGGCGGTCCAGCGCGAAATTATCGAGCGCCACCCTCCGGGCGCGAACATCAGCAGATGGGGACCCGAGCCCTGTACGAGGTAATGAACCCTGATGCCGTTGATCGTTGCGAAGGGCATGGCGTATCCTGTCCGCTATCGCGCACCGCCTGCGGACGGCGGAAAAATTATAGCGAGAACCTGCTGACCGATGTACGGAGATGCAATGAGCGAATCGGCGGCTGGAATGGCGCCGGGAACGGAGCTCGCGGGGAAGGTGGCGCTCGTGACGGGCGGTGCGCGGAACATCGGTCGCGCAATCTGCCGCTCGCTCGCCGCGGGCGGCGCCGCCGTCATGGTCAACGCAAACACCTCCCGGAACGACGCGAAGAACACAGTCTCGATGATCGAGGCCCGGGGGGCGAAGGCGGCGTTTCATATCGCCGACGTGACCGACCCGTCCGCGGTCGCTGCGATGGTGGACGCCACGGTAAGGGAATTCGGGCGGCTGGACATCCTCGTCAACAATGCCGCCGTCAGGAACGAAACGCCCTTCGAGGACATCAAGCTCGATGAATGGAGGCGCGTGATCTCGATCGTGCTAGACGGCGCCTTCCTGTGCACGCAATCCTGCCTGCCTCACCTCACGCGGGTGCGTGGCGGCTCGATCGTCAATTTGGGTGGGCTGACCGCGCACAAGGGTGCGACTGGGCGGGCGCATGTCATCACCGCCAAGGCGGGGATCGCGGGAATGACTCGTGCGCTCGCGCTCGATCTCGCACCGCACCGCATAACGGTCAACTGCGTGGTCCCCGGAACCATAGAGACCGTGCGCGGCCTGCCCGGCGCGCCGGCGCGCCCGAAGGACCGGCGCGGGCTGCCCCCCATCGGGCGGCGCGGCGAGCCCGAGGAGATCGCCGCGGTGGTACGCATGCTGTGCGGTCCGGACGCGCGCTACATCACCGGCCAGACTATCCATGTCAACGGCGGCGGCTTCATGCCTTGAGCGCGATTGCGCGGTCTGACTCGCCTCCGCCGCCGAGGTCGATCACCCGTTTGGCCGGCCTACGCCACGCGCAGCTGTGCCTTATCGTGCGCGTGGAACTGCTCTTGCTCGGTCGAGCCGGTGAGTGCCGTCACCGAAGACTGCCCGCCCTGTATCACCTGCGTCAGTGCATCGAAATAGCCCGTACCCACTTCGCGCTGATGCTTGGTGGCGGTGTACCCCTGTTTTTCCGCCACGAACTCGGCTTCCTGCAACGATGAATAGGCCGCCATGCCGTCGGCCGCGTAACGGCGGGCCAGGTCGAACATGCCGTAGTTGAGCATGTGGAACCCAGTGCTGCCGGCGAGTTTCCTTCGAACCGTTCAGATCAGCTTGTCGCGAATCATCGCGCCGGGGATCACCTCGATGAACTCTTCGATTTGCGCCTGCACCCGGCTGCCGAGCGCCGTCTCGGTCAGGACCGACCAGACGAGCTTTATAGCAGCCTCACCCAATTGCTCGAGCCGGCGCCACGCGTCCTGCGCAAGCGAGTTCGGGCGTTCACCTTCAGCGCAGCAATGCGATCGCTGAGCTCCACCAGTTCGCGAGGAGATTCATATACTCATCCGGGAAGAGGCGGACAAAGTTGAGAAATTCCTGCGGGTCGTAAATCTTCCAGGCCCAGCCGACAAGGATCGCGGCGCCGGCACCCACGACGGCAACGCCGGTCAGCGTCTTCGGCAAGGTGAAGAGCACGGTCCCGAGAGGACCGACGTAACTGCTGGAGCGGCGCACCAGCAACAGGCCGGCGCCAATCAGCAGCAGCCCGAGCGGAATGAGCAAGGGCCACGGGTTCGTGAGGAGGGCATCGAGCCTCGCCTGCCAAATGTGGGTTGCAAGAGCATAGGCCGTCGCGACGGCGAGACCACCCACGATCACTTGCATCATGCCCGTGATAAGAGTCGTCGCTCCCGCATAGCTCGTACGCGCGCTGCCGTAAAAGCGAAAACTCATGCGTTTCGTGAAGATCGACGCCAGTCCCGCGAGCAGAAGTGCGGCGCCGACGAGAAGGATCCCCAGCGCGACGTGCTGTTCGGCGGCGGACCGTCGGCCCTCCACGATGATAAAAGTGCCGGCGGCGAGCACACAGTATTCGACGAAGGGAAGAAGGTTGAGTAAGCAGAGTTCAACCAGGTAGCGAAGGAGACGGAAGCCGGATTGTGCGAATGAACGAAGGCGCCGGATCCGGCTTCCGCTGCCAGACCGGGCCGCGGGGGAGGCGAAATCCAGATCGCCAGCCTGCTTGGGAACCCGCACGTCCCGAGGAGGAGCTGCCACGAAAGAATGACCGACCCCGGACACGAGGTCTCGTCTGGCGTAAAAGATCGCGGAAACAATCTGAAGGGTCGCGAGCCCCGTGGCGAACGGCGCCGCGACTTGGGCCAGGATTGCGGCGGGCAGCAGGAAGAATACCAGCGCAGGAATCCACGGCACCCGAGGAAGGGGCCCCATATCGATGCGGCAGCGCCGCGCGAGCCATTGGCCGATCGGCCCGTGGTGACGAGGGCGGCGGTGCTCCTGGAGTTTCGCGAGCGCACGCCCCTCGAGCCAGGACAGGAGCACGTACGCCTGCACCGCAAAACTCGCAATCAGCACGATCGGCGCGACTACTATCATCGCCACCAACGCGAGCAAGGGGCCGGCGCGCAAGAAGAAGAACAACGCCGCGGCGCAACACGCGAGACTCGTAAGCACGATTCCCACAACAAGCGGCAGCGCGCGCAAGGTGCGTTTCCGCAGGTAATGCTGGAACGCCTCATTGTTCTGTAACCGCCGCAGGATAGCGCGTGCGTCGTCGATCGGATCGAGCAGCGCGTATCGCAGAATGCGCAACTGCAAGGGGCCTTCGGTCATGACCGTCTAGCCGTTCTCACGAGGACGTCCAGCATACGAAACATGGGCCCGAAGTACTGCGAATAATTACGCAATCATCGATCCCGAAAGCAACTCATGGTCGTCTAAGTGCGAGGGCCCGCGGCGGTCTCGCCCAGTTGCTCGCGCAGGCGCCCGATTGCCCCGGGCTCGCCGCGCACGCGCAGGAACGCGCCCTCGGCATCGCTGCGCTCCTCCAGCACCATGCAGGTGGCGAAGATCTGCCTGCGCAGCTTCTGCTCCGACCAGGGAAGGAAGAGCTCGGCCTCGACGAGGTCCCGCTGGAAGAACGCGACGATCGCCTCGCGCAGCCTGGCGACATCGCCTTCCCTCTTCGCGCTCATCACGACGCACTCTGGGTACTTCGCGCGCAACGCTGTTTCGTTCCCGCCACGGTCGATCTTGTTGAATACGAGGAGGCGCGGCACACCCTCCGCGCCGATCTCGTCGAGCACTTCCTCGGTCACCGCGAGCTGCCGCTCGAACCCCGCGTCGCTCGCATCGATCACGTGAACGAGCAGCGAGGCCTCGAGCGCCTCGTCGAGCGTCGACTTGAACGATGCGACGAGGCCGTGCGGCAGATTCTTGATGAAACCGACCGTGTCGCTGACGAGCACGCGCGGGACAGTCTCCGGGTGCAACGCCCGCACCGTGGTATCGAGCGTCGCAAAGAGCTTGTCCGCGACCAGCGCCTCGCTTGCCGTCAGGGCGCGCATCAGAGTGGACTTGCCCGCATTCGTGTATCCGACAAGCGTCACGCGGGCGAGACCCTCGCGTTCCTGCCGCCGGGCGCGCTGCGTTTTGCGCCCCGACCCCATCGCGTCGAGCTCCTTCTGCAGCTCGGCGATGCGGTCGCGGATCTTGCGCCGGTCGAGCTCGCCGTGCGACTCGCCGCCGCTGCGGCCGCCGGTGCCGCTACGTGCCCGGTCCTTCGGCCCGGCGAGCTTGGCCGCCTCGCGCATGCGCGGCGCCATGTAGCCGAGGCGCGCGATCTCCACCTGCGCGCATGCGAAGCGCGATGCTGCATGCCGGTGAAAGATCTCGAGGATCACCATCGTGCGGTCCATCACCTCGCAGCCGACTTCCTTCGTGAGGTTGAACTGCTGCGAGGGCGAGATCTCGTGGTCGATGAGAACCACGTCGGCGGCGTCTCGCTCCCGCATCAGGCGCAACTCCTTCCGCTTGCCGGTCCCGAAATACGCCCCCGACTCGAACCCGGCGCGCTTCTGCGTGAACCTGCCGACCACTTCGAACCCCAGCGTCTTCGCGAGCTGGCGCAACTCCGTCAGCGACGCCTCGAACTCCACGTCGTTCACGCTGGGCAACTGCACCGCCGCCACGATAGCGCGCGTCGGCTTCAGGTCGTCTATCAATTGAACCGGAACTGTACGGCGATGCCGGAGCTCACGATCACTGGGGTGGGTTCCATAAACAAAAAAAGCCGGCCGCAGCCAGCTTTTGCATCGGTCTAAGTGGGGGGCGGATTGTAGCAGCTTTGCTTCTATGGCAACTATCGGCCAGAGCCGGACTGTTACGAATTAACAATATTTCGTCGGATCGCTCGCAGTAGAGAGTCTTCTGACGCCCCTACATCCAGGGAATCGAGGGCAGCCCCAGAACTCGCTTCTAGTGTTTTTCTCTTTTTGCGCCTTCTACAAGACCATACGCTCGCCGCACTTCGGGCAAAGAGGTTCATCTGGACCAACAGCCAGTGTAGTTGGCTGCCGAAACTCTCGGCCTTATTCGTGATCGCTCAGCATAGAGGTTGCGCTCGGAAGGGGATTCGGCAGCGCTCACTTCATACGTGTTGTCACTGTCCGCTTTGGGTCGAATGCGGCCGGTGGGCCTATGATCGCTGGAGACCCGGAAGGGGCTTGGTAGAATCCCACCACTTGACCCGCCTCGCTCCGTGGACCGCTCCCCCAACCCCCTCTCCCGCAACGTCACTCGCCTCTCTCACCTCGATTTGCCCGGCTCGGGGCAGGTGACGGTGGCGGGGGATTTCGCCTACGTCGGCCACATCCCGAACAAGAAACAGCTCGGCACTTCGATTCTCGATGTGCGCGATCCGAAGAACCCGAAGGTCCTGTCGCAGATTTTCCTCGACGACCCCGATTCGCACAGCCACAAGGCGCGGGTCGCCGGCGACGTCATGATCGTGAACTCCGAGCGCAATATGACGCCCATCGGCCGGCGCGCGGAGGAGCTGCCGCGGCTGCGCGCGAAGTTGCGCGAGTGGCTGAAGCGCGAGCCCACGCACGCGGAGCTCGCGGAGAAGCTCGGCGTCAAGGAGTCCGACATTCCCATGGTCGAGACAGCCGAGCGCAATCCCTACGCGCTGGGCGGTTTCCGCGTCTACGACGTTTCGGATCGGACGAAGCCGAAGCTCATCGCCTTCCAGAAAACGGGCGGCATCGGCGTGCACCGCTTCGACATGGACGAGGGCTACGCTTACATCTCGACCGAGATGGAGGGCTACGTCGGCAATATCCTGGTGATCTACGACATCCGGAATCCGGCCAAGCCGCAGGAAGTGTCGCGCTGGTGGATGCCTGGGCAGCACGTCGCGGGCGGCGAGAAACCAACCTGGCCGGGAAAGCGCCACCGGCTGCACCACGCGCTGCGCTTCGGGGACTTACTCTGGGCTGGCTGCTGGCACGCCGGCCTGCGCGTGATCGACGTCTCCGACATCCGCAAGCCGCGCACGCTCGGCGAATACAACTACCACCCTCCGTTCCCCGAGCCCTCGCACACCTTCATGCCTGTGCCGTCCCTGATCAACGGCCGGCGCATCGCCGTGGCGATCGACGAGGAGGACCACGCGCACGACGAGAAAGAAATCGAGCGCCGCCGCGGACGGCCGCACGGCTGCCTGTGGGTGCTAGACGTTACCGACGTCCGGGACATTCGTCCCCTGTCGATCTACGAAGTGAGCGAGCTCGACTCACCCTGGAGCCGCGCCACGCCCGGGCGCTTCGGCGCGCACCAGTTCCAAGAGCACATGAACGACACGCTCCTCTATTGCGCCTGGTTCGCGGGAGGACTGCGCATCGTCGATGTCGCCGACCCGCACTCGCCCCGGGAAGTCGGGTTCTTCATTCCCGAGCCCGCAGCGGGGAAAGCCGCGCCGCAGACCAACGACGTTGACACCGACGGCCGGGGCCTGATCTACATCGTCGATCGCTACGCGGGATTCGACGTGCTCGAGCTCAAGCGCTAGAGCGCCCTCAGTCGAACCCCGCGGCACTGAGTATCGCCTTCACTGGAGGCGTCTCCAGATACTGGATGAAGTCGCGGGCGAGATCGGCGTCGGTGGCCTCGGTCATGACCCCGGCCGAATAGCTCGTGCTGGACTGGATCTGTTCAGGCAGCGGGCCGGCGAGCTTTACGCCCTTGCCGTCGAATTGCCTGATCTCGGGAATCGTCGCAAACCCGATTTCCACGCCCTTGCCGCCTGACACGTGCTCGAGCACCTGCGACGAGGCGCTGTAGCGAGTCGTCTTCGCCTTGAGCTGCTCGCCGATGCCGAGCAGCTCGAAGAGCTTCTCGAGATAGGTTCCGGCCCCGGGCTGCGCGTACACGATCGAGTCCGCTCCGAGGAGCGTCTGCTTGAAACGGTCGAGGGTCGCGATGTCGGGGTCGGGTGCGCCCACGCGGATGGCGACGCCGATTCCGATGCGGCCCAGGAAGATATGCTTGTCCGCCTCGATCTTGTTCCGGCGCAACTGGTCATTCATCAATCCGGGCGACGCGATGAGAACGTCGGCTGTCTCGCCCGAGCCGAGGCGTCTTTCGAGCTGCTGGGGGGTCGCGTACTGGACCCTGAGCCGGTTCTTGGTGTCCTTGCGATACTGGTCGGCGATCTTGGCCAGGCCGGGCGCGACGGCTGCCGAGCTCAGCACCCTGATATCGGCTGCGGCGGCGGCGCCAGGCAACGTGCACGCCAGCATCAACGCGGTCAGCCTCATGCTCGTCTCGCTCGTCTAGTCGACGCCCGCGGCCACAAGGAGCGCCTTGCTTTCGGGGCTGCCCAGGTAGTGCACGAAGCCGCGCGCAAGGTCGGCGTGCGCAGCGGATTTCATGAGCGACGCGGCGTATGAAGTGTAGTTCTGAATGTCGGCGGGCAGGGGTCCCACCAGCCTCAACCCCACGTCGCGATGCAGGAGGATCTCGGTGACCGGGCCGAATCCGATTTCCCTGCCCTTGCCTTTGAGCAGGTGCTGCATGACCGCTCCCGCGTCGGGGTAGCGCGTGGTCTTCGGCAGTATCTGGTCGTAGATGCCCATCTTCTTGAACAGGTTCTCGAGATAGATCCCGGTCGAGGCGCGGTTGAACACGACCGAGTCGGCCTGGAGCACCGAGCGCCTGAGCGCCTCGGTGCTCGAGATATCCGGCAACTCGGCACTGGGGCGCACGGCGACGCCCAGACCCACCTTCCCGAGCTCGACCCGGTCGGCAGCGACCTTGCCCGCGCTCGCGAACTCGTCGAGCGCCGCGGGCGGCGCGATAACCACGTCGAAGGATTCGCCGCCCTCGATGCGCTTCCGGATCTGCGGGGCGGTGTTGAACGTGATCTTCACTTCGTTGCCGGACTGCTTCGCGTAGGCCGCGGCGGCCGCCCGCAGTCCGGGCTCGACCGCGCCGGCGCTGAGGACGCTGAGATCAGCGCTCACAGACGCACCCGCGAACGCAAACAGCAGCAAGGCCGTCGTGCTTCTCATGTCGAGCTCCTGTCAACGGCGGCAAGTTACCACAACCTCATTCGGCGCGGGCGCCTGAATCCTTCACCACTTTCGCCCATTTCGGAATCTCGCCAGCGATGTAATCGGCGAAATCGCGAGGTGAGCCGGGCGCGAGCTCCGCACCGAGCGATTCGAGGCGCTCGCGCAGGTCACGCGCTCCCAGGGCCCTGACGATGTCGGCGTTGAGCCGCTCGACGAGCTGCGCCGGAGTCGCGCGCGGCACGACGACACCGTGCCAGGTGATCGCCTCGAAACCCGGGACACCGGCCTCGGACAGCGTCGGCAGGTCCGGCACCGTGGCCGACCGATGCGACGTCGTCACCGCCAATGCGCGAAGCCGTCCGGCCTTGATGAAGGGAATCGCCGACGCCGAAGTCGCGAACATGAGCTGCGCCCGTCCCGCGACGACGTCGGTGAGCGCCTGCTGGGCCCCCTTGTAGGGAACGTGGACGATGTCGACGCCTACCATGGTCTTGAACAGCTCGCCCGCGAGATGCGCGGCCGCGCCGCTGCCCGAGGACGCGTAGTTGAGCCGGCCGGGATTCGCCTTGGCGAGCGCTATCAGCTCAGTCACCGTCGCCGCCGGCACGGCGGGATTCACGACAAGGATGTTCGGCTGGATCGCGACGAGCCCGACCGGCGCAAAATCGCGCACCGGGTCGTAAGCGAGCGTCCGATACAGGCTCTGATTGGTCGCAAGTATGCTGTTGTTGCCCAGCAGCCACGTGTAACCGTCCGGTGCGCTCTTGGCCACGAACTCGGCGGCGACATTCCCTCCGGCGCCCGGTCGGTTCTCGATGACGACCTGCTGCGCCCACGCTTCGGACAGCTTCTGGCCGAGAGCGCGCGCGATGATGTCGCTCGGACCCCCCGGGGTGAATCCCACGATGAAGCGCACAGGCTTGCCCGGGAAGTCTCCAGCCTGGGCCAACACGCCCGCCGAAAGGGAGGCGGCGAGCGCCGCGCCGGCAATCCGCAGTTTCATCGAGCGGGCCTCCTCGGCTGCATGATACTCAAGCCCGGCGTGGCCGCGCGATGAGCATCGCTTAGAATCCCGATCATGCCGTCCGCCCCGCCGGTCTCGCCCGTGATGGAGCGCCTAAGCGTCTATATCGCCGGCGCCTTGCGCAAGCCGCTTCCCGACGCCGTTACTGAGACGACCAAGCACCATCTTCTCGATACCCTCGCCGCAATGGTCTCCGGGTCCCGGCTGCGGCCCGGCAAGGCGGCGGTCTCGTTCGCGCGCGCCCAGGGCGGAGCCAGGGAAGCGTGCGTCGTCGGCAGCCGCATCCTCGCCTGCGCGACAAATGCCGCGCTGGCCAACGGCATGCTCGCCCATGCAGACGAGACCGATGACTCGCATTCGCCGTCCCAGACGCACCCAGGCTGTGGCGTCGTGGCCGCAGCGCTCGCCATGGCCGAGCGCGAGCGGGCGAGCGGCACATCCCTGCTGCGGGCCGTCGCGCTGGGTTACGACGTTTGCTGCCGGCTCACGCAGTCGCTGGGCGCAATGCAGTTCCGTGCGGCCGGACACTCGACCCACAGCTTCGGGCCCACCTTCGGCGCCGCCGCCGCAGCAGGCGCGCTGGCCCGCCTCGACGCGCGCCGGGCTCGCTACCTCCTGTCGTACGCTGCGCAGCAGGCCTCAGGCGTGTCCTGCTGGATGCGCGACGAGGAGCACATCGAGAAGGCGTTCGATTTTGGAGGCATGCCGGCGCGCAACGGCGTGGCCGCCGCGGCCATGGTCGCCCACGGATTCACCGGGCTGGAAGACGTTTTTGCTGGCGAGCGGAATTTCTTCGTGGTCTATGGGCGCTCGCCCGACGTGGAAGAACTCGTGCGCGACCTCGGCAAGCGCTACGAGATTCTCCGCACCGACATCAAGCGCTGGGCGGTCGGCTCGCCGATCCAGGCGCCGCTTGACTCGTTGCTGGAATTGATCCGGGCGCACGGCGTGCGTGCCGAGGACATCGAGCGCGTGCTTGTCCGTGTCGCGCACCTCGGCGCGAACACGACCAACAACCGCGACATGCCGGATATCTGCATGCAGCATCTCTGCGCGGTGATGCTGCTCGACGGGACCGTGACCTTCAGGTCCTCGCACGACTCGGGGCGCATGCGGAATCCCGGGGTGCTCGAGCTGCGCCGCCGCATCGAGCTGAAGGGCGACGACGCGCTGACCCAGGCCATGCCGCGTCGCGAGGGAGTCGTGCAGCTCACACTCAAGGATGGGCGCGAACTCGCGCACCACACTCGCGCGGTACGGGGAACGCCGGAGAATCCGATGACCCGCGAGGAGGTCGAAGCGAAAGCCCTCGACCTGCTGCAGCCCGTACTCGGACGCGCGCGCTCGACCAAGCTCTGCGCCGCGATCTGGAACGTGGAGAAAGTGAAGGATGTTTGCGCCATCCGGGCGCTGCTAAGAGCCTGATGTCGCAATCCGTCGCCGAGAAGCTTGCAGACCGGATAGCGGCGCTCTCGGCCGACACCCTTCCGGATGCTGTTCGGTCGCGTTGCGAGGATCTGCTGATCGATGTTGCGGGGCTGTGCGTTGCCGCCCGCCGCGCGGAGTATGTGCGCGGCCTGATCGCGAGCGTGGACGGCGACGGACCGTGCGCGGCTTTCGGCCATTCGGCCGGTTTCCGTGCCGAAGACGCCGCGATGGTCAACGGCACCGCCGCGCACGGCGAGGATTTCGACGATACCTTCGAAGGCGGCCCCGTGCATTCGGGCGCGGTCATCGTCCCGGCGGTGCTCGCCGCCTGCGAGCGATTCAGGCGCGACGGCCGCTCGGCACTGCTCGGCATCGCCTCAGGGGTGGAAACGCTGTGCCGGCTGAGCCTCGTGGCGCCCAAGCTGATCCACAAGGCGGGATTCCATCCGACGAGCGTCCTCGGGGCCATGGCCTCGACGGTCGGTGTGTCGGTTGCGCTCGGCCTCGAGCGCAGACGGCTGGTCGACGCGCTCGGAATCGCCGGCAGCATGGCCGGCGGCATTATCGAGTACCTCGCCGAGGGGGCGTGGACCAAGCGGCTTCATGCGGGCTGGGCGGCACGCATCGGGCTTCACGCTGCGCGTATCGCACGCGAGGGATTCCTGGGCCCGCGCACCGTGTTCGAGGGCGCGCACGGTCTGTTCTTCGGCTTCGCGCACACCGCAGCCGGCGAATTCGGCGCGCTCACGGACGATTTCGGTAACCGCTGGGTCATGACGGGCATCACGTTCAAGCCCTACGCGACGGGAACCATGAACCAGCCCTACATCGACTGCGCGCTGCGCCTGGCGAGGAAGGGCTTCGCCGCCGAGGATGTCGCCGACGTGCTGTGCGAGACGGCCGAGGGCTACGTGCACCGCTTGTGGGAGCCCCTCGCTTCCAAGTACCGCCCTACCAACGACTACGCCGCGAAGTTCAGCACACCATTCAACATCGCCGTTGCCTTCGTCACGGGAGGCGCCGGCTTCGAGGCCTTTACCGGGAAGACCGTGCGCGACCCGCGCATCCTCGCGCTCGCCTCCAAGGTGCGCTACGTCGTCGACCCCGACAACCCGTATCCGAAGACTTACACGGGACATGTCCGGATGACGCTGAAGGACGGAAGGGTTTTCGAAGAGCGCCAGCCTCACATCCGCGGCGGAGCGAAGGAACCTCTCACGCGCGACGACATCGAGCGCAAGTTCCGCTCGAACGCGAGCTATGGCGGCTGGGACGAGGTGCGGGCGAGCCGGGCCCTGGAATCGGCCAGGAAGGCGTTCGACGGCCCGGTAGACCTGGCCGCATTTCGAGGCTAGGCGCGGTCCAGCCTCCGGTACTGAATGGCCTCGGCCATGTGCGCGACGCCCAGGGTCGCGTCTCCCGCAAGATCGGCGATGGTACGAGCGAGCTTGAGCACCCTGTGGTAGGCGCGCGCCGACAGATTGAGCCGGGCGATGGCCTGCTTGAGCAACTCCTTCGCAGCCCCTTCGGCAGCGCAGTGTTTCTCCAGCTCGCGTACGCCAAGCTGGCTGTTGAGCTTCTGCTGACGCGCGTCTTGCCTCGAGCGCGCCGCCTCGACCCGGCTGCGGACCTGCGCCGATTTCTCGCCTCCGGCCGCGGAGGTCAATTCCTCCTCGCGCAGCGTCGGCACCTCGATCTGGATGTCGATACGATCCAGAAGCGGCCCTGAGATCTTCGCTCGGTAGCGCGCAACCTGGTCGGGCGTGCAGCGGCACCGGCCACTGAAGTGACCGAGATATCCGCAGAGACAGGGATTCATCGCGGCGATCAGCTGGAAGCGCGCGGGATACTCCGCCTGGCGTGCGGCGCGCGACACTACGACCCGCCCCGTCTCGAGAGGCTCCCGGAGCGCCTCCAGCACCTCCCGGTGGAATTCCGGCAGCTCGTCCAGGAATAGAACGCCGTTGTGAGCGAGGGATATCTCGCCCGGGCGCGGGTTGCCGCCGCCTCCGACCAGCGCGACCATCGATGCGGAGTGGTGCGGGGCGCGAAACGGGCGCCGCTTCCAGTGCTCGGTGCGAAACCCTCCCGATCCCAGAGACGCGAGCGCGCCGGATTCTAGCGCCTCGGCGCTCGTCATCGCCGGAAGCAGCCCGGGAAAGCGCGCCGCAAGCATCGACTTTCCCGTTCCCGGTGGTCCGACCATGAGCACGCTGTGCCCGCCGGCCGCGGCGACCTCGAGAGCGCGCTTGGCTTGCGCCTGGCCCTTCACGTCGGCGAGGTCGGGATAGCTCGGCGCGGCGGCGCCCGGCTGCGCGCCAGGGCGCGCCATGGCCTGCCGCCCGGTCAGGTGCGCGCAGACTTCGAGCAAGGACGCCGCCTGATAGATATTGGCGCCGTCCACGAGCGAGGCCTCGTCGGCGCTGCGCAGAGGCAGCACGAACGACCGGCCGTCCTGCGCGGCGCGCCAGGTCATGGCCAGCGCGCCGCGGACCGGCCGAAGCTCGCCCGAGAGCGACAGCTCGCCCGCGAATTCGTACCGGGGAAGATCTTCCGTCTCGATCTGTCTGGAGGCCGCGAGAATTCCAAGGGCGATCGGCAAATCGAAGCGCCCGCTCTCCTTCGGCAGATCCGCGGGGGCGAGATTGACGGTGATGCGGCGCGCCGGAAACTCGAAGCGCGAGTTCACCAGCGCGGCGCGGACGCGGTCGCGGCTCTCCTTCACTTCGGTGTCGGGCAGCCCGACGATGGTGAACGACGGCAGCCCGTTCGCGAGGTGCACTTCGACCGTGACCTCGGGCGCGTTGAGACCCGCGAGCGCACGGCTGTGGAGCACCGCGAGCGACACGGCGCGACCTACTTCTGCCTGAGCCTCGCCTCGAGTTCCACGACGCGGCGTTCCAGTTCGGCGAGCTTTTCGCGCGTGCGCGAAAGAGCCTGAGTCTGGACCTCGAACTGCTCGCGCGTAGCCAGGTCGAGCCTGGCGAATGCAGCCGTGAGCAGGGCCCGGAGATTCTTCTCGAGGTCCTTTGCGGGGCTCGCGGCGAGAAATTCGCTGATTCTCGCGCTCAAGTCTTCGAGTAAGGAGGTCTGGGCCATCGTTTTCGCGTCGTGGATCGAGTCTAGCACGCAGAAATAACGCCTCCGGCACCTCCCCGGAGGACCGCACGTTGTGGGTGCATGACGATTCAGTTACGCCCCACCGTGGTGCTTGGGCGTTCTGTTCGAATCAGCGATTGGGCTCCAACTCATTGAATAAAAGACGAAAAAAAATTGGCACGGGGCGTGCTGATAGCGCTTTGTCTTTTCACCTAAAGAAAGGTCCAGCAATGAAAAAAATCGTCCTTGCTTCTGCAATCTCTGCACTTTTCGCCGCCCCGGTCGTGGCGTTCGCGCAGGCCAAGCCGCCCGCGGCTCCGACTCTCGACAAGATCTTCGAGGCGTCGGGAATTACGGAGAGTGGGTACATCGATGCTGGCTACACATACGCGAACAAGAACCTGCAAGGTGGGGCTCCCGTGCGCGTGTTTGATGCCCAGAACAACTCCTTCGTCCTGCATCAACTGGGGCTGACTTTGGCCAAGCAGCCCAAGGAAGGGTTTGGCGGATTGGTCAACGTTACCGTGGGCAATGATGCGCAGGTCATCCATTCCTTCCCTGAGAACAATCCGTTGACTACACCGGTGACAGGCGGTCCGGCATCGTCGATGTTCGACATCACGCAGGCTTACCTGCAGTACGCGAGCGGCTCGCTCACCGTGATCGGCGGCAAGTTCACGACGCTTGCCGGAACGGAAGTGATCGCCAGCCCCAGCAACAACAATATCTCGCGGTCGATGCTGTTCGGCGCAGTTCCCTTTACCCATACGGGCGTGCGCGCGACTTGGGCGGCAACCGACACCTTCAGCCTCATTGCGGGCGTCAACAACGGTTGGGACCAGCTTACCGACGCCAACCGGAACAAGACCGCTGAGCTGGGCCTTACGTGGAACCCCATGAAGCCGCTCAACATCGCGGTTTCCGCTTACGACGGTCCGGAGCCGACCGGACTCACCACAAACGGCAGTCGCTCGCTTGTGGACGCCGTCGTTTCATTTGCCTTCACCGACTCGTTGTCCATCGGCCTCGAGTACCTGACTTTCAGCCAGGACAATGCCATTGCGGGTGCCAAGGCGAAGTACAGCGGCTACGCGGGCTATCTGACGTGGATGCTCAATCCGAAGTGGCGGCTTGCGCTGCGCGCCGAGTCGTTTGACGACCATGACGGCTTCCACTTCTTGACCACGGCTCTCCCGACCCCGGGAACGAAGTACACGGAAGGGACGGTGACCATCGCCTTCATCCCGGCCGACAACTTCGAGTTGCGCGCCGAAGCACGCGAGGACAAGGCGAATCAGGCCGTGTTCGTCGGCTACGACGGCAGCACGAGCAAGACCCAGATGACCGTCGCGCTTCAAGGTCTCTATAAGTTCTAGCGCTGACCAACGTTACCCACTTTAGGGAGCACATTCATGAAACTGGTAACCGCAATCATCAAGCCCTTCAAGCTTGACGAGGTGCGGGAGGCTCTGTCCGCCATCGGCGTTCAGGGCATCACCGTCACCGAGGTCAAGGGCTTCGGCAGGCAAAAGGGCCACACCGAGCTGTATCGCGGCGCGGAGTACGTGGTCGATTTCCTGCCGAAGGTGAAGGTCGAGGCCGCGATCAAGGACGAGATGCTCGATCAGGCGATCGAGGCCATCGAGAAATCGGCCAACACGGGAAAGATCGGGGACGGCAAGATCTTCGTCTTCGATCTGAAGCAAGTCATTCGCATCCGCACCGGTGAGACCGGCGCGGAAGCGCTCTAGGGAGGCACCAATGAGCAGATTCACGAGAAAGATAATGGCATCGCTGGCGCTGGTCGCGATGCTGGGGGCGCACGCCCTGCCGTTGTTCGCACAGGACAAGGCGCCCGAGAAGCCTGCGGATGCCGCGGCACCTGCCGCTGCGGCGCCAGCCGCTGCGGCACCGGCGGCGGCGCCCGCGACTCCCAAGTGTGGCGACAAGGGCTTCGACTGCAACAAGGGCGACGTGTCGTGGATGATGACCTCCTCGGCGTTCGTATTGCTGATGACCGTGCCAGGCCTGGCGCTGTTCTACGCCGGCATGGCCCGCACCCGCAATGCGCTGTCGACGGTGATGCAGAGCTTTTCGATCTTCTGCGTTGTCGCGGTGCTTTGGGTGATCTACGGATACAGCATCGCCTTCACCGCCGCTCACGAGGGCAGTTCGCTGTCGCCGTTCTTCGGGTCGCTCGACAAGTTCTTCATGCTCGGCGAGGATCCGGCCACGGCGGTCGCGGCGACCTTCAGCAAGGGACAGTACCTGCCGGACTTCGTGTACTGCATGTTCCAGCTGACCTTCGCGGCGATCACCGTAGCGCTGATTGCCGGCGGCTTCGCGGAGCGCTTCAAGTTCTCCGCGATGATCATCTTCTGCATCCTGTGGTTCACCTTCGCGTATCTTCCCGTGGCGCACATGGTGTGGTACTGGGACGGTCCGGATGCCTACACGACCCAGAAGGCCGCAGACATCGCCCAAAGCCATGCCGGCTTCCTGTTCCAGAAGGGAGCTCTCGACTTCGCGGGCGGAACCGTGGTGCACGTCAACTCCGGTATCGCCGCGCTGGTGTGCGCATTGATGCTCGGCAAGCGCAACGGCTACGGCAAGATTCCGATGCCGCCGCACAGCGTGATGATGACGGCGATCGGCACGGGGATGCTGTGGATGGGCTGGTTCGGCTTCAACGCGGGTTCCGCGCTCGAAGCCACCGGCGCAGCCGGCATCGCGTTCTTCAATACTTTGTTCGGGACCGCTACCGCGGGGGTCGCCTGGGCACTGACTGAGTGGATCGTCAAGGGCAAGCCGAGCCTGCTGGGCGTTTGCTCCGGCATCGTGGCGGGCCTGGTGGCGATCACTCCGGCGGCCGGTTTCGTGGGCCCTGTCGGCGCCTTCGTAACCTGCGCCGTCGCCGGGGTCCTGTGCTTCTTCGCCGTGACCAAGGTGAAGGCCATGCTGGGCTACGACGACTCCCTCGACACCTTCGGCGTGCACTGCATCGGCGGCATGATCGGTTCGCTGGGCACCGGCACTTTCGTCAACCCGAAGTTCGGCGGCACAGGCGTGTACGACTACGTCGCCAACAAGGTCGGCGATTTCGACGCCTGGGCGCAGATCGTCTCTCAGCTGTGGGACATCATCGTCACCTTGATCTGGTCGGGCGGCGTGGCCTTCGTGATCCTGCTGATCCTGAAGTTCACGATCGGGATCCGCGCGAGCGATGAAGCTCAGGAAGAGGGTCTCGACCTCGCCGATCACGGCGAAAAGGCCTACAACTACTGATACCGGATGTAGAGCGAGCCCTGCGAGGCTCCTTCCAACGGGCACCTTCGGGTGCCCGTTTTTTTTTGGTTGTGAGAAAATACGCGCCTTTCGCGAGGACCCCGTCATGAAAATGGAGTACGTCATCAGCAGCTGGGACATCCCCTCGCTTCCCATCGTCGGATCGAACGCGCGGTTTCCGGTGCGCCGCATCTTCTGCGTCGGACGCAACTACGTCGAGCACCAGAAGGAAATGGGAGGCGACGGCCGCGAGCAGCCGTTCTTCTTCACCAAGTCGGCCCACGACCTCGTGTCGCTGAACGCCGGCCAGGCCGGCGCGGTGCACTACCCGCCCATGACCAGCAACTATCACTGGGAAACGGAGATGGTCGCCGTGATAGGCACGGGCGGCTACAAGATCACCGCGCCCAAGGCCAACGAGCACGTCTGGGGGTACGCGGTCGGCCTCGACATGACGCGCCGCGACCTCCAGCAAGTCGGCAAGGACAAGGGCCGGCCCTGGACTTTCGGCAAGGATTTCGACCAGGCCGCCCCCGTAGGCGCGATCACCCCGGCCTCGAAGATCGGCCATCCAAACAAGGCCAAGCTGTGGCTCAAAGTCAACGGCGCGCTCCGCCAGAGTTCCGACATCGACCAGATGATCTGGAGCGTCCCCGAGCAGATCGCCTTCCTGTCGCAGTACTACACTTTGGAAGCCGGTGATCTCATCATGACCGGAACGCCGGCCGGGGTCGGCGCCGCCAAGCCCGGTGACGAGCTCCTCGCGGGGATAGACGGGCTCGGCGAGCTGAAGGCCAAGATCCTCGCCCCGCTCTAGAAGCCGTGAGCATCAAGCGCCATCAGCCCGGCAAGCTCTTCAGCGCGGCCGTAGAGCACGGCGGCGTGGTATACGTCGCGGGCCAAGTCGCAGACGACCTCACCCAGGGCGTCCGAGGCCAGACGGAGCAAGTGCTGAAGAAGATCGACGCCATCCTCGCAGCCGCAGGAACCAGCAAGTCGAATATCCTCTCGGCAAACGTCTGGGTCACCGACATCCGCAACCGGGACGAGATGAACGCCGCGTGGACCGCCTGGGCGAATCCCGCCAACCTGCCCGCACGCGCCACGGTCGAAGCCAAGCTCGCCGACCCGCGCATGCTGGTCGAGATCATGGTGATCTGCGCAAAGTAGGCCGGGCTAGCGCCGCCAGAACGCCGGCGTGATGACGATGAACAGCGTGAACAGCTCGAGCCGGCCCACCAGCATCGCCACCGTGCACACCCAGGTCTGAAAGTCGTTGAGCGAGGCATACGTCGCGGCAGGACCGACCTGATTCAGACCCGGGCCGGTGTTGCAAAGGCAGGCGATCACCGCGGACAGGGCGGAAACGATGTCCAGGCCCGAGGCCGTGAGAAGCATGGTCATTGAGATCACCGACCCGCCCCAGATCAGCATGTACGCCAGAACCGCGAAGATGATGTGGTTCTCGATGCGCTGGCCGGCGAGCTTCAGTGGCAAATACGCCCGGGGGTGGATGATCGACATGATCTCGCGCAGCGCCTGTCGGACCATCAGCTCGGCGCGGACCATCTTGATCCCGCCGCCGGTCGATCCCGAGCAGGTCGCGAAGCAGCACAGGAACAGCATCCACACCGGCGCGAAAATCGGCCACTGACTGAAGTCAGTGCTGGAGAAGCCGGCCGTCGTCGCGATCGACGCCACGTTGAACGCGCTGTAGCGCAGCGCCGTCCAAAACGAGGGGTACACGTCGTTGGCGCGCAGGAAGTACGCGATACCGAAGACCGAAGCGGCGAGCAGTCCCAGGTACACCCGGGTCTCGGGGTCGCTGCGGTACGGCGCAAGGCTCAGCTTGCGGAATGCGAGGAAGTGCGTGCCGAAGTTGATGCCCCCCATGATCATGAACAAGATCGCCATTGCTTCGATCGCCGGCGAATTGAAATACGCAAAGTTGGTGTCGTGAGAGGAGAACCCGCCCAGGCTCAGCGTCGTGAACGCATGCACCACCGCATCGAACCAGCTCATCCCCACCGCCCTGAACCCGAGCACGCAGGCGAGCGTCAAACCGGCGTAGACCACCCACAGTCCCTTGGCCGTCTCGGTGATCCGCGGAGTTAGCCGGGTATCCTTCATGGGCCCCGGCGTCTCGGCCCTCATGATCTGGCTGCCGCCGATCCCGAGCAGCGGAAGGATCGCCACCGCGAGCACGAGGATCCCCATGCCACCCAGCCATTGCAGCTCGCAGCGCCAGAAATTGATCGACGCGGGAAGCCGGTCGAGGCCCGACAGAACGGTCGCGCCCGTCGTGGTCAGCGCGGCGACCGTCTCGAAATAGGCGTCGGTGAACCCGAGCTTCGGAAGATGGAGGAGCAGCGGCAAGGCGGCGAAGACCGGCAAGCCGGTCCATACGAGCGCCACCAGCAGCAGGGCGTCGCGCGGCTGCAGCTCTCCCCGGCCGAAGCGTGTCCCGCCCCACAGCAGCGCCCCGCTCGCCAGAGTGATCAGCGCCGCCTGGAAAAACGCCGCACCCGCGGCGTCGCCGTAGAGAAAGGAGACACAGCAGGGCAGGAGCATGGAGAGCGCGAAGAGCACCACCAGCACGCCCAGCACATGGAGCACGGACACCGGTCTGACCACGTGCGCCCGCCGCTCTAGACGAAGCCGACGCTGACTTCGAACAGCTTCTCCACCTTGGGCAGCTGATTCTTGTCCGTGACGAATACGATCGCGTGATCCTCGGCCTGGACCACCGTGTCATGGTGGGCCATGACAACCTCGTCGCCGCGCACGATGGCCGCTATGCTCGCGCCCTTGGGCAGGTCTATCTCGTCGATCCGCCGGCCAACGCAGCGGGAGGATTCGCGGTCCCCGTGGATCACCGCTTCGAGCGCCTCGGCCACGCCCCGCCGCAGGCTGTGCACCCGGGTGACGTGACCCCGACGCACGTGGGCGAGCAGCGTGCCGATAGTAGCCTGGGCAGGAGAAATCGCGATATCGATCTCGCCTGCATGCAGGAGGTCGACGTAGGAGCGACGGTTTATGAGGGAAACGACACGGCGCGCTCCCATGCGCTTGGCGAGCAGGCACGACATGATGTTGTTCTCGTCGTCGTTGGTCACCGCGACGAACAGATCCATGTCGGAGACGCTCTCCGCGTCGAGCAGGGTTTCGTCGGTGACGTCTCCTTGCAGCACGAGAGCGCGATCCAGGCGCGTGGAGAGAATCTCGCAGCGCCGCTTGTCGTATTCGATGATCTTGACCGAGTACTCGCGCTCCAGTGCACGTGCGAGTCGCAGCCCGATATTGCCGCCACCAGCGATCATCACCCGGCTGACCGGCTTGTCCATGCGCCGAAGCTCGTGCATGACCTGACGTATTTCCTTCGTCGCGGCGAGGCAGAACACCTCGTCGCCCGCCTGTACCACGGTGTCGCCGTCCGGGCGGACCGGTGTATCGCCCCGGAAGATCGCCGCGATGCGCGCGTCCACCGAGGGAATGTGCTTCTTGAGGTCCTTGAGCGGATGGCCGACCAGCGGGCCGCCCTGGAAGGCCCGCACCGCGACCAGGCTTACCTTGCCGCTGGCGAACTCGAGCACCTGGAGTGCCTCGGGAAACTCGATGAGCTTCACGATGTAATCGGTCAGGACCTGCTCTGGGCAGATCGCCAGGTCCACGTCGAACCCGTCTGGGCCCAATACCTTTTCGTTGGAGAGGTAGTCGGTCGCACGCAGCCGCACGATGCGGGTCGGGACGTTGAAGAGCTGCTGCGCGAGCTTGCACGCGACCAGGTTGGTTTCGTCGCTCTGCGTCACCGCGATCACCATATCGCAGTCTTCGATGCCGGATTCCGCAAGAACCGATGGATGCGCAGCGCTGCCCACCACAGTACGCACGTCGAGGTGATCCTGGACGTTGCGCAACCTCGCTACGTCGATGTCGACCAGCGTGATGTCGTTCGCCTCGGACACTAGGCTTTCGGCGACCGAGGAGCCAACCTGGCCCGCGCCGAGGATCACGATCTTCAAATCGGAAGTCCGGGCGAAAAAGGACGCATTCTATGCCGAATCCCCAGCCCACCCAAATCCGCCGTCACTCGTCCTTTCGCCGGGCTAGAATGCCGAGCGCTTTGAGCTTTCGGTATACATGCGTTCGCTCGAGGCCGCTGCGCTCGGCCAGGCGCGCAATCGATCCGTTGGCCTGTGCCAGATGATGTTCGAAGTAAGTCCGCTCGAACGCCTCCCGAGCCTCGCGTAGGGGCAGATCGAAGGAAACCTCGGGCTCGGCTGCGCGTCGAGCGAACTGCGGCAGCACCCGCTCTGCGTCGCCCACTCCTATCTCCTCCTCTAGGCTCGTGAGCGCGAGCGTGCGCACCGCGGCGGCAAGATCCTCGAGATTGCCCGGCCAGGCGAAATAGCGCAGGACGTTCAAGGCGCCCGTCGAGAAGATCCGCGGGGGGCAGAAACGCGTTTCCACGAGCTGGGCGAGCATAAGCGCCGCGACCTCGGGGATGTCTTCGGGATGCTCGCGCAGAGCGGGAAGGGCGATGACGATTCCCGAAAGCGACTGCATCAACGCCGGGTCGAATCCCACCACTTCCACGAGGCGCTTGGGCTCCTCGGCGGTGAACGAAACCAGGCGCACGTTGCTCTTCTCGGCGCGCGCGACGACGAACGCGAGGTGCTTCTGCTGGTTCTTCGAAAGCGCGGCGAGCTCGGCTATGAACAAGACTCCGCTCGAGACCTGCTGCAGGAGATCCTGGGAGGCATCGTTGAGGGCGTGGGCGCCGTCGAACCAAGGGGTACCGGGCTGCTGCAGATAGCGCGCGTAGAGTTCCGGCATCACGCCCTTTTCGCCGCGCATCAATACCGCGGCGGTTGCGGTGGAAATCTTCGACAGGCGCTTCTTCAGCTCCGTCATGGCCACGGAGCGGCCGAAATTCGCGATGCTGAGCGGCATGGCCGCGCGCGACTCGCCAGCCCTCAGCGCGCGCTTCACGGTCGCGAGCAGCTTCTGCAGCGCGATCGGCTTCTCCAGGAAATCCATCGCGCCGATGCGTGTCGCTTCCACGGCTGTGTCGATCGTGCCGTGGCCCGACATCATGATGACCGGCATATTGAGATGCCCCGCGGTCGCCCATTCCTTGAGGAGCGTGATGCCGTCTGCGTCGGGCATCCAGATGTCGAGCAGAACCAGGTCCGGCCTTCCGCGAGCGCGCAGCGAGCGCGCAGCCGTGGCATTTTCGGCCAGCTGCACCGTGTGCCCCTCGTCGGAGAGGATTTCCGAGAGGAGCTCCCGGATCCCGACCTCGTCGTCCACTACGAGTATCTGGGCCATCGCGGTCTACGCGGCGAGCGGCAGCGAAATCTGCACTGCGGCGCCGCGCCCCCCGTCCCTATTTCCCCGGTTCACTATGGTCACCGTTCCGTGATGCTCGTCGATAATCCGCTTGACGATGGCGAGGCCCAGGCCCGTTCCCTTGGGTTTGGTCGTGACGTAAGGCTCGAAAGCGCCCTTGATTATCGCGTCGGGGAAGCCGCACCCGTTGTCGCTGATTCGCAGCCATATCTGTCCGCCGGCGAGCTCGGTCGTCACCTCGATCTTCGGATCGCTGTTCCCCGCCAGGGCGTCCTGAGCATTTTGCAGCAGGTTGTGAATGACCTGCCGGAGACGGTCCGGGTCGCCGCGCACCAGCGGCAGGTTCTTGCCGAGGTTCGCCTGTATGCGAGTCCCCGACTGCTCGTATAGGGCGAGAACCTCGGCCAGCAGCCTGTTCAAATCCAGCCCTCCGAGCTGCGGGGCCGGCGTGCGGGCGTAGTCGCGGAACTCGTCCACCATGTTCTTCATCGCCGTCACCTGCGCGACGATGGTCTCGGTGGCGTGATCCAGAGCGCGGGCAGCCTCCGGGGCGAGCTTGTCGGTGAGTTTCGCCTGGAGCCGCTCGGCGGCCAGCTGGATCGGCGTGAGCGGATTCTTGATCTCGTGCGCGAGCCTGCGTGCAACCTCGCCCCAGGCGGTCGCGCGTTGCGCCGCGATCAACTGGGTTATGTCGTCGAACACGACGACATAACCCCCGCCTCCGGCGGCAGGTAGCGGCGAGCCCCTCACCAAAATGACCGCGCCTCGGTCGCGCATCTCGATCTGCTGCTGCCAGGGCACCTCCCTGTGCTCGGCGAGTTCCGAGCGCAGGGTCCGTGCGAACTCAGGGAGCACCGGCCAGTCGGCGAGCGTGAGGCCCGCAAGGGACACGAGGTTCTCGTGCAGAATGCGCCCCGCGCCGCTGTTCGCGATCCGTAGCGCCAATTCCTCGTCGAAGACCAGCACGCCCGCGGACAGATTGGCGAGGATGCTCTCCAGATAAGCCTTGGCGGTTTCCAGCTGCGCCTGATTGAGCTGAGCGGCACGCTGCGCCTCGCCAAGCTGTTCGGTCATGCTGTTGAACGAGCTCGTGAGTATGCCCAGCTCGTCCCGGCTCGTAACCTGCGCGCGACGCGAGAAGTCGCCCCGCGCGACAGCTTGAGTGCCCTCGGCAAGCACCGCGAGAGGACTGGACAAGCGCCGCGACAGGAGAAAGGCCAGCGCTATGGCCGACAGCAGCGCGAGGAGGAGCGTCAGCGTCAACGTGAGGATATAAATCTCCTTCAGGCCCTGACGCGACAGCGACAGCTCCTTGTACGCGCGATATACGCTCTGCACCGATTCGCCCTGCTCCGCCAAAGCTTGCGGGACCCAGTGGGTCAGCTGCAGGAAGCGCGCGTCGCCTCGCCTGCTCGAGCCTTCGAGCGACACGATCACCCGCAGCAGGAGCCCCTTGTCGCCTACCGGCTCGACCGCACCGTATCCCCGGACCTGGCGGGCGTCGCGCAGGGCCTGAGGTCCCGGAGCCGGCGCCTCCATCTTCAGCCCCTCGCGGTGGGCCACGGCCACGACGCCGCCCTGACCGTCCAGCAGCGCGGCCTCCTCGACATACGCCTGCTCGCGCACGCGCGCCAGCAGCGCGGGCTGCTCGCGCGCGGAAACTTCAGACAGGTCGAGCGCCATCACGTGCGCCTTGAGGAGAAGCTCGTTGAGCATGACGTCCAGCGCTGCGCGCCCCAGGTTGAGCCCGCCCTCCAACGCCCGCTCGACACGAACGTCGAACCAGGATTCGATGCTCTTGGAGAGAAACTGCAGTGACACGGTGTAGACGAGCAGGCCGGGAACGACCCCCACCAGGGCGAACATGACCAGCACGCGGAATGTCAGGAGCGAGCCGAATACCTTGGCGCGGCGCTGGCGCGCGAGCTTTGAGAGCTGGAATACGACGAGGCCCAGCAGCGCCAGGGCGATGGCAGCATTCAACCCGAGGAGCAGCGGGTAGTGCTCCGCGAACAGGGGTGAGTTCGCGGTCGCGGCGGCAAGCAGGAAAAGCAATATGCCGCCGAGTGCCGCGCTTGCGATCAGCACATAGGTCATCGCGCCTCCCTCACCGGAGCGAGGGGAGTGAAGGGAAAGCGCTTCCACTCCGACGCGAGCGTCCATTCGCGATTGGTGACGCTGCTCACGCGGAACGGCGTCGGCAGTTGTGCGGGGTCGAGTCGCAACCGCACCGAGGCGACGTAGGTTCGACCGTTGTCAACCTGGTCCTGACCCAGGACCGGCCAGCCGTGGACCCGACCGAGCGCCTGTAACGCCTCGGCGAGCGTGGGGAAGTTCTGATACAGCGTTCCGCTGGAAAGGCGGTATTGCTGCGCGAGTGGAAGATACGAGAGCCGCAGCTCGAGTTTCTCGGATGCCGTCTTCTCGTCGAACCAGTACCAGCGCGGACGCGTCAGCTCGAACTCGATCAGAAAACCGAGCGAGACTCCGTTGTTCAGCGCCTCCAGCAGCGGGCCGGTAAGATCGAGGTGGAAATCCGCGTTCAGCACGTAGCGCGTTTCGGAGATCTCCATGCCCGCATTGTTTACCTGGATGGGCTGCGCCTGTGCGGACGCGAAGCACAGCGCCAGGATTACTCCAACCAGACGGCAGCTTGCGTTCATCTTTCGGCCCGGGGACCCGGTTTTCTCAGCAGGGCGTAGTAGAAACCGTCACTGGCGGCACTCGGCAGTATCTGGCCATCGGTGTCGTCGTCCCATCCGGGGAGCTTTGGGAGCGGCAATCGCTCCGCTTGAGGTTGCCGCACGCGGAATTCCCGCACCTGGGCACCGTTCTCCTCGGGGAAAACCGAGCACGTCGCGTACAGCAATTTACCACCCGGCACGAGCACCCGCCACAGTGCGTCGAGCAGTTGCGCCTGCACGCGGCCGAACTCCGCCAAGTCGCTGCGGCGCCGCAGCCACTTGATGTCGGGGTGGCGTCGCACGACGCCCGAAGCCGAGCAAGGCGCATCCAGCAGGATGCGGTCGAAGAGCATGCCGTCGGAGAACGATTCCGGCTCCCGGCAATCGGCCACGACGACCTTCGCCGGCAACTTCAGCCGGCTTAGATTCTCCGAGATGCGCCTCGCCCTCTCCGGATCCGCGTCGGCCGCCACGAGGTCGAGGCGCGCGATCTCCAGAAGGTGGCCAGTCTTCCCCCCCGGCGCTGCGCACGCGTCGAGCACCCGCATGCCGTCTCTTGCGTCGAGGAGAAACGCGGCGCGCTGTGCGCCGAGATCTTGCACCGAGACCTCGCCGTCCGGGAAGCCTGGCAGGCGCTCGACGCGACAGGGCTTTCCGAGAAGCACCGCTTCGCGTCCCAGCGCGCGGGCGGCGATGCCGGCTTGCGCGAGCCGCTCCAGGTAGGACTCTGCGGAGCGACGGCGCCGGTTGACGCGCAGAATCATGGGTGGGTGCAGGTTCGACTCGAGCAGCATCGATTGCCACCGCCCCGGGTACGCGGCACGCACTTCGTCGATCCACCAATCCGGGTGACGGTACCGCCCGGTCTCGGTGCGCTCGATCTCCGACAACAGCTCATCCCGTCGGCGCTGAAAGTTGCGCAGCACCGCATTGACCATGGCCTTGAGGCGTGCTTTCCCGAGCAGAGTCGCCGCTTCGACGGACTGGTGCACCACGGCGTGCGCCGACTGGGGCCGCGAAACGAGCTCTGCCAGAGCCGCGAGCAGCAACCCGCGCACGGGAAGATCGGTGAGCGGTTTCTGCAGCAACCGGTCCAGAGCCGCGTCGATGAGGCCGTAGCCGCGCAGGGCGTTGTAGCAGAAGTCCTGCGCTGCCGCGGCGAGTTCCGGCTGCGCGGCGCGGCTCTTGAGATCGGCGAGGGCGTCGCTCAGGCTCTGTCCGCCCAGCACCCTTCCCAGCGCGCGCGCTGCGGCGGCAAGGGCTTCCGCGAGAGAGTGTCGGGCGGCGACCGTGGACAAGGACGTGCTGCCGAAGGTGACGGGCGTTGCGCGCATTATAGGCGCGACAACGCCCGGCGCATCTCGCGCCTAGACGTCGAAGCGTTCCCCAGGGGAGGCTGCAAACCCGCGCAGGAAGTCAGCCGCCTTCAGCCGCTTTCCCCCGGGGCGCTGCAACTCGGTTATGACGACCGCGTCCCCTCCGCAGGCGACGCGCAATCCGTCCTTGTCCGCGCTGAGCACCTCGCCGGGCTCTCCTTTCCCGGCGGCGATGTCGCAGCCCCAGATCTTGAGATCGACGCCGCGGAGGCGCGCCCCGGCGCCGGGCGAGGGGTTAAACGCTCGCACCCGCCGATTCACCTTGCTTGCGCCCTCTCGCCAGTCGATCCGGAATTCCGGCTTGCCCGGCTTGGACGCATAGGTCACGCCCTCGGTCGGCTGAGGAACACCCCGGAGCTCGCCTCCCTCCAGCCCGTCCAAGGCGCGAACGGCGAGCGTGCCGCCGAGCTGCGCGAGCCGGTCCGTCAGGGTGCCCGCCGTGTCCTCTCGCGAGATCGGAACGCTTTCCTGGAGAAGCACAGGACCGGTGTCCAGCCCGGCGTCCATCAGCATGATCGACACGCCGGTCATCTCGTCCCCGGCGAGCAGCGCCCTCTGCACGGGCGCCGCTCCACGCCAGCGCGGCAGCAGTGAGGCGTGGACATTGAGTGCGCCCCGGGGCGCCATGTCGAGCACCTGCTGTGGAATGAGCAACCCGAAGGCGGCGGTGACGAGGGCCTCGGGCCTGAGCTGCCTGATCTCATCCCGGGCGGCCGCGTCCCTGAGCGTCGGCGGCTGCAGGACGGGAATCCCGCGACCGGCCGCGAGCTTCTTGACAGGCGGCACCGCGGGAGCGAGGCCGCGCCCGGCGGGACGATCGGGCTGGGTCATCACTCCGCACACCTCGTGGCGCGACTCGAGGAGCGCCGCAAGGCAGCGCGCCGCGAATTCAGGGGTGCCGGCGAACAGGATTCTCACGGTGCGCCCGCCCTTAGAGAGCCGCGACGTGAACTCTCAAGCCGTCTGGCGGAGCTGTTTTTGAAGTTTC
>Ga0187776_10000070_pt1 | contig 49641 bp, 39 predicted proteins | sample 0216_BV02_MP12_2_FD_132426 | JGI IMG/M metagenome (GOLD analysis project Ga0187776, IMG submission 132426) | Tropical peat soil microbial communities from peatlands in Department of Meta, Colombia - 0216_BV02_MP12_20_MG | ecosystem: Environmental > Terrestrial > Soil > Wetlands > Peat | place...
ACTGCTCGTCCACGCCCGCAGATCCGGGGTCGGAACCGGGCTGGTAGGATCACAGTTCGCCTGGTTGTCGGAGACGATCTTAACTACACCGTGTTGCGGAGCCGGAAATCCGGTAAGCGGGTTATGGTTGAGTTCGCGACCAATCTGCAGCCTGAGCAACGCGTTAGCTGTGAGTGGGCACGCACAGCACTCCAGCATCTCCTGGTTCGTGTCAAACCAGTAGATGTCGGCGCAAACTGTGCCGTGGTGGGCGCTAATTGGCGTGCCTTGCTCGCCAGGGTTAACTATCTCGACGAAAGCAAAGTCGGCTTCTGCGGCGCTCAAACCGCCAGCCTCAACACTAAATCTCTCCCACGGACTTACCTGGTACACATCATTCGTGCCCTGTGCCCAAACCTGCGACGCCAGTGCAACCATGATGAGCAGTACGCTGATGGCCAGAATCTTACGCATGGAAATCGCTCCTTTTGTGCAGCCGCGCGGCGACAGCTTTTCGTGCAATTGTGCCGTTGGCGGCCGGAAGAGAGAACGGCATCGCCTCGACTTGGGAGCTTATCGGAAATTCCAAGGTTCACAATTCCCCAATCAGACTAGCCAATTGCCAATCGCCTGCGTGGCTAGTTCGGGAGGCTAGGCGGCGGTCCTTCGACCATAATGTTTCGGGCCGCTGCCTTACTCGCGCGATGACCTGATATCCATCTGACAAAACTTGAAAGCATTCTCCTCGCCGGGATGATAGGCTGCCGAAACTTATTGCCCGCCTAATCGAGGCCACTTCTGAGGCGGGCTACCTCAGTTCTGCCAGCTCACATTCACGAACCCGGTGCCGCTGGTAGGAACCGTGTAGGAGTGGTTGGGACCGGCTTCCCAAGTGACCGTGCCGTTTGCCGCGATCTTGATGAACTTGAATTGAATGGTTCGACCGGCCGGCACACCTACGTTCAAAAACCAATCCGGATAGTGCGGCGCGAGCATCGGACCGACCGCGCCATCCCAGGTGGTGTTCCAGTTTCCCAGCTCCACCGTGTCACCACTAAGAAAGATGTAGTCGCCGATGACCGTCGGTGCGGCGTTGGTCACCGTGAAAGTCACCGGGATGAGCTTTGCCGCGAGCACGGTGAACGGCAGACCGTTGGAGACGTGCCCTGACGAATCGGTCACTGTAACCGTGTAGTTGCCGTTCCCAATCGTGGGCACCGTCGCCACGATCTGATTCTTGCTGGAGCTGACCACTGTTGCGACCGTGGTGCCGAACTTTACGGTGTTTGATCCGGCGAAGCTGCCGGCGAGCGTGACCTGAACTCCCGGCTGGATCACATCCGGTCCGATCGATGCCAGCACTGGAGTGGCCGCCGTGCCGGGGTTGAAAACCCAGACTGCGACGCAGTGCGCCGGCAGAGTGAAATTGTTGACAGGATTGTTCCCTCCACCATTGGTCACGGTGATCGAGGGCCCTCCCAGCATTCCCCCCAGGTAGTCGGTGTAATTGCCGGCAGCAAGCGCCGTGAAAAGGCCGGAGATTGGCGTCCCCGAGGCGTCATTTTTATTGATGGCAACCAGCACCACGCTTGCGGCGAATTTCCGCTCGTAGATATACACATCGTTATTGATCCAGCGCTGGCCAACTGTTCCGTATGGTATCGCTGGATTACTTCTGCGCAACGCGCTCAGCTTGCTGATGAGCTTGTAGGCAGTGGTCGTCGTATCGAAGCTGCTCATCATCGGCCGGTTATAAGGATCCACCCCCTTGTTAGTGTCGTTGTGAAGATATTGCTCGGTGCCGTAGTAGATCACCGGCACGCCGCGGCAGGTCAGCAGGAACGCGAGCGCCTCGTGCAGCCGGTCCTGGTTCTTGTTGATGGAGAGGAAGCGCTGGCGGTCGTGGTTGTCGATGAACGTCACCAGGTCGTTTACCTGCTGGAAATTCAATGCCTCCTGCGACAGCACCGTATCGATCTCGCTGAAGCTGTTATCGCGCGCGAACGCGTCATCGATGGCGTTGTAGAGTGGAAAATCCAGGGCCGAGAAGCCGGAGCGATTCGCGAACTTATAGAGATCGTGATAAAGGGGATCATTAGTCGTGTCGGCGATCCATTCGCCGAAAGTGAACGTGTCCGCGTTGCTGTAGATGCTGTTCGCGAGAGTGTACAGCCAGCCCCAGGTGGTGTGCTTGATGGCGTCCACCCGAAACCCATCGACGTGATGCTGCTGGAATAACTGCGCTGCAGATTTCAGGTAGGCGTCAATCGTGGGATTCTCCTGGTTGAAGTCTGCCAGATCGGAGAGGGTGTAGTACTGATCCTTATAGCGATCGTTGTAGTCGCCGTCGCCGAGGTTCGGATTGTGATGGAAATAGCCGTTCGTATCGTTCGTGTAATTTCCAACCAGGTTCCCGTTGTCATAGAACGCGCCAAACTCACCTTTGTTGTTGGGGTTGGAATGATTGGGCGCGAAATCGACGATCACCTTGATGCCCTTACTGTGCGCCGCCGTGACCAGGCTGTCGAAGGCGGCAAAGGAGTTGCTGGCGTCTCCCATGTGCTCCTCGATGCGCTTGAAGTCGCGGGCGTGATAGCCGTGATATGGCGCGCCGACGCTACTGCCGTCTTCGTTTGCGTTTTCGTTGTCAACCGGTGGCGAAATCCAGATCGCGGTGACTCCCATGCCTGCTATGTACGACATCTTCTGCTCGATGCCGGCCAAGTCACCTCCCCAGTAAGCTTGAAAGTTATTTTTCGTGGAGTCGAACAAGCCGCTGCTTTGCGCGGGATTGTCGTTCGCGGCATCGCCATCGAAAAAACGATCGGTAACGATCTGATAGATCACTTCCTTCTTGAAGTCAGCTGCCCTGGAGGCCGGCTGGATAATCGCCGGCGCCAGAATCACCACGACAACGGCAAGCTTGCGAGTGAATGACTTTGACATGCGGACCTCCGGGGCGGCCGGGAACATGCTCGGACTGCGAGGCTGCTATTGTCACACAGTGTGGAGATGTGTCCGCCTTGGGCAACGTAAATTCCGGATTTACCTGGCCTTTGCTAAAACGGTTCTGTTTCATTAATGGAACCCCAAACCGCCACTTCTTAGAAATTGACCGACACTTAACTTGACCTACTCCTGCCCGAGGAGTAAGAACGCACTTTAACCTTGAGGATCCCAGCCATGAAACCTATTCATACCTTCAGTGTCGTTCCTTCTTTGCCGCCACAAATCCACGGATTGCTCGCCATCGCTCACAACCTGCGTTGGTGCTGGAGCCATGAGTCGGTGGAGCTGTTCCGGCGTCTCGACCGCGATCTGTGGGAGACCTCAGGACACAATCCCGTGCTGTTGCTGGGCATCATTGAACAGGAGAAGCTGGAACTTGCCAGCCGCGACGATGCCTTCCTGGCTCACCTGCACCGGGTTGAGTCCAATCTCCAGGGTTATCTTGCTTCCGATTCGACCTGGTTCCACCGCACCAACGCGAACTCCGGTGACGCTCCTCTGATTGCCTACTTTTCGGCGGAGTTCGGGCTGACGGAATGTCTTTCGATCTTTGCCGGTGGTCTTGGCATTCTTGCCGGTGATCACCTCAAATCCGCCAGCGATCTAGGGCTGCCCCTGGTCGGTGTCGGGCTGCTCTATCAGCAGGGTTACTTCCGCCAGTATCTGAACCAGTCCGGCTGGCAGCAGGAATCGTACGCCGGGAACGACTTCCATAATCTTCCGGTAAGCGTCGTAAATCACGGCGACGGCACCCCGTTTATCGTCGAGGTCGACCTCGCTGGCCATCCCGTTTATGCGCAAGTGTGGAAAGCGCAGGTCGGACGCGTGCCGCTCTATCTGCTCGATACGAATATCACCGCAAACCAGCGCATTGAAGATCGTGATATAACCGACCAGCTCTACGGCGGCGACCGCAACATGCGAATCCGGCAGGAGATTCTGCTCGGAATCGGCGGCTACCGCGCCCTGCAGATGCTGGGTTTGCAGCCTACCGTCTATCATATGAACGAGGGTCACTCCGCGTTTCTGGCACTCGAACACATACGCCACCTCATGCGAACCCGCGATCTTAATTTCATCCAGGCGCGGGAGTTGGCTTCGGCGAGCCTGGTCTTCACCACCCACACTCCGGTCGAGGCCGGGCACGATTACTTTCAATCCGATCTTGTGAATCTCTATTTTGGCGACACGGCGCGAGAGTTGGGATTGCCGTATTCCGAATTCCTCAATCTGGGACGCAGTCAGCAAAACGGCGACTTCTGCATGACCGTGCTGGCTCTGCGCACAGCGGCATGGGCCAACGGCGTCAGCAAACTCCACGGCGAGGTTAGCCGCCAAATGTGGCAATCGCTGTGGCCCGGGGTTCCGGTGACAGAAATACCCATCCGGCACATCACCAACGGCGTTCATTTTCGCAGTTGGATCTCGTCCGAGTTCAATCACCTCTACGATCGCTATCTCGGCCCCAACTGGCGCGAGGAACCAGCGAACAGCGACGTTTGGAGCCGGGTGCAATCGATCCCCGCGGAAGAATTGTGGCGCACTCACGAGCGCCGGCGCGAACGGCTGGTATCATGGGCCCGCAAGCGAGTTCGCGATCAGCGCCTGCGCCGGGCTGCGCCCCAGTCAGAGCTCGATGCTGCCGCCGAAATCCTGGATCCGGATGCGCTCACCATCGGCTTCGCTCGCCGCTTCGCCACCTACAAACGCGCGACCCTGATCCTGCGCGATATGGATCGGCTTCGTCGTCTCTTGACCGATCCCGCTCGCCCCGTGCAGCTGATCTTCGCCGGCAAGGCCCACCCCCAGGATGATGGCGGCAAGCAGTTGATCCGTCAGATCACCGATGTCAGCCGCGATCCTACGCTGGGTCGCCACGTTGTCTTTCTCGAAGACTACGACATGGCCGTCGCTCGCTATCTGGTGCAAGGCGTGGATGTCTGGCTGAATACTCCGCTGCGCCCCAACGAGGCGTCCGGCACCAGCGGGATGAAGGCCGCCGCCAACGCCGTGCTGAACCTCAGCGTGCCGGATGGTTGGTGGGACGAAGTATGGAATGACCCCGGGAATTCCCAGAAGATCGGTTGGGCCATCGGCAAGGGCGAGTCCTACTCCGATCCCAACTACCAGGACAAGGTAGAAGCCGAAGGGCTGTATGATCTGCTGGAGCGCGATGTCGTGCCCACGTTCTATGAAAGAGGCGCTGACCGCATCCCGCGCAGATGGGTCGAGCGGATGAAGGCTTGCGTAGATTCGCTCTGTCACTTCGTCAATACCCATCGTATGGTGCGCGATTATTTCCAGGAGTTCTACGTCAACGCGCATGGCAGATTTCGCTCGCTCGACGCCGATCATGCCCACCGCGCGCGTGATCTGTCATCCGCTCTGGATCGGATCCGCAACTCATGGCAGGAGGTCTGGGTAGAAAAAGTTGAGGACGGTCCCATCAATTCGGTCCCAGTGGCCTCGTCGATGCCTGTCCGGGCGCAAGTACATCTGGGTCAACTCCGTCCGGAAGACGTGGTAGTGGAGCTATACGTGGGTGCCGTGGACATGAATGGCGATCTCGTGGAGGGCGAGGCGGTTCCGATGCAGCCGGAAGAGAGCCGTTCTGACGGCACTTACAACTACGTTGTAAACACCTCGATTGGCCGCAGTGGACTCCACGGATTCACCGTGCGCGTACGCCCCAATCATCCTGACTTGCCGGTAAAATTCATTCCCGGTTTGATTTCCTGGGCCCATGAACCTCACATCGCGCCCGCGGCGGTGAGTGTGGCGTAAGGTGATAGGCAGGAGCTCAGTGATCTGGACTGTTCTCGAGTTGATCGAGTCGTGCGTTCAGCAACCTCAGGCCGTCGCTCAGAAGCGCCGGATCAAACAGATCGACATCGAGAAATTTCTTGAGCAGCGCGTCAGGCGGTGCATCAAATCCATTCTTCAGCAACGCAATATATCGCGGCACGAACCGTTCCCGGTCTGAGATGTAGAGCTGGTAGTACTTCAGTGCCAGCAGCCCGCCATAGACATAATTAATGTTGTAGAGGGGATCTTCATACATCAGTGACAACGTCGCCCATCGGTTGCGGAGTTCCGGAGTCGTTGCAGAAGAGTCAGAGAAGTTGCCGTCAATCTGCAGGCTCAACTTGTCCAGGTCATCCGCGCTTCTAACGCTTCCACGCGAGACGCCATCATAAATTGCCTGTTCCAGCAGGGCGTCTTGCGCACCATAAAACGTATCCAGTCCTTTGATACTCATCCACTGCTTCCGGTAGAAACGCTGCAAGGCAGGATTCGGGGTGTGTTCGGCAAGATAGTCCGCGAGCAGAAGCTCGTTGAAAGCAGCAAACGATTCGAACAGGAAATGGGCTCCCATCGCGTATATCGGTTTCACATCGTTCTGGCTCATCAAGCTGCGATGCACGGCATGGCCTCCCTCATGTGCGATCACCGATAAGTCTTTGAAGGTTCCGTCATAGCGGCCATAAAAGAGGATGCTCGTAGCGCCGGTGAATCCAATGGAGAATCCGCCCGCATATCGATTCGGCGCTCCCCCCGGTATCACGTCCGCCCTGCCGTTGCCTGGTGCCAGCAACGAGTCGAATGCCGCTTGATACTCCGGCCCCAGCCCAGCGAACGCAGCGTGAAATAAGGCCGGCAGCGCCTGAAGGGGTGTGATTGGCGGCGCGAGGCCGGGTTCAGGAGCCGAGAGGTCCCAGGCGTGCGCCTGCGCGTGGTGGGCGCGCTCGAAATCAGTAGCGCGAATTTTCTCGAAACGCTTCGCGACCTCCCCATGCTGAGCCATGAGCTGTAGGAGATTCCGCGCCTGCTGCGGTTTCAGATACATGCTGGTGTATTTGCGATCGGGTGCATTGGAGTAATGTTGCGCCGTCGCAAGTGACTCTTGTGCTTTCACCGTGTGGATGAGCGCGAAAGCCAGGAGCTCACGCTGGCTGGCGAATCCATTGAGGCGGCGCTTGAACGCCTCCTCACGCACACGCGCATCAGGATTCGAGGCCAGCAAATTGCGCTGACGGATCACATCCAATGGACCTGCCGCGGTCGTCACGGTTCCAAACGGAATCGCCGAGACGACGTGATCGTACAGCTCGTATTGCCATTCTGAAATTTCTGGCCGCAGACGACTGAGTAGTTCTTCTTCAGACGCAGGGAGCGTATGCGCGATGTCGCGCCGCATCTCATCCAGCGCAAACCGATATGGCTTCATTTCAGGCTCAGCCAGAAAAAATGCGTGCAGCCGCAGTTCGGAGATCGCCAGAACTTCCGCTTTGAAGAATGCGCTTCTGGCATTCAATTCCGATTCCAGCCCGCTCTCGTCATCGCAGGCCGCGTCTTTGCGGTTTTGCGAACAACGTAGATGAAGATAACCATCATGCTTGTTGTAGATTCGAAGCACATCCTCGTATGCCTGAAAGGCCTGAACCAAGCTGGATCCGTTATTAAGCTTGCCTTTGTAATTCTCCAGGCGCTTGAGGGTTGCATCAAGGTCGGCGCGCGCTGATTTCTCAGCTTCAGGCGACACAAAGTAGTAGCGAGCAAGGTCAGCGCTCCACTTGTCAGGTGGGCTCTGAGCTCTGTTTGTGCTGATCAAGACACACAACAGCACCGTAATCTGGCGGGTTATCCCCATTTGGCTCCTGGCGGCATCCAGTAACTGGCGAGCTATTGCTGACCTGCGGAATTGTAAAGGGCGAGTATTGCGACATGGAAAATGTTGCCGCCCTGAATTAGGGGCGATACATGGGAAGGGATGAGTCTGTGTCCAAATCAATCCCGAGTTGCAATCGCGCTGCCTCTGACATCAGACCGGGATGCCACGGCGGATCGAACACAACCGTCGCGTGGACTTCCTTCACCTCCGGAAGTTGCGACAGCTTGCGTTCAATATCAGCCTTCAATACGTCTCCCATGCCGCAACCGGCTGCAGTCATCGACATATTGATATCGATCTTGTGACCGCCTTCGATCGCCGTGATCTGGCAGGAATAGATAAGTCCCAGGTCAACCACATTAACTGGAATTTCGGGATCAAAAACGGTTTTTAGCTGATCCCACACCAGTTTCTCACTGAATTGCGCGGGAGTCGCGTCGATTGGCTGTGCCTCTGGCGAAAGTCCCAAGGCGTCGGCATCTTTCGCATCGATGCGCATCATGAAGCCCCGCTCGGTGACTACGGTGTAGCTCCCACCGAGCGACTGCATGATTCGCACACGGCTTCCTGCAGGCAGCACTTCCATGCCACCCAGCGGAATCGGCACCGCCGCGCAGGCTCGACTTAGCACAACCGTGTCGCTCGACATTGTCCCCCTGAACTACTCGGTGGAGACGGCGTGCTGCTCTCCCCGCAAGGCGGCGCGCAACGCATGCCACGCCAGGGTGGCGCATTTCACGCGGACAGGAAATTCCGATACTCCAGCGAAAGCCGCCAGCTTGCCCAAGTCAGCCACCTCAAACCCATTCTTTCCCGTTACCACGCGATGAAACTTCTCAAACAATTTCTCCGCCTCTTCGGTGCGCTTGCCTTTCAGCGCCTGCGTCATCATCGAGGCGGAAGCTTTCGAAATCGCGCAGCCCGAGCCCTGGAACGTAATATCGCGGATCTGATCGCCTTCCACGTCGAGATAGACCGAGAAGTGATCGCCACACAGCGGGTTGAATCCCTCGGCCATGCGGTTGGCAGATTCCAGCGTCCGATAGTTACGCGGATGCTTGCTGTGTTCCAGGATGACTTCCTGATAGAGATCCTGCAGCTCCGGCATCAGCCAAGAACCTCCTTCACCTTGTGCAGTCCCGCCGCGAGCGCGTCTATGTCCTCGACAGTGTTGTAAAGGGCGAGCGACGCGCGCGCCGTGGCGGGCACTCCGAACCGCTGCATCAGCGGCTGCGCACAGTGATGACCGGTGCGAATCGCGATGCCCTGTTGATTGAGCACAGTGCCGACATCATGCGGGTGGATGCTCTCGAGCACAAAAGACAGTACCCCCGCTTTCTCCTTGGCTGTACCAATCAACCGCACTCCAGGAATTTCCAGCAGCCGCTCCGTGCCGTAAGCCAGCACCTCTTGTTCGTGCCGGGAAATCGGCTCCAATCCGATCCCGTTCACAAATTCCAGCGCCGCACCGAGTCCGATCGCGCCCGAGACATGTGGCGTGCCGGCTTCGAATTTGTGCGGCACCCGGTTGTAGGTCGTCTTCTCGAAGGTCACCGAGCTGATCATGTCGCCGCCACCCTGGTAAGGCGGCATCGCCTCCAGCAACGCGAGCTTCCCGTACAACACGCCGACGCCTGTCGGCCCGTACACTTTGTGACCAGAGAAGACGTAGAAATCACAATCCAGATCCTGCATATCCACGACCGTGTGCGGCGCAGCCTGTGCACCGTCCAGCAATACGCGAGCATTCCAGCGGTGCGCCATCTCTACGATCTTGCGCACCGGATTCACCGTGCCCAGCGCGTTGGAGATGTGCACCATAGCGACCAGCTTCGTCTTGGGCCCAAGCAGCTTTTCAAATTCGTCCAACAGCAACTCGCCGGCGTCATTGATCGGCGCAACCCGCAGCCGCGCCCCCTTCTGTTCGCAGAGCATCTGCCAGGGAACGATGTTGGAGTGATGCTCCATGGCCGAGATAACAATCTCGTCCCCGGGGCCGATGTTGGTTCGTCCCCACGTCTGCGCCACCAGGTTGATCCCTTCCGTGGCTCCGCGCACAAATACGATTTCACTGGGATCAGCGGCGTTCAGGAAGCGTTGCACGATGCCACGCGCGCGTTCATAGCTCTCGGTTGCCACCTCGGACAGCGTGTGCACTCCACGATGAATGTTCGCATTCTCCTCCGTGTAGTAACGCACCAGAGCGTCAATCACGACTTGTGGCTTCTGTGTAGTAGCAGCGTTATCGAGATACACGAGTGGCTTGCCCTGAATCGGCCGCCCCAGGATCGGAAATTCCGTTCGTAACCTGTACACGTCGAAACCAGCGTGTACTTGCGGCTGGGGCCAGCGAATCGTGTTTGCGGCGGTTGTCATCCAATCTCCTCCCATCGCCTCTCGCGCTCCCCGGCGGTCGTAATTCGCGGTCGCGAACCGTCCGAGCCGGAGGTCTCTGATAACCAACCATGCACCAGGCCTTCCAAATACTCACGCACCGGGACACTCCTCATGCGATCCAGGCACTCGTTCGCGAATGCAAGCAACAGCAACTTGCGAGCCGTGACTTCGTCCACTCCGCGCGAGCGGATGTAAAACAACGCATTTTCCTCGACCTGGCCGATGGTCGCGCCGTGCGTGCACTTCACGTCGTCGGCATAGATCTCCAGCTGCGGCTTGGTATCGATCTGCGCATCGTCAGAGAGCAGCAGGTTGCGGTTGGTCTGCTTGGCATCAGTCTTCTGCGCATCCTTGTGAACGATGATGCGCCCATGGAAGACGCCGTGCGCGTGTCCGTCGAGAATGCCGTTATAAAACTGACGGCTGCTGCAGTGAGGGCTGGCGTGCTCCACCAGCATGTAGTTGTCTATGTGCTGCGTGCCGCTGCCGATGAACAAGCCGTTGATCAGGCATTCACCACCCTCTCCGGCCAGCACCGGATGCACGTTGTTGCGCACCAGGCCGCCGCCGAGAAGCACCGAGTGCGAGCTCACATTCGCACTTCGCGCCTGCTGCATCCGCAACGTGGAGACGTTGATCGCCTGCTTGTCCTCGCGCTCGATCAAGTGGTGAGAGATGATCGCTCCTTCGCCCGCAACGAGTTCGGTGACCACATTCGAGAAGAAGACGCCGCTACCCAGCGAAACGTAATCCTCGACTACGCTGGCTTCGGTTTCGTCTTCTGCGATAATCAGGTTGCGCGGATGCGACATCTGCGGAACATCGCCTGCAACCGAGATAAACAGCAGGTAGATCGGAGCATCCAGTATCGTTCTGCGCGGCAGATGGATGTAGGCGCCATCTTCTATAAAGGCCGTGTTCAGGGCACAGAATGCGTCGCGTTCGATATTCAAATAACGGCCCAGGTGTTTCTGGATCTCGGCGCCGTCTTCCGCAATCGCCTGCGCCAGGCTGCTGACCTTCACTCCTTTGGGCAATTTTCCGAAATCCGACAAGACCGGAGTAAATCGGCCGTTGACGAACACCAACTGGCAGGCTGCTCCCGGAATCCGCCAAGGAGTGGTCGACTCCACAGGAAAAGACTTTTCTGGATCACTCGCTAGCGCGAATGGGGTTTGTGCAATCGAACTTACGTTGGTAAAACGCCAGTCCTCATCTTTGGTGGTAGGAAAACCAGTTTGACAGAAACGTTCGAACCCGCGGGCGCGCAATTCACGCAGCCATGCAGGTTGTCGCTGATTACGCGAATCAAATTCGCTGAACGCCTCCAACTGGGGGCGAATCTGTTGTGATGAAGCGATTGCCATCTTTTTACCTTGATCCTTGTTCCTTCTCTCCCGACGCTACCCCCTGGGCGCGAAACAACACCTATCGCGCGGCCGCAGCAGTAGGCTCCGTCCAGCCATAACCTTTCTCTTCCAACTCCAACGCCAGTTCCGGCCCTCCCGATTTCACGAACCGGCCATCCACCAGCACGTGTACGTAGTCCGGAACGATGTAATCCAGCAACCGCTGATAGTGCGTCACCAGCACAATGGCGCGATCCGGGCTGCGCATCGCATTCACGCCCTTGGCAACGATTTTCAGAGCATCAATGTCGAGCCCGGAATCGGTTTCATCCAGGATCGCCAGCTTCGGCTCCAGCACCGCCATCTGCACAATCTCGTTGCGCTTTTTCTCGCCTCCCGAAAAGCCTTCGTTGACGGCCCGGTTCAGGAAACGCTCATCCATCTCCAACAAGCGCATCTTCTCCTTCAGAAGGGGAAGAAAATCGATCGCGTCCAACTCCTCCTCACCGCGGTGCTTCCGGACAGCATTCAGCGCAGCGCGCAAAAAATATGCGTTGCTGATTCCCGGAATCTCCACCGGATACTGAAACGCCATGAACAGTCCTTCGCAGGCAGCTTCTTCCGGCTTCATTCCCAGCAAATCCTTGCCGTTAAACAGCACTTCACCTTCGGTGATCTCGAATGTCTCGCGGCGCGACAGCACCTGCGCCAGCGTGCTCTTGCCCGAGCCATTCGGTCCCATGATCGAGTGCACCTCGCCGGCGTTGACCGTCAGGTCCACTCCTTTCAGTATTTCGTGATTCTCGACCCGCGCGTGCAGATTCTTGATTTCCAATATGCTCATATTCGTTCTCGTTATCCCACACTTCCTTCCAGGCTGATGCTCAGCAATTTCTGAGCTTCCACGGCAAACTCCATGGGCAACTCGCGAAATACTTGCCGGCAGAATCCGTTGATGATCATCGATACCGCTTCTTCGCTGCTCAGACCGCGCTGCCGCAAATAAAAGATCTGGTCTTCGCCGATCTTCGAGGTCGACGCTTCATGTTCCATGCGGGCGCTGGCATTCTTCACCTCGATGTAGGGGAAGGTGTGCGCGCCGCACTTATCGCCGATCAGCAGCGAGTCGCATTGCGTGTAGTTACGGGCTCCGGTTGCGCCCTTCTGAATCTTCACCAGACCGCGGTAGGTGTTCTGGCCATGTCCGGCGGAGATGCCCTTGGACACCACCGTGCTGCTGGTGTTCTTGCCCATGTGGATCATCTTCGTGCCGGTGTCGGCCTGCTGGTAGTTGTTGGTCAGCGCCACCGAGTAGAACTCGCCCACCGAGTTGTCACCCATCAGAATGCAGCTGGGATATTTCCAGGTGATAGCCGAGCCGGTCTCCACCTGCGTCCAGGAAATTTTGGAATTCCGGCCCAGGCACTTGCCACGCTTGGTGACAAAGTTGTAGATCCCGCCGCGGCCTTCCTTATCCCCGGGATACCAGTTCTGCACCGTCGAGTACTTGATCGTCGCATTATCGAGCGCGACCAGCTCTACCACTGCCGCGTGCAGCTGATTCTCATCGCGGATCGGCGCGGTGCATCCTTCGAGATAGCTCACGTAAGCGCCTTCGTCGGCGATGATCAGCGTGCGCTCGAACTGCCCGGTTTCCGCCGCGTTAATGCGGAAATAAGTTGAGAGCTCCATCGGGCAGCGCACGCCCTTCGGCACATAAACAAAAGATCCATCGCTGAACACTGCAGAGTTCAGGGAGGCGAAGAAGTTGTCGGTATACGGCACCACTGAACCCAGGTATTTCTTCACCAGCTCGGGATGGTTCCGCACCGCTTCGCTGAACGAGCAGAAGATCACGCCCTTCTCCGCCAGCTTTTCCTTGAACGTGGTCGCAACCGAGACGCTGTCAAACACCGCATCCACCGCCACGCCCGCCAGTTTCTGCTGCTCCGCCAAAGGAATTCCCAGCCGGTCATACGTCCGCAGTATCTCAGGATCGACCTCGTCCAGGCTCTGCAGGCTCGGCTTCTTCTTGGGTGCGGAGTAATAAACGATGTCCTGATAATCGATCGGTCCGAACTTCACGTTCGCCCACTTCGGCTCGGCCTGCGCTTGCTCCAGCGATGCCCAGTGCCGATACGCCTTCAACCTCCACTCGAGCATGAACTCAGGCTCGTTCTTCTTGGCGGAAATCAGCCGGATGATTTCTTCGTTGAGTCCTTTGGGAACTCTCTCTTCTTCAATATCGGTTATGAATCCCCACTTGTACTCACGTTCCGCCAATTCGCGGATCGTATTCATGTTAGTGCTCATTGCGTTCTCCTGGACACCAGTCCCACAGTCGGGATCAGATTCCCCTCTACCCCCTTGATGGCCGTCAGCTGCAAGGGTTGGGTCAAGTCGGAAAGCGTCAGTTTTTCCAAAACTCCCCGCACCGCCCGGCTGATCACCTGCTGATTTCGTTTGATCGTGCAGCACGCTTCCAGGTCGCATACTCCGGAAACATCGGAACTGCATTCGGTAAGCGCTACCGGCCCCTCAAGAGCAGCAATGATTTCTGCCAGCGAAATCTGGTGCGCAGCCTTGGCCAGGCTGTATCCGCCCTTGATTCCGCGGTGCGAGACCAGCAGCCCGCTCTGCAGCAATTCCTTCAGCAGCTTGCTTACGGTCGGAAGAGGCAGATTCGACTCGGCGGCCAGATCTCGGGCGGTGTGCAGCTTCTGCCTCTCGCCGCGTGCGAAGCAGCTCATCAGCAGCAAGCCGTAATCCGTTAATTTGCTGAGTTTTACCATTCCTGCTGCTACCGCCCGTTCGGCCTCCCAACAGACCGTTCCTTAAATAGTACCAAATCAGTATTATTTTAGAATAATTCGCTCAGGCTCGCAAGCTGAGGCTGAGAGCGGCAGTTTCTAAGGATGCGCGTCTAAGACGTGCGACTATGTCGTCTCGCGAGAGGGCGAGGCGAAACGCACGTGGACAATTAACAACGTCTTGGACACGCTCGATTCTTAGATGATCAGCTTCCACAGAACTTGGCTGACCTAAGAAGGAACACGCTACAGAAGGTGGATCGTAATTATGTTGTGATCGACCTCTGCAATGCGGTGGCCAGACAAATCCCCGAAAAGGAATTCGCTCCCGCCACCGGAGCTGAGTAAGACTGGAGACGCGGAATTTCTGGCTCACCGAGCCCGCGTCGCGACCACTTCCCACTGGACCTGGCCATCATCGACTTCCCTCAGCGAAAAGACAAAATACCGGGCAAGCGGCCGCTCATTAACCAAAAATTAATCCAATTGCGTAGCCTGACTGCCAATAACCTGTCCTTTGTTACCAATTACTTAGCCAGAATTTGTAATCTTTATGGCTAGCCTAAAAGGATTAGCCAATATAGCTACGCATCCCAGGTAGTTGAAAACAATGCCTTTGGTTTAGACACTGGACGTGTCCCCGCCCCCCCCAGACGCTGGAAGGAGGCCCCAGTATGTCTGGGATCAATTCGCGGCTCGCGGCCCTGTCGCTCCTCGTTGTCATCTTTTCCCATTTGCCGACTGAGAGTGCAGCGCAGACCACCAACGACGTCTATCACCTGAATTACTACTCCAATCGATATAACCCGTACGGCTTGGATCAACGCTTGCGGATCATCAATCCCGGAGAGCAAGGCACTCCCATGAGCGCCAACCACGGCACCGTCTGCGCGGACATCTACGTCTTCGACGCTCGCCAGGAGATGATCGAGTGCTGCGCCTGCAGGATCACCGCCAATGGCATGCTTGAGCTTTCGGTGAATCTTGCGCTGACATCGAATCCTCTCACCGGATATCCTCCGCCCAACGACGGCGTGATCAAGGTCATATCAGACAGCCACGACAATTGCGCCGAGACAGGGCCGGTTCCCACACCCGATTTGCGCCTCTGGCTCACACACCTGCAGAGCCCCGATGGCAAAACCCTTGTAATGACGGAAAGTGACTTTCAGCAAGCCCCGCTGCAGGAAAATGAGCTCTCGTTTCTCGGGCTCGCCTGCACCTTCGTGCAATACCTGGGTAGCGGACGTGGCGTGTGCGCCTGCGGACCCCACGGAAGCTAGCGCCGAGCCTCGCATTACGGCCCGGGACATCATCTTGTAGGGCAAGAAACTTTAAGGCCCCGTCGCTTCAGGAGGCTGCGGAGTCCTGCCTTCTACTCCTGACCGGAGCTGATGCCAACCTTGCCTGCTGCCTCGCATCCAAACAAAACTTAAGAGTGTGCACCCCAGTCCAAGTCGAAGGATCTGGCAAGTTTCCTGATGTTGCCACATAAGCCTTTTTCGCGCGCTTCGCTGAATGTCATTGAAATCCAATTCGCCGTCAGATTCAGGAGTGGAACAGGTCCTCGGCCGGGCACTGGCCTTATCCGCTGATGCCCAGGCAACCTTAGAACAGGGTGCGCCCACGCCTCCTCCTCCAGTTCCCAGCGAAGAAGCAGAGGTGCTGCAGGCTTCGATCAAAGCTGGATCCCTTGCTCAGATTATTGTGGCAGCCATTGCTGTATTGGGTCTGCTTTACGTGCTGAAATTGGTGATGGTCACCACCCTGACGGCCACCCTGCTGGCCTTTGTGCTGGAGCCCATGGTTGCTGGACTCGCCCGCCTGAGAGTGCCCCGTGCCGCGGGAGCTCTTATCGCGGTTATGCTGATGCTGACGCTAGCCGCCGGGCTGGGCTACTTCTTCTACAATCGGGCGGTTGATTTCGCCACCGAGCTACCACGCTATTCCGGGAAGATACGTGCAGAAATCGGGAAACTACGCAGCCAGACCAAAACCATTGCCGACGGCACTCGCGCCATCATCGAAGAGCCTTCCTCAAACAAGCAGCGGCCCGTGCAGGTCGAAGTGAAGGAGGCGCCGGGACTTGTGGGGCTCTTCTCCAAGAACGCAAGTGCGCTAAGCGACCTGCTGCTGGCTCTTACTTTCATTCCCTTTCTTGTCTATTTCATGCTCACCTCGAAAGATCACGTGCACACAGCGACCGTCCGCCTGTTTCCCAAGGAACATCGGCTGGTGGCGTACCGCACAGTAGGTCGGATCTCAGAGATGATTCGCAGCTTTCTCATGGGCAATGTGTTAGTCGGGCTGATCAATTCCGCCGTAAGCATCCTGCTTTTCTGGGTGCTCGGCATACCCTTCTTCTACTTCCTGGGAGTAATCAGCGGATTCGTAAGCCTCGTTCCTTACCTCGGCGCGTTTCTGGCTCTTCTTCCTCCGCTCGCTGCTGGCGTTGGCATTCTAAACAAGACGGAAGCTGTGACCGTGGTGGTTGTCGTCGTGGGGCTGCATCTGTTGACCATGAATGTGCTCTATCCCAAGCTGGTAGGTCAACGATTGCAGTTGAATCCACTGGCCGTTACCCTGGCTCTCCTGTTCTGGGGATGGATCTGGGGAGCCATGGGGCTGATCCTGGCTGTGCCACTGCTGGGCGCGACCAAAGTTGTCTGCGATTATGTCGACCCCCTGCGCGGATTGGGACAATGGCTGGGAGGAGCATGAACCGCTGTCAGCTGCTCCCAACGCTGGAATGCTACTTCCCTACTGGTTTCACCATCTCCATCGCCCAGATGGCAGCCTCACGCATGTACATCGAAGCTCGGAAATAGCCGTCGATATCCCATGCTTCCGGCGTGCGAAACCAATAGCCCTTCGTCTGATATGTGACGTTATACACGCCCCACGCGGTCTTGAAGGCCTCGTCCCGCATGCCTTCTGCAATCATCTCAGAAGCGAGACCAAAGGTCGTCCCGCCCCAGACCTCCTGCACTTGTTGATTACTCTTGATCTTGATGATGGAGCCGTCGGCCCCCATGCCATTAGCCGCCCCCATCTCGCCATTGGCGAACTTCATGACATTGAAGTCAAAGATTTTCTTAAGCGCCGTCTCTCGCATGTTTTTTGGTACCAGATCTCCCAGGCCGGTCAGGTTCGCATACCACTGTCCGGCGAGCTGGTCGGCCTGGATGTTGTCGCGATAATCGCTGGCTACGTCGTAGCGGAAGTATTCTCCCGTCCACAGCTTGTCGATGTAGCTTTTCTGCGCCCGCAGAAACAGATTGTGGTAGTCGTTAACCGCCTGCGTACGCCCAAGCTTGCGCGCAATCTCCTCGGAGGCACGCAGTGCCGCTAGATAAAGCCCCCCGCAGTACGCGCTTTCGCCTTTGACCACCCACTCATCATAGGTTTGATCGGGAAAGCCATCGTTTTCCGGCAAGCCGTCGCCGTTGCGGTCGTACTGTCGGAGATGCTGCATGGCTTCATCGACCGCGGGCCAGGTAGTTTCGAGAAACTTCGTATCAGTTCCGCCAGTCAGGACAAAATCGCGCCACACCATGAGCACGAATTTGCTGTTGAGGTCCTTCCAGTCGCTGGTGTTCTGCCAATTGAACTGATTCACCTGGAAAAACGGATCCTCCTTGGGAACACCCAGATCGTGCGGCACCGCGCCTTTTATTTTGCGAATGCGGAATGCCACTCCATCGCTGTGTTCGGTCTTCCAGCGCCAAATCGTCCGGTCAGAGATATTTTGCGGCACGGTGGCGGCAAATTCCCGCAGCACCTGTTTGTCAATATCTGGCCAGAACTTGATCAGGGGCATGGAGCCGTAGAAGCGCACGTCGAGCGTGGCGTAGAACGGATAGTCAAAGCACTCGAGAAAGGCAAAGCTCTCGGCAGTCTTCGGACCAGCGTTGACAGGACGGCCCCACACCGATCCTCCATCAGCCAGAATATAGAGTTCGTTAAACAGCATTCCCCGATACCAGAGCGGCTTACTATCGTCGTTGATGTATTCGGCCTGCCACTTGTCGATGGCATCGCTCCAGGCGCTGGCATTGCTCAACGCATCTTGCGCGATCTTCCACGCATTGGTGCCGCTGGTCCCGTAGAAGTCTGTGTAGTGGCGGTACCATTTGCGGCCCGATCCGAATTGCACGACTGGAAGGTCCCACGCTATAACCATGGGCACAGTGCGCTTCTCGCCAGGTTTCAAGGTGAACGTCACCGCCAGCGCTGTTCCCAGCGGCTCGTCGCTGCTGTACCACTCCTGGTGATCATTGGACAGCTTGCCGGTCGCGGAAAATGGATCCCATACTGAGCGCCCGTCGTCGCGAATCTGAAACGTCTGCTGATAAGAGACTTCAATGCCCGGCTGCTCTAGCGTGGCAATCACGAATTGCCCATCCCACTCATCCTGCACGGGCGTCTTTCGATTGCGATCCAGGACAATGCCCTTCATGGTCCCTGCTGCGCCCGCCGGTGCGGCGACAAATTTGTTGAAGTTACCAGAATTCAGTTGCTGATCCATGTTGGGAGTGAAGTCGCGGAACCAGCCAAGCATGTTGGCCCATGTGACCATGATCGAGACCGTCACCGGCTTCGAGGTGGGATTTTCCGCGTGCCAACGGTAGATCGCGACCGGATAGCTGGTCTCCTTGTAGTTGTTGGGCAGGATGGGCGAAAACTGCTCCAGCACCACATGCGCAGGAAATTTCTCCCAGCGATAGTCAAACCAGGATTTGGGATAAAGAGCGTAATAGTCACCCGCACCCAGGGGATAGTCCCACTTCCAACTGCTGAGAGCCCCACCTCCGGGATGCGTAGCCGCGAGGACCTGCGCCGTTCCCTGTGAGTCCCCTTCCGACTTCTGATACATGCTGAATTGATTGGCGAAGACTGTCTGGTATTTGTTTATGCCGGCCTTCAAGTGCCAGCGGCTGAAGTCGCCGCGATAAGTACGGGAAAAAGTTCCGGCGCCGAAGCCGCCGACAGGGGCGCCCTGCCAGTAACCATCATCAATCATCTCGGCGGCAGGTAACGAGGGTTTCCTGGCCCCGGCGTTCGCCAACGGCTCGCCGATACCACGCTTCCAGGCAGCCTTTGGAATCTGGTCTCCCGCCCATAAAACCCTCACAAACACCAGAACTATTAGAGACAGCAGGCATGTCTGGAAATTGCGCTTCATGTTTCCTCCGGCAGTCGTAAGGTCGAGGGCGGAAGTTGTGCCCCTTCTCGTCCAAGCTCAATAGTCAGAAGCGAACGATGCTAAGAAAAAATTTGCCGACTTGTAAAGAAAAGCTGCCGCGGCCGGGACGATTTCGCTTGCTGGTTATTCCGGAATGGGAGCGTTCGGCCGAACCACCCGGATCTGGTGATCGGTAAACTTCACGGGGATATCCACTACCTGGTACTGCGGCATGTGGCACGACACGCAATCCTTCTGGCTGACCGGGCAAGCAGAGCCGGGATGATCGGCAGTAGCCTTCCCCGCCGTGACGTGGCAAGCCTCGCAGCGCGTGTCGTAAGAGGCGGCATCACGCACCAGCGGACGGTGGGGATCATGACACGCCACGCAGGTGATGCGCGCATCCCCTTTGCCCCAGCAGCGGCTGTTCTCGATGCGATAGGGCTGGAAGCGCAAAGATTTCGGTCCCGGATTCTCCGCCAGCGTTACATCCCACCACGTGCGATGGCACGCCCCACAGTAGTCCACGGAATCCACGGGATTCAGACGCTTCGGGTTCATGATCATTGTGATTCCCTGCTGTTCGATCAATCCTGATTTGGCGCCGGCGATATGATTCGCGCCCGGACCATGGCAGGCCTCACAGGTCACGCCCGGAATCGCATGCTCGGGATCGAAATGATCGTTGGTGGTGGCCGCCGTCGTGTGGCAGTCGAAACAGCCCCGCACCTCGCTGGACGACAGCGGACGTCCGATGGCTTTCTCCAGCGACGCCGGCGCAGTGTGCGGTTGATCCACGGTGAAGCTGAATTCCTTTGGCTCCGGGTAATACGTGAGCGGGACAAGAAGAGTCAGTGAATTGTGATTGAAAAACCAGCTTTGGCCCATGCGGATGCCGAATGACCAGCTCAGCGGGCCGGAAATTGTCCGCGTGGAATCACTCACGATGTACATTTGCACGTTTCCGCTCGGCGATATCCGATAGCTGTACGGACCCAGGCGGTAGTCCAGCAGGTGTGTACGCAGGATCTCGGAGTCCTGCGCCCGGGTCGAGGTGCGCGCCATCGCGGATTGCTGCTGCGTGGTAGAGATCGCCGAGTGGCACTGAGCGCAGGCCGCCGGACCAGCAAATTCTTCCCGCGGCAGCGTCCCCTTCGTAGGCCACCATCCCGGCTTGCGCAATCGCTCGGTCGTGCTCAATTGCTCCGCCATGGTCGCGGGACCCTTTGATCCCGCGCTCGGACCCGGGCTCTGTGCGGAGGTTGCCAGGGTGAGGGTGAGTGCCAGCCCTACGGCGAGCACCAGAAGCCCCGGCGCGCGAAACCCTGGTAAACGAAACCACAGACCCTTGCCCACTGCGGGGGTGTTCATAGATACCGGGACCGAGAAAAGAAAGCCAGCGACAACGCCATCCGTCGTCGCAAATCGGGCCACACATTATCGCAGACCTGGAGAGACGCAGACAATCGCTCGGCCTGCACTGTGGCTCTCTGCCTGAGGCCTTCTCAGCCCTCGGTTTGCTACACTCCGTCCTCAGACGTTCAGGCGAGGACCAATGAAGGATGTCTCGATCGGATTTGTATCTAAGGCCGCCCTCGCGGCGCTGGCTATTGGTACCGTGGTGGGACTCGCGGTCCGCGAGGGTCGTGCGCAATACGGACAGGAGCACCTCCCGGTGCCCTCCGCAGCGAAAAAGGCCCCAGAGGTTTACAAGAATATTCAGGTGCTCAAGGATGTCCCCTCTGATCAGGTGCTGCCGGCGATGCAATTCATCACGGCGTCGCTCGGCGTGCAGTGCGACTTCTGCCATGTGCCCGGCGCCTTTGAAAAAGACGACCTGAAGCCCAAACAAACGGCGCGGCTGATGATGCGCATGATGTTCGCCATTAATAAGGATAACTTCAAGACGCGCGAGGTCACCTGCTACACCTGCCACCGCGGCAGCAAAGACCCGGCCAGCACGCCGGCTATCCCAGAACACGAGCCGACAGTTCAGCCTGTCGCGGACGTACATGTAGGTGCGCCGGACGCATCCAGCTTACTCACTACCGATCAGATTCTGGATAACTATGTCCGTGCCCTGGGCGGCCCGGACGCCCTGCAGAAAATATCCGCCCGAGTGGAGAAGGGCACGATCACGGCTTTCGGCGGACGGCAATTCCCGATCGATGTTTTTGCCAAGGCTCCCGATAAACGCATGTCGGTGATGCATCTGCCCGGCGGCGATAGCGTGACCGTTTTCGATGGTCAGCGCGGCTGGCTGGCTGCTCCGGATCGCGAACCGCGCGAGATGACCGCCTCGGATATCGATGCCGCTCGTTTCGACGCCGACCTCCACTTCCCTCTCCACCCCAAGGAGTACTTCAGCGAAATGCGGCTGCAGCCGCAGGAAAAAATCAGCGATCGCGAAACCAGCGTCATTTTGGGCATCCGCCAGGGTCAGCCGCCGATGAAGCTGTATTTCGATTCCACCTCGGCGTTGCTGGTGCGCGTATTACGCTACGCAGAAACGCCACTGGGACGCAATCCCACTCAGATCGACTATGCCGACTATCGCGAAACCGGCGGTGTGAAAGTCCCCTACCGCTGGACAATCGCCCGTCCTTCGGGACGGTTCACAATTCAGCTCGAACAGGTGCAGCAGAACGTGCCGATTGAAGATTCCAAGTTCGCGAAGCCCTCGCCGGCGCGATAGTTCTGGCGAAGCGACTGCACTCAACATAGACTTGGCTGGCATATGGTTGGTTCCCTTCACTTTCTTCCGACGCCATCGAGGCATTCAGCATGCGCATAGAACGAATGTGCTGTTCACTTGCCGCATTTGCTCTCTTCGCCGGGATCACGCTGGCACAAACATCCACGCCGACTCAGCCCGCTCCCAAACCGGTTCGGGCCTCAGGCTGCACCCGTGCTGGGGTCGAAAGCGGTTGTGTGGTGCTCGAAGATTTCAACGACAAGAAGCTTTATAACCTTTTATTCCCCGCGGACGCCAAACAGCCCGCCATGGGTGTTGCTATCTCCTTCACTGGCACAGAACATCAGGGCATGACCACCTGCATGCAGGGCACCGCGGTGAATGTCACGAAATGGAAACGCCTCAAGAAATCGTGCGCGGAGGAAACGGACAATAAACACTAACCATCCTGCGGCATCCGAAACGAAAGATCAGAGCTGTGGGACGGTGAGTGGGACGTCCAGCGTGCCCAGGTGTCCGTTGCGGTTGTCGCGGGCGGCGACGCGCACCTGGTAGCGGCCGGGCTTAAGCATCAGTTCCATACGGACCGGAATTCCGCTCTTCATAAAACGCTGGTAGGTGTCTTGGTGCACGTCACCCTGCGCGCTCTGCGATTCCACCCGGTCGAGCTTGCCGTCAGGAGTGAATGCTCCCACCTGAAATTCCAGGTTCGTGTTGTAGCTGAAGTCGGGCCCTGAGCCAAAGGAAACCGTGCTCGCGTCCACCAGGATTTCAACAACCGCAGGCTGACCGCGCTTGGCAGGCGGCACGGGATGCGCATAGAACAGAATGCCCGTGGCCGACAACGTGTGCAGACTGGCGGATGAGAGCATCGACTTGTCATCGCCCGCTTTTCTCCAATCCCCTGGATCGACCGCGAAGTAACCGCTGCGTGCGCGAATGGTGAGCTGCTTATTGGCGGTGATCACCTTGATATTGTGAAACTTCCCGTCCCACTTTTTTTGCTCCGGATAGTAGCCCAGCACATAATAAGACTCCGCGTCAGCTACCGCCGCCTGCACGGCGTGTCCGAGATCATTGGTGTTGCGAAAGACTTCTCCCCCGGTGTCGTGGGCAAGATGATCCATCGTGGCTTCAGTATTGAATTGCTGAAAGGCCTGTGATGCCAGCGACGGACTGGGCGCCGCGTCCTGTGTGACTTTGGCCATGCGGGTTTCGACAGAGGCGTCAGCGATGGAACTTGTGGTCAGCAGACCTCGAGCATCGATGGGATAGACGGCTACATGAGCGTCCGACAGCAAGGCAGAGGTCTGTCGAATCTGGTCGTGATAAGACTTGGAAAATTCCACATCCTTGCTCTCGTCAAGCGCGAGATTAAACGGGAAGGAAGCTGAGCACCAGATCAATGCTTTGCGCCCCGGATAGCCCGCCAGAGCGCGGCCAATCAGACGGAGCGAGGCCAGCGTGGTGCGCGTGCGAAGGTCCTGGTCCTCCACTCCGATCCTTTTCTCAAAGCGCTGCAGGGAATCGGCAAGCTCCTCGAAAGTATTTAGCGGCCGGGTGTTGGTCACCGCCGCCGATGCTACGTCGGCCGAGTTGGAGACAGGTATGGAGACATTCGAGGGCGCCGCTCCCGGGCTGGTGGTCACCGGCACATCGATCTTTGGAGTCTCCACGTCGACCGCGGTTCGTCCCGATTTGTAATTACGCACCGCAGCCAGCAGTAATTCCGAATTCGACGTGAAGTCCTGTAGCACCGAGAGGTCATTCCCCAGCGCAAGCACCGCCGTGCCTCGCCCCGAGAGCTTCGAATCCGAGAGATATTTCAGGATCTGCTGGCGGACATAAAGCTGTTGTCCCGGCGGAGTATTCAGACCATCCAGCAGCAGCACCACCATGGCGCCCTCGGCGTCGTGGTATTCCGGGCGGTTCGTATAGACATCGGAACGCAGCTTGGGCGGATTTGCAGCCTGACGCTGTGCCGCAGATTCGAACGCGAAAAAAGCGATCTTCTGCGGTTTGCCATCTTCCAGAACGGTGAAGTCGGAGGCCGCGAGGCCCTTGACCGCATGTGAGCTGCCGTCGATTACCACCGCATCCACCAGCACAACCCGGGTAGTCGTCCGGATGCTGAGGTCTGCCGGGGGCGGTGGAGGTGAGGCTTGCTGGGCCGCCATGCACGCTGAGATGAGCAGCATGAGCACAACCCCGCATCGCTGGCGGTCACACGCGCTGATCAAGTGCGATCTCCTTAGGATGACAAAAGCAACCTCAGTTTGCGCGGTCTGCGCCCCTGCAGACAGCCGAATCGTGGATCTTTAATTTGCTAACGAAGCGTGCGATTTCAAGCTGACATCGTTGCACGCGGCGCCTGCGAATCAGTGATTCTTCGTGCCCGCCGATGCTGCTTTCGCACCCGTCGGCCGCGCACTCTCAGCCGGCACCACTCCCACACCTTCTTTGATCACATAGAATCGGTCGCCAGCGAGATTTTGTAAAGTCTCAGTTTGTCCCGAGGGCCAGCGAATTTCGACCCGGTCGACCTTGGCTGCGTCCCCCAGGCCGAAATGGATACGCATATCGCTTTGCGATAAGTAACTGCCACCGCTGTGGACCTCGTCGATCTGGACCAGCGAGCCCGCTATCGCCTTCACCCGTGCCCCAATCGCAAGCCGATTACTGCGCGTTCCCACCAGTTGCAGTGTGATCCAGTGATTGCCGTTGCCGCTGTCATTGCGCAGGATCATGGGAGCGCCATCGATGTTCTCTACAACCACGTCGATCTTCCCATCATTATTAAGGTCGCCAAAAGCCGCGCCCCGGCTTGCCTGCGGGATCGAGAGCGCCGGCCCCGTCTGATCACTCACCTCTCGAAAAGTACCGTCGCGCTGATTCTGGAAGAGCAGCTTGCGCTCGCGATACTTGGCTCCCGCCTCATACGTATCGACTTGCGGATAGACGTGGCCATTGACGATGAACAGGTCGTCCCAGGAGTCATTGTCGAAGTCCACGCAGCCGATTCCCCAGCCTAGATAACGTGTCGTGATAGCGCTGATCCCGGCCCCGTTGGAAACTTCATTGAAGGTCATGCCACCATCATTTCGATAAAGGGTTTCACCCTGCTCTTCAAAATTCGTTACCACCAGCGACAGGCGGCCAGTGTGGTTGTAGTCGCAAGCGGCCACGCCCATCCCCGCCATCTCCCCGCCGTCGTTGTTGACCGCGGTGCCGGAAACGAAGCCCACGTCGGTGAAATGCCCGTTGCCATCGTTACGATAGAGATAGTTGGGAGTGGAATCGTCGGCGACGAATAAGTCGGGACGGCCGTCATCATTGAAGTCGGCCCACAGCACACCGAGTCCGTAATAGGCTGACGGATCGTCCACACCCGCGGACTTCGAAACATCCGTAAACGTGCCATCTCCATTATTGTGATAGAGGCTGTCCGCGAGCCCCTTCATGCCGCGAGGCCCGCACTGCACCGGGATGCCCCGGAAATGGCATGTAGGTCCTGAGCCAAACTGCGGCAGATGATTCAGGTCGAAAACAACATAGCGCGAGACCATCAGATCGGGGAAACCGTCGCCATCGTAGTCAGCGAATGCGGCGCCGGTCGTCCAGCGCGGATCTGTCAGGTGGGCCTCCTTGGTGACATCGGTGAACGTGCCATCGCCATTGTTGCGGTAGAGCACCATCCCTTCTTCGCAAGTGACCAGGATGTCCGGCCAGCCATCGTTGTTATAGTCCGCAACCGCGCCTCCGATGGCCCAGCAGGGGTAGCCCACCCCAGCCTTGTCGCTCACGTCAGTGAACGTTCCGTCATGATTGTTGTGGTACAAGGCGCTCTTTGCCTTTTGACCGTGCAACGCCATCTCCACGCTGGGAGCGTTGGTGAAGTAGATGTCGAGCCAGCCATCCTGATCGTAATCGAGCAGCAGAACGCCCCCACTCATCGATTCGGCCAGGTATTTCTTCTCGGGAGAGATCGCGTGCTCAAAATGGATGCCGGAGGCAGCGGTAATGTCGGTGAAGCGAATGGTCGTGGTGGGTTTCGGCTCCGCGGCTGGTTTCTGTGCCCTGAGTGGGACCGGCAAGATCACACAACTGGTCAAGAAAAGAGCGAGCAGCAGGAAAACGCCAGGTACTTCGATTCCGCGCCCACCCGGCTGCCGCAAGCCGCGAGCCCAAAACAATGGGCGGACGCTCCGCTCAGGATGACAACGCGAAGTTCGTGCATGCGGCAGACACAGCGGAGCCAAAGAAGCCGGAAACACTCTGCTAAAATACACGAATTCCATGGGCAGAGTTGGTACCCTCGTCCTGTTACTCCTCATTTCTCTAAACGCTCTGGGACAAGCTCCTCCCACCGCGCCTACGCCGAAATTTGAAGACGTCAGCAAACAGGCTGGCCTGACCGTTCCTCATCTTTCCACTCCCGAAAAGCGTTACATCGTCGAGTCGATGAGCGGAGGCGTGGGTTTTATCGACTGTGACAACGACGGCAAGCTCGACATCATCACCGTGAATGGCTCTTCCGTGGACCGCTACCGCCAGGGTGGCGATCCCATGATCACTCTCTACCACCAGGAAGGCGATCTGAAATTCCGCGACATCACTAAAGAGGCCGGACTCACCCGCAAAGGCTGGGGCATGGGAGTCGCAGTCGCCGACTTCGATAACGACGGCTGGCAGGACGTTTACGTCACCGGCTATGGCGGCAACGCCCTCTATCGCAACCTCGGCAACTGCAAGTTTGAAGACGTGACCGAGAAGGCGGGACTGCGGGTGGGCGGCTTCAGCACCGGTGCTGCCTGGGGGGACTACGATCGCGACGGCTATGTGGATTTATTCGTCCCACGATATGTCTATATCGACATCAACAAGCTCCCCGAGTTCGGAAGCAACGACAAGACCTGCCGTTTCCGCGGCATCCCCGTGCAGTGCGGTCCTTGGGGATTGCCCGGTGAGTCCGACTTTCTCTTCCACAATCGCGGCGATGGCACCTTCGAAGATGTCTCCAAGAAGGCTGGGGTAGACGATTCCAACCACTATTTCGGCATGCAGGGCGTTTGGGCCGATTACGACAACGACGGCTGGCCGGATCTCTACGTCGCCAACGACGCCGGCCCCAATTACCTCTATCACAACAAGCACGACGGCACCTTTGAAGACGTGGCGTTGCTTTCCGGTGCGGCCCTCAGTGGTGACGGCCAGGAACTGGGATCGATGGGGGTCGATTTCGGCGACTTCGATCACGACGGCCGCCTCGATATCTTCGTCAGCGAATTCACCGAGCAGCCCGACATGCTGTTCTGGAACAGAGGTGCGCAGGGCTTCACCGATATCAGTTGGAATGCGCGCATCGGCCAGCCGACTTATCCCCTGGTGGGATGGGGAACCGCCTTCTTTGATGTGGACAACGATGGCTGGCTCGACATCCTGGTGGCCAACGGTCACGTCTATCCGCAGATGGATCTGGTGAAAGGCGGCGTGCCCTATCGCCAGCCGATAGTGTTGTTCCGCAACAATCGCGACCGGACATTTGAAGACATCAGCACGCTTGCCGGGCTGGACAAGTTGCCGCTGTTATCCCGCCGCGGCGCCGCGTTTGGCGACGTTAATAATGACGGCAAAGTAGATGTGCTCATCCTCAATGTGGGCGAACCGCCGACGCTGCTGATCAACCGCACGGAGAGTTCAAATCACGCCGTGCTCTTCAAGCTGGTGGGAACAAAAAGCAATAAGGCTGCAATCGGAGCGCGGGTAACGGTTACCGCGGGGGACCTGGTGCAGTTCAGCGAAGTGCGCGGCGGTGGCAGCTATCTATCGCAGAACGACCTGCGCTTGCACTTCGGCCTCGGCTCACACGTCACCCTGAACACCGTCGAAATCGCGTGGCCAAGCGGCAAGAAAGATGTTCTCCAGGACCTGGCGGCCGACTTCATTTACACCATCGCCGAAGGCCAGGGCGTACAGCAGAAGACGCCATTTTCCGGCCAGAGCAAATTGAACCAGCCTTCAGCGAACAGCAGTCAGCAATCAAACAAGCCGTCAGCAATCAGCAGTCAGCCGTCCGCGAAGTTTGCGAAATAATCTTGCCCGCCGTTGTTAATGAAGATCAACCACCCCACCCTGGCCAAAAAATGGCTGGAGTGGGGCACCCGCAAGCCCGTCTCGTACTACTGCTTCACTGCCACCCAGTGGCTCGTGGTGTTGTGCAGCTTGTCATCGACGTCGAAGGTCAGCGTCTTGCCGCCGGGCGTGGCGCTGATTTTGGTCACACTGATCACTTTGCCCTCGCGCTTATCTGTTTCTTCAATCGAATTCGCGCTCACCGCTTTCAGCGAGACACTGGTAATCCCGAGATCGCCCTTGTAGGGGACATCCTTGCCATCCAGCTTGGCGGAATAGGAGGCACCGGTAGGCGTGCTCATCTCCAGTCCATCGCCAGTGCCCTTGAAGGTGATCAGTAGCCCGTTATCGCCCATGTCGCTGATCTGCTCGGTTCGCCACGAGCCGGATATAAGATGCGCGCCCGAGGGCCCTTTGGCAACGCGGGTCATCTTGGTCTTGCCCGTTACCGGTCCGCCGCTGGTGGGCGTGCTGTCGGTCCAATCGGCATTGATCGTGTTGCCGTCAGCAGAGATGACATCTTTCTCACTGACCGTCGGCTTGCCGCCCTTCTTCATGCTCTGCTCCACGGTGTGATCATCCACCACTTTGATCGCTAAGGTGTCGTAGTAGGGATGCCCGGTGACGGGCTGGTCGCTGCCATCCGCCTTGACCGAGACTGGCGGTACGCAGGTCTTGCAGGTGTATGTTCCATTCTGCAGAACGAAAACATCTGGCTTCTTCGGTGGCTGTGACTTGCTCAGGTCAACTTTCCAGCTGCCGTCGAAGGGACTTTGCGCCCAGGCGGCAAGCGCCACCTGCACCATCAGCAGCAGAAGTAAAACGAGCTTTCGCATAGGGATCTCCTCCTCGGCAGAATTTTGCGGCAGGAGTATAGCAGGTTGAGCCGGGTTGCGACTGTGATCTGGAGGGAGTCTGAACCCGCTGGCGAAATCCCTACCGGAGCGAAGGACATCTCGTATTTCTGGTGCCGAAGAAGGGACTCGAACCCCCACACCCTTGCGGGTACATGGACCTGAACCATGCGCGTCTGCCAATTCCGCCACTTCGGCACGAAGCAGGCTGCGCCGGACAGGAGGCCCGGCGCTCAGGGAAGACTCTTCTATTCTACAAACGCTCCGTCTAGTGTCAAACCTGCGCGCAGCAGGATACCCGCCTGCTCTCGTTGTAAACTAGGCGCAGCAGAGCGCGCTTCGCCGTTCGCTTGTCTTTACTTATGGACAATCAAAACACGCGGCCCGACGTAAATGGCCGGCTTCGCAGTCTCGCTCACGACCTCAGCAACTCCATCGAGACCGTCATGCAAGCGTCCTATCTGCTTGCTCACGCCAACCTAGACGAGGACGGGAAGAAATGGGTGCAGATGATCGACAAGGCTGCCCACGAAGCTGCCCGCATCAACCGCGAGATCCGCGAACTGCTCCGCTCCCAGGGGAAGTAGCTGCTAGCCACACATTGAGGGCAGGCGAGATCGCCTGCGCTACACGCCCGCATCAGCCGGCAAACTTGGCGATCCCGACAATCTTGAGGGTGCCCCCACTCTAGCCGTCTTTTGGCTAGGGTGGGGTAGTTCGTTTCACTAAGGCAATAGTTAGTCCGCCGCGGCCGCGCCCTTTTCCAGCTTCGCATCCATCGTGATCTTGGCATTCAGGACGCGAGAAATCGGACATCCAGCCTTCGCCGTTTCGGCAACCTTACGGAATGCGTCTTCGCTGGCTCCCGGCACGCGGGCGTTGACGTTAAGATGAACCGTGGTGATGGTGAAGCCGGCGTCGGTTTTGTCCAGCGTGACCGTAGCTTCCGTTGCGATGCGCTCCGGCGTGAATCCTGCCTTGCCCAGTTCGTTCGAGAGAGCCATGGAAAAGCAGCCGGCATGCGATGCGCCAAGCAGTTCTTCGGGATTGGTGCCCACGCCATTCTCAAAGCGGGTGGCAAAAGAATACTGCGTGTTGGAAAGTACTCCGCTTGCGGTCGAGATGGTGCCTTTGCCATCCTTCAGACCGCCGGTCCAGACTGCGCTAGCTTTACGTTGCATTCGTCCTCCAGGATTTCTGGCTAAGAATTCTGTGAATGTCACCCTGAGCGAGACGGGATTATGAAAATCCCGTCCGAGCCGAAGGGCCTTGCGTTTTCTTACCGACAGTATCGCCAACAAAAGTTACAGGGTGCCCCACCCTTCCGCGCACTTGGCGGAGGGTGGGATTCGCCCGAGGGTGCCCCCTCCTGGCCATCTTTTGGCTAGGGTGGGATTGTTGGTTTTCTATAACAGACAAATTTTCAATGCGCCGGCGGCAGATCGCTCGACCAGCAATCGGCCACGATCTTCCACTGCCCGTCAGCTTGTCGCCGCCACACCGTCAGATATTTTCCGCGATCCTTCCGCATGGTGCCATCGGGCTCGGGCAGGCTCATGGAGTAGCGTCCTACATCGTACGCCAAGTCGCCTGAGTGCTTGATAAACGTAACTTCGTAGGCCAGATCCCGCACACCGTGGCGTAGCGGACCCTTCAGATATTCGTGAATGGCATCGCGGCCGTGCACGGCAGCATGATGTGGAGGCATGTACACGGCTTCACTAGCATACGACTGAATGAGCTTGTCCAGTTCGCCCGCATTCCAATGCTGGGCCCATTGGTCCCCGGTTTTGCTGATGAGAGCCTCTACTTCGTCGCTGGCAATCGGCATCTGGACCTCCCGGCTCGCTTACCGCTGGATACCGCAAAGTAACTGCGGCGGCATTGAGCACATCCATTGTACTGCCGTATAAGATGTGGAAGGGTGCTCGACCGGGTGGCGCACGGAGACTGCCCAACTCGGAACCCGCCGCCCGCATTCTCAAGGTACGCATGAGACTACGTATCCCTAGCATTCTGCTCATCTCGGCTCTCGCCATTCCTACGATCGCAGCAACTCTCGGCACTGCCGCCAACGCCGTTTCTCCCGCCTATCAGTCGGAGATCATGAAGTGGCGTGAAAAACGTGAGGCCAGCTTGAAGACCAACTGGCTCACGCTTGTTGGCCTGTCCTGGTTGAAGGAAGGCCCCAACCGCTTTGGCAGCGACGCCAACAATGAGGTTGTCCTACCACGCGAGAAAGCGCCTGCGCAGGCTGGTGTTTTCGAACTCAAGAATGGCACTGTGACTCTGCACGCGCTTCCCCAGTCTAGGGTGAAGATCGAAGGCAAGCCCGCCACCGACGCCATTCTCGAGCCGGATACCGCGACATCTCCGACCATCATCGAAATGGGCGACCTGCGCATGCTGGTGATCAAGCGCAATCAGCGGCTCGGCATTCGCACTCGCGATTTGCACAGCGATCACCTCCGCAGCTTCAAGGGCCTGAAGTATTTTCCGATTCAAGATTCCTACCGCGTGAATGCCGCCTTTGTGCCGTTTGATAAGCCCAGGCAAGTCTCGGTTCCAACCGTACTCGGCGAGGATGTCGAGATGTCCAGTCCCGGATACGTCGAATTCAGTCTGAATGGAAACAAGCTTCGGCTCGAGGCGCTGGTGGAAGAGGGCGAAGACGAATTGTTCTTCATTCTGAGAGATCAGACCAGCGGCAAGCAGACCTACCCAGCAGGGCGCTTCCTCTACGCCGAGATGCCCAAGGACGGCAAGGTAATCCTCGACTTCAACAAGGCCTACACCCCGCCCTGCGGATTCACACCTTATGCAACGTGTCCGCTGCCGCCGAAGGAGAATTATTTGAAGGTGCCGATCGAGGCGGGAGAGATGTACGCGGGACATTAGCGAAGAGGAGATATCTTAAGCGAGCACGGGAATAATGGCCCCGTCTCAGTCGAAAGACTTGCTGTTTACTCCAATTGTCATCACGAGGAGGACTTCAGTCCAACGAGGGATCTGCAGTTTCGATTCCTCGCAGGACGTTCATGACTCCCTCGAACGAGGTATTCCTCCTTTCTTCCTAGCGTAAATTGCCCTCAATCAGCGTTGTGGCGGTTGAATAATCCTCTAATCTCCACCAGTCATCGGATAGCCACAGACGTAGAGTCTTTTTGTCGGGCGATTGATCCTCTGGAAGATTGTCGTCGGCAATGGTTATCACCCTCCAATCTTCTGTCGCTTTGACGTACTCGTAAGTAAACCCGACCTTGTCAGACAAATCTGATTTGTGCCCAAGGCCCATTGCTCCGGCGAACCTCTCTCCGCAGTTTCCTTTCCCCCACAACCGTCCTGGGTATAGATACCAGTCAGTTAGCAGAGAGTAGAGAGCCGCCGAATAAGGTCCGAGTATCTCGCGCAGTTTGTCTGTGTTCCAAGAAGGGTTCTTACCGCCGTACACGTCATTTAGAGATACGAGTTTAATCTTAGGTTTAGGAGCATCCACTCTAGAGGCTGGACTGGCAGGGGATGTGCCTGGACATCCCATTCCAGTGTCACACCCATATACCCCCTGATCGTATAGACAGCCGGAACTACAAGACAGACATTGTGGTGTCCCTCCCTGCATGGTACAGGTGCCACAAGATGCACACATTCTACCGTATGGGTAGAACACGTTAGCCCCTCCATAGTTTGCTATCTTGGGCCCAGTTGGTGAGTAGGCGGTAACGAAGCGGCAGCAATATGTTCTACTTCCTGGGTAAGAGTCCTTGCAGATTCCTCCAACATCGCAGAATCCGCACTTTGGTAGATATTGAGCGTGCGCCACCAGCGTACCCGCCAGCAGCAGACCTAGAGCAAGGTACTTCAGTTTTTCCATATTGGTTCCTCCATTCACCCCCCCCAGGCATATAGGTTCAGGAGCACAATATCACCCCCTCCCCGTGGCCGCTCACGGAAAATTCGGAGGCTCGACCTCCCCTATACAGCTAGTGGACGGACGTTTCCCTAGCACCCCGAGGCGGCTGAATCGAAGAACCCTACTCCAGAACATCTGTCGCTGCTTCCCTCCCTCTTAGCTGCCAGTCGAGGTGCAGCCTCGACGGCCCCCAAAACCCGAATTTCCAGAAAACGGAACTTTGCCGCGCCGATTTCCCTCTCTCGTCCCTTTCGACTATAGTAAGGATTCCCGCAAGATCAGGTGCGTGCGTTATGCCTCGGAACCCTTCCGCTCAACGTAAGGAACCCGAACTTGCGCCCGAGTACGGCGGCCTGCCGACTGGTATCCTGCTCTCTTCCGCGCTGCTGGAAGCCTTCCCCGACGCCACGGTCGCGGTGGATCAACAAGGAATCATCATCCAGGTCAATTCTCAAACCGAGCAGTTATTCGGTTATCCCCGGGAAGAACTGATTGGCCAAACCGTCGAGCTGTTGGTTCCCGATCGCTATCGGCAGCAGCATCATCAGCATCGCGGCAATTTTGCACAGCAACCAAAAGCGCGCCGCATGGGAGCCGGTCTCGATCTCTATGGACGCCACCGCGGCGGCTCGGAGTTTCCCGTCGAGATCAGCCTCAGCCCGGTGCCCACCGACCAGGGCATGATCGTGCTGAGCGCCATCCGTGACATCAGCGATCGCCGCAAAATTGAAGACGAACTGCGCCGACTCAATGAAGAGCTCGATCTCCGGGCTACGCAGGCGACCTCACGGCTGGCTCTGATCATGGACTCCTCCGAGGACGCCATCATCGCCAAGGACCTCAACGGCAACATCACCCATTGGAACAAGGGGGCTGAGCGCACCTATGGCTATACCGCCGAGGAAGTAATCGGCAAGTCCATCACCATGCTCGCTCCCAAGGACCGTGCGAATGAGATGCTCGATATTCTGGAGAGAATGCGCCGGGGAGAATCGGTCGAGCACTTCGAATCCATACGCGTAGCCAAGGACGGACGTCATTTGGACGTCTTCATTTCCGTATCTCCTCTTCGTGACTCGCACGGCACGATTCTCGGCGCCTCCGTAATTGCGCGTGATATCACTCAACAGAAGCGCGTGGAGGATCAATTTCGCCAGGCACAAAAAATGGAAGCCGTGGGCCGGCTGGCCGGGGGAGTGGCTCATGACTTCAACAACATTCTTGGCATCATCACCGCCTGCACCGAATTCCTGCGCGACCGCATCGAGGCGGCCAGTCCCCCGGCGCAGTACGTGGAAACCATCAAGAGAGCTGCCCAACGCGGCGCCTCTTTGACGCGTCAGCTGCTTACTTTCAGCCGCAAACAGACCATAAGGCCAAGGGTCCTCGATCTGAATGAACGCTTGCGGGAGGTTAACAAGCTGCTTCGTCCCCTGATGGGCGATGATGTTGAAATCCTTATCGTGCCCAGATCTGAATCGGCGTTGATAGAAGCTGATCCCGGCCAGATCGACCAAATCGTTCTCAACCTGGCGGTGAATGCGCGCGATGCTATGCCGCGCGGTGGCAAGCTAATCCTTGAAACCGCTGTCATGGACTTCGACGAGGCTTTCACTTGCCAGCATCCGCCTTTAAAGCCTGGCAAGTACATAATGCTTGCCGTCAGCGACACCGGGACAGGAATGGACGAGGAAACGCTGGCTCACATCTTCGAGCCCTTCTTCACCACCAAGGAAACCGGCAAGGGCACCGGTCTCGGACTGGCAACCGTCTATGGCATCGTGCAACAGAGTGGTGGCTACATCTGGGTATACAGCGAACCGGGACGCGGCACCACTTTCCGCATGTACTTGCCCTCCGCGGAGCACAGAATCAGTGCCGCGGAGGAAGCCGAGGCCGAGGTTGCCCTACCCAAAGGCGATGGAGTCACTATCCTCCTGGTCGAAGACGATGACATGATGCGCATGCTGACCCGCCAAACGCTCGCTGACCAGGGCTACACCGTGCTCGAAGCGGGGGACGGTCGCGCTGCCATGGGCCTTCTCGCTTCCCACCACCAGCACATCGACCTGGTGCTCACCGACGTTGTCATGCGTGGCCTGAGTGGTCCGGAGCTGGTGCTGCGGCTCAGCGACTCTCACCCCGACATGAAGGTGGTGTACATGTCCGGGTACACCGGAGAGCTGCTGGGAGAGCATGATTCCCTTCATGGCAACACTCTGCTGGAAAAACCCTTTACCCGCACTGCCCTGCTGAAAGCCATCAACGGCGCCCTTGCTTGAAAGGACTGGCCCTCGCTCCCCCATCCGTCCGGCGTTACCCCGGACAGTTGCCATGTGGCCATCCGGCCAGTGATTGAGATCACACAGCTTTGTGCGATTTCGCGCAGCCCAGAGTCGGGTGTACCTTGCTTTCCTCAGCCCGCTTTTTTCCTCGACGTCCAACAGCCCTCTTGTTTTCTTGCAGTTGCCCAAAACAGTATGCCCGCAGCTGACTTCCGCGCGAATGGCCACCCACCTGCCTTATCTCCAGTGGGAGGTGGCAGATGGCCGCACATGCAATCAAAGTTAACGCTGTTCCTCAATCCGGACAGATGTTCCCCGAGTTGCCGTCGGAAATATCCCAAGCCTTGGACGAGGTGGCGTTTACTACCACCTATCCCTCGGGAGCTGTCTTGTTCGTGGAAGAACAGGCGCCTCGGGGCATCTTCATCGTCCGCCGGGGCCGAGTGAAGCTCTCGGTCAGCGGAAGCGACGGTAAAGTTTTGATTCTGCGGATCGCCGAGCCCGGGGAGCTGCTGGGAGTATCGGCCGCCGTCTCCGCGCGCGGTTACGAGGCCACCGCCGAAACCCAAGGACCGTGCGAAGTCAGCTTCATCCGCCAGGCAGATCTCCAGCGCCTGATGCGTGTCCACCGCGAACTGCCGCTATGGGTAGCCCAGCAGCTCAGCCGAGACTATGACGCCACCTGCCGCGAGATCCGCCACCTCGTGCTCTCCGAATCAGCCACGGAAAAACTGGCCCGCCTCCTGGTGGACTGGCTGGATCAGAACGAAGAAGCGCGCAATCCCGGCCGCATGAAGTTCACTCTCACGCACGAAGAAATCGGGCAGATGATCGGCACATCCCGCGAGACTGTCACTCGCGTGCTGGGCGGCTTCAAGCGCCGCCGCCTCATCCAACAGAACGGCGCGACTTTAGTGATTCCTAACCGGGACGCACTGGAGTCGCTGATTTCCGCGTAACCTTGTCGGCGTGACTGCTGGGTTCATACCTTGCAATGATCCTGAGGGTGCCCCCGTTCAAGCGCAGCTTGGGCGGGGTTTTCTCTGAGAATCCTCGCTCGCTTTTGGCGAAGGGCGGGATTATCAGCTCTGCCCCAAAAGGCTTCAGTGGGGAAATCTCCCCTCACGGATTGACCTCTTCGCGAGAAAGGTCTTCAGCCCAGTTCGGCTCCCAGGTTTTTCCTCCATCCATCGAGTATGCCTGCTCCCCGTGCACGGTCTTTGTCCCGATGCCGGAAAAGAGGAACCGAACCAGAATCCATCGGCCTGTGTATTTTACGGAGCCATAGAACTCGCCCCGGCCGTTCGCAAACCCGCCTGCTACGGGAGAAGAATCCAGCGTTCCATCCGCAGCATTCGCCCACCAAATGCTCCACTGGCGCGTGTGCGGATCGAATAAGCGCAGACTGAGGCCTTCAATCTCACTTGTATCATTTCTCGCTTCGAACTCAACAATATTGGCACGTCCGTTCCACAACTTGCTGACAGCGATGGTGCCGTTGTACTCCTGCCATTGCGGTGGTCCCCTGAGAGGATGCGCAAGCCGTTTCAAGTGCACCTTCCAACGCCCGAATTCGAAATCAAAGTCGTGCTGGCCATCGTGATTGTCGGGGTTTGGTGGGACGTTCGCGCGCCCGGCAGGCTCGCGCTCCATCGTCGTGACCCAGTTCGGTTCCCAAGTCTTACCACCGTCTTCGGAGAACGATTGCTCGAAATCGCCCGACGTTTCGCTTACGTTGGTCCAGAGGAATCGGACAAAGATGCTCCGTCCATTGAACATCTCCTGATCGTAGAACTCACCCCGCCCGTCCTTGAATTCACCGATTACGGGATTTTCCGGCGTTGGGTCTGCACTATTTGCCCAGTGGATACTCCACTGATGACTGCGCGGGTTGTAGAGCCGCAGTGTAAGTCCCTCGATATGTCCATTCGGGCCATCAGCCTCGAGTTCATCCAGATTGGCGCGCCCGCCCCAGACTTTTCGCGTGCTATCGTGCGCTTCAAATTCCACCCACTGGTCGGATCCGGTGAGCGGATGTAGGCGTTTTCGCAAATGCATCTTCCAGGTTCCAAAGAACGTATCCCAGTCATGCTGGCCGTCTCTCCGCTCGACTGAGGGCGCCGATTTCGGCGTGGGTTCTTGCGCTGCCTGTAGCAAAGTACCTGCCAGAACGCAGCTAACCCACACGGCACGAATCTGCATGGCGTCTCCTATGCATGCGCTCAAGCCAAAGACTGGCAATTCGAACTTCCCTTTTAGACGCAGATTGTCCTCCCGGGTGCGCGAGATCTCGCATATTTTTGAAACCTGTGGGAATGAAAGCGCCCGCGGAATCGGGGCAGATTCGTTTCATGCTTCCGAGGTGGCCCAGGCCTTGCCTCTTCCAATGATGGGTACCCCACTCAAGCCTGTTCTTGGCTTGAGTGGGGTAGCTTCACTTCTGCATAGAGGCTGCCATTCACGCTTGCGAAAGAAACCAGGGTCTTGTTATCTAGGCGTTCGTTTCCTGCACCACCATGAATGGCGCCCTTACGCTCATATTGGATCTGGCGATGCTTGCGCTCCCATCATCCAGCGAACACTCGCACCAGCACCAGAGCAGGTAAACATGATCGGGCGCCAGTTCGAATTGCACATCCAGTTGGCCTGGCCAATCGTCCTCTACGTCCACGCTGTGGGTGTCGTCCCAGACGCTCACGCCATCGCTCCACAATTGGAAGGAGGAGTCGTCGGGCGGCCACTTCACGATGTTGAACTTCGAGTCCATGCTGACCACCCGGGCGTGCAGATAGCCATCGTTGTGCGCAGTCGAGGCGTACCAGGCGCTGTCCACATAGCTATAGCTGCAACGCATGAACGGCCGAAAGTGCCCAATAGGATTGTTGGAAACAGGACGGCAGAAGGTTCCAATGGCAGCCGCGGCGTAGGCGCTCCCGTCGGCTTGTACATTAAAGCCGAAGGTTCCCCCCAGATCATCTTCCGCCGACTGATTGACTGTCGAGTCGCCAAGATTTTGTGCCCAGATCGTGTCGTAAGGCGGCGCGAACACCGATAGCACTGAGCCCCCCAGGATCTGCGGCTGAATCTGAATTCCGTGCGGGGGCTTCGGTTTGCGCTCCGCTAGACGAGTGGCCATCGCGCGCAATCCTTTTTGCGCATCCACAACCTCTTTGTCCTTACCCAGAATGTCGTGCAACTTGGCCGTCAATTTCTCGCGATACTTCCGGTCTTCTGACCGGAGCGCTTTTCGCGCCTCGAATTTCCTGGTCACCTCCTGTGTCCAACGCGAAGCGATCTCCTCGATGACTCTCTTGGGAACGGGCTCGCCTTTCTGAATCGCCCGAATTCTTTGTGCGGGGTCGACGTATTTTTCGATGTGCGCTCTGCTGGCATGCATAAGAACCTCCGTCGAAGGCGGGAGTGGTTGCTTGGCTCCGGAATGAGACAGGAAGAGAAACTCTCTTCATGCGCCTACTCCAGAAATTGCGGGGAGACGTGGGACCCGTGGGGAGCCGATGTGTTCAGAAACCTATACCGCCGCCGCCGGCCAGTCAAGCCGCCGCGTATTCCTTCCCCATTTCAGAAGAACAACAAAACATTTTACAAATCCATTGCGCTCCGATGACAAGCTGCGACCAACGACCCGCCTACGCTGCCAATTACATGAATCGCCGTCCTTTCCCGGATCACGATTCTTCTGATCAACGCAGGAGACTAAGCCGATGAAAAAAGAAGATTCCACTCCCCCTTTGGCCGCCGACACACCCTCGTCTCCGATAGGAAAACAGTTCGATTCCCTTTGGTATCGAGTCATGGAGCGCCGCTCCATGCTTAAAGGTATGGGAGCGACCGCCGCCACCATCTCAGCCGCTGCACTGTGGCCAGCCCACCTTAGCGCCGCGGAGGAGAAGAGTGGCAGTCTCAGCAAGGGCGATGCCGCCATTCTTCGTTTTCTCGCCGCGGCGGAGATTATCGAGAGCGACTTGTGGCTGCAGTACGCCGAACTCGGAGGCTCACAAACCCAGCCCAATGGCGATCCTGAGAACGAATTGCCAGGACTCCCGACTGGCGGCAATACGCCCTACACCTCGGCCCTCGGGAACTTAGATGAGGATATGCCGCAGTACATCCACGACAACACCGAGGATGAGATCAGCCATTTCACATTTATCAACGCATATCTGGCCTCAAAGGGCGCGGATACTGTCAATCTCGACCAATTCCGCACTCTGCCCAGCAGCACAGCGGATGGCGCAAATCAATTCGTCACCATCAACGGGAAAAAGTTCGGCAGGCTCACCAACCTGATGAACCTCACGGTCGATACCAGCTGGTACACGCGTTATCGGAGCCGCGACGAGAATCCTGACCTCGACCCCGGATTTGTATTTCAACAAGCCGTCAAGGATCTGTTTGACAAGACGAAGTTTCCCAATGGACTTCCGGCAATTCCGCGGTCCAACGCCGATACCACTCCCACAGATCACATCCAGGCCATCGCCAACACTGCCGGTTTCCACTTTGGATTTATCGAGCAGGGTGGCACCAGTCTCTATCCGAGTCTGGCACAACGGGTGACCAGCCTGGAGGTGTTGCGCATTCTGCTCAGCATCGGTCCAACCGAGACCGCACACTTCCAGACCTGGCACGATAAGGCAGGCAACGCCGTCGCCGATCCTCTGGCTCCTCTGACTGACTCTACCAATGGGTTGTCCTTCCCGAATCTCAATCTTCTTAACTCGGAGGACTTCCAGACGAATCTCATCATGCCGGAGCCTTGCCCATTTCTGAGCCACAAGTTCCCCGTGTGCTCGATCATTCGCCCGACGCAAACCAAGGGCGCGGCGATGGGGGCGTTGAACGCGTTCATCACCGATGGGCTTTTCATCGGACAGCATGACAAAAGGTTCTTCGACCTTCTGCGTGATCTGGCGGAGGATGCCGATGAAGCTCGGCGGGAAAACATCTGAAGTAGTGTTTTATCTGCTTCTCTCCTCGGTGGGCGCATGGCTCAAAGCAGCGAGCCATGTCGCCCGCCTCCTTTTCAGCCACCAGATCGGCATATTTGCGCTCGGGAGGTGACGAGCGCCTTTCTCCGCCATCGCGACACCCTCCTGGTCTGTGCGTCGCACATCCGCAAAACCTAACTGCCACGCTTCTCTCACACCGCATTCGGCATTCAGATCAGATTTTCTTGTTACAACCGGCTTGCATTGTTCATGCACTTTTACGAACTGCTGATGACCGCATGACACCCATCTCCGGCCGATGCTTTACGTTTTGATCTGCCTCCCCTGAACAGGCCTTCATTTTCGTGAAGGACAAGATCCACCCCTAACCCATGAGTCTTTGTGTCCTGCATAAAGCAGTGAGAGGAGAACGTATGAAGTTCGCTATTCGACGGTCGTCAGCCACTCTTTTTGGCCTGGCTTTGCTATTGCTGCCGGGCCTCGCACTGGCGCAGCACTATCAGCAGACTAATCTCATTGGAAATCCCAATCCCACACAACCTCCGCCGGGAGGCAATCCAGTCAAGACTGAGCCCCACCTGTTCAATCCCTGGGGTCTGACGCGCAGCTCTAACAGCACCTGGTGGGTCGCGGATAATCACGCTGGAGTCTCAACTCTGTTTGACGGGAACGATGGCTCCATCTCCAAGCTCGTAGTCACTATTCCACCGTCCGGCTCGAACCCGACTGGGACTGTATTCAACGGCACCCCTGATTTTCCGGTAGGGATTGCGGTGACCGGACCTAATGCCGGCAAGCCGGTTCCGGGGGTCTTCTTCTTCGCCACCGAAAACGGAACCATCGCCGGCTGGAATCCTACAGTGGATCCCACCAATGCCATTCAAGTGGTAGGCCCCAAAAAGAATGCCATTTACAAGGGTCTCACTCTCGCTGAGGCCAACGGACAGCACTATCTCTACGCCGCCAATTTTCACTCGGGCAAGATCGAAGTCTATGACACCAAGTTTACCCAGGTGAAATTCTTCGGCGATGCTTTTGAGGATGACCGCGTGCCCAAAGGCTATGGGCCTTTCAATGTGCAAGCCGTGGGCCGGAACATCGTGGTGGCCTGGGCAAAGCAAGATGACGACAAAGAGGACGAGGTACGCGGGGCAGGCTTGGGCTTCGTCGATGTCTTCAGCACCACTGGACAACTGCTGCTGCGCTTAGAGCATGGCCCGTGGCTGAATGCACCCTGGGGTATTGCTCTGGCTCCCGGCGACTTCGGCGAGTTCAGTCACAGTCTGCTGATCGGGCAGAACGGTGGCGGCAATATCGCCGCTTTCAGTCCCTTCACCGGACACTTTCGCGGAAACATCCTCCACGAAGACGGCGCCTCCTTCAGCATTCCGGGCCTTTGGGCGATCGCCTTCGGCAACAATAACGGTACTCTCAGTGGAAACCCGCCAGTTCCGCCGGGCGCGGGCCCATTCAACACTCTCTTCTTCAATGCCGGCCCTAACGACGAGAACGACGGCTTGTTCGGCACTCTAACTCCGGTCATCACAGAACTCAATGAGGAGGATGAACCGTAACCCCTGAGCATTAAACGGCAGGAGCGCAGGCCGCCTGAAATCGGGCGGCCTTCGTCTTTTCGTCCCAGGTCGATTTCAAATCACTCCTGATGTCACGTGTTGTTGACGAAGTGTTTACAAATTCCAGAAAGAGATGTGACAAGCGCTCGCCACGGATGGACTACCGTTTGTCCCAATCGGTCCCCTCTCAATGCCCCTCTTGCGGAAGGAGAACCAGCTACCCATAGTCAGGATGTCCTGTGTCCTGAAGAAGCAGCGAAGGAGAAGACATATGAAGTTCGGCATTCGATTGGCATTTGTGTCGCTTCTGGGCCTCAGCCTTTTGTTGCTCCCCACTCTTGCTACCGCTCAACACTATCACCAGGTGAATCTGGTCGGAAATCCAAATCCCAGCAAAGCGCCGCCCGGGCCTGCTCCCAATCTTCTCGATTCCCACCTGGTCAATCCCTGGGGACTCACCCGCAGCGCCACCAGTCCCTGGTGGGTGGCGAACAACGGCACTGGCACTTCAACCCTCTATAACGGAAACGGCAATGGCTCGATCGTCCAGAGAATGGTCAACGGGCAGCTGGTGCAATTCGTCGTCAATATTCCGCCAACGGGCAGCTCGACTCCAACCGGCACGGTGTTCAACGGAACATCGGACTTTTCAGTCGGCATTGCGGTCAGCGGGCCTAATGCTGGCAAGCCCGCGCCCGGGGTTTTCTTCTTTGCCACTGAAGACGGAACCATTTCGGGTTGGAATCCCACGGTTGATCCTTTGAACTCTATCCAGGTGGTGGCCAAGAAAAATGCAGTCTACAAGGGCCTGACACTTGCTGAGGCCAACGGTCAGCACTACCTCTATGCGGCGAATTTCCACTCCGGCAGAGTCGAGGTGTATGACACCAACTTCAAGCCGGTGAAATTTCTTGGAGATGCTTTTGAGGATGAACGCCTGCCCGGGGGTTATGCCCCCTTTAACGTGCAGGCTATCGGCAAGAACATCATCGTTTCATTTGCCAAGCAGCAGCTTCCCGACAAACATGACGAGGTGGATGGTGCAGGACTAGGCTTCGTCGATGTCTTCAGCACAACTGGAAGATTACTGCTGCGCCTCCAACACGGTCTCTGGATGAACGCGCCCTGGGGCATTGCCCTGGCTCCCGGCGAATTCGGTGAATTCAGCCACAGCCTGCTGATCGGCCAATTCGGCGGAGGCAATATCGCTGCCTTCAGCCCGTTCACCGGTCATTTCCGCGGAAACATCCTCAACGAAGACGGCTCCACGTTCAGCATCCCAGGACTGTGGGCGATCGGATTCGGTAACAATAATGGCACTCTTGTCGGCAATCCCCCGGCGCCGCCGGCCGCGGGTCCGTACAACACTTTGTTCTTTACTGCGGGCATCAACGGTGAGACCGACGGCCTGTTTGGAACCCTGACCGCCGTCGGCCCGGAACTGACCGAAGCAGACGAACCATGAAAAGCTGAACCATGGACGGGGCGTGAGCGAAGGCCGCTTGCAAGGAGGCGGCCTTCTTTTTTAAGTGAGAGAATCCCGGTATGTCATCCTGAGCGACGCGCCCGTCTTGCGCTTCCGACCCGCGCATTTCGCGGGTCGCGGGCGCGGAGTCGAAGGATCTTGCGTTTTCTGCCCTCTTGATCGCACAGCACTCCAGAGTCGTAAAGACCGTTGCGCGGACTCGATGCGCTCTGCAAACAATGGACTCCTCACTGCCCCGGCGGGCTCTGTAGCGATTTCAAATACGTCACAATCTGCCAGCGCTGCGGTTCCGGTAAACGCGCCCACGATGGCATTCCGTTTTTCATGTTGCCGTTCGTCAGCAGCCACTCCAGTTCACCCGGAGTCGCTTCGCGCACTCGCTCAGAGCGCAGAGGTGGCTTCTTCCCTTTGCCCTCGGCATCTTTGCCATGACAGCTCGCGCAGTTCTGCTCGAAGAGTTTCCCGCCCGCCATTGCGGCTTCCGTGTTCTCGGCGAAGGGATTGGCTCGCCCCTTATCTCTTTCGGGCACTTTTCCACGCCAGAGCCCATCGCCGGCTCCCGCAAAAAGCAGGCCGACACAGCTGAGCACGAGCGGCAAGACCACCCAGAATTTCACCGATCTCCGCATCACCGCCCCCTCAGCCAGGAACCCACCTGGTTGATCTCGTACGAGACGGCAAAGCGCAACAGAAAGCCATGGCTGTAATCGTTCAGGCCGAATCCCGGCGAGATCTTCAGGCTCGGACCAGTGGGAAGTCGCCAGTTCACGATCGGCGCCAGGTAATGCGAAGTATCATGCAGGCCCAGGCTGGCCGTGTCCCCCAGACCCCCATACATCTCCGCCCCGAGATCGAAATTTTCCCGGCACAGGCTGCAGCGCTTCGGGCTCGCGTAAGTGCTAGCGGCCGGCTCACGCCCAGCGCGTAGCCGAACTCCCAGGGGAAATTGCTGAGGTTTTTCTCAGCAATGAAATTCTCCGCGAAATTCCAGCCGCGCACGTTACTGGAGAGAATCAGCTTCAGCTCGAGTTCGCGTTCTTTCTCGCTGCGGTCGTTGCGTTCGAGAAAATCCTCGCGGCCATCATGCCCTACCACTTCCAGCAGCGTTTTGTCGGCGGAATTGATATTTTCAAATTCCGCGTACAGCACAGGATTTACGCGGTGCTCGCGCAGCAGCGGCCGGAAGCGGTTTTCCCAGCGAAAACCCGTGAACAGGGTGCTCTCGCCACTGGTCGTCTGACCATCCAGGTAAAGCTCCGAAGTCCACCACGCCTTCACGCCGTATTCCAGTTCCAGCGCGGTAGCCAGAAACGAGTTGCCTCCCTGCGGGAATCCAGCCACGTTCTTGGCCGCGATTTCCAGGTTGCCGGGCTCTTCCATCTGGTGGGTGTAAGTGATGAAGTAGGCTTCCTGTGCCGGCGCAGCCAATACCAGCAGACAAATCGCCGCCCCTAAGCAAACTGACCTGCGATTAGAGCGAATGAACAAGATATCCTTTTCTTGATGCGCCAGAAATTCGTTGCGAACGAGTCGCAAGTAACTTGCGCCCAAAAACTACTTGCGAATCAGTCGCAACTGATCTAAACTCCAGCTTCCGCCTGTGGATGTCTTCCTCGGATGGGGCGGGAGTTAATTGCGACTGAGTCGCAATTAGGGACAAACTCAGAATACTTTCGCCGCTCTTCGCCTGTCAATACGCGGACCCGAGATTCTGTCGCGTTTTGATTGCGATCAGTTGCAAAACCGGAAGGATCGCCTATGCCCCTCCCTCAAACTGAGATCCCCGGCCGCCTGCAGGCCCTGCTCGCCGAGCGCGGCATTCGCATGACCCAGCAGCGGCGCGCCATTCTCAGCGTCATCGAAACTGCCAACCGCCATCTCGACGCCAGCCAGATCCTGCGCAAAGCGCAGAGACTCGACGCCTCGGTGGACCGCAGCACCGTCTACCGTACGCTGCATCTTCTGAAACGCCAGGGAATGATCGACGAGCTCGATCTCATGCACATGAATGGCGAAAAGCACTATTACGAGCGCAAGCTTGGGCGCGACCACATTCATATGACCTGCCTGCGCTGCGGCAAGATCACCGAGTTTGTCAGCGAAACCTTCGATTCTCTGAAGCAACAACTGGAACGCGATTGCGCCTTCCGTATCGTGGTTGCGCGCCTGGAAGTGGGAGGTTACTGCTCCGCTTGCCGGCGCTAGAGGAATTCATGAAATCACAAGCCTCATTTCTCTGAGCAGCAGCAGGGTTTCTGACTGGCCGGAACTGCTGCTGCTCACCGCTTCACGGCAATGCCGTTGACTTCGAAATGTCCGCCGCGCAGCAGCGGACCGGAACCGACAAAGGCGCGTGCCGGATAGTCATTGCTGAAATAGGTTTTGTACACGTCATTGAATTTGCCATACAGCGAGAGATCCGGACAGAACACCTGGACCCAAACCAGGTCGTCCATAGTCATGCCAGCTTCACCGAGCACGGACTTGATGCCATCGAGAACGTTGCGCGCTTCCTGTTCCACATCTTCCGGCGGCTTGCCAGTCTTGGGATCAAGACCGATGCGGCCCGCGACGTAAAGCGTGTTCCCCACCAGCACGCCATCGCTGAACGGCGCCTGCACTAGCTTGGGCAAGTTGATGTGGCGCCGGGGGATTTGTGGGGCTTCATTTTTCGAACCAGCCTGCGCCGACAGGGAAACGCTAGCCACAACAATCATGACAAGCAACACGCAAAGGTTTTTCACGTACGCTCCTGTAACGAGCAGATTCCAAACATCTCCCGAAGCACCTTTTTCAAGGCACGGATTGTACTCAGCCACTGCACGGGCGAGCAAAAAGCGCCCGGTTTCAGAGCGTGCATCTTCAAGGCAAGGCGCAACGTTCTGGCCAATATTCAATGTCACTCGGTGGGACGGATTCCTCATCGCCCTATGTGACTTAGGTCACTGACCACAGCCCCAAAACTGCCTCTCCGCAGGCTGCGGAAGAGCAGGCGTTTGCCAGGTGTTGTGTCCTCTGATTGGGGCATTCCGCTGTCTGTCCAATACTTTGCCGGTAGCGAAGTGACCAAGGTCATCTAATGGTTTTCGCCGACGTCCCCTACCATTAGCTGTACCGGAGGCCAAAGAACGTCTGGGGTGACGGTCTGTGCAAGGGTGGGATTCCGTCCCTAAGACCTTGGTCGCAAAGCAAAAGCATGCACAACATTTCCAAGTACCGGAGATGTCTCTCGGCCAGCGCCTGGACACTGGCGGCCGTGTATGCGCTGGTTGCGCTCTTGGCCAAGCCGTCCTTCGAACTGACGCTGTTCGGAAACTTTGCCCAACTGATCGCCTACGGCCTGATCGCCGCTGCCTTTGCTTCTCATCTGGCCACGACGAAAGGAAGAGTCCGTTCGTTCTGGGGACTGATGGCTTCGGGCACGGTTCTTTGGTTCATTTCCCGGGCGGGTTGGGCTTATCTGGAGACGATCCGACAGGTCGATCTTAGCGGCCCCTCGGTATTGGACATCATTCTGTTTCTCCATCTTGTCCCTATGATGTCGGCTCTGGCCACGCTACCCCACGAACCCAGGAAGATGCCTCCCATGGTGGTTTTCTCGCTTGCCATGGTGGCTGTGTGGTGGATGTATCTGTACTCGTTCGTCGTCCTTCCCTGGCAATACGTCACTCCAAGCGTCCAACTGTATGGACCCACCTTCAACGTTCTTTATTCGACGGAAGACGTCGCTTTCATCCTCGCCCTGGGGGTACTGGCTTTGGGGTCGCGCGGTGCCTGGAGGGTTTTCTACCGTCGCCTGCTGATTGGTTCGCTGGTCTACACCCTCAGTTCGCACATCATCAATGTCGCCCTGGACAAGCAGCTTTACTATACCGGCTGCACATATGACATCCCATTTGTGTTGAGTCTTGCCGCTATGTGCTGGGCCGCGGCCAGCTCCACAACCGACTTCGGCTCTCCCGAAGTCCAAGAAGAGGGACATGAGGCTCCAAGCGCCGGCTGGATTACCAAGATGGCCATTGTGGCCCTCCTCTCGGTTCCCCTGCTCGCCGGTTGGGCGTTGGAATTCAGCCAATCTTCCGAGCCGGCACGCCGTTTTCGAATTCTGGTGTCTTTAGCGACCATTCTGGCGTTAGCAGCCATGCTGTTCGCCAAGCAGCACGTCCTCAGCAGCCGCCTGCGACAATCCCTGGACAGTTCCCGGCAATCCTTCCTGGAGTTGGCGCGCGCGCGTGAGGCCCTGGAATACCAGGCAACTCACGACGCCATGACTGGAGTGATGAACCGCGTCACCGTCGTCGCTGCACTCGAACGAGAACTTGCTCGCGCCTCCCGCTCCGGCAAACAACTGGCTGCCATGCTGATTGACCTCGACCATTTCAAGCAGATTAACGATCAGTTTGGCCACCACGCCGGGGACATTGCCATCGTTGCCTCCAGCACCCGCATGCAGGACTGCGTTCGCTCTCACGACTACGTCGGGCGCTATGGCGGGGAGGAATTCCTGGTCATCATTCCCGACTGTGATGAGGCCTCGGCAAAGCACATCGCCGATCGCATGCGCTGCCGTATTTCCGGCGCCCCCGTCGTCTATAACGGCCGGGCGATCGAAATCACCGCCACTATCGGTGTAGCTCTGTCGGAAGCCGGGGACACTCCCGAATCCGTTTTGCGCCGGGCCGACCTCGCCCTTTATCGCGGCAAGGAGATCGGACGAGATACCGTCCAGTTTTCTGCACCCTGCGCTGCCTCCGCAACAGAGGAGGTCATGCCAGCTAAGTCTTAGCCAGCGTCGAATCTGCCCTGGTCAATCCTCCAACGTACTGTCACTGTCCGGATCAAGAAGGGGAGAATTTTCTCTTGTAACCTTTCAAATTCTCCTAACATCGAATAGGTAGCCGTGCTAAGTTCTATGAGAGTTGTCAAAAGGTTGCGTCGGGAGATCACCGTGAAGCGCTCTGAAGTAGTGGCGGGAGTTACCGTGGGCGGAAGTCTTGCTGTTCTGCTCAGTTCGGTATTGGCCTTGTTTTTTGTTCGCCGCCATCGACGCAACTCGAATCCTTTGCCATATCTGCGCGAAGCTGGAGCCCTGTAAACGGCTTCTGCTACAAAACCATCCCACCTCGTTCTGCACTCGGGGCAATCCGTTCCTACACAACTCCTTGTTTTTCTGAATGTTCCAAGCTTTCCCAACCCTGCGTGAGATCTCCAATTCCGCTTCGCCCCTTCGCAGGTACACGCTCAGTGCAGTTTGTAACTAGTAACCACACGGTTGTGACCACCTAGTCATGCATGATTCACCGTATTGCTCTGGGTAAAAAAGATGTCTTTAATCGCGCTTGCGGACACAACTCAGAGTTGAACTAGCGGCTCCGGCTCAGTCCGCAAGTACCTGCGACATTCGGATGGGGTTCTGTGGCGACGGGACTGCCGAGTTTGCCGTTGGCATTCTCAGGTCCTGGCAATGATTGGTGTTTATAGGGAAGCTCATGAACGCTGGTCATCCCGAGCAACCCAATAGAAGGTGGTTGGAACTGCGGAGCCTGGAACGCTATCTCGGTCGGGTGCTTTCGTTTCGTGGCATCCGCCGAAAGCAACGACGTCGCTTGCAACAGATGCTTGAGTTGGCCAAACAGCAACGGAATCGGCTGGATCGCGGTGGGCTAGTAGCGCCGGATGATGAGAAGGTCGCCTCGCAAGGCAATGCGGCCGAGGGAGAAGTTATGAACCAGCCATGGCAGAGCAGTTCATGGGTAAGCTACTATCGCGCCGCCCTGATGGAAGCCGATCGCGATCAGGTCTTGGCACGCATTACGACTGCCAAAAAGGCAATTCACGATCGGATGCGAGAGCTTTCCTTTGGAGCACGCCAGGAAAACGAACCGGAGATGCGCGCCATTCATAATGCGCTCGGGTTTCTCGGCGTCTTGCTCAGCACCTGCCCGCAGCCACTCCGCAAGGCCGGATAAGAGTGATCGCGAGCGGATTGAACAAAGTTCTTGACCAATACGGCCAGCCAAATTTGGGCAATGGTTAGAGTTTTACAAGTTCTGCACGGTAAGAAAATGCAAGCCACTGTACTAAGTCGCCCTCTTAACTCTGCTACTCAACCCTCCCCCAACCACCCTGCTAACGTGGTTACCTCCTAAAGCCCAAGAGCTCTGCACGGACCACCGTGCATCCGTGCAGAGCCCCTACCTTAACAGCAGTTAGAACCTATCTCACTAATGTGGCTCCTGAATAAATGCTTGCTTCGCGAGTGAAGTTGAAGCAAATGAAAGGCATGGCTGATCTCACGGATGCGCAATGGGAATACGTCAGGCCGTTTTTGGAG
>Ga0187776_10000071_pt1 | contig 49226 bp, 47 predicted proteins | sample 0216_BV02_MP12_2_FD_132426 | JGI IMG/M metagenome (GOLD analysis project Ga0187776, IMG submission 132426) | Tropical peat soil microbial communities from peatlands in Department of Meta, Colombia - 0216_BV02_MP12_20_MG | ecosystem: Environmental > Terrestrial > Soil > Wetlands > Peat | place...
ACCGGCGTGGACCCGATCAGCCGCCGGGAATTGTGGGATCTGCTCTACCGTCTCTCCGACCAGAAGATCCTGATCCTGATGACGACGGCCTACATGGACGAGGCGGAGCGGTGTTCGCGGGTGCACCTGCTCGAGCGGGGCCGAGTCGTGGCGACCGGGGAGCCGCGCGAGCTGCTGGCGCGGGAGGGCGTCCGGAGCTTCGACGAACTTTTCATCCGCCACGCCGCGAAAGAACCGGCGAGGGGGAGCGGCCGATGAACGTCGTGGCGGTCGAGGTGCGCGACCTGGTGGTCCGGTTCGGGGATTTCACGGCGGTCGACCGGATCTCGTTTTCGGTCAGGCCCGGGGAAGTCTTCGGGTTTCTCGGCGCCAACGGCGCCGGCAAGACCACGACCATCCGCGTGTTGTGCGGGCTTCTGAGGCCGACATCGGGCTTTGTGCGCGTCGCCGGAGTGGGTTTTGAGGACGGTCGGCGGGCGATCAAATCCAAGGTCGGCTACATGTCGCAGCGGTTTACCCTTTACAACGACCTGACCGTAGGAGAAAACCTTGACTTCATCGCGAGCCTTCACAAGCTCGATCGCTCCGTCTATCTGGAACGCCGCCGGAGCCTGTTTGAATTCATCTCCTTCGACCGGCCGGTCGACACTCCCGTCCAGGATCTTCCGGGCGGGATTAAGCAGCAGGTCTCGCTGGCCGCCGCGCTGCTGCACGATCCGGAGATTGTTTTCCTGGACGAGCCGACCGCCGGCGTAACCCCGGCGGCGCGGGATCTTTTCTGGCGACTGATCCGGAGGATCGCGGAGCGCGGCATGACCGTCTTCGTCACCACGCACTATATGGACGAGGCGGAGCAATGTGGGCGGATCGCCCTGATGCGGGAGGGCCGCCTTGTGGCGACCGACAGCCCCGACCGGCTCAAAGATACGATGTTTCCCACTCCCGTTTTCGAGTTCAACCCGAAGGAGCCGCTCAGCTATGCCGAGATCGCTTCCCTGGAGGCGCACGAGGCTTTTTCGTTTGTGGAACCCTACGGGCTTCGGTTTCACGCGGCGCTTCATCGCGCCGAGGATTGGGAGCGCGTCCGGCGGGAGTTCGAGAAACGATTCCGCATCCGCCAGATCCGGCCCTCCCTGGAGGATGTCTTCATCCGAGCCGTGGAGCGACGGTCATGATCCGATCCTTCGTCTGGTCCCGCGCCTCCGCGGTGGCTCGAAAGGAGGTCTTCCATATCCTTCGGGACCCCTTCACGCTGGCCTTCGCCCTGGTTCTCCCAGTCGTGATGATCCTGATCTACGGCACCGCGATCGACTTCAACGTGGAAGGCGTCGCGCTGTCGGTCAGCGACGAAGATCAGAGCCAGTCCTCCCGTCGGTTGATCGATACGTTTGCCAGCTCGCATTATTTTTTCGTCCAAGGCGCCGGGTCCCCGGCCGGGGCGGACCGGGACGTTACCGCCGAGCGCGCGCGGGCCGGCCTCATCATCCCGCCCCGTTTCGAGAAGGATCTGCTGGCCGGTCGGGGCGCCCAGGCGCAGGTCCTCCTGGACGGAGCGGATAATTCCACCGTGGGGCCCGTGGCGGGATACCTCGACAGCATTCAGACCATCGCCTCCAAACGAATCGCGAACTTTGATCCCCCCCAACCCTACGAGCTCCGCACGCGGTTCCTGTTCAACCCGGAGCTGAACAGCCGTTGGTTCGTGATCCCGGGCTTAACCGTGGTCGTGATGGCGATCCTCTCCATCCTGCTCACGGCCCTGACCGTGGCCCGGGAATGGGAGAACGGTTCCATGGAGCTGCTGCTGTCGACCCCGGTCCAGCCGCTGGAGATTATCGTGGGAAAACTTGCGCCGTACGCCGTGCTGGGCATCCTGGCCCTGCTGTTTGTTTACGTCATCGCCAGGGCCGTCTTCGGGGTGCCCTTCGTCGGAAACCTCGCCGTCTTCGGACTGGGATGCGTGTTGTTCTTGGGCACGTATCTGGCTCAGGGGCTTCTCATTTCCGTCGTTACCCGCAAACAGCAGATCGCGATGCAGTTCGCCTTTCTCTCCGGGTTGCTGCCCTCCAACCTGCTTTCCGGGTTCATCTTTCCGGTGACCAGCATGCCGGTCTTCTTCCAGTACTTCACGATGATCCTGCCGGCGCGCTGGTTCATGACGATCGCCCGTGATACCTATTTAAAGGGGTCGCGCTTCCTGGATATGGGCGGCGCGTTTCTCGCGTTGACGTTTTTCTGCGTCGCGATGATCCTGGCCGCCACGCGGCGCTTCAAAAGGGACCTCGAACCATGAACCCCACCCTGCTCGGTTTCATCAAGAAAGAGCTGATCCAGGCGGTCCGCGATCCCCGGATGAAGTTCATCCTGTTCGTCACCCCGATCATTCAGATGACCCTCTTCGGCGTGGCGATCTCCAACGAGGTCAAGAACATCCGGCTCGCCGCCTTTTTCGACTCGAAGGACACCGTGCTGCGCGATGTCTACGAACGGAGCATCGCGGGCGGCTGGTTCGTTCCGGCGAGGGTCTCGGGAGAAGACCCGTTTACGCTGATCCAGGCCGGAAAAGCCGACGCGGTCCTCGTCCCTCCGCCCGGCGGCTTCACGCGCGCGGTCGGAAGGGGCGACGCCCAACTGCAGCTCCTCACGGACGCAACCAACGTCCTCCAGGCCCAGGCGGTCGAAAACTACCTGCAGTCCATCCTCCGGCAGACGGTCCGAGACGACCTCCGGATCATCCCGCCCGATCCCCCGATCCGCTTCGATGTGCGGGTCCTGTTCAATCCCTCCCTGGAGTCCTCCATCTTCATGGTCCCGGGCGTCATGTCCATGCTTATGTTAATGACCACGATGATCCTGACCAATATTGCGATCGTCCGCGAGAAAGAGATCGGGACCTTCGAGATGCTGATCTCGGCGCCGGTTTCCCGCTCGGAAGTCATCTTCGGAAAGACCCTCCCTTACGTCGTGATCGGCATGTCCAACCTCCCGCTGATCCTATTGGTGGCGGTGTTCGTCTTCCGGGTCCCGATGCGAGGCTCGTTCCTCGTCCTGGTCGGCGCGTCGTTTGCCTTCGTCTGCACGACGGTCGCGATCGGAACGCTCATTTCGACCTTTTGCCAGAATCAGCAACAGGCGAGCATGGCCGGATTCCTGTTCATGTTTCCGGCGATGATGTTCTCGGGACTGTTCTTCCCGATCGAAAACATTCCGGCCGGCATCCGGTGGCTTGCCACCCTCGATCCGCTTGCGCATTACCTGGGTCTGTTGCGAAACATCCTGTTGAAGGGCGGGGATGCCCAGTACGTCGGAACCCACGTTACGATCCTCGCGGTCATGGCGGTGGTCAGCGTTATCGCCAGCTTCCGGCGATTCCGCACGACGCTGCAATAGGTTTCGCCGCCTAAATGTATAGGGCCCTGCGGGAGGACGGCGCCCGCACGGGGTCATGAATTTTATTGACTCTTCGGTCTGACTCTTGTAAAAATACACCAATTGATTTATCCCCCAAGGGCGTGGGTGCGCATGAATCAGAGGATGGTGGTTCATTTTCAGGACGGCCAGATCGTCAAAGGCAACTCTCACGATTTTTTTCCTAACAAAGACCTCTTCCATCTAAACCTATTGGATCAGCCCCCCAGCGAAAAACCGATGGAGATATCGGTTTCACGGCTCAAGGCGATCTTTTTTGTAAAGGATTTCTGGGGGCAGAAAGAACGTAAGAAGCGCAAGGGCTTTGCAATTGGAGAGAAGTCTCCTTACGGGAAGAAGGTCGTCGTCCAGTTCAAGGATAAGGAGCATCTCTATGGATTTACCCAGGGTTACTCCGCCAGTCGTCCCGGATTCTTTCTTTTTCCAGCCGAACAGCAGGGCAACAATGAGAAGATCTTTGTGGTGCGATCCTTTGTAACAAAGATAGAATTTATCGAATAAACCCGATCGACGGCTTTCCCCGATCCGGAGTCACCGCCGTTGACGGTTCGTCTTCAAGAAAGCCACTCTAACTGATTGACACTCCAGAAAATATCGACTACAATCACACTCCGTTACGGGAGGGAAGATCGACATGCTGATCGGAACGCCACTGTCGAAGCATGCCGTGAAGTTAATGCTGCTGGGCGCCGGCGAGCTGGGCAAAGAGGTCACGATCGAGGCCCAGCGGCTCGGCGTCGAGGTGATCGCGGTCGACCGTTATCCCCACGCTCCGGCGATGCAGGTGGCCCATCGCTCCTACGTGATCGACATGCTGGATCGGGATCACCTGGCCGATGTGATCCGAAAAGAACAACCCGATTTGATCGTCCCCGAGATCGAGGCGATCGCCACGGATTATCTGTTGGAGGCCGAGAAGGACTTCACCGTGATTCCCACGGCACGGGCGGCCCGTCTCACGATGGACCGCGAAGGGATACGCCGTCTTGCGGCCGAAGAGTTGAAACTTCCAACGAGCCGGTACCGGTTCATCGAGAACCCCGAGGACCTCAAGGCCGCGGCCGCCGACCTGGGATTTCCTTGCGTCATGAAACCGGTAATGTCCTCCTCCGGGAAGGGTCAGTCCGTTGTGCGGGCGCCCGCGGAGCTTCCCCGGGCCTGGACCTATGCGATGTCGTCCGGACGGGCCAAAAGAACCAAGGTGATCCTGGAATCGTTTATTAAGTTTGATTATGAAATCACGCTTCTGACCGTCCGTGGAATCAACGGAACTTTATTCTGTCCTCCCGTGGGCCACGTCCAGATCGACGGTGATTACCGACAATCCTGGCAGCCTCACCCGATGGATCCCCGAGTTTACGCGCGCGCGAAGGAGATCGCGGCCGCGGTTACGGGGAACCTCGGCGGTCGCGGAATCTTCGGGGTGGAGTTGTTCATACGCGGGGAGGAGGTTTTCTTTTCCGAGGTCTCGCCGAGGCCGCACGATACCGGCCTGGTCACCTTGATCTCCCAGGACCTCTCGGAGTTTGCCCTGCATGTTCGTGCGATCCTGGGTTTTCCAATTCATGAGCCGGTCATCCGAACACCCGGGGGATCGGCCGTCATTCTGGCCGACCGGGAGGGCGTGGCGCCGTCCTACGACGTCACGGAGGCCCTGGCCTTTCCCGGTGTTCAGGTCCGACTTTTCGGCAAGCCCGACGGCCGCAAAAACCGTCGACTTGGAGTCGTTCTCGCCTCGGCTCCTGACGCCTTTTCGGCCCGTAATCTGGCCGTCAAGGCGGCCTCGACCGTCCAGATCCGGTTTTAGGGTTTTTGAACTTCGATAGCGGTTGTGTTATAATGCGATTCTGTCTCGATTATAGGGGCTTGCGTCGCCCCCTCCACCGGCGAAGCCGGATGGAGCCTCCCCCTCTTGCTCGCTGGGTAAATCCCCACGGGCGGCACAAGCCTGAGGGCTCGGCTTCAGGCGGAAGTGAATGATATTTTTTCGCGAAGCGCGACGAAGTTAGTGCCATGGGCTTGCCCGTGGGTATCTAAGTAGACGTGGATCACGCCGGTCGTTTGGCGTACTCAGCGCCTGTAGCTCAGCGGATAGAGTATCGGCCTCCGAAGCCGAGGGTCGTGGGTTCAAATCCCGCCAGGCGCGCCAGATTTTTTGCCAAAGGCAAAAAATCTGGAGCATTCGAGCAATGGAGCAGCGGAGCATTGAAAATCAGAGAATAGCCGCGAGAATGCGGTCTATTTCTCCATTGCTCTATTGATCATAAAGAATTTCGTGGGCCGTTAGCTCAGTTGGTAGAGCAGCTGACTCTTAATCAGCGGGTCGTAGGTTCGATCCCTACACGGCCCACCAGATATTGAGACGGTTGAAAAATCTCTGAGGCTAAACTTCTGAGACTGGTGAAAAAGTTCCAGCGGCAAGGCCGGTGCAGATAGGATTTTACGGTAGTCGGATTTAATTGTTGAGACGGTCGAAAAAGCTCCAGCGGCAAGGCCGCAGGGACCGAGGAGACCGCAGCGTACTTAGGATGGTACGTGAGGATCTCCGAGGGCCCGAGGACGCAGCCGATGGACTTTTGCGGCCGTCGAATATAGGCTGCCTGGTGGAATGGCAGACACGCTGGCCTTAGAAGCCAGTGCCGCAAGGCGTCCGAGTTCAAATCTCGGGGCAGCCACCAAGCTTTGCTTGTGGCTGACCGGGGTCTGGGGCCATCGGAGGAGCCGCAGCACCGCACGGGCCCCCAGATATAAATAGACGCAGCCACCAAAAGGCAGAAAAAAAGTAAGATTGGAAACATCAATGGGGGTGGGCTGCTCAAAAAGTTCCAGATGCAAGGCCGCAGGGACCGAGGAGACCGCAGCGTACTTAGGATGGTACGTGAGGATCTCCGAGGGACTGAGAACGCAGCCGATGGACTTTTTCAGCAGCCTCACAGAAAATGAAAGTCGCCGTCGAAGAAATTAGTTCCGTCAAAAAATCGCTCAAGATCGAAGTCCCGGAGGAGGTCGTCACCAAGGAGTTGGAGTCCGCCTACACCGATCTGAACCAGCGCGTCAGGATTCCCGGCTTCCGGCCCGGGAAGGCGCCGCGATCGTTACTGGAGCAGCGATTCAGGAGTTCGGTTGAAGAGGACGTGATCCGGAAGCTGGTGCCGGACTATTATAAGCGGGCGATTCAAGAAACCGGCCTTCGTCCCGTGGAACTCCCGGCTATCGAAAAGGTCGAGTTGAAGAAAAACGCCCCGCTTTTGTTTACCGCGATGGTCGAAATCACCCCGCCGATCCCGCTCGGCACCTACACCGGTCTGAAGGCCCAACGGCCGAAGATGGAGGTGACGAATATCGAGGTGGACAAGGCCCTCGAGGCTCTTCAGGAGCAGCATGCCCAGCTGGTTGCTTGGCCCGAGGACCATCGAATCGCCGAAAAAGATTTTGTGGTTCTTGACTTTCAGGGCTCGATGGACGGTCGACCATTGGAGGGTGGTTCCCGTCAGAACCATTTGATTCAGGTCGGATCCCATTCCATGATTCCGGGATTTGAAGAGCAACTGATCCATCATCAGCGCGGCGACCGCATCAAGGTTCAGACCACCTTTCCGAAGGATCATCCAAAAGCCGATCTCGCCGACCGGGCGGTGGAGTTTGACGTCACGATTCGCGAGGTTAAACAGAAAGTTCTTCCGGCGCTGGATGATGAATTCGCCAAAGACGTCGGGAAATTCGCGTCGCTCGACCAACTCCGGGAAAATCTCAGGGTCGACTTGACGGCGCGAACCCGATTGGAACAGGACCGGGCCGTCCGGACGGCCCTCCTCAAACAATTGTCGGAGGCCCATCCGTTTGAAGTCCCGTCTTCATTGGTCGAGCAGGAGGTCCAGGAATCCCTGGCCCGACTGCAGCAGCGCCTTCCAAAAGGCGTGACCCTGGAGCAGGCGAAAATCGACCCGCAGGCGGTCCGAAAAGAGATCGAGCCGTCGGCGCGTGAAAAGGTGAAGGGCCGTCTGATCCTGATGGCCATTGCAGAACGGGAGCAGTTGACCGTCACCAAGGAAGAGATCGATGCCGCCCTTTTGCGGACCGCACAGGAACTGAAATTGAGCTCCGAAGACGTCCGGCGGTTGATCGTTTCGCAGGACGGCAGTCTGGACGTTTTTAAAGCCCGGCTTCTGGAAGACAAGGCGATGGACTGGGTCGTCTCGAAGGCGGTGATTGAATGAGAATGCGAAATTTTTACACCAGCGAGCAACGCTCGCGAGAGGGGGAGGCTCCGTCTGGCTCTGCCAATAAAAGCGAGGATCGGGCTCTGCCCGTCCGAGCGCGGGGTGTGGGGGCATCGGAGAAGCAAAGCCCGCACGGGCCCCCACATAGGAAAGGTGGCGACGTGAGCCCCCAAATTAAATCTGAAAGGAGTATCGAAATGTTAGTGCCGATTGTGATCGAGCAAACGAACCGCGGCGAGCGCGCGTACGACATCTATTCACGCCTTCTCAAGGATCGGATTATCTTCATCGGCGCGCCGATCGACGATGTTTTTTCCAACTTGATTATCGCCCAGCTCCTGTTCTTGGATGCGGAAGATCCCGGGAAAGACATCAATCTGTATATCAACAGTCCCGGGGGGATGGTGACGGCCGGGCTGGCGATTTATGACACGATGCAGTACATCAAGTCGGATGTGTCCACGACCTGCATTGGCCAGGCCTCCAGCATGGGCGCGCTCCTCCTGACCGCGGGGAAAAAAGGGAAGCGGTTCGTGCTGCCCAATTCAAGGATCATGATCCATCAGCCGATGGGGGGGTTCCAGGGACAGGCCACGGACGTCGATATCCAAGCCCGTGAGATTTTGAAAGTGCGCGAGCGACTCAACGAAATCCTGGCCCAACACACCGGCCAGCCCATCGACCGGATCCGTCTGGACACCGAGCGAGACTATTTCATGTCGGGCGAGGAGGCCCGGAAGTACGGCTTGATCGATGAGGTCATCAGCCGCGCGCCGGAGTTAAAAGAGAAGGGGAAGTAATTCCATCACCGAAGGGGGGATCATCGGTATGCCCAAGTCCGAAAAAAACGACGCCCTGCTGCGATGTTCGTTCTGCGGAAAGAGCCGGGACGAGGTCACGAAATTGATCGCCGGCCCCACCGTCTACATCTGCAACGAATGCATCGATCTCTGCAACGACATCATTGCGGAGGAATGGGAGGAGGATCGGGAGGCCGTCTCCTCCAAGCTGCCCAAGCCCAAGGAGATTAAAAAGACCGTCGACCATTACGTGATCGGCCAGGAGCGGGCGAAAAAGATGCTGGCGGTCGCAGTGCACAATCATTATAAACGGGTTTCGGCCGCGCCCGAGGTGGACGACGTGGAGCTCCAGAAAGGCAACATCCTGATGATCGGGCCGACCGGGACCGGCAAAACGTTGTTGGCCCAGACCCTCGCCCGGATCCTGGATGTGCCGTTTACCATCGCGGATGCCACGACGCTGACCGAAGCGGGGTATGTCGGAGAGGACGTGGAGAACATCATCTTAAAGCTGCTCCAGGCCGCGGACTACGATGTCGAACGGGCCGAGCGCGGCATCGTCTATATCGACGAGATCGACAAGATCAGCCGGAAGAGCGACAGCCCCTCGATCACGCGGGACGTCTCGGGAGAAGGGGTTCAGCAGGCCCTCCTGAAGCTGATCGAAGGGACCGTGGCCAACGTTCCGCCTCAGGGGGGGCGCAAGCATCCCCATCAGGAATTCATTCAGGTGGATACCTCTCATATTCTGTTCATCTGCGGGGGGGCTTTTGTGGGACTGGAGGCCTTGATTGAACAACGCATCGGGCAGAAATCGATGGGTTTCGGAGCGCAGGTCCGGCCCAAGAAAGACCGTCATGTCGGCGACCTATTGCGGATGGTCCAGCCGGAAGATCTGTTAAAATACGGACTGATCCCCGAGTTCGTCGGCCGGCTCCCCGTGATCGCGACCTTGGAAGAGCTGGATGAAAGGACCCTGATCCGGGTCCTCACCGAGCCCCGGAACGCCCTGATCAAACAGTATGAAAAGTTGTTCGCCTTTGAAAAGGTAAAGCTCAAATTCACGGACAACGCCGTCGCGGCGATCGCCCAGAAAGCCCACGGGCAGAAGACCGGCGCACGGGGACTGCGGGCCATTCTGGAGGAGGTGATGCTGGACCTGATGTACGAGCTGCCGTCCCAGAAAAACGTGAAAGAGGTCATCATCAACGAGGACGTGATCCATCAAACGGGCCAGCCGATTCTTCTGTATGAGAATGACAAAGACGTCAAATCGGCCTGACCGACGGCTGAAAGCGCAAGGGGGAATCGCGATACGCCCCTACCGGTGACCTTTCCTGATTATATATCATGCGACCCATCATCGGCATCACGCCGGATTATAGCGACGGGGTCCGGAAGGACTCTCGCTCGCCGGGCGAGCCCACCTATTTTTTAAGAGCCCGGTATGTGGATGTCATCAAGGATCTGGGCGGAATACCGTTCCTTCTGCCGATTACAAAGGATCCCAAACTTCAAGCCGATCTTCTAAATCGGATCGACGGTCTTCTGATCACCGGCAGCGGGCCGGATCTGGACCCCCGCCTCTACGGTGAGCGTCCGACGGCGCGGTTCAAGATCATGAGTGAGGAACGGGCCGGTTTCGAGTTGGGCCTGGCCAAACGCGCCTTGAAACGGAACCAACCCGTGCTGGGAATCTGCGGCGGGCTTCAACTTTTAAATGTGGCCATGGGTGGCAGCCTGATCCAGGATATTCCGGCTCAATCGAAGGCTCCGTTAACCCACCGTCAGGAAGATGCGGCAACCCACACATCCCATTCGGTAAGGATCATCCCTAGGACACGCCTGTCCCGGATCCTGCGGGTGGATCGATTGAAGGTGAACAGCTCCCACCATCAGGCGGCCAAGCGAGTGGCACCCGGCTTAGTCGTGAGCGCCGTGGCCCCGGACGGGATCATTGAAGCCCTCGAAAGCCCCGCCCACCGATTCGTCATCGGTGTTCAGTGGCATCCGGAGTTTTTGTATCGGAAAGACGAGGCCAGCCGTCGGTTGTTCAAATCGTTCTTGCGACAGTCTGTTCGTCGACCCTCCGCCTAAATTCCATCGACGCATCGCTCGCATGACCCTTCCATGAAAACTCCGACTTCCCAATCCGACCTTATTTGTTTCGTCGGCCCCTCTCGAACCGATCATCCTGTGGCATTTGACAAATTAAAAAATATGCTTTATTATGAACAAGTTATAACCATACTAGGATATTGGAGTACGGAATGAACGATTTTCCACGAATCAAGCGTCTTCCTCCCTACGTTTTCGCAAGCGTGAACGCGCTAAAACTGGAGGCCCGGCGCAAGGGCGAAGACATCATCGATTTCGGTATGGGCAATCCGGACCAGCCCACCCCAAAGCATATCGTTGACAAGGCGGTTGAAGCGATGAAAAACCCTCGCAACCATCGCTACTCGGCTTCGCGGGGCATCACGAAGCTTCGCGCTGCGATCGCGGATTGGTACCGTCGGAATTTTCAGGTCGAGATCGATCCCGAGACGGAGGCGATCGTGACGATCGGCTCCAAGGAGGGCATCGCCCATCTGGCTCTGGCCACGCTCGGTCCCGGGGATGCCGTGCTATGTCCCAGCCCGACCTATCCGATCCATACCTACAGCGTCATCATCGCGGGGGGCGAGGTGCGGAGCGTCCCCCTTCGGGAGGACAACGACTTTTTTGAAGACCTGACGGCGGCATACCGGAACGCCCTTCCAAGGCCGAAGATGTTGATCGTGAATTTTCCGCACAATCCGACGACGCGTGTCGTGGATATGGGCTTTTTCAAGAAACTAGTCGACTTTGCCACGGAACATCACCTGATCGTGGTGCATGATTTGGCCTATGCGGATCTGGTCTTTGACGGGTACAGGGCCCCCAGCTTTCTCCAAGTGCCGGGGGCCAAGGCGGTCGGGGTCGAATTTTTCACCCTGTCAAAAAGCTACAACATGCCGGGTTGGCGTGTCGGTTTCTGCGTCGGGAACCGGGAGATCATCAAGGCCCTGACGCAGATCAAGAGTTATCTGGATTATGGGATCTTCCAGCCGCTCCAGATCGCGAGCATCATCGCGCTGAACGGGCCGCAGGACTGCGTCCGGGAAGCGGTCGCGATGTACCGGAGTCGGCGGAACACGTTGGTGACCGGCCTCAACCGGATCGGCTGGAAAGTGGAGAAGCCGCTTGCGACGATGTTCGTCTGGGCCCAGATCCCGGAGCCGTTCCGCGAGATGGGCTCGCTGGAATTTACCAAGATGCTTTTGAGTGAAGCGAAGGTGGCGGTTTCGCCGGGAATCGGGTTCGGCGATTACGGCGATGACCATGTCCGTTTTGCCTTGGTCGAGAACGAACACCGGACGCGCCAGGCGATCCAGGGAATTAAGAAGGTTTTGAAGAAAGGGTAGGGGCGCATCCGCCTCGGGCGGACATTGCGCCCGATCCGAAGTAGGGCCGACCCGTGTGTCGGCCCGGGTGAATAACGTCATGCAACCCAAAAGACAAAAAATAGGCGTGGGCATTATCGGGTTCGGGACGGTCGGAACCGGTGTGGTCAAAATTTTGACGAACCGGGCGGAGGAAATCCGTCGCCGGCTCGGCGTCCGGCTGGAGCTGGTTCGAATCGCGGACCTGGATTGGAAGCGAGACCGGGGCATCAAGGTGAAACCGGAGATCCAGACCTCGAATGCGGACGAGGTCATCGAGGATCCCGCGGTGGATATCGTCGTGGAGCTGGTGGGCGGCTATGAGCCGGCACGTACCTTTATCCTCAAGGCGTTCCAGAAAGGAAAGTGCGTCGTAACGGCCAACAAGGCCTTGCTGGCCGTGCACGGCGAGGAGCTCTATCGCGCGGCCCAGAAGGCCGGTGTGGATCTGGGGTTTGAGGCCAGCGTGGGCGGCGGGATTCCGATCATCCGTGCGATGAAAGAGGGGCTGGCCGCAAACCGGATCCTGTCCATTTACGGAATCATCAACGGCACGGCCAATTATATTTTAAGCAAGATGACCGAGGAGAAGCGGCCCTTCGCCGAGGTGTTGGCCGAGGCCCAACGCCTCGGATATGCCGAGGCCGATCCCCGATTCGACGTCGAGGGAATCGACTCGGCCCATAAACTGGCGATTCTGGTGACGCTGGCATTCGGCACCCCGGTCGAGATCAAATCGATCTACACGGAGGGCATCACCCACGTCACGCCGACCGACATCGAGTACGCCAAGGAGTTCGGATACCGGATCAAACTGCTTGCAATCGCCAAGGCCAACGACGGAACGATCGAAGTCCGCGTCCATCCTACGATGGTTCCGGAAGACTATTTGATCGCGACGGTGAACGGCATTTACAACGCGATCTATGTCGTGGGCGACGCCGTGGGCCATACGCTCTTTTATGGTCAAGGGGCCGGGGCGATGCCGACCGGCAGCGCCGTCGTGAGCGATTTGATGGAGGCCGGCCGGAATCTGCTGTATGATTCGGTCGGGTGCGTTCCGCCGACCGGATACGATCCCGATCGAAGGGAAGTTTTAGGGATCAGGCCGATGGAAGAGATTCGGAGTTTCTATTATCTTCGGTTTATGGCGCTGGACAAGCCCGGCGTGCTTTCGCGAATTTCCGGCGTGCTGGGGAAGTACGATATCAGTATTTCCTCCATGATTCAAAAAGGCCGGAAAATTGGCGAGGCCGTTCCGGTGGTGATGATGACCCACAAGGCCATGGAGCGGGATGTTCAGCAGGCGCTGGCCGAGATCAACCGGTTTCCGGATGTCAGCGATCGAACGGTCTTGATTCGCGTCGAGGGAGAAGAGGAAGAATAACCATGTGGAACGGGGTCATCGAGGCTTACCGGCCGTTTCTTCCGGTGACGGACCAGACGCCGGTCGTGACGTTGCACGAGGGCAACACCCCCTTGATCCGGGCGAAGCATCTGGCCGACGCGATCCATCCGGACATCGAACTATATTTGAAATACGAAGGGGCCAATCCGACGGGGTCGTTCAAGGACCGCGGCATGACACTGGCGATCTCCAAGGCGATCGAAGGAGGGGTTTCGGCCGTGATCTGCGCATCGACCGGCAACACGTCCGCCTCGGCGGCCGCGTACGGTGCGCGGGCCGGGATCAAGGTCTATGTCCTGATTCCGGAAGGAAAAATCGCGTCGGGAAAGCTGGCTCAGGCGATGATCCACCGCGCGGTCGTGATTCAGGTTGAAGGAAATTTCGATGAGGCCCTGACGATCGTCAAGGAAGTCTCGGAGAAGTATCGCCTCACGCTGGTCAACTCGATCAATCCGTTTCGGTTGGAGGGCCAGAAGACGGCCGCGTTTGAAGTGTGCGACCAGTTGGAACAGGCGCCCGCATTTCATTTCCTCCCGGTCGGCAATGCTGGAAATATCACGGCCTACTGGAAAGGATATAAGGAGTACAAGCAGCACGGACGGATTTCATCGCTTCCACGCATGATGGGATTTCAGGCGGCGGGTGCCGCTCCGATCGTGCTGGGCCACGTAGTCGAGAAACCCCGGACGATCGCTACCGCGATCCGGATTGGCAATCCGGCCAGCTGGAAAGGGGCAGAGGCTGCGGCCGCCGAGTCCAGGGGGGAGATCAATCTCGTGACGGACGAGGAGATCGTGGAGGCGTACCGAATGATCGCGGGAATGGAAGGGGTGTTCTGCGAGCCGGCCTCGGCGGCCTCGGTGGCCGGGGTGATCAAAATGAGCAAGCAGGGAATTTTCAAGGCAGGCGACCGCATTGTCTGCACCCTCACCGGGCACGGGCTCAAGGACGTGGAGACGGCAATGAACGTTTCCCAGAAGCCGATCACGATCAAGGCCCGGTTTGAAGATGTTGTTAAGGTATTGGGATATTAACTGTAAATCGTAAGGAGTGAAAAGTGAGGAGTGAGTAGAGAAGGAAAAGTTTTTTTTATCCCCTTACTCCTTACTCCTCACACCTCACGCATTAAAATGGCATTGATCGTTCAAAAATTCGGCGGGACGTCCGTCGGCAATATCGAGCGCATTCAAAACGTGGCCCAGCGTGTGGCCAAGGTCAAGGCGGCCGGGAACGATGTAGTGGTGGTGGTCTCGGCGATGGCCGGCGAAACGGACCGGTTGCTGAAGCTCGCCAACCAGGTCTCCTCCAACCCAGAAGACCGGGAGGTGGATCTTCTGCTTTCTTCCGGCGAGCGGGTGACGAGCGCGCTTCTGGCGCTGGCGCTTCAGGAAATGGGATTCAAGGCGCAGGCCTTCACCGGTCGACAGGTCGGAATCATCACGGACAGCACGCATACGAAGGCCAAGATCGAGCGGATCGTGGCCGATCGCGTTCGGGAGGCGATCGGCGAAGGGATCATTCCGGTCATCGCCGGTTTCCAGGGGATCAATGAAAAGTCGGACGTGACGACGCTGGGACGGGGGGGGTCGGACCTGACCGCCGTCGCGCTGGCCGCGGCCCTGAAGGCCGAGTGCTGCGACATCTACACCGATGTGGACGGCGTCTACACGACCGACCCCCACGTCGTGCCGGGGGCGCGACGGCTTAAAAAGATTTCGTATGAAGAGATGCTGGAGATGGCCAGCCTGGGGGCCAAGGTGCTTCAGGCCCGGTCGGTCGAGTTTGCGGCCAAATATCAGGTGCCGGTGCGTGTGTTGTCCAGTTTCAACGACGGGGAGGGCACGCTGGTGACGAAGGAGGATCGGGATATGGAACGGGTGGTGGTGTCGGGCGTGACCTATGACAAGAACCAGGCGAAGATCACGATCACGGGGGTGCCCGATCAGCCCGGAATCGCGGCGCGGCTGTTCGGCGTCATCGCCGAAGCGGGCGTCGTCGTGGATATGATCCTTCAGAACGTCAGCCAGGAGGGATTGACCGATATCTCCTTCACCGTCCCGAAGGGAGACGCCCGAAAGGCCGTCGAGATCGCGCGCAAGATCGCCCGCGAGATCGGGGCCCGGGACGTTCAGATGAAAGAGGACATCGCGAAAGTTTCGATCGTCGGGGTGGGGATGCGGACCCATTCCGGGGTGGCGGCCCAGATGTTCGCCGCGTTGTCGAAGGAGGGGATCAACATCATGATGATCTCCACCAGCGAGATCAAAATCTCCTGCGTGATTGATGCGAAGTATACCGAGCTGGCCGTGCGCGCATTGCACGACGCCTTTGAACTCGGGAAATAAGGAAGGCAGACGGCCATGCATTTCGTCGAGATCTATGACACCACGTTGAGGGACGGCGCTCAGGCCGAAGACGTCTCTTTTTCGGTCGAGGATAAACTCCGGATCGCCGAGAAACTGGACGGACTCGGTCTGCATTACATCGAGGGCGGCTGGCCCGGGTCCAATCCCAAGGACATCGAGTTTTTTAAGAAGGTCCGGCAGCTCCCGCTGAAGAACGCGAAGATCGTCGCCTTCGGGGCGACCCGGAAGGCGAACAACCCGGTCGCCAAGGATCCCAACATTCGGGCGCTTCTGGAGTCCGGCACCGATCTGATCACGCTGTTCGGAAAAAGTTGGGATCTGCATGTAACGGACGCCCTGGGCATTTCGCTCAGGAAGAACCTGGAATTGATCGCCGATTCGATCCAGTACCTTCGGGACAAGCGGAAAAAGGTTTATTACGACGCGGAGCATTTCTTCGACGGATACAAAGCCAATCCGGATTACGCGTTGAAGACCCTGAAGGAGGCGGTGCAGGCCGGGGCGGATTGCATCATCCTGTGCGATACCAACGGGGGGGCGATGCCCTGGCAAGTGAGGGACATTTTCTCGGCCGTGATGCAGGAGGTTCGAGTCCCCTTGGGCATTCATGCGCACAACGATTCGGAGATGGCCGTCGCCAACTCCATCATCGCGGTGGAATTGGGGGCGGTGCAGGTCCAGGGGACGATCAACGGATTCGGGGAACGGTGCGGAAACGCCAATCTCTGCTCGATCATCCCCAACCTCAAACTCAAAATGAAGGTGGACTGCATCTCGGACGAACAGCTCGGACATCTTCGAGATGTGTCCCGGTTCGTGACCGAGATCGCCAATCTGTCTCCGAACAAACACCAGCCGTACGTCGGCGACAGCGCCTTCGCGCACAAGGGCGGGGTGCATGTTCATGCCGTCCAGAAAAATCCGCTGACGTACGAGCATGTCCGGCCGGAGTTTGTGGGAAACCGCCAGAGGGTTTTGGTCTCGGACTACGCCGGGCGAAGCGTCCTGGAGGGCAAGGCGAACGAGTTTCATATCCGGTTGAAGAAACGCAGTCCGAAACTGACGCATCTGCTGCAAACGCTTAAGGAGCTGGAGAGCCAGGGGTTTCAATTCGAGGGGGCCGAAGGGTCGTTCGAGTTGCTGATGCGGAAGGCCGAGGGAACGCATCAGCGGTTTTTCGACCTCATCGGTTTCCGCGTCATTATTGAAAAACGGCAGGAGCGGGAAGAGCCGATCTCGGAGGCGACCATCCTGGTGAAGGTCGGCGATCATGTCGAGCATACCGCGGCGGTCGGCAACGGGCCGGTGAACGCACTGGACCATGCGCTGCGAAAGGCGTTGGAAAAGTTTTATCCCCAGCTCAAAGAGATGAAGCTTTTGGATTACAAGGTGAGGGTGCTGGCGGCCAACAAGGGAACGGCGGCGCGCGTGCGGGTTTTGATCGAGTCGGGGGATCGGACCCGAAAATGGGGAACGGTCGGCGTCTCGGAAAATATCATCGAGGCGAGTTGGCAGGCGCTGGTCGACAGCATCGAATACAAACTTTTACAGGATCGAAAAAAGAAACGATAGACGATGCGCCGCGAGGTCATGCCAGCCGGATCAAGGGATCGTAGGCTTCTTCTGACCGCACTTTTTTACGGGATCATTCTCGGAGTTTTTTCGGGAGGGGTCACGGCCTGCCAGCAGGCCTCCGGCCCGCCGGGGGATCGGCCGCCCGGTCCGGATGCCGCGGCGACAAGCGCGTATCGTCCGAACGCAGACGGACCGACGATTCCGGCGGTGGAAGAATTAATTCCCCGCACCCGGTTTGCACAGATTGCAAAGGCGGCGGCGCCGGTGGTGGTCCATCTGAAGACGGTCCAGGCACTCCGGGAAGAAGCGTCCTTGTTTCACCGAAGGCCCAACGAGGCGTTTTTAAAGCGTTTCGTCAAAGGTCTCTTGGGGCTCTCCCAGGAGCCGGTCATGAAGCAGGACGGGGTCGGCTCCGGTTTTATCGTCGATTCGGCAGGGTACGTTCTGACCAATTTTCACGTCGTCAAACATGCGGACGAGATCCGCGCCGTCCTGTCGGATGACCGAGAGATGCGTGCCCACGTGGTTGGCCAAGACTCTCGGGCGGATCTGGCCTTGCTGCGGCTTGAAGGCGAAGGCCCTTTTCCATCGGCCGTATTGGGCGATTCCGATCGGCTGGAGTCCGGAGAGTGGGCGATGGCGGCGGGCAGTCCGTTGGGTCTGGCCCAGTCCTTCACGGTGGGCGTCATCAGCGCCACCGGCCGGTCGCGCCTCGGCATCACCTCTCGCGAAAATTTTATTCAAACCGACGCCTCGATCAATTACGGCAACAGCGGCGGGCCGCTCTTGAATATCAACGCCGAAGTGGTCGGAATCAATACGGCGATCATGCCCACGGGGCACGGGATCGGTTTTGCCATTCCGATCAATATGGCCCGTGAGTTCATTGAAACGGTGTTACGGGACCGGCCGATCCAAACCGCCTGGCTCGGGATGGAGGCGATCCTTCCCGTGCCGGGCGGCACCGACTGCGACGGCGTTGTCCTTCGATCGGTGCAGTGGCGTAGCCCGGCCTGGCGGTCCGGACTTCGAGCCGCCGATCGCATCCTCCGGGTGGATGATATGGAGGTGAGCGATGCCGCGCAGCTTCGGCGGTTGATCGTCGAGGGAGGAACCGGGGTCGATCGGGAGCTGACTGTTGAGCGGGGCGGACGGGTCGAAGAAATTCGGGTCCGACCCGAAGAATGGCCGGCGCGTATTTTCCCTTGACATTCTCTCTAACCTATTGTATTTTATGTCCAATTTTTTAATTCCCGTGCGGCGAGGAAAAAGTCAGCGAGATTCGCGCGAAATCTTCGGTGAATGATCCCCGAATTTTATCCATGGCGTGGCAACCGAACGCTCGTCGTGAACACCGGTCTTGAGGTCTAAGAGCTAAGAGAAGGAGGGGTGGGATGAGAAAAGCCGACATTGCCAATGAGGTGTACGAGCGGGTCGGGATTTCGAAGAAAGAGGCGGCCGAGATCATCGAAACCGTTTTGAACACGATCAAGAGCGTGCTTCAAAAAGGAGAAACGGTTAAGATCGCCGGGTTTGGGAACTTTGTTGTGAGAAGCAAACGGGCACGAAAGGGTCGAAACCCCAAAACGGGTCAGGAGATCGGGATTACGCCGCGGCGAGTGGTGACGTTCCGTCCCAGCCAGGTATTTAAGAAATTTGTGAACAAGTCGTAGGTGGCCCTTGAAAAAGAAAACCGGTCTTGAAATAGGAGATTTGGGTCACCCCGAAAAGAGCCTGGACCCGGACTCCCATACGGATGCGTCGTCGGGCTCGAACGGTCACGAACGTTTATTTTATAAGATCAGTGAGGTCAGCGACATCACGGGCCTGGAAGCGTACGTCCTCCGGTATTGGGAAACCGAGTTTCCGTTCCTCCGTCCCCAGAAAAGTCGCGGCCGGCAGCGGATTTACCAGAAAAAGGACATCGAAACGATTCTGAAGATCAAACAGATGCTTTATGATAAGGGTTTTACCATCGCCGGGGCGCGGAAAGTGCTGTCGGCGAGGAACGGTGAACCTTCCGAAACCGCGGCTCGACCGATCTCCAAGGAATTTATTTACCGCATCCGGGGTGAGTTGGCCGAAATTTTGCGGATTCTTTCTTCACACGACAAGCACAGTGCTTGATCCCTTTTTAGTGCAACACCCAGATTCCTGTCGGTTTGATCTTCACGGGCAATTCGGAACGAACACGGGGCGTGGCGCAGCCTGGTAGCGTACTCGCTTGGGGTGCGAGTGGTCGGCGGTTCAAATCCGCCCGCCCCGATACATATTGTATTACTTCGGCGGCCGATGCGGGGGATTTGGTCCCGAGTCGAAGGCGCTGGCGCGCGATATTTTAATCTTCGCCTTCGGCGCGGTGCGTGTTCAAATCCGCCCGCCCCGAAAAATTTGCGGAGCAAATTTTGGAGCATTGGAGCAATAGACAATGGAACATTGGATATTGCTCACAATGCGGTCCAATTACCATTGATCCTTTTTTCCTTCCAGCCCCATGCTTATTCTAGTCACCAATGACGACGGAATCCAGTCCCCGGGGATCAAGACCCTGGCGAAGGCGATGAAGCGGGTGGGAGACGTTTATGTCGTGGCGCCGGATCGCGAACGGACGGCATCCGGCCACTCCCTCACCTTGCACAAACCGCTTCGGATCGAGGCCCTCGGTCGCCGCGAATTCAGCGTCAGCGGGACGCCCACGGACTGCGTGAATCTGGCGGTGAATGAAATCCTTCCGCGCCGGCCCGACCTCGTTGTCTCCGGCATCAACCGGGGGGGCAATCTCGGGGATGACGTGACCTATTCTGGAACGGTATCGGCTGCCATGGAGGGGACGCTCCTGGGGATCGCTTCCATCGCCCTCTCCCAACTGGGCGAAGCGCATTTTCATTTTGAAACCTCGGCGCGGTTTTCGGTGCGCCTGGTCCGCCAGGTTTGCCGCTTCGGTCTTCCACCGGACACCCTCTTGAATGTCAATGTCCCCGATCTGCCTCCTCTGGCGATCAAGGGGATACGGGTGACCTGCCTCGGCCGGCGCATATTCGATTCCAACAACGTGATCAAGAAGCAGGACCCGCGCGGGAAGACCTATTATTGGATCGGAGGCAACCGGATCGCCTGGGAGGAGCGGAAAGACACGGATCAGGAAGCGGTGGAAAACGGCATGATCTCCGTGACGCCCGTTCATCTGGATCTGACCAATTATACCGCCCTGGCGGTTTTGCGGGACTGGGAGAAACGGTTGACGCTTGTGCGCCGGCGGACGCGTCCCGTCCGCCGTCCCTGACGACCCGCATCGTTCCGTTCGAACCAGAATACGAACCATGATGATTGATGACGAACGCGCACGGCTGAAGATGGTGGACGAGCAGATCGCCGCCCGCGGGATCAAGGACCGCCGTGTTCTCTCGGCGATGGGACGGGTGCCGCGGCATCTCTTCGTGGAGGAGGCTCTTCGGGACAGCGCCTACGGCGACCATGCACTGCCCATCGGCGAGCAGCAGACCATATCGCAACCGTACATGGTGGCCTTGATGACCGAGACCCTTGCGCTGAAAGGCTCCGAGCGCGTGCTCGAGATCGGGACGGGGTCGGGATACCAAACCGCGGTCCTGGCCGAACTGGCCGCGCAGGTCTATTCGATCGAACGGATCGACAGCCTGGCGGCCAAGGCGCGCCGTTTGCTCGCGTCGCTCGGTTATCGGAACGTGCAGATCAAGGTGTTCGACGGAACATACGGCTGGAAGGAGGTGGCCCCGTTCGACGCCATCCTGGTGACGGCCGGCTCGCCGGAGATCCCCATGCCGCTGACGGAGCAACTCAAAGAAGGAGGGCGGATGGTGATTCCGGTGGGGGAACGGACGACTCAAGTTCTAAAGAAGGTGACGAAGACCTCCGCCGGCATCGAGGTCACGGCGCTGACCGGATGCGTCTTCGTGCCGCTCATCGGCGGTCATGGCTGGATCAAAGAGGACGGGTAAGAGCCATGTTAAAGGTCTGGAACACGTACAGCGGGAAGAAGGAGCCGTTCCGGCCGGCACGGGGCCGAATCGTCGGAATGTACGTCTGCGGCGTGACGGTTTACGATCGTTGCCATTTGGGCCACGCCCGCTCGGCCGTCGTTTTCGATCTGATTCGTCGGTATCTGGAATACAAGAAGCTCCGGGTCCGCTACGTCAAAAATTTCACGGACGTAGACGACAAGATCATTCAGCGGGCGAACCGGGAGGGTCGGCCCTGGACCGAGATTGTGGAGCGGTATATCGCGGCGTACAAGGAGGACATGAAGCGGCTGGGCGTCGGGTCCGCCGACCGGGAGCCCCGGGCGACAGAGCACATCCCGGACATGATCCGTCTGATCCGGAAGCTGATCCGGGAAGGCCTCGCCTACTCGGTAAACGGCGATGTCTATTACCACGTCGAGAAGTTCAAAGATTATGGCAAACTTTCCAAACGGAAGTCCGACCAGCTCTTGGCGGGCGCCCGTGTGGAACCGGATGAACGGAAGAAAAATCCGTTGGACTTCGCGCTTTGGAAGGCCGCCAAGCCGGGGGAGCCGAACTGGGAGAGTCCCTGGGGTCCGGGCCGGCCGGGGTGGCATATCGAATGCTCGGCGATGTCGATGAAGCTCCTGGGATCGTCGTTTGACATCCACGGCGGAGGGATGGACCTGATTTTCCCCCATCACGAGAACGAGATCGCGCAGTCCGAAGGCGCGACCGGAAAAAGATTTGCGCGCTACTGGCTGCACAACGGCTTCGTGAACGTCAATCAGGAGAAGATGTCCAAGTCGCTCGGGAATTTTTTCACGATTCAGGAGATCTTCGAGAAATCGGCCTGGCCGGAGGCCGTGACGGCCGAGGTCCTTCGCTATTTTCTGGTTTCAACGCATTATCGCAGTCCGATCGATTTTTCGGACGAGGCCCTCAAGGCGGCCAAGGCGGGCCTCGATAATTTCTATACCATGTTCCAGAAACTGGAGGAGCATACCGCAACGGCGTCCCGACCGCTGGAACGGAAACTGGGCGTTGCGCTCAAGGCGTTTCCAAAAAGGTTCGAGGCTGCGATGGACGACGACTTTAATTCCGCGCTGGCCATCGGCGAGATGCAGCAGCTTCGCGCGGTGGTCAATGCCGTTTTGGGCCGGGGGATCTCTCAGATTTCTTCAAGAGCGATCCTGAAACTTTTCAGAACCTATGGGGCGGTGCTCGGCCTTTTTTCGCTTTCGGCCGATCAATGGACGGCAGCGAAGGAGACCGGCGCGACGCTTTCCGAAGCCGAGATCGAACGATTAATCGAAGAACGAAACGACGCCCGTCGTCGGAAGGACTGGGCCAAGGCCGATGCGATCCGCCAACAGCTCGCCGAGGCCGGGATCATCCTCGAAGACCGCCCGGACGGGACGACCAGGTGGCGACGGTGAAGGAAGCGTCCGGCCTCAAGACCTCCCGTTCGGACCATCGGGATAAAACAGACCGCATCTTCGGGATTCATCCGTTGATGGAGGCGCTTCAAGGCGAGAGGAGGGTCGAGCGGATCTATATCGCCAGGGGCCGGGGCGGGGGCGCGGTGGAAGACCTCATCCGCCTCGCGCGCTCCAAAGGCGTTCCGCTCCATTTCGAACCTCGTGAAGTTCTGGACCGGATCATCGGGAATACCAAACATCAAGGGGTGATGGGCCTGGCCGCGGCCAAGGCATATGGAACGTTGGAGGAGATCCTGGAGCGGGCCTCCAAGCAAGACGAAGCTCCGGCCGTGTTGGTATTGGACGGTGTGGAGGATCCGCGAAACCTCGGGGCGATTTTACGGACGGCCGACGCGGCCGGATTTCACGGCGTCATCACTCCGCAGCGCAGAGCGGCCGGGCTGACCGAGACGGTGGCCAAGGTCTCGGCCGGAGCGATCGAGCACGTCGCCGTGGCGCGCGTCGTGAATCTGACTCAGGCGCTTGAAACCTTGAAAGCCGCGGGGCTGTGGATTTACGGACTGGATCCCGGGGCGGAGAAAAATTACCTTGAGATCGACTATCGAGGGCCGGTTGCGATCGTCGTCGGGGCGGAAGGGGAAGGGATCAGCCGACGGGTGCTCTCGGCCTGCGATGAGCGCGTCCGTCTGCCGATGAAGGGCCGGGTGGCCTCGCTGAACGTCTCGGTGGCGGTCGGCGTGATCGCCTATGAGATCCTCCGTCAGAGAACATGGGGTTCATCAAAATGACTTCAGCAGTTCCTTTTTCTTCTCGTTATACTCCTCGTCGGTGATCAAGCCCTCTTCCTTGAGCTTGTTCAGCGTTTTAAGCTTATCCTCCAGCGTGAACGGAAGCGGCGCGACCGGCGCCGGCTCGACTTTCGCCGGTTCCGTTGCCGGCGGAGCAGCCTGGGGCGAGGCCGTTTGGGGCGGCGGATTCAGAAGGGAGGCATAGTCGATGATGAGCCAGCGTTTCGGGAAGACGTTTTCCTTGCCGCCGGGGGCTTTGCTTTCCTCCTCCACAAGCGACTGGAAGGGCCCGGCGGTGAGATAGAAATCCTGATCGTTCGTTACCGTAAACGGATTACCCAAGGTCGGGATATCCTGGTGACCCGGCTCGTTACCCATCCGGTAGCGTCCCAGGAGGATATTCAGGCGCTTGTCTTTTACAAACACGACCCCGGACGACGTGGTCCCTTTATAGACCGACCGTTGATGGTGTAGAAAGAACACGACGCGTTGGTCGGGTTGAGCGGCTTTGAGCGCGGCCGAGAGCGGCTTCGCCAGGAAGCGGGCTTCGGCCGGAATGAAGGCCTGTTCGGGCTCGGCCTTGGATTTGAGAATCAATTGGGACAGCATCCCCGGGGGCTCGACGGCCTGAATCGACTCCAGGATCCGTGTCATGTCGGTCTCGCTGATTTCCGCCGGATGGTCGAATTGCAGATTGATCGGTTGCTTGGACGCGTCCAGCCAGGTTTCCAGACTGACCGAATTGTAATTGTCCTCCATGATCGTCTTGGAAATGGTCCAGTTCGTGGCGCATCCTGTCGCCATGGCGCACAGGAGGAGGATAACGAAGAAGAAATATGATTTGCGCATTGGTTCCCTTTCTGAAAAGTTATGGGCGATATTTAATCATAGTTTGTTCATGGAAGCAATTTTATTTCGGACCGCTTGATTGCGGTTGAGTAATCGAGGGGATTCTGATATCTTTTAAGATGATGACGCACAAATCAGATCGAAAATTTCCGGCCACCATGGCCACCCAGCACCCGGACCATGCCAACGTCCCCTACTGGAAAAAAAACGGCGAAGCCTTCATCAACACCCAGGAGGAGATCGAGGAATGCATCAGCGCGTTTCGCGATCTCCATTGCCAGGAGTACATGTGGGACTGGGAGGGGAAGTACGTCGACGAGGCCGTGGTGGACAAGCTCGTTTCGAGCTATTACGACTTCTTCAAGCGCATTCATCTCGGAAGGGACGTTTTTCTGACCTTCCGTCTTCCGAACATCTGGCACGAAAAGGGCTACCGCCTCGCCCGGGCCTACATGGGGATCCTGACCTTTGAAGATCTGACGTCCGATCTGGGCTTCGCCCACCCGCCGGTCTTCGAGGTGATCCTGCCGATGACGGACGAGGCGAAGAAATTGATCCATCTCCAGAGGACCTTCGGGCAGGTGGCGCAACTCAAGAACGCGGCGTTCGGCAGCCGGAAGGGCATCGAGTACCTCCGGGTGATCCCGTTGATCGAGGGCATCTCGGAGCTGACCGGCTCGCGGAAAATACTGCATGACTATCTCGAGCTGCATGAAAAAGAGTTTGGGACGAGGCCGGACTATCTGAGGCCCTTCATCGCGCGCTCCGACCCCCCCTTAAACGCCGGTCTGGTCTCGGCCGTGGTCGCGGCGAAGATCGCATTGTCCGAGTATTACAAGTTCGAAGAGGAATCGGGTATTCCGGTTTTTCCGATCATCGGCGTGGGCTCGCTGCCGTTTCGCGGGGGGCTGGCCCCGGATCGGGTGAAGGATTTTCTGGCCGAGTACCCCGGCGTTCGGACGGTCACGATCCAGTCGGCTTACCGCTACGACTATCCGCTCGACGAGGTGAAGCGGTCCCTTCAATTTCTCAATCGCAATTTGGGGAAGGGCCGTCCGCGAATCTATTCGCCCGAAGAGATCAAAGAAGGGGAGGTCATCAGCGAGCTCTTCGCGAAGCATTACCAGCGGACGGTTGAAGGCCTGGCCGGAATGGTCAATAAATTTTCAAAAATTATTCCACAGCGTCGGGAACGGATGCTCCATATCGGGTTGTTCGGATATGCGCGCGGCATTGGCGGGAAGCGCCTCCCGCGGGCGATCGGTTTTACGGCGGTTCTCTATTCTTTAGGAATTCCTCCGGAGTTGATCGGGACCGGCCGCGGGCTGCGGGAAGCTCAGGAGAGGGGACTGACGCATGCCTTGAAAGGCTTCTATCACAACCTGGAGAAAGACCTGATCCAGGCCGGCCATTACCTCAACAAAGAAAACCTGAACTTCCTCGCGAAAAAATCCACGGTCTGGCGGGGCATCCAGAAAGACGTCGAGGGGATCGAGAAATTTCTCGGCCGGGAACTGGGCCCCGAGACGGTCGAGCATTACCTCCACCGGAACCTCGTCTCGAGCGCCTATCTGCTTTGGCAATCCGGCAAGATTCCCTCCGACCGGATCCTCGAAGCCGCAAAGATCCGGAGAAGCATCGGGTAGAAGCCAAATAACCCTTTGACGGTCCGGCTCCCTGCGTCCGACCGGTCCGCTTAGATCCTATTCAATGAATGCCCGATGCACAAAGAAAAAGCCCGTATCGGTGCCGCCGGAGGCGTTCACCGAGAAGTCCCCGACGAGCCTCTCTTTTTCAACGCCCATCGAGGCGTTTCGAGACGCGTTCGGGGCCAGCGTGAAGCTCGTGGTTCCATCTGTGGCGCTGCCGTTGATCTGCCCGTCCGTGGTGTTTGTAAAGGCCAGGCTTCCTGATTTAAACATCACCAAATTAAAATTACATGGCGGTAACAGCGGCAAGGATGTGATAACTCCACCCACGACGCTGCCGTCGGGTTTCGTCCAAAGGCTCACGTAACAGGCCGTTCCCTGATCCGGCCCGTCCGTCACGGAATAGAATCCCCTCCAGATCGCGGTTCCGGTCGAGCCGTTCCAATATTTTTGACCGAAGTCCGATGTGGCAAAGTGCGGAGTCGTCGGGATGATATTCCCCCACAGGGGCCCGTAGGCGGTTTTTCCGGACAACGCCACGTTGAAAAGTCCGAAGACATGCTTTTTCTTCGGCCCGATCAGTCCGGTTACGGTGACCGTGGAGCCGTCCGATGCCGTCAGGGTTCCGGAGAAAATGCCCAGGCTCGTATCGGTTACGGAAAACGCCTTCGAGGTCGTGAGGGTATTGCCGAGGGTATCCTGGCCGTCTGAGATGGTTCCGCTACTCACCGTGAACGAGCTGTTATATTGGAAGGGGGGCGTATAGGTGAAATTTGCCGCACAGCTTGGACAACGCTTTATGAATTCGGACCATACCCAGTCGCCGTCCAGATCGCTTGTGCTCCAGGTTAAATTGTTGATGAGGTGGATACGCCCCACGATGACCGTCGTGACGAGGGAGGGCGAAGTGTCGGAAACCTTGGCTTTGAAGAAACCGACAAAATGGGTTGGACTGGTTGCCGAATCCAGTTTCCCGATTACGGTTAAATCCACCGTGCGGTTGGGCATCCCTGTCGGGTGGAACGACGCAGTGATCTCGTAAATTCCCAGGTTCGCATCGATCAAGGACAAGGCCCCTGTGAACGAGGTGGTTGTGATACCCCACGAGATTGGAGAAATATACTTCTCCATCGTAATGTCGGCATAACTGACATCGACGGTGCTCCCGGTGAAGTTACTAAAGCTGACATTGGTTAATCTTCGATCCCCGTCACGATCCGGAGTGCCGAACGCGGCCCGGAGGAACTCCGCGCTTCCGCCCCAAGTGCCGGTAAAAGTCGACCCGCTATAACTCCCCGAACCGGAGGCGCCGGGAACGGCAATTGTGGCCGAATCCGTGCCGACCCTTCCTTTGCTGTCAATGGCGAAAATCCCAATCGGCGCCGAAGGGCCGACAAACGTGCTCGGGAGCGTGATATCCGCGGAATACGTTGAGCCGTTTTTCCTCAATTTGGACCCCACGCCGTAGCCGACCAGTTCGGCCCGTGCGTCGAGAATGGCGTCGTCATCGGCCCCGGCATTGATCGTGGCGGAGACCGTAAGAGTGGTGCTGGTGGCGCTAACGTTGACGTTTGTGATCTGGGGCGCATTGTCGACATCGTCGACATCCGGAAGCTCGATCGGAGCGGCGACGCTTGTCGTGTCATGATCGGATACGTCGACCGTAAAGGTGTTTGTCAGGTATCCCGACGCAATCGTGTTCACGGTGACCGAACCGGACGGGACGTTGGAAAGGGTAAAATACCCGTCCTGATCGGTTAACGCGTTCGGGGAACTGCCTCCGGCTACCACCATTGCACCCGCGATCGGCGCGCCGGTTGAATCGGTGACGGTTCCCGAGATGCTGCCCGAACCGGTGCTGCTCGAGCCGGTACTCGAGCTTCCGCAGCTCGATAAGATTATTGCAGAAGTGATCACCGCGATAAAAATAGTGATCAAGTTAAGCTGGAAGGGATAGTTTGCTTTGCGGATCATTTCCGTCACCTCCGTAAGTATTCAGTTCGATTCACAATCATGAAGACGCCGCATCCACGCAGAAATCCGAATTCGCGATAAACAGTGCAAACCCCGTACCATGGTTTAAAGCAATCCGTTGAATCCTACAGGCGTGCTGTAGGAATCCATACCCTAAAATTGGGTGCGACCACCCTAACATTAACTACCTACTCGCCTAAGGGATGATCCTGGCCAGCGATCGTGGTCCGTCCGGGCCTTAAAATATACAAACACATTGGCCTGGGATAGGTTGCGCGATTTCAGCATTTCGTTACAGAAGTTTATCCGTCCGCAGCGACAACTCTGTTCGATCTGTATCATTATAATTAATATTGTGTTATATGCGCGGCTCCTTGTAGGGGTTTGATTAATCAAACCCCTACGGCCCTGTATTGACCCCCTGCCCCTAAAGGGATATAATCCGCCCCATTATTCCTCCGGCGCGGGCCGATATCGGGGAGCCCTGTCGAATCGTTCTTGCCGTTTATAAATTTCAATTTCGGAAACACCTCCTGCAATTCCTCCAGATGCCGCTCCCTCCTCGCGCCCGGAAGTATGATGGAAAAGGCGATATAAATCAGTCATGCAAATTAGACGGGAGGTTATTGCTGAAACAGTTTCTCTTGAATTCGGTGCCGATGCTGCTCCTCCTAAATTTGGCGGGGTGTATCACCACGACCACGCGGACAACGGAGGATGTAAACATGAATGACAGCGGGGTTATCTTCCCTTCCCTGCGGATTACGCACCTTCTGTCCGACTCGGCGGAAACCGAATCGGAAAATAAAAAATCCCGCCTCGCGATCGAGTTCAATCTCGATTACGCATCCGGATCAGGTTCAGAAAGCATCTCCTCTTCTCAATTTATCAACTTTGGAGGAAGTCGTTTTGACGGTCCGGCGGAGATTAGGGGACGCGGTGATCTTTATGTCGCTTCGCTCCTTGTTCGAAAGCGCCTCAATAATCCTGCGAGTTTTTATGGAATCGATCTTCTCGGTGGCGTGAGCCTCCAGAAATTCGATCTTCGACTCGATTCCGATGGCGTTGTGGTTGAAGATGGAATGACAACCGGCGGCCCCATGGTTGGAGTTCAGTTTTCGGTCATGCCGTATTCATGGGGGGAACTTTATTTGAGGGCCATGGGAGCGCTCGGATTCGGCGGATTGGACAGCAAACTCGGATGGGGAGAGGTGGGGATCACCATCAGGCCCTATCCGCCACTGGGCATCATGGGCGGCTACCGCAGTTTGTCATACTGGCAGGGCAGCATGTATCCATCCGGTACAAGCCCAAACGTAGCCGAAATCACTTTTGGTCTTAATGGGCCGGTCGTCGGTCTTCAACTTGAATTTTGACCATGCTACGCCGGAACGGGGAGAGAGGGGGATAAAAATGTCTCTAAAAAAAAGTATCGTGCGAAAAAGAAGGTTGTTTTATTTGATCCTGACGTTTTTTGTTTTGTGGGAAGGCGCAATTTATTCATGTGCGGCGTTTGCGGAGGAGTCCAAAGAGGTCAAGCCGAACGGGAAGAGAATGGGGACGCTCGATCCGGAGACGTTCGTCCCGAAATCGCTCGCTTTCACCTCAGACGGACGGCATGCCATCTGGCAGATTCGATCCAAGGACCAATACCAAGTTCTGGTGGACGGAACCCCCGGTCCCTTATTTGACGGAACCTACCGGCCTCCCGTCGTCGTGAGTCCGGACGGGCGACGCGCCGCGTACGTCGTGGAAAATAAAAAAGATGGTCGACTGTCCATGGTCAGCGATGGAACGATCGGACCGGCGTTCGACAAAATACTTCCCGGGACGCTGATTTTCAGTTCGGACAGCCGGCACATCGCCTACGCGGGGGCGGTTCAGGAAAAGTATCGCGTCTTGCTCGACGGAACGCCGAGCCCGGAATACGAGCTGGTCGGCCATCTCTCCTTCAGTCCCGACGGAAAGCGGTTCGTGTATGCCGCACAAAAAGACAAAAAAAGATTCGTGGTGGTTGACGGTGTTCCCGGTCCCTCGTTCGATGATGTATATCCCGCCGGTTTCAGCCCCGACAGCCGCCACATCGTCTACTACGCGACGCAGGGGAAAAAACAGCGGATCATGATGGACGATCGTCCGGGGGCGGAGTTTAACGCCATCGGACCGATTCAATTCAATCCGGCCCAGGGGTCCGAGCCCCCTTCGGTCGGGTACATCGGACTGCTCGGAAACGATTTGATCGAAGCCACACAGCCCCTGCCGTAATTCATTCTCTTATTTTCCTCCCGGACGAAGCGTCCGGCGGAGGCGGTCTTCGCGATCCGAATCGCCCTCAGGAAGACGGAGGCCGAACCGGGTTAAATTCTCCCGAATGCGCGACATGCAGCGAAGGGCCAGCTCGGGTTCGTTGCGGTCCTCGTAAATATCGGCCAGGCCTCGCAATGCTTCGGCCTCCCCCGCGGGGTTTCCGACCTGGCCGAAATGGCTGTAGGCATAGTTGAAGCAGGTCTCGGCCCTCCGATCCTTTCCCATTTGTCGGTAGGCGCGGCCGAGTTCGCCCCAGGCGGCGGCCAGGCCCTCTTCGTTGCCGGTTTTCTTGTGGAGATCGATCGCCCGTTTGAAAAATGAAACCGCCTCGCCCGGCCGCCGGCCGTCCATTTCCAGCAATCCCATGTTTGCATACAGCGACCCCAGTGAGAATTCGTCCCGAACGGATTCGAGCAGTTCTTCCGCCTCCAGATAATAGGCCCGCGACCGCTCGGTCTCCCCGAGCTCCCTCGACAGGTTTCCGAGATTGACCAGGGTTTGGCCCGCGATGCGCGCGTCGGGATTTCCTCGCTGACGCTCCAGAATTTCCCGATACATGGACCTGGCCTTCTCTTTTTCGTTCAGCGCGGCATAGACATTTCCGAGGTTTCCCAGCACGGCCGCAAGCAGCCGCAGGTTGTTTGATCCCCGGACCTCCTCCTGCGCGGTCTCGAAACATCGCCGCGCGCCCTCCAGATCCCCACGGTGGAGTAGAAGGGTTCCCTGAATGTAAGCGTCCGGAAATTTTAAACCGCCGTGTTCCGATTCGTTTGCCATTTAATTACAACCCCCGACCGGCTTATTTTGCAATCAGCGTCCTGATCTTTTTCGCATTTTCGACGGCGTATCCGTTGAGCGTGTTGTTGAAATAGATATAGACCGTCTTGCCGTCGTCTAATAGCGGCCGGATTCGTTTGGCCCAGGCCCGGAGTTCTTCATCGGAATAGCGAGAGGCAAAAAGTTCCCCGGGGCCGTGAAATCGGTAATAGACGAGGTCGGCCGTGACTTCCTCGACGCAGGGATAGCGGGAGGATTGGGCGATGCAAAGAGTGGCCTCGGCCTCACGCAGGATCGAATAGGTTTTCTCGGTAAACCAGGACGGATGGCGGAACTCGAAAACGGGATGAACCGGGGGCGCGGAAGAGTCCTTTCGCAAGAGGTCTAGGAACCGGGACAGTCTTCTCGGATCGACGCGAAAGCCCGGGGGGAACTGTAGCAGAACGGGGCCCAGGCGCTCTTCCAGCGTTCGTGCGCCATCCAAGAATTTTTTCCATGAATCCCCGACCCGTTGGAGTTTCTGGATATGGGTGATGAAGCGGCTGGCCTTGACCGCAAAAAGGAATTCCTCCGCGACAGACCCGGCCCACTTTTGGTAGGTCGTTACCTTCGGGAGGTGATAAAAGGAATAGTTCACCTCGACCGTATCGAAATGCTTTGCATAAAACGCCAGCCGGTTCTGAGTCGCCTTGACCCCCTCCGGGTAGAACAGCCGGTCCCATTCCCCGTAACTCCATCCCGAAGTCCCGATGCGTAACCCCGGCTTCATTTTTTCCTCCGAGGTTATAAGATGTACACATTCCTAAGGCGGGTGTCAAATTCATCCGAGGGATCATCGGTTTTTTTACGTGACCCGAAGGCAAGGGGTGGAGGAGCCGATCATGCGCCCGATAACGATTAAAAATCCATTAAACTGCCTGGGATGCAGTAACGGCTGCGTCCCAGGCCAATCCAAATCCGGCTTGATGGTCAAATTCCATCAGACGCATATGATCGGCAACGGAACCCCTTGTCAAGGGGCACGTATAAACCGAGGAGGGACGGACATTTCTGTGGGTTGATTTTCACTCCCCGATGGATTATGATAGTTTTTCTCACCTAATTTTATTGACCGGTGAATTATGCCCCGTCCCAAATCGTCGTTTGTGTGCCAGAACTGCGGCTATTCTTCCCCCAAGTGGCTCGGAAAATGTCCGGACTGTGACCAATGGAACAGCCTGCAGGAAGAAGCGGCCGCCGTTGCCGCCCCGTCGCGCTGGATGGCTTCAAATCGGGAACCGCAGGAGCCCCGGCCGATCGGTGAGATCCTGCAGGCGGCGGACGATCGTTTCAGCACCGGGATGGGGGAGCTTGACCGGGTCCTTGGCGGTGGGGTTGTGGCCGGTTCGATGGTGCTGATCGGCGGCGACCCGGGTATTGGAAAATCCACGCTCCTGCTCCAGGCGTTTCAAAAGATCAGTCAGGATCGGCCGGTTCTCTATGTCTCCGGCGAAGAGTCGCCGCACCAGATCAAGATGCGGGGAGAGCGGCTGGGCGTCGATTCCAAGAACCTGTTGATCTTGTCCGAGACCTCGCTGGAAGAAATCTTGAAAACCGCCCAGTCGTTGAGGCCCCGGGCCATCGTGATTGACTCGATCCAGACCGTTTACACCGCGCAGATCACCTCCGCGCCCGGGAGCGTCAGCCAGATCCGGGAATCGGCGGCCCAGTTGATGATTCATGCGAAACAGACCAACACCACCACCTTCCTGGTCGGCCATGTCACCAAGGACGGTTCGATCGCCGGTCCGCGGATTCTGGAGCATATGGTTGATACTGTCCTCTATTTTGAAGGCGACAAGGGCCATCCTTACCGGATCCTCCGGGCCGTGAAGAATCGTTTCGGTTCCACGAACGAGATCGGTGTTTTTGAGATGAAATCTCTGGGGTTGGAAGAGGTCTCAAATCCCTCCGAGTTGTTTTTGAGCGAACGTCCGTCGAATGTGGCCGGCTCGGTCGTGGTCTCCAGCATCGAGGGGACGCGGCCGATCCTGGTGGAGCTACAGGCGCTGATCAGCCCGACCAATTTCGGCCTGCCCCGACGGATGGCGATCGGCGTGGACCCAAATCGGGTCCTGCTCCTTCTCGCCGTTCTGGAAAAACGCGCCGGGCTGCAGCTTCAGGGACAGGATGTCTTCATCAACGTGGTGGGCGGGATGCAGATCGACGAGCCCGCGGTCGACCTGGGAATCGTGGCGGCCGTCGCTTCGGGGTTTCGGGAGCGGCCTCTGGATCCGAAAATTCTGGTTTTGGGGGAGGTAGGGCTGGGAGGTGAGGTGCGCGCGATTCATCAAGCCGACGCTCGGCTCCGGGAAGCGGCCAAAATGGGATTTAAGCAATGCCTGTTGCCGGATCGCAACCGGATGAGGCTCGACGGCGTTGATGGAATTGACGTGATCGGCGTGGGACATATCCGACAAGCATTGGAGATCTTATTTGGAAAATAAGAGGTTGCGGAAACCATCAGGGGTTTTTCAGAGTGAAGAGAGGGCGAAGTAGCTGGCTTCGGTTGATCTTCTGTCTCATGGTCGTACTGATCGCCGGTTGCGGCCCGCGTTATTCAGTCGCACCGGAGCCTCCGCTGCGTTCCGCGTCACTTCGGGATCTCCTGGACCGCCTGGACCGTCGGACGCAGTCGATCCAGACCCTCAAGGCCCTTATGAAGGTTAGCTCGGAAAAGCAGGCCGGGGTTACGTCGAGCTTGCTATTCTCCCGTTCAACCGAGGGTGTCGCGCCGTCCCTTCGATTGAAAGGGTTTGATCCATTCGGGGGGACGCTGTTCGACTTGATATGGTCGAACAACCGGGTCTGGTTGACGATCCCGGGTCAAGGACGTGTGCTGGAGAGCGCCCCCGACAAGCGGGGGGTGCCTTCACTGCCGGCCGAGCTCGGGCTGGAAGTCGCCGAGTTGCGGCTGGCCGTTTCGGCGATCGTCGGCCCGTTTATGGAGTCCGATGATATTCCGGTTTTGGAGCAGGTGGGATCGAACTATCTGATCCATGTGATTCGTGTTACGGGCGGGGGGGGACAACTCACGAAGCGGCTCTGGATCGAACGCAGCCATTTTCGATTAGTTCGTCAAGAAATATTTGAACAAACAAGTCCAATGGTTGGCTCGAATATTGCGGCCGTGAGTGAAGGCGAAGCGACCGTTGTGGAATACCTGGATTATCAGCCTCGATCCGTTCCGGCGGGGGCGGAAATCGAGTGGCCCGACCGGCTGGTGATTACAAAGCCTCGATCCGGAACCGGGGAGGAACACCGTCTCGCATTGCAGTTCCTTGAGGTCCATCCCAACGCGACGATCTCTTCGGAGGAGTACAGAATTCCGTGAAGGAAGAACGATGAGGATACTGGGAATGGACACCGCGACCGGTGTGGGGGGCGTGGCCCTGATCGAGGGAGAGACCCTGCGGGCCGAGTATCGGCTCGAGATGACGATGATGCATGCCGAGCGGTTGATGGTCCTGATCGATCGAGTGCTGGTGGACAGCGGCCGAAGTCTGGATGATCTGGATGCCTTGGCCGTCTCGATCGGGCCGGGCTCTTTCACGGGATTGCGCGTCGCGGTGAATACGGTGAAGGGGTTGGTGGTCGGAAAACCGATCCCGGTCGCGGCGGTGCCGACGCTCGAAGCCATGGCCTGGAATGTCTCGGGCAGCGGCTGCGTCGTTTGTCCGATGATCGATGCCAAAAAGGGGGAGGTGTATGCGGCTCTCTTTTCAAGCGTGGCTGGGGGTGGACTTAAGCGGGTGATGGAGGATCGGGTCATTTCACCCGAGGCCCTGTGCGAACATCTTTCCAAGTCATCGGACCTTCCGACCGTTTTTCTGGGAGACGGGGCGTCTCGATACCGGGAGGTTTTGCAGAAACGGCTCGGCCATCGGTCCGTCTTTGCGCCCGCGCCGTTGTCGGGCGCTCTTCCCTCCATGGTGGCCCGATTGGGACTACAGCGAATCGAACGCGGCGAGGCGTCCGACGCACGGACCCTCGTCCCGGCCTATCTCCGGCGGGCGGATGCGGAAGTCAATTGGGAAAAAGGGATCGCGCCCAAAAAATTGAACCTGGCGAGCCCCTACAAGTCGAACCGGCGATGAAACGCGAGGAGGTGAGTCAGGATCAGAAAATATCGATTCGGCCGATGACCTTGGCGGACCTGGACGAAGTGATGCCGATCGAGGAAGCTTCCTACACCACGCCTTGGAAGCGATCGATGTTCGAGGCGGACCTTCACGGAAACCCGTTTGCCCGGTTTTTCGTTGCGCGAGACCCGGATCCGGGTCCGGTGGTCGGGTATGTCTGTTTTTGGAAGGTGTTTTCCGAGCTGCATCTCATGAATCTGTCGGTCCATCCGGACCGGCGGCGTTTGGGGATCGGGGAAGAGTTGGTGCGTTGGACCCTCACGTGGGCCAAGGAGAACGCCGTTTCTCTGATCACGTTGGAAGTGAGAGCCTCCAACGAGGCCGCAAAACGACTGTATGAGAAACTGGGTTTTAAGCTCGTTGCGGTGCGGCGCAATTATTACCGCGATCCGCGCGAGGATGCCTTGATCATGAATTGGTCCGAAGGATGAGTATCCCGAAAAGGAGGTTGCCTATGTTGAACGAAGGGATGGGGTTTCGAGAAGCATTGCGCCAACGAAATTCGGAATTTCAAAAATTGGAGGTAGAGCACCATCGCTTGGAACAGGAGCTGAATGAATTGACCCGTCGCAAGACCCTGACGCCGCAGGAGGAGTTGCACAAAAAACAGATCCAGGTCGAGAAGTTGCATCTCAAAGATCATATGGAAGCGATCCTCCGCAACTATCTGAAGCAACACGCGACCCCTTGACGAGGCACGAAGATGTTTGGAATCGGACTTCCGGAATTGATCGTGATCTTGGTGATCGCGCTGCTGGTCCTGGGCCCCCAGCGCCTGCCGGAATTGGCGCGCGCCCTCGGCCGGGGCATGGCGGAGTTGAAGCGCGCCACCCAGGACCTCAAAGACGAGATCGACGCCGAGGTTCGAAAACTGGATGAACCGGTCGAGGCCAAGTCCCACGAAAAATTGCTTCCGGACGGGAGGGCCCTGCCGTCTCCGGAATCCGGAAAGTCCGGCCCTCCCTCCGAGGAGAAACCGTCATGAGGGCCCGACGCTCACCTTCCGCCGACGCGTCGCGGATGCCGATCACCGGCCATCTCGAAGAGCTTCGAAGCCGGCTGATCAAAGTGGTCTGGACCGTTCTGGGCGGCATGGTGCTCGCGTATGCGGTTTCGGACGTCCTGATCGGATGGCTCAAACGGCCGCTGGCCGCCGATCTGTACTTTTTTTCCCCGGTGGAGGCTTTTTGGGTGACGATCAAGGTCTCGTTTTTCGCGGGACTTTTTCTGTCCCTCCCGGTGGCGCTCTACCAGATCTGGCGATTTGTATCGCCCGGCCTTCTTCCCCATGAACGGCGGTTGTCCGCGCCGTTCGTGCTGATTGGTTGTCTGTTTTTTGCCCTGGGGTTGGCCTTCTGTTATTTTGTCGTCGCCCCTTTTGCGTTGAATTTTCTCGTCGGGTTCGGGACGCAGCAGGGTTTGAAGCCGGTCTTCTCGATCGGGCTTTATATCGACTTTCTGCTGAAATTCTTGCTGGCCTTCGGGCTAGTTTTCGAACTGCCCCTGGTGCTCACCATCCTGGCAAAGCTGGGACTCGTGACGCCGCAGTTTCTGTCGCGCAACCGGCGGTATGCGATTCTGGTCAACGCGATCCTGGCCGCGATTCTCACGCCCACGACGGACGTCTTCAACATGATGCTGATGATGGTCCCGCTCCTGATTTTCTATGAGCTGGGGATCTGGGGGGCACGGTTCTTCGGACGGAAACCGATCCGATCCGGACTGGCCGAGGAGGCCAAGGGCGAGGCCTGATGGAAAGGAGGAGGATTTGAAACGACGATACCGATGGCTGACGATCAGCATCCTGTTGGTGTTGATCGCTCTGGGCATTTCTCCGAACGCGAAAGGCCAGACGCAGATGCCGGATCCCCGGCACAGCGTGCAGGCGCTGGCGCTGGGCCCGGACGGGACGCTGTTCATGGGGACGTTTGGAAACGGCATTTATAAAAGTCGAGACGGCGGTCTTCATTGGGAAGCGATCTCGGAAGGATTAAGTGATCCTTACATCATGACCTTGCTGATCCGGCCGTCTCTCGATAAAAAACCGGGGGCCTCGAACTCGGTCATTTTTGCCGGAACGGCCCGGTTCGGCGTTTTCCGGAGTCGGGACGGGGGCCTGCATTGGGAGCATGTGAATACCGGCCTCGCCAATACCCAGGTCTCGGCCCTTCTTTATGATTCGAAGAACAAGCTCTATGCCGCCACCGGAGACGGCGTGTTCCGAAGCGACGATCACGGCGATCACTGGACCGCTCACAACACCGGTCTGAGCGACGTACTGGTTCGATCGTTGATTATCGATCGCGAGGGATCCCTTTATGCCGGAACCGGAGGGAAGGGCCTCTACAAGCGCAAGTCCAGCCAGGGGAACTGGGAACGGCTGTCCCGGGGGTTTGAGGGCGAGCGGGGGCTTCTGGAGAATTTCATCCGTGTCCTGACGCTCGGGGCGGACGGAACCCTTTACGCCGGCACATTCGACGGCGGGGTCTACACCACGCGGGACGGAGGAAAAAGCTGGAATGACCTGAACCAGGGTTTGGTCAATCAATCCATCCGGGCGATTCTCATCGGAAAAGACGGGGTCTTGTATCTCGGCACCGGCCGGGGAATCTTCGCGCGTTCTCCGAAAGACATCCGCTGGAACTCGATCAACGGGCCTCTTGAGGATCTCAATATCCAATCGATGGTGATCGACGAGGAAGGTCATATCTATGCCGGGACAGCGCAGCATTTGTATAAGGGCTCGACCAAAGGCGACTGGGTCCCCCTCACGGAAGAGTTGTTCGGTGCAAAAGGGGGGATGTAGCGTTGACAAAGCCTATGCCCCATGATCCGTTGAATATCCTGATCATCCATGGAATGGGTGATCAGCCTAAGGATTTTTCGAGGGGGTTTCAGGGAGTGCTTCTTCCGAAGTTCAGAACCTCCGTCGAGTATTTGGCCAAGGACTATTCCCTCCCCAATCCCTTCGTGCCCGAGCCCCTGAATTTCATCCCGGGTTGGTGGGCGCCGGTCATGGATGCGACCCAGAAGGAGATGGAAACCCGGATTTATAAAAAGAAGATCCCCTTCCTTCGGAAATTCGGGATGAGCTTCATGGGGGATGTGGTCGCGTATCAGGGGGAGCCCGTTTACAACGAGATCCATCGACATCTGGCCGAAGCGCTTCGCGCGCAACTTAAACCCGGGAGCGGGCATCTTACGATCATCGCCCACAGCCTCGGGAGCGTGATCGCCTCCGATTTCGTGTACGATCACACGATCAAGATCGGCAAGACCTTCCAGGACGGCTTCGGCGTCTCCTTCTCGAACTTCTTCACGCTGGGGTCTCCTCTGGTCCTCTACGCCATGCGGTCGGCCAATGGTGAGGAATTCACTCCAGCCAGGTTGCTGGACCATTTTGACCGCCCGGTGCGAGTCGAATCCGAGACGGGGTACTGGTTGAACCTCTTTGACGATGACGATATTATCGGTTACCCGATCAAGCCGATCAACCGTTTTTATCGGGAGGCCGTAACCGCGGATCTCACCGTGGCTGTCGGTGATCTCCTGACCCGCTGGAACCCTCTCAGTCATGCCTATTACTGGGATGACGCCGGAATTTGCCGCATTATTGCCGAAAAACTGGCCATCGATTTTGCAGCGATCCATCTGGGCTTAAAAGGATCGGACCTTCAAGAGGCCCTTGCCCATTTCCAGCGGCGGTACAATTTGTGATGAAGCCCATCCGTTTCGCACTCATCTTCGGGATCGCGGTCCTGTTCGGTTCGGCCCTTCCCGTTTCCAAAAGCCGTGCCGGTTTTTCCGAAGAGCCGGTCGTGACGGGCCTCGATTTTCCGGTGGCGATGGCCTTCGCTCCGGACGGTCGTCTCTTCTTCACCGAGCGTTTTTCTGGCCAAGTCCGGGTGATTACGGATTCCACCACGGCCAATCCCCGTCTCCTTCCCGATGCGGTCTACCGGTTCGGCCCGGTCTCCACCTTTTTTGAGCGGGGTCTGCTCGGGCTGGCCCTGGATCCCAATTTTCAGAACAACGGCTATCTTTTCGTCTATTATTCCCATCGCGGTCGGGACGCCAAGTCCGATCCCTACCGTCACAGGTTGATGCGGATCACGGTAAAGGGCGATCGGGGAGGATCGCCGGTCGCCCTTCTGGATCGTCTTCCGATCGGAAGCGCCTCCGAGTTCGGTCCCGGTAATCACAACGGCGGCATACTGGTCTTCGGTCCGGACGGGAAGCTGTACCTGAGCATTGGAGATCTCGCCACACCCCGAAACTCACAGGACCTGGATTCGTTTTCCGGAAAGATCCTGCGATTGAACCCGGACGGCACGGCTCCGACCGACAATCCCTTTTACGATTCCAAACGTCCGACCGCGGCCCGGTCCTACGTTTACGCGTTCGGTCTGCGGAACAGTTTTGGGTTCACATTCGAGCCCGGTCCGGTCGGGAAGGCCCGCTTGTTCGCCACCGAGAACGGCCCCGCGACCAATGATGAATTGGACATCATCGAGCCGGGAAAGAATTACGGCTGGGATGACGATCGGATCAGCGGGGTCCGGAATAAGCCGGGGTACGTCGATCCGATACTGGTTTACCACCGGACGATCGCGCCGACCGGAATCGTCTTCTACACCGGAACACGTTATCCGGAACCCTACCGGGGAAAGCTCTTCTTTTCGGATTGGAACGAGGGAGGGATTCGGATGGTGACCCTGACCGTTCGCGATTCGGTCGTCACGGCCAGCGTGCAGGATGATCTCTTCCGTCACCGGGGCGGGGTGGTCGATCTTAAAATGGGTCCGGACGGGTTGCTCTATTTCACGACCCCCAAAGGAATTTACCGTTTGATTTACAATGACGCACCTTGATTCGAACCGAGGCTTGGACAAAGCCGGGTCCGGAATCCTCCGGCTCGACGGATGGCTGGGCGGGGGGCTCCGATGGTCGGTCGTCAGTCTATTATTAATCGCGGGGTGCGGAATCGACAAGCCCTTCATATATCATCCCAAACATGAAATCAAGGCCACCCCGGAATCGGTCGGGCTTTCCTATGAAAATATTTTTTTTCAATCGGCCGATGGGGTTCGTCTGAATGGCTGGTATGTCCCCGGCCCGGATCCGTCCAATGTGATGATCTGGTTTCACGGAAACGGGGGGAACATCGGCGGTGATGTCGAGAGGCTTCGCCTGATCCACGATAAGCTGGGTCTATCGGTCTTCGTCTTCGATTACCGCCAGTACGGACAGAGCGGGGGATCGGTCACGGAAGATGGCACCTACCGGGACGCCCGGGCCGCGCTGGAGTACCTGAGGTCCCGCACCGGCCTTTTGCCCCTCCGGATTATCTATTTCGGCGAGTCGCTCGGAAGCGCGGTGGCAGTCAATCTGGCCACGGAGGCTCCCCCGCGCGCGTTGATCTTGGAGTCACCCCTGACCTCGATGCACGACATGGCGCGGGTGGAGTTTCCATATCTTCCCATCGGATTCCTGATCGGTGATAAGTACGACTCCTTATCCAAGATACCAAAGATCCATGTCCCGATTCTGATTCTTCATGGCGACCGCGATGAGGTCGTTCCGTTTGGTCAGGGCCGTCGGCTGTTCGAGGCCGCCAATCCTCCCAAGGTATTTTATACCATTCCGGGCGCCCATCACAACGATACCGTCATCGCCGGCGGTCGACCTTATTGGGACGCCTGGAAGCGCTTTTTGGATCGTCTCGAATGACCGGTCGTTTGATGGTTTCTCAAAAAGCCATCGTCCTCTTCCTTTGCCTGACGGGGTGTCGCGTGGACAAGGCATTTATTTATTTTCCCAGCCGCGAGATCGAGGCCACGCCGGCGTCGGTCGGCCTGGGCTACGACGACGTCTATTTCAAGACCGCCGACGGGCTGCGCTTGAACGGCTGGTTCGTTCCCGGGACGGGATCGCCGGAGTTAATGATCTGGTTTCACGGAAATGCCGGGAATATCAGCCATCGCGTGGATAATCTTCTCCGGTTTCATGATGAACTGGGCCTCTCGGTCTTTATCTTTGACTATCGCGAATACGGACGGAGCGAAGGGTCGGTTTCGGAGGAAGGAACGTACCGGGATGCCGAAGCCGCCTTGGATTACCTGAAGTCCCGGACGGGTCTTCCGGCGGCCCGGATCATATATTTCGGCCGATCGCTCGGAGCCGCCGTGGCGGTCGAGCTGGCGCTGAAGGCCCCGCCGCGCGCGTTGATCCTGGAGACCCCCATGACCTCGATCCGGGAGATGGCCCGAGCCCATTACCCTTACCTTCCGGTCGGTTCCCTCATCCGGACCGAGTACGATTCCCTATCGAAGATTGGAAAGGTCCGCGTTCCGCTCCTGATCCTGCACGGGGATCGGGACGAGATTGTTCCGATTGATCAGGGCCGTCGGCTGTTCGAGGCCGCGAACCCGCCCAAGGATTTCTATTCCATCCCCGGTGCCTCCCACAACGATACCTATGTCGTCGGCGGTCCGCCGTACTGGAATGCCTGGAAACGATTTCTGGCCCACCTCGAATAACGATCCGGGGAACTATAGGGGCTTGCGTCGCCCCCTCCATCCGCCTAAGGCGGAATGGAGCCTCCCCCTCCCTGCCTGTCCGGCAGGCAGGCAGGCAGGCAGGCAGGCAGGCAGGCAGGTCGCTCGCCTTGCTCGCTGGGTTGACACCCACGAATTTTCCGGTTGATATCTACTCGCTCAGGATTCGAAACGCCGGCGGTGAGATCCCTTCATGGCGGCATTGAGGACATCGGCTGGGGCTGGAAAATCGTCGACGGTCGGAAAAAACAAAACCGCATCGGTTGCAGACGGGCGGTTCGAGGAAAAGCCGCTTCGGAGGATGGAGGCTCTTCGCGACATGCTCCATGTGGGCGATCACCTCTTTCTCCGAAATCCGGATCGCTTTGGAGAGATCCCGCGCCGTCATCGGACCCTTTTCAAGCTCGGCCATGATGAGTTGCCGAATGGTCCTTTCGCGGGTCCGGTCCTTCGGAAGTCCCATCCGTCATCCCCTCCGATCGGTGGCGGTGGGCGCTTTGCGCATCGCGTTGTAATACACCACGACCGAGGTTCCGATGACGATCCCGGTCAGGATCATCAGCAACCCGCGCGGTATTTTCAGGTAGATCAGTTTTTCAAGATAGTGGGTGATAAAGGATCCGGAATAAGACCCGGTCGGGGTTCGGTCCCAGAGCCAGAGCTCCAAATAGGTGAGAGGACATATCCAAGAGAAAGCCTGAAGCAGCACGCTGTACCCCAACGCGGCCAGGTGGGTCCACATCACCCATCGCACGCGTCGGCCGATGAAGGCTCCCCCGATCAAAAAGAGGATCCAGGCGAAATGGCTCGCAACCACGATATCGGCCGCGATGATGTAAATCCGATCCACGTTCCGCCCTCCGGACCGAATCCATGACGGGTCTAAACCGATTATAAGCGCAACTGGCCCAAAAGTCATCCTTCCATAGGAAGAATGAATTCTCCCGGATGGATTTGACGACCTCTGCGTTAATGGTGTACATTTCAGGTTCGTCCATTGTCATATATCCCTTTACACGAGGAGGAACCGCCATGAATCGATCAAAGAACCGTTTCGCGGTCTGGGCCGTTGCCGTCCTTTTCCTTCCCGGTTGTGTGTCATCCTCGAAGTATCGGGCCCTGGAGGAATCCTCGAAGGCCGATCAGGCCAAGCTGAATCAAGAGATCGCCGCGCTCAAGACCCAGAACGACGGCCTGGACAAGGATCTCGCGGCCCTCCGTCTGGATAAACAGAACGCCGAAACGCAGATCGCCTCCCTCAATGATAAACTGGCGCAATCGCAAAAAGAGTCGGCCGAAATGGCGGCGCAGAAGGATGCGGAGATCCAGCATCTGAAAGGAACCTACGAGAGCCTCGTCAAGGATCTCAAAGGGGAGATCGAAAAGGGTGAAATCAAGGTGACCCAGGTTCGGGACAAGCTAACCGTCAACCTGGTCGAGAAGATCCTGTTCGATTCCGGCAGGGCCGAAGTGAAGCCGCAGGGTAAAGAGGTTTTGAAGAAGGTGGGTAATATTCTAAAGGACGTCAAGGACAAGGACATCCGGATCGAAGGTTTCACGGACAACGTTCCGATCGGGGGAACACTTGTTCAAAAGTTCCCCACGAATTGGGAACTCTCAACCCAGCGGGCCACAACCGTGCTTCGCTCTTTGCAGGACGAGGGAGGCGTGGACGGTTCGCGACTCGCGGCCGTAGGATTCGGAGAATACCGGCCGATCGCCGGCAACGACACGCCCGAGGGCCGGGCCCAGAACCGCCGGATTGAGATCGTCCTCGTGCCTTCGGATATTCAGGGGGTGTTGAACGAACTGAAATAAATAGGCGGATTACCCGGGCGTCAATCCCGTTATGGAAACGGGGGCAGTGGGACGTAGGAAACCGGAAAACCCAGAAGCGTTTCAAGCCAGCCGTCCATTTCGTTCTCGGGAAGCGGCGCGCGGTTCAGCCGGGCTTCGATCCTGAATCCGTCTCCCGTTCCGACCACGCCGATGATAATCCAGGCGTTTTCCATCGCCGGCGAAAGTTCACGAGTCTGAAACTCACACAGGGTCGCGTAAAGACGGCCGCTCGGTGAAATCACGGAGAAGATCTCCGACAGCTCGTTGAATCGGCAATGGACGGAACAGCGATACGCATGTCGCGCCCCCGGTTCCGAGGTCTCAAAATCGTTCAGCGCGGATTCGGAGAATCCGGTCAGATAAGCTCGGACCGTTGCCGGCTCTCCGCCCCAGGTCGCCGCCAGACGTCCTGCCGGAACGAGAAACTCAAACGCGTCGGGAACGTTGTACTCGAACTGGCAAGGCCCGAACGCATCCGGCCAGGAACAGAGCAAGGCGGCGTTCGGCTCGGTCGTCTCCAGGATGAGCTTTTCGTTTTTCAGCCGGGCTTCGATCGGCAGATCGAGAAGCGAGACGGCCGAATGGAAGGCGCGTTGTCGTTCTTCAAGCCAGAGGTCCCGCCGGTCGTTCCCCCGCGTCTCATCCGGCGTGATCACTTCGGCGGTCTGCAGGCGCACGCGAATGAAGGAGTGTTGGTCGCGGAATCCAATCCAGAACATCCCCTCCGGAGAATGGGTCAGCCAGCGTCCTTGCATTTTCCAGGGGTGGCTGACCGAGCAGTAGGTTCCGGATCGCTTGTTCCGTTGAAAACAGGTATGGTAGGCTCCGGCCAGAAGGAAGAAATCCCCGCGCCAGTTCTCGCGAATATGCACCAACGTGACATCCTCTTTTGGCCAGGCGTCCAGTCGATCGATTTCGCGGGGCGCGGTCACCGGCCATTCCTCGACGTAGCCGATGATTTCTTTATCTCGTGTAGCCGGTCTTAATCCGAGTCCGGCCAGGCGTCCGCTCAACGCCGATACGTCGTCCCATTGAAACGTCGCTCTTGACTCCCACCGCCGTTCGCGCATGTCCGAGACTCCGGATTCGTCGTGCCAATCAAATGACAGTTGCCTTATCGCATCCAGCGGGTCCTGTCCTGCGGCAGCCCCATCCGTCCTCACTTCTGGGCTTACACGGTTTGCAGTCCAACCTCACTGGAGATCCCCTGACTGTGTCGTTGCGGGCGGATGGGGCGCCCCGCCTCCGGCCACCCGCTGGCTGCGCATTTATCTCCTAAGCACCGTTTGGCACTGAGGCCGGACGGCGACTCGGCTTGCGTTTGGGGCAACCCGGCTTGGCGAAGGACGCGGCCTCAATTTACAGGAGGCAAATTTTGCGCGCCTCATCTTCGCAAAATTTAGCGGCCGAGGCTTAGCCGGGTCAAACGAAAGCCGCCTGCGCCGCAGGGCCCAGTGCCAAACGGCGCTTACTGGATGAACGTCCCGCCTTGGCGACCCGCCTAACTTTCCCCCGCCTCGATGCAGGTGACGCCCTGGGGGCCGACGATCGCCCCGTGGCGTGTGCCAACGGGAAGGATCAGTCGGTCGCCGGGATGAAGCTCCACGTCGCGGCCGGTATCCGGTAATGAAAAGGTGATGCTTCCCTCAAGGCAAAAAAGCGTTTTACGATAGGGGTGCGAATGAACGCCGTAGATTTCTCCGGGGCCGTTGGACCACCGGCTGAATGACAGATTTCGTGCGTTGAAGAATCGGTGAATCTCCTTTTCCGGCAGAGGATGAGCGTGAGGCCAGCGCAGAACCTGGACGTTTCCGGGAAGCGTTTCATAATTGGATGACGATTCCAAAATCAAGTCCTCCTCACCGAGGCCGAATCGAATCTACAGCATAGCCGTTTCAAGGATGGATACGCAAGGGGGCATTCGTGTATGATAACGTCAAACCTATCGGGAGGAAAGCAACATTCAAGAGCGTCCGTTCGATGTAAAAATCCTTCGCGGTCTGTCCGAAAGGCAAGCGGCCGACCGACTGAGGGAAGAGGGTTATAACGAACTTCCCTCGGCGAAACCGCGCGGCGTGGCCGTCATTGCGTTTGAGATCGTGCGCCAGCCGATCTTTATTCTGCTGGCGGCGGCCGGGTTGATTTACCTGATGCTGGGCGATCGCGGCGAGGCGCTGATGCTGCTCGGGTTTGTCGCGGTCATCATCGGCATCGCCCTCTATCAGGAGCGAAAGACCGAGCGGGCGCTGGACGCGCTTCGTGATCTGTCGAGCCCGCGCGCGCTTGTGGTTCGGGACGGTTCGCGGAGGCGAATCGCCGGTCGGGAGGTGGTCCGCGACGATCTTCTCGTGCTCTCGGAAGGAGACCGTGTCCCGGCCGACGCCGTGCTTCTGTCGGCCCACGATCTGCTGGCGGACGAATCTCTGCTGACGGGCGAATCGGTCCCGGTTCGCAAGGTCGCCTGGGACGGTGTCATTGAAATGGCCCGTCCCGGCGGGGACGACCTGCCGTTTGTTTATTCCGGGACGATGCTGGTGCAGGGCCAGGGGATCGCCTGCGTCCGGGCCGTCGGAGTTCGGACCGAGATCGGAAAAATTGGCATTGCGCTGGAGGCCGTTGAAGCGGAAGAAACCCCGCTCCAGAGAGAAACCGGGAGGTTGGTTCGAAATCTGGCCTTCGTGGGGCTATCCCTCTGCGGCTTGGTGGTGGTTTTATACGGTCTCACGAAGGGGAACTGGCTGAACGGGGTCCTGGCCGGGATCACGCTGGCAATGGCGCTGCTGCCGGAAGAATTTCCGGTGGTATTGACCGTCTTTCTGGCCATCGGGGCCTGGCGGATCGCGCAGAGCCGGGTTCTCACCCGACGCGTCACGGCCGTCGAGGGGCTGGGCGCGGCGGGGGTCCTTTGCGTGGACAAGACCGGAACGCTCACCCAGAACCGCATGACCGTCCGGCGGATCTTCTCGAAGGGAGAGCTCTGGGAGATTGCGGAGTTCGCGGAGCCGCTGCCGGAGACCTTTCACGAAGTTCTGGAGTTTGCCATCCTGGCCAGCGAGATCGAGCCGACGGATCCGATGGAGATGGCTTTTCGGAATCTGGGCGATCGGGTCCTGGCCCGAACCGACCATCTTCACCGGGACTGGGTTTTGGTCCAGGAATATTCGCTCACCTCAAATCTCCTGGCGCTTTCGCATGTCTGGAAGGCAACCGGCCGTGACGAGTACATCATCGCGGCCAAAGGGTCACCCGAGGCAATCGCCGACCTTTGCCATTTCGATCCGGCCCGGAGGGATGCGTTGTCACGGCGAGTCGGCGCGATGGCCGATGACGGTCTCCGGGTGCTCGGCGTGGCCAAGGCCTATTTCAAAGGGACGGATTGGCCCGGCCATCAACACGATTTTGATTTCGCCTTCTTGGGGCTGACCGGACTTGCGGATCCGATCCGGCCGTCCGTTCCTGCCGCGGTAAAGGAATGTCACACCGCCGGGATTCGGGTCATCATGATCACCGGAGATTATCCGGGAACCGCGTGCGCGATCGCGCGGCAGGTCGGGCTGGAAGCCGACGACGGGATGATCACCGGTGATGAACTGGACCGGATGGACGAATCCGAACTTCGGGCGCGGATCAAAAAGGTCAACGTCTTTGCCCGGGTCCTGCCCGAGCAAAAGCTGCGGCTGGTCGAGGCCTTCAAGGCCAACGGCGACATGGTGGCGATGACGGGGGACGGCGTGAATGATGCGCCGGCACTCAAATCGGCGCATATCGGAATCGCGATGGGCGGCCGCGGCACCGACGTCGCACGCGAGGCCTCCGCGCTGGTGCTTCTGGAGGACGACTTCGGATCGATCGTCCAGGCAGTCAAGCTCGGACGCCGCATCTTCGATAATCTTCAGAAGGCAATGGCCTATATTCTCGCAATCCATGTTCCGATCGCCGGCCTGTCGCTGATCCCGTTGATGGTGGGCTGGCCGCTCGTCTTTTTCCCCGTCCACATCATGTTCCTGGAATTGATCATCGACCCGGCCTGCTCGATCGTCTTCGAGGCGACCCCGGAGGAGGCCGATCTGATGCGACGGCCTCCTCGAAATCCCGTCGGTCCCTTGTTCGGCGGACGGATCGTGGCATTGAGCCTTTTGCAAGGGGTGATTGTGTTGCTGATCACCCTGGCCGTCTACGGCATTGCCCTCTACCATGGGCAGGGGGAACGGGAGGCCCGCGCCCTCACCTTCACCACGCTCGTCATCGCCAACCTCGGACTGATTTTCACCAACCGGTCCTGGTCCCGCACCATTCCGGAAACGCTTCGTGCACCGAATCCCGCGCTCTGGTGGGTCGTCGGAGGCGCGTTGGTCTTTCTCGGGCTCGTGCTCGATCTGCCATTTTTGCGCGACCGGTTCGACTTCGGGTCGCTGGATCCGATCGATCTGGCGATCGGCCTTGCGGCCGGGGCGAGCAGCATCCTTTGGTTTGAAGGGCTGAAGCTGTTCAACGGCTGGCGGAGGCGATCTAAAAATTAATATAAACGAATTTAATCCTGTTCATCGGCGGGTCCTGTCCCGCCGTTCAACCATGTGTCGTTTGGCACTGGGTCCTGCGGCTCTGGCGGCTTTCGTTTGACCCGGCAAAGGCTCGGACGCTCAATTTTCCGAAAAAGCTCGGCGGAAAATTGACCCTGACGGGCCGCGTCCTTCGCCAAGCCGGGTATCCCCAAACGCAAGCCGAATCGCCGCTCGGCCCCAGAGTCAAACGGCGACAACTGGTGAGGCGCCCCGCCTGCAGCCACCCGCCGGATGTCACTCTTAGAAGGTATTTTATATCAGTTGTTCCGTCGCCAGAGCATCAGGAGTTCTTTGCCCTCGCGTCGGGCAATGGAGCGCGGCACGCGATCCAAGACCAGACTAAAGCGGCGGCTAAATCGGTCAAGCAACTCCTCACGCGTCGCGCCGAACGGCGGGCCGGTCTCGGGCTGGATAATGTAGAAGACGCCGAGAAGGAATCCGCCCGGCTTCAGCAGGCCTGCGGCCGCTTCGACATAGCGGTCTCGGTGGTCCGGATCGATCGCGCAGAAAAAAGTATTTTCGAAAATAAGATCGTAGGGCCCGCGCAGACGGGCGGGCAGATGAAGAAAGTCGGCCCGTTCGAACCTCACATTCTTTAAACCTTCCGCATCGGCCATCCGCGAGGCCTCCTCGATCGCCTTTTTCACGACATCCAGGCCGATCACCTCAAAGCCGGTCTTCGCGAGCGCACGCGCGTCATGCCCGTGCCCGCAGCCCGGCACGAGGGCGCGACCGGATTGCAGGGGCGCGGCGCGACCCGGTCCAAAATCGTTTTTTAAAAAATCCACCAATGCCGGCGACGGCCCGCCCTGATCCCAGCCGGTGTCGCCGTTCCGGTACAGTTCGGCCCAAAACGCCGCATCCGGTTCTTTTTCCTTCCGGCCGAAATGAGAGTAAGTTTTTTTGTCGCGTTGTGTCATAATTTCACGATCTTGAAAAAAGAAAACCCGGAAGCGGATTCTTCATCCTAAAGCGGCTACGACGTCCGCGCTTCCGGGTTTCGGTGGCCCTGGGAATGCATCCCAGTCGTCACCCAAATGGTATCGCGTCTAGGACGCG
>Ga0187776_10000072_pt1 | contig 49089 bp, 49 predicted proteins | sample 0216_BV02_MP12_2_FD_132426 | JGI IMG/M metagenome (GOLD analysis project Ga0187776, IMG submission 132426) | Tropical peat soil microbial communities from peatlands in Department of Meta, Colombia - 0216_BV02_MP12_20_MG | ecosystem: Environmental > Terrestrial > Soil > Wetlands > Peat | place...
ACGAGGCGCGTAGCGCCGAGCAATCTCTCCGGGCGCGCCTACTTAGCTACGCAATGCAGCCCGTGCCGGGTCCTGCTTGGCGCAGTCCAACAGCAGGAAGTGTCATTTTTTGCGGACCGGGTCTTGACCGCAGCCGCCTTGGGCCGGATTGAAACAGCCCGGTGTAGTGCGCTGCAGGCGCTCGGTGGTATCCCGACCGTCTTTCGCCATTTCCTGCGCCTCCGCGACCGTCACACAGTGCATCACCGTCGGGAGGCGTGAGCCGAGTGCTACCTCGGCCCTGCAGTACTTTTCCTCGCCGCGCACCATACTCAGCTTGTAACCCTGGTTCCGAAGCAGCTGCTCCTGCATCCGCTCGCCGGACGCATTCGGAGTGGGCATTGCCCGAGCGACCGCAGGAGTCTCGGTCGCGGTGGCGGCGGCCGTCGCAGGCACCGCGTGGGCAGTGCTGTTCTGGCCCGTGCTGTCTGCAGCAATGCTGCTCTGCGCCGTGGTGCTCGGGGACTCTGGGACAACCGGGTCGGGCGACGAGTCAGCGAAAGCAAGAGACTGCGCGGCTGTCGTGAATATCGCGAGCATGGCAACCGCGGGTCTCATGACTACGCCCTCAATCGCTTCGGGATGTCACGCCGGGCACGCCACCTGCGCATTTGGAAGGAGGCGTTGCCGCAGGCGAGCTTCACAGCTAGTTTGCTTCGCGCACTGTCCCATAAGTGACTCGCGCTGAGCAAGGTGCCTTCCTGAGGCGCGCGTTCCCCGCGGAGAGTTTTTCCGATCAGTTGATTCGTAATAAGAGGTGTCGATTGACCATGACCATGAAAGTAGCGATCGCCGCATCGCAGGTCTGACCGATCAGAATCCTGCATGGGGTTGGGGAGCTTCATGACCGCGACGGTTGTCTTTGGCCTTACGGCGGGGCGCGCGATAGCACGCATGCCAAATGACGTGCACGGCGTGACACGCGGCGGGCTATGTAGTTGACGGGGCAGGGGCGGCGCCAGATCGAATCTCTCCGGGCGCGCCAGATAATCTCAGTCACTTGCGCCGTCTGAGGCTCCGGCTGTTCTTGCGCTGCCGCCGTCTTACACGTGCCTAACGAGCGATCACTCCCTGCTTCGACATCTGGCTCGAAACCGCATCGGACACTTCGATTATCAGGCTTTGCATGCCGTGTGGGTTGCGCGTCTGGCTCGTACCCGCCCAGAGGAGCTTGTTCTGGCTCAGTGAGTAGACCAGCGTTTCAACGCTCACTACGGTTTCAGTTTGAACCGAGCCCGTCGAATAGCTTAGCGCTACTCCAGCCGAGGAGTAGTACGACCCGAACGAGGTGTACGCTTCACCCGAGAAGCCACCGGGGTCGACGATGACAGTTTGGTCGTGGCCGACTACGCGCATGACCACGACACCCTCGACGCCGGCTTCCCTGAACTTGGCGAGGGCGTAATCCACATCAGGGTGGCCATAGCCTATCAGCTGGTGTGCGGGGACTCCGCGCACACCCCGGTTCATGAGATCGTTGGACAGATAGACTTCCCCATCGCGCTGTCGCGTCTTATCGCTGGAGATAACCAACGCCGCGACGCTCTTGCCCAACGGATCGACCCGTTGCGCGTCCGGCGCCTTCCAGGTTGAGACGAAAGTGGTGCTCCCACATGCGCTCAGGCAGAGCACCGCAGCGAAAATCAGACCGCGCAAGGTTTGCGACAAGCGTGTCTCCCGGTCGAATGGCTTGAATAGACAGACAGTAGACCGTGTGTCGTGCGATCCGCAAGCATCCGCGCTCAGGGAGGTGGGGGCGGAAACTGATAGCTGAAACTGCCCTGCCGCACAGCAGACGCCGGGCATTTGCGTGAATCGCGTCTACAAGTTGAAAATCCGTGGTACGCGCCTCGGCTGATCAAGGAATACAAGACTTGAAAACCGGCAACTCCGCCAGGGCTTCGCGAGCTCGAATCCCGGCCTCTGTGTCGCTCCTGTGGCTGCTGGCCCTCGCCGCTGCGAACGCGCTGGCTCAGTCCGCCGGCACCGGCACGGCGGCCCGCGAGGATCTCACCATCGATCCACGCACGATCACCCGCCCCTGGACCGGCGATCTCGACGCCATGGTGGAGCGGCGCATCATCCGCGTGCTGGTGGTGCCCAGCAAGACGTTCTATTTCAACGACAAGGGTACGCAGCGCGGGATTACCTACGATACGTTCCAGCTGATCGAGACCGAGCTGCACAAGGAGCTCAAGCGCAACAAGCAGCTCACGCGCAAGCACCTCAAGGTGAAGTTCTTCTTTGTCCCGGTCTCGCGGGACAAGATTTTCTCGGCGCTGCTGGCCGGCCAGGGTGACATTGCCGCCGCCAACCTGAGCATCACGCCGGAGCGGAGCAAGCGGGTCGATTTCGCGGCGCCCAGTCTGACGGGTGTGCGCGAGCTCGTGCTCACCGGTCCGGCCTCCCCCACGATCTCCAAGCTGGACGACCTCGCTGGCCAGGAAGTGTTCGTCCGCAAGTCATCGAGCTACTACGAGCACCTGCTCGAGCTGAACAAGCGCTTCGCGGCCGAGAAGAAGCCGCCCGTCAAGCTGAAGGAAGCGCCGGATGCGCTCGAGGACGAAGATCTCATCGAGATGCTCAACGCCGGCCTCGTCGCCATTCTCATCGTGGATGATCACGTTGCCGACTTCTGGAAGCGGGTCTTCCCGAAGGTCGTGGTCCACGATGACGTGGCAATTGACACCGGCGGGCAGGTCGCCTGGGCCATCCGCAAGAACAGCCCGCAGCTGAAGGCCTTTTTGGATCGGCAGGCCGCCGCCATCACCTCCGGCCATCTCGAGGATGAGCGCGAGGTGATTCTCGCCCGCTACCTGAAGAGCCTGAAGCATGTGAAGAATGCCGCCGCCGACGCCGAGCGCCGCAAGTTTCTCGCGCTGGTGGAGCTGTTCCGCAAGTACGGCGACCGCTACGACGTCGATTGGCTGCTGATGGCCGCCCAGGGCTACCAGGAATCGCGGCTCAACCAGAATGCCCGCAGTCCCTCGGGCGCGATCGGAGTCATGCAGGTGATGCCCGCGACCGGCAAGCAGCTGAAGGTGGGCGACATCACCCAAACGGACGCCAATATCCACGCCGGCGTGAAGTACATGCGCTTCATGATCGATCAGTACTACGGGAAGGAGCCCATGTCCGATCTCGACAAGGCGTTGTTTGCCTTCGCTTCCTACAACGCCGGCCCCGGGCGTGTCGCCCAGCTGCGCAGGCAGGCCGCGCAGCGCGGCCTCGACCCCAACGTCTGGTTCCACAACGTCGAGTACGTCGCCGAAGAGAAGATAGGCCCCGAGACCGTCTCCTACGTCGGCAACATCTACAAGTATTACGTCGCCTACCACCTGATCGAGGACGCCCTCGAGGAGCGGCAGCGGCAGATCGAGAGCACGCGCGCCCGACCCAAACCGTGACGCGAGGAAAGTCAGGTCACGGCGTTTGGGTCCTTCCCAGCTCCGTCAGCAGCATCGTCAGGAGGTAGAGTCGGGGAGTCACGGTATCCAGCTCGAGAAACTCCTTCTCGGAGTGGAACCCGCCTCCGACGGGCCCGAGTCCGTCCAACGCGGGAACTCCCGCGTCCGCGGCGAGTGCCGACTCAGACGCCCCGCCGTTGCCCCCCGCCGCCAGGGTGCGGCCGATGCCGGCATAGATCCGCTGTGCCCGTGCCGCGAGCTTGTCGGTGGCGGTATTACTGGGTAACGGCGGGTAACCCTCCCCATGGCTGATGGTCACCTTGGTGTCGGGGATCAGCGTGGCTGCGGCGTTCTTGCGCAATATCTCCTCGACCCGGGCGAAGTCGGCTTTGTCGCGTACGCGCACGTTGACCTGCGCGGAGGCGTCCTCGGGAATGATGTTGGCGCGCGTGCCGGCCTGCATCACGGTGAGATTCACCGTGAGGCCGTCACCGGACTTGGGAAATCCCTCCAATCCAGAGATCTGATGGATCAGCTCGAGTGCGGCGTTCCGGCCATCCTGCGGGGCGACTCCCGCATGCGCGGCCCGACCTTTCACGTCGATGCGGAACGTGTCGGAGCCCTTGCGCCACACGGTAAGGGTATCGGGGAGGTCTCCGGGCTCGAGGTTCAGCTCCACGTCCGCATCCTTGAGGAGTCTCCCGATGAGGCCGCGCGTTCCGGGCGAGCCGCGCTCCTCCGACGTCTCCATCAGCAAGACGATCCTGCCGAAATCCCTGAAGCCCAGATCGTGAAGGATCTCGAGCGCATGGATGCCCTCGATCACGCCGCCCTTCTCGTCGGCCACACCTGGTCCGTAGGCGCGCTTGTCATCCGTGTGAAAGGGCCGGCGCTGCGCGGTGCCGGGCTCGAACACCGTATCGATATGTCCGATCATGAGAATGCGCGTCTTGCCACGGCCATCGAGTGTCGCCACCGTGTTTTCGGGAAGACCGGCCGCCTCCGCAGGAACCGACTCGATCCTCATTCCCAGCGCCTTCAGGCGTGGGATCAGCATCCCTGCCACCTTGCGACCGCCCTCGATGTCGCCGGTCCCGGAGTCGACGTTCACGACCTGCTCGAGCAGCTGGAGCTCGGCGGGGCGGGCGGCGCGCGCGGCGGCCAGGACCTTGGCGTCGCTCTCGCCCGCGTGCGCAGGGTGCGCCAGCGCCGCGAATGCCACGGTACCGCCGACTGCGATCGAGCGGAGAAGACGTCGGAGCATGGCGAATCCCCCTGCGGACAGCGGCAAATGATCGCACGGCTCCGTGGCGGGCGCAGCGGCGGCGCACCGCGCCCTTATAGCGTGCTCTGTGCACGGTGCAGGCCCGGCTCGCGTGACCCCGCTCACAGATAGCACCTGTCATGCCTGCCGCAGCGGGTCCTGACGAGCAAAATGCTGCCTATGGGCATGGCTCAACTGGTCATTGGCACCGCCTTCGGCTTTCTGGTGGCTCAGGGCGTCTTGTATGGCCTCTCCCGGCTGATTGGCTGGTTGCGGCGCGGCGACCTGCTGGTGCGGGCTCGTGCGATGCGCACGACTCCGGCGCCGACCGTCCTCAGCGCCCTCATCAAGTACGCCGCCCCGGTCGGGGTCAGCGCCGCGCTCATTACGCTCGGCGTCTGGGCTCTGAGCGACTATCTCGCGGCGAAGTCCGCGCGCAACGCCGAGGCCAATCTGTTCGACGCCTCGGCGTCGGCCCCCTCGCCGGAGCAGGACACGCCGCCGGTCCGGAGCGCGGCGCTCACGCCGGCACCTTCTCCGCCCGCGGCGGTGGATCAGCCGGCCAGCACCGTGCCGGACCCGTATACGGATCCCGAGTTCAAGGTGCAGCACAAGCCGCACCGCACGGGCGCGGCTCCGAGCCTCAAGGAGGCGCTGGTCCAGAAGGAAGAAACCCGCGCCCGCAACGAGCTGCTGCGCGAGCTGCAGCAGCACGTCCAGCGCTCGCAGTACGACTGCGAGGCCGCGGACCGCGCCGGCAAGTACCTGAAGGCCGGCCTCGACGTGTGGGGCTTTGCGACCTGGCAGGTCAAGTATTTTCCGCAGAACAACTACCGCGGGGCGACCCTCGAGCAGTGCCGGGACATCAAGAACGTGGTCGCCTCGTCGGTCGACCTGCAGTCGGCCGTCGCGCAGCAGAGCCCGGCGGATGCCGAGCACTGAGTGATCCGCGCGGGCGCCTCACGGCGCTGATGCACTAGACTTCCCGGACACTAAGCCGCCCGGGGGGTTGCCGATGGCCGACGCATGGGGCGAGCGCATGCCGCGCTCGGTGGGGCTGCTCAATGCCGTCGCCGTTTCGATCGGCATCACGATCGGCAGCGGAATCTTCCGCGTTCCCGCCACGGTCGCGGGCCTGCTGCACGACCCGGGAGCGGTGATCCTGTGCTGGCTGCTCGGCGGCGTGATGGCGCTGTGCGGCGCACTGACCTTTGCCGAGCTCGCCGCGGCGCTGCCGCGCTCGGGCGGCATGTTCGCCTACATACTCGAGGGCTTCGGGCCTGTCCCGGCGTTTCTGTTCGGCTGGGCCGAGCTCACCGTGGTGCGTGCCGCGGCACTCGGCGCAATCGCCACCATCTTCGCGGAGTACCTCGGCTATTTCGTGCCACTCACCGCGCCGCAGGTGCGTCAGGTGGCGGCGCTCACCATCCTGCTGGTGAGCGTCCTCAACTACGTGGGCGTGCGCCGCGCCGCGGCCGTGCTCAGTATCACCACCTACGCCAAGTACGCCGCCGTCGTGGCGCTCGGGCTCCTCGCCCTGAGCGCGCGCGGCGGCTCGGTGGCGCACTTCACGCCGCTGTGGAGCGGGGCGGTGCCGCTGTCGCTCATTGCCACGGCGCTCATCCCGGTCATGTGGACCTACGACGGCTGGGCCGATCTGGCGGCGATCGGCGGCGAGGTCAGCAATCCGCAGCAGACGCTGCCGCGCGCGCTCATCGCCGGCAGCGCGAGCGTGGCGCTCGTCTACCTGCTGGTGAACCTGGCCTTCGTCTACGTCCTGCCGCTGCCGGAGATGGCGGGCTCGAAGCTGATCGCGACCACGGTCGCGACGCGCATCCCGCTGCTCGCCGGTGCCGGCACGGGACTGATCGCGGGACTGGTGATGCTGGCGACCTTCAGCGGGCTCAATGCCTCGCTCATGGTGGGCGCGCGCTTCTTCTTCGCGATGGGGGATCGCGGCCTGCTGTTCCGCGCGGCGGCGCGCGTCTCGCCCCGCTTCGACACGCCCTCGGTGGCGATCTCGATCTGCGCAGCTCTCGGGGTGGTGTACGTGCTGCAGAACGATTTCGCGCAGCTCGCCGACAAGTTCATTCTGGGGATCTGGCCTTTCTACGCGCTCACCGTCGCGGCGGTGTTCGTGCTGCGGCGGCGGCGCCCGGAGCTGCCACGCCCGTACCGCGTGTGGGGCTATCCGTTCGTGCCCGCGGTGTTCCTGCTCGCCTCGGCCGGCATGGTCGTGAACGCGCTCGTCACGGACCCGGCCAACACCGGCGTCACGCTGCTCATCATCGCCGCCGGGCTGCCGGTGTACTGGCTGCGCGGCCGCGTGGCGCGCCTTCGGCTAAGATAGCGCGCCGCGAAGTAAGGACCTCATGAGCTCGCGCCCAGCCGGCAACGCCGCCTTCGTCTTCATCTTCATCGCCGTGCTGGTCGACTCGATCGGATTCGGCATCATTCTGCCGGTGCTGCCGGGGCTCATCATGCAGCTGACGGGCGTCACGGTGGACCGCGCGGCCGGCTACGGCGGCTGGCTCGCGTTCCTCTACGCGCTGCTGCAGTTCTTCTGCGCGCCGGTGCTCGGAAACCTGAGCGATCGCTTCGGGCGGCGGCCGGTGCTGCTGTTCGCGCTGTTCGCGCTCGGGGTCGACTACCTCATCATGGGTTTCGCCCCCGTCGTCGGCTGGCTGTTCGCCGGCCGCGCGATCGCCGGGATCGCCGGCGCCTCCTTCACGCCCGCGTACGCCTATGTCGCGGACATCAGCCCGCCGGAGAAGCGTGCCCAGTACTTCGGCCTCATGGGCGCGGCTTTCGGCCTCGGCTTCATCCTGGGTCCCGCGATCGGCGGCCTGCTCGGGGGCCTGGGTCCCCGTGCTCCGTTCTTCACCGCCGGCGTCATCGCACTCGCCAACGGCACATTGGGCCTCCTCGCGCTGCCGGAGTCGCTGCCACGGTCCTCGCGCCGGGCCTTCGAATGGCGGCGCGCCAATCCGCTGGGAACGCTGCGGCAGATCCTCAGGTTTCCGGCCGTCACCTGGCTGCTGGCCGCGTTGTTTCTCTGGCAGCTGGGGCACCAGGTGCTGCCGAGCACCTGGGCCTTCTACACGATCTCGAAGTTCCACTGGACGACCGCCGAGGTCGGCGGCTCGCTGGCCTTTGTCGGGACCCTGATGGCGCTCGCCCAGGGGGTCCTCACCCGCGTGCTGGTTCCGTGGCTCGGCGGGGAGCGGCGCGCCGCCGCGGCCGGCATGGTGGCGGCCGTGATCGCCTACCTGGGCTACGCGCTCGTTCCGCAGGGCTGGATGATGTACCTGGTCTCGCTCAGCACCTTCGTCTTCGCGCTGACCTATCCTTCGATGAATGCGCTCGCCTCGCGGCAGATTCCCGCGAACGCGCAAGGGGAGCTGCAGGGCGCGGTCGCGAGTCTCTATAGTCTCAGTGCGATCATCGGCCCGCCGCTGATGACCCAGGTGTTCGGTTATTTCTCACAGCCAGGCGCCGCGGTGCATTTCCCGGGAGCCGCGTTCCTGACGGCGGCGTTGCTGACCGTGCTCTGCGGCGCGTTGTTCAGCAAGGCGCTGCGGCTTGCCCCGCAGCACGCCGCTGCGTCCGCTCCTTCTGCGACTTCCGGAGGCTGAATGCGCGCATTTTCTCTGATTCCGGCGATCCTCGGCGGGCTGGTGCAGTGGGCGGCGGCCGCGGCCGGCCCGGCGACGGCGGCACCGACCCTGCCGCCGATCCGGCACGTGTTCGTGCTGGTGCTCGAGAACATGAGCTATTCGCATACCTTTGCCTCCGACTCGGATGCGCCCTATCTCGCGCACACGCTCCCTGGCCAAGGGGTGCTGCTCACCCAGTACTACGCGATCGGACATGCGAGCCTCGACAACTACGTGGCGATGGTGAGCGGCCAGGCGCCGAACCACGAGACGCAGCTCGACTGCCCGACGTACAGCGATTTCCGCCTCAGCGCGCCGGCGCTGAACGTGGACGGCCAGGCGCTCGGTGCCGGCTGCGTGTACCCCTCGATCGTCAAGACCCTGCCGGATCAGCTCGAGGCAGCGGGCCTCACCTGGAAGGGCTACATGGAGGACATGGGCAACGACCCCAGGCGCGAGCGCGCCACCTGCGGGCACGTGCCGCTCGGGGCCGCCGACCCCACGAGCGTGGCGCGGCGCGGCGACCAGTACGCCGCCAAGCACGATCCGTTCGTGTACTTCCATTCGATCATCGACGATGCGGCGAGGTGCGACGCGCACGTGGTGAATCTCAGCCACCTGCCCGAGGATCTCGCGAGCGCTGCCAGCACGCCCAACTATGTGTTCATCACGCCCAATCTCTGCAGCGACGGTCACGATCCGAAGTGCGCCGACGGACGCGAGGGCGGCCTCGTGGCGATCAATGCCTTCCTCACCCGGTGGGTGCCGCTCATCGTCAATTCCGCGGCGTTTCGCACCGACGGCCTGCTGATCGTCACCTTCGACGAGGCCGACGGCGTGGGCGTCGAGGGCTCGGGAGCCTGCTGCGGCGAGAAACCGCTTCCGGGGGCGCGCTACGCGCCGGGCTTCAACGGGCCGGGCGGCGGGCGCGTGGGCGCGGTCGTACTCTCGCCCTTCGTGAGAGCCGGCACGGTGTCGACGGTGCCGTACAACCACTACTCGCTGCTGCGGACCGTGGAGGCGATCTTCGGACTCGAGCCGCTCGGCTACGCAGCCTTGCCGGGTGCGCAGCTGTTCGGACCGGACGTGTTCAGCGGCGGCGCGCCGCATCCACCCGCTCGATGAGCTCGTTGACGAGCGGGTTCGGGCGGAAGAGGGGACTCAGGAAGCTCTGCTGCGGCGAGAAAGTGACCTCGCGGCCGAAGCGTCCGGCGGTGCGCAGGGTAAGCGTGATGCGCGGCGGGTTGGTGATTCCCGAGTAGCTCACGTTGATGATCTGCGCGAGCGGGATGCGCTCCTCGTCCGCGCCAAAGCGCACCCGCAGCGCATCGCCCTCGTCCACCACCTCGTCGGCCAGATCGAACACCAGCCGCCGCAGCACCACGTAGAAGATCACTCCCATGGCGAGCGGCAGCGCGAGAGCCGGCCAGGGAGGGGCATGCGGGCTGCCTCTCGTGAGCATGAGCGGCGCTGCTACCGCGACGGCCAGCACGCCGAAGAGCAGCACCGGCAGAAGCTTCTTCTGGAAGAAGGTGTTACGCGAGGAAATGCGCTTCCCGGTGAGCACGCCGACCTCTCCCCCTTTCGCGCAGTCGACAAATAATTGCCAAGGCAGTAGTCTTACCGGCAGTAATTGCAGCGGCGGCGGCCCACCGCCGCTCGACCGAGCGCCCCGTGAGTCGCAGAGCCACCATCAAAGCCGAGCCGCCTGCCGGCGCGCAACTCCCGGAAGGGGGATTGAGCGTCGGGTACCTGATGGCGCGCGCCCGGGCGTCGCTCCTTTCAGGGCTGGACGCCGAGCTCGCGCCCTTCGGGCTGAACGCGATGCAGTACGCGGTGCTCAAGCACCTGGCCGATGGCAGCGCCCGCACCGCGGCGGACCTGTGCCGCTCCATGTATTACGACACGGGCTCGATGACGCGCCTCCTCGACCGGCTCGAGGAGAAGGGCCTGCTGCGGCGCGAGCGCTGCCGGGACGATCGCCGTGTGGTGTTCCTGCGCGTCGCCGCGGCCGGCCGCGCCCAGCTGCCGCGCCTGCGGGCCGCCGGCAGCCGGGTGCTGGAAGATCACCTGGCAGGCTTCAACGCCGTCGAGCTCGAGAATCTCACGAGCTATCTCGGACGCATGATCGAAAATGGAAAACTCTCGGGGGGCGCTCACCAGGACACTCGAACGAGGAAAGCATGATCACTCACAGGTCCCCCACAGGCTCGGCGCTCATCGCCGCGGCGCTGGTCGCCGCGCTCTCGGGCTGCGTGGACCGCGGCGGTTGGCAGGCCGCACCGCAGCTCGCCCCCGCGCGGCTCACCGCCGAGCGCACCCTGAGCGGCATGCCGGTCGAGTCTTCCGCCTGGCCGGCCGAGGGCTGGTGGCACGGCTACCGCGACCCGCAGCTCGATGCGCTCGTCGCTGAGGCGATTGCCGGGAGCCCCTCGCTGGTCGCCGCCGGGGCGCGCCTGCGCGCCGCGCAGGCTCAGGCCCTCGGGGTCAGTGGGCTGAAGCTCCCCAACGTGGCGCTCGATGCGCAGGCGACCCGGCAACGCTACCCCGAGAATGACCTGTACCCGCCGCCTTATGCCGGCAGCTACTACAACAGCGGGCGCCTCGCGCTCGATCTCAGCTACGACATCGACTTCTGGGGCCGCAATCGCGCGCTGCTTGCCGCGGCGCGCTCCGGGGGGGAGGCGGCCGAAGCCGACCGCGCTGCGGCGCGTCTCGCGCTCGAGGTGGCGGTGGTGCGTGCCTACGTCCAGCTCGACCTCTGGTATGCGCTGCTCGATGTCGCCAACGAGCAGCTCGAGCAGCAGACCTCGATCATGCAGCTCACGCAGGAACGGGTCGCCGCCGGGCTCGAGAACGTCGCGCGCGTCAAGCAGTCCGAAGGCAATCTGGCGCTGGCACGCGCCGGCATCGCCGCCGCACAGGCCAACATCGACCTGGCGCGCAATCTGCTCGGCGCGCTGGCCGGCGCCGGGCCCGATCGCGGCCAGGCGCTGCCGCGCCCGCACCTCACGGCGCCGGGAAGCCTCGCGCTGCCCGCGACGCTGCCCGCGGACCTCCTCGGGCGGCGTCCGGACGTCGCGGCCGCACGCGCCCAGGTGCAGGGTGCGGCGCAGGGCGTCAAGGCGGCGGAGGCCGACTTCTATCCCAACGTCAATCTCGCCGCGTTCGCGGGTGTGCAGAGCATCGGTCTCGGCCAGCTGTTCGAAGGCTCGGGCACCATCGTCGGAGTGACCCCCGCGCTCAGCCTGCCGCTTTTCAACCGCCGGCAGCTGCGCGGCGCACTCGAGGCGCGCCAGGCGCAGTACGACGCCTACGTCGGGCAGTACAACCAGACTCTCATCGACGCCGCGCACGACGTGGCCGACGTGGTGACGAACTGGCGTGCGCTCGAGCGCGAGGCCGCCGAGCAGCAGACGGCGCTCGCCGCCGCGCAGCGTGCCTATGACCTCACGAGCGAGCGTTACCGTGCGGGGCTCGACAACTACCTGACCGTGCTCTCCACCGAGAACCAGCTGCTGCTCGCGCAGGCCGTGGGCGCGGAGCTCGCGGCCCAGCGCCTCACCTTCAGCGTCAATCTCGTGCGCGCGCTCGGCGGCGGATACACGCCGCCGGCACCGGCGGGCTGAAGGAGCTCACGTCCATGGACGCCTCAGTGAGCACGGCTCCCGCGCCGGTCGCGAGCCGCCTGCAGCAGCGGCGCCGTACCTGGCTCGCGATCCTGGCGGTGGCGCTCGGCGTCATCGCGCTCGCCGCACTCGCGTGGTGGTGGCTCTATGCCAGCCGCTACCAGAGCACCGATGACGCCTACGTCGCCGGTGATCTCGTTGGCGTGATGTCGCAGGTGAGCGGCACCGTCGTGTCGATCGGCGCGGACGAGACCGACCGCGTGCAGGCCGGGCAGGAGCTGGTGCGGCTCGATGCCACGGATTACCGCATTGCGCTCCAGGAGGCCGAGCAGCAGCTGGCACGCGCGGTACGCCAGGTGCGCACCGTATTCGCCAACCGCGATCAGCTCACGGCGCTGGTGGCGCAGCGGCGCGCCGATCTCGAGCGGGCGCAGGCCGACCTGGCGCGCCGCCGCGGCCTCACGGCGAGCGGCGCGGTGTCCGCTGAGGAGCTGGGCCACGCCCAGGATGCCGTAAATGCCGCGCGCGATGCGCTCACCGCGGCGCAGCAGAGCCTCGCGGCCGGCGTCGCGCTCGTCGGACGCACCGGGATCGCCGACAACCCGGACGTGCGCGCGGCCGCCACGCAGGTGGAGCGGGCCTGGCTCAACGTGCAGCGCACCAGCGTACGCGCGCCGGTGTCGGGCTATGTCGCGCGGCGCGGCGTGCAGCTCGGCGAGCGCATCGCCCCCGGCGCACCGCTGCTCGCGCTCGTGCCGCTCGAGCGGCTGCGCGTCGATGCCAACTTCAAGGAAGTGCAGCTCGATCGCATGCGTATCGGGCAGCCGGCGCGCGTCATCGCCGATCTCTACGGCAGCCACGTCGAGTATCACGGCACCGTCGAGGGGCTCGGCCTCGGCACGGGAGCGGCGTTTGCGCTGCTGCCGGCACAGAACGCCACCGGCAACTGGATCAAGGTGGTGCAGCGCGTGCCGGTGCGCATCACGCTCGATCCGAAGGAGCTCGAGCAGCATCCGCTGCGCGTCGGGCTCTCGACCCGCGTGCGTGTCGAGGTGAGCGATGGCAGCGGCAGCCAGCTCGCGACCGCGCCGCGCCGCGAGCCGGTGCTCGCAACGGCAACCTACGACACCGACCTCGGGGAGATCCGTGCGCACATTGCCGAGATCATCCGCGACAACTCCAGCGCGGGGTCCGCGGCGCCCGGCGCGCGCGAGTAGCAGGGCGCGCGACCGGCGGATGGCGCGCAGGGCGCGAGCCTCACTCGGTCTTGAGGTAGCACAAGGGCAGCGCCGTGGTGTACTTGATCGTCTCGAGCGCGAAACTGGCGCTGACGTCGAGGAAGTCCACTGCGGCGATGAGGCGCTTGTACACCGCGTCGTAGGCGTCGATGTCCGGCACCACGATGCGGATCAGGTAATCGACATCGCCCGACATGCGGTAAATCTCCGTGACCTCGGGGATATCGCGCACCGCGCGCACGAACTTCGCGAACCACGCCTCGCCGTGGTTGGCGGTCTTGAGCGTCACGAACACCGTGGTGCCGACATTGAGCGCGTGCGCATCGAGCAACGCCACGGTCCGGCGGATGACCCCTTCCTGCTGCAGCTTCTGGATGCGCCGCCAGCAGGGCGCCTTGGAGAGCCCGACGCGGTCGGCGATCTCGGCGGCCGTCAGCTCGCCGTTGTTCTGCAGCAGCTCGAGGATTCTGGCGTCCAGCTTGTCCATTGAGACTTTGGTTCGCCTGAAGCTACTAACGCGCAATATTGTTGCGCACCGTTCCCCGCTGCGCCAGAGCTTTGCAACCGCGTTGCCGCCTGCGGTGGCTAGCATACAAAGATGAATCCGCTGCGGGCTTTCACCGAGCACCCGGCCTCCGTCGGCGAGACCTACACCGAGCACATGGGGCGCGCCGCCTGCTTTGGCCTGCGGATGATCGGCGGGGGAGCTGCCTGCCTGGTGCACGCGCTACTGCCATTCCTGTTCGTGCGTACCGGCAGTGCGGCGATCGCCGAGCTGAACGATCGCATGGTCGTGAATCGGCGGGTGACGCCGCCGCCGCTCGCCAGCAGCCCGCGCCTGTCGCTGTAACCGCGCTCGCCCTGCTGCGCTTCGCTCACTGAGGCAGGCTAAACTGCCGCGAGCGGCGCCCGCGGGCGTCATCGCGGAGCTCAGGCATGGCGAGGGAGCGAGGAAAGATTTCGCGCCGCGCGGCGCAGGCGGCGGTGCGCGCCCTGCTGCGCTGGGCGGGCGACGACCCGGACCGCGAAGGGCTGCGCGACACGCCGCAGCGCGTCGTGGACGCCTACCGCGATTGGTTCTCCGGATACCAGATCGACCCCGCCGCCTACCTGCGGCGGACCTTCGAGGAAGTCGGGGGATACGATGAGATGGTCGTGTTGCGCGACATCTCCTTCGAGTCGCATTGCGAGCATCACATCGCGCCGATGATCGGCCGGGTGCACATCGGCTATCTGCCGGCCAACAAGGTGGTCGGCATCAGCAAGCTCGCCCGCGTGGTCGACGGCTACGCCCGGCGCCTGCAGGTGCAGGAGAAGCTCACCGCGCAGATCGCCGACTGTATCGCCGAGGTGCTCAAGCCGCGCGGCGTCGGGGTGGTGGTGGATGCGGCGCACGAGTGCATGACCACCCGCGGGGTGCACAAGCGCAGCGTCTCGATGGTGACGAGCCGCATGATCGGCACCTTCAGGAGCGATGCGCGCACCCGCGCCGAGTTCCTGAGCTTCATCGGCATCTCCGGCGCGCGCGAGGTCTAGCGGCGCCGGCGGGCAGGCGCCGCCCGGGCGCGCCCTTCAGGCCGTGAGTGCCGGCTCGCCGCGCGCGGCGCGCTTGCGCTCCTGCTCCGTGAGCAGGCGCTTGCGAATGCGGATGGAGGCGGGCGTCACCTCCACCAGCTCGTCGTCGGCGATGAACTCGACGGCGTACTCGAGCGTCAGCTGGATCGGAGGGGTGAGCAGGACCGCATCGTCCTTGCCGGCGGCGCGGATGTTGGTGAGCTTCTTGGTCCTGATCGGATTCACGACCAGGTCGTTGTCGCGGCTGTGGATGCCGATGATCATGCCCTCGTAGAGCTTCTCGCCCGGGCTCACGAAGAGCCGTCCGCGCTCCTGCAGGTTGAAGAGCGCGTAGGCGACCGCCTCGCCGTTCTCGTTGCTCACCAGCACGCCGTTGTGGCGGTCGGGAATCTCGCCCTTCACCGGCGCGAAGCCGTCGAAGATGTGGCTCATGAGCCCGGTGCCGCGGGTCAGGGTGAGGAACTCGCCCTGGAAGCCGATGAGCCCGCGCGCCGGGACGCGGTAGTCGAGCCGCACGCGTCCCTTGCCATCGACGCTCATGTCGGCGAGCTCGGCGCGGCGGATGCCGAGCGCCTCCATTACCGCTCCCTGGTGCCCCTCCTCGATGTCCACCGTGAGAGCCTCGTAGGGCTCATGCACCGTGCCGTCGATGAGCTTCGTGAGCACGTGCGGGCGCGACACCGCGAGCTCGTAGCCTTCACGGCGCATGTTCTCGATGAGGATAGTCAGATGCAGCTCGCCGCGCCCGGAGACCCGCAGCACGTCCGGCTCGTCGGTGTCCTCGATGCGCAGCGCGACGTTCGACTGCAGCTCGCGGTAGAGCCGCTCGCGCAGCTGCCGGCTGGTCACGAACTTCCCCTCGCGCCCGGCGAGCGGGGAGGTGTTGACCTGGAAATTCATCTGCAGCGTCGGCTCGTCGACGGCGATCGGCGGCAGGCCCTCGGGGTGCTCGGGGTCGCAGACCGTGAGCCCGATGTTGACCGCCTCGATGCCGGTGACGGCGACGATGTCCCCGGCGCTCGCTTCCTCGACCGGCAGCCGCTCGAGACCGGTGAAGGTCAGCACCTGGCCGATCCGCGCGGTGCCGCGCTCCTCGTTGCCGTAACGCAGCGCGACCGTCTCTCCGGGTCGCACCGAGCCGCGGCGGATGCGGCCGATGCCGATCCGGCCGACATAGGAGTTGTAGTCGAGGGTCGAGATCTGCAGCTGCAGCGGCAGCTCTTCCTGCGCAGCCGGCGGCGGCACGTGCGCGAGGATCGCCTCGAACAGCGCCGACATGTCCGGGCGCCGCTCGGTGTAGTCGGTGCTCGCCCAGCCCTGCAGCGCCGAGGCGTAGACCACCGGGAAATCGAGCTGCGCGTCGGTCGCGCCGAGCTTGTCGAACAGGTCGAAGGTCTGGTCGATGACCCAGGCCGGGCGGCTCCCGGGGCGGTCGATCTTGTTGACGACCACGATGGCCCTGAGGCCCTGGGCGAGCGCCTTGCGGGTCACGAAGCGCGTCTGCGGCATCGGCCCTTCGACCGCATCGACGAGCAGCAGTACGCCGTCGACCATCGACAGCACGCGCTCGACCTCGCCGCCGAAATCGGCGTGTCCCGGCGTGTCGACGATGTTGATGCGCGTGCCGCCGTACTCGATGGCGCAGTTCTTGGCGAGGATGGTAATGCCGCGCTCGCGCTCGAGCTCATTCGAATCCATGATCCGCTCACCGAGCCGCTCATGCTCGGCGAAGGTGCCGGACTGCTTGAGCAGGCAATCGACCAGGGTGGTCTTGCCGTGGTCGACGTGCGCGATGATGGCGATGTTGCGGATCGGGCGATGCATGGGTGGGCCGCTCGCGCGCGGCGGCGGCATCGAAAAAAGGGTGCGCAGGGTAGCAGAACGCCGAAACAGGCGCCGGTTTCAAACTTAAGCTTTTGATTGTAATGGTTATTTCAGCGGTATCCCGATGCGCAGGCCGGCGACCGCGATCCGCACCTCGAGGAAGAAGGCCATGTAGGCGACCGCGAGGCACACCATCGCGGCGACGAACAGCATCGCGATCGCCTTCGCCAGCTCGAGGCCGAGGAACGCATCGGCAAAGAGCGACACCACGACCAGCGCCACGAGCAGCGCCGCGACCGCGCACATCGAGATCGCCGCGTTGATGTAGCGGGAACGCCGCTCGAGGACCTTGAGGTCTGCGAGCAGTGCGCCGCGGCGCGCCGGCTCCTTCTCGAGCCGCTCCTCGAGCGCGCGCGCCCGATCGACCACCCGCGCGAGACGGTTGGTGAGCACCCCGAGCGTCGAGGCGACGCCCGTGAGCAGGAACACCGGCGCGACCGACGACTGGACCACGTGCGCGATATCCATTCAGCCCCCAACAGTGCTGCGAGCGGCGCCCGCGCCGCGCATCTTCTATCATAAACCCACGCGCGGTTGCGGCCCGCATCGCCACTGTTGTACGATCGTTCAACAAGTGCCAGGGTGAATCCTGTCATCATGAAGATGAGCTCCGTGCAACACCTCGAGGCTGCCGCGCCCGCCGATCTGAGCGGCCTGAGCCTCCCCGCCTGGATCTACCGCGACCCGGAGTTCTTCGAGCGCGAGAAGCGGACGATCTTCCGCAGTGCCTGGCAGGTGGTGTGTCACGTGAGCGACATCCCGCGGCCCGGTGACTTCCACACGCTCGAGCTCCTCGGCGAGTCGGTGGTGCTGCTGCGCGGCGAGGAGGGCGCGGTGCGTGCCTTCCACAACGTGTGTCGGCACCGCGCGGCACGGCTCCTCGACGGGCCGAGCGGGCATTGCGGCCGGCGCATCACCTGTCCCTACCACGCCTGGAGCTACGCGCTCGACGGGCGGCTGATCGGCGTGCCGCAGCGCGACAATTTTCCGGGCCTGAACACGGCGCAGCATGGCCTGAAGCCGCTCGAGCACGAGATCTACATGGGCTTCATCTTCGTGCGCTTCGCGCCGGGACTGCCCAGCGTGCGCGAGATGGCCGCGCCCTACGAGCACGAGCTCGCCGTTTACCGCTTCGAGGAGCTCGTGCCCCTGGGCCGCGTGAGCCTGCGGCCGCGCGCGGTGAACTGGAAGAACGTCGCCGACAACTTCTCCGACGGGCTGCACATCAATGTGGCGCACCCGGGGCTGACGCGCCTCTTTGGCAAGGGCTACGGCCTCGAGGCGCGGCCCTGGGTCGATAAGATGTGGGGCATGCTGCGCGACAGCGCCTCGTCCAACTGGTCGGAGCGGATGTATCAGAGCGTGCTGCCGCCGATCGCGGGCCTGCCGCCCGAGCGGCAGCGCCTGTGGACCTACTTCAAGCTCTGGCCAAACGTCGCCTTCGACATCTATCCCGACCAGATCGATTTCATGCAGTTCCTGCCGCTCTCGCCCACCGAGACGCTGATCCGGGAGATAGCCTACGTGCATCCGGATGCACGGCGGGAGATGCGCGCCGCGCGCTACCTCAACTGGCGCATCAACCGCCGCGTGAGCCTCGAGGACCAGGCGCTCATCGAGCGCGTGCAGGCGGGCATGGCCTCGAGCAGCTACACCATGGGCCCGCTGAGCGAGGGGGAAGTATGCCTGCGCAGCTTCGCGCGGCGCCTGCGCACGCTGATTCCCGAGAGCCAGATGCCGCAGCCGCCGGCGCGGGGCTGGAGCCGTGCCTGAGGAGCGCACCGCCGGCGGCGAGCGCTGCGACGCGCTGATCATCGGCGCGGGCCATAACGGCCTGGTGTGCGCCGCGTACCTCGCGGCGGCGGGGCTCAAGGTGATCGTGCTCGAGCGGCGCGCCGTGGTCGGCGGCGCCGCCGTCACCGAGGAATTCCACCCGGGATTTCGCAACTCGGTCGCCGCCTACACGGTCTCGCTCCTCAACCCCAAGGTCATCCGCGACCTGGAGCTGCCGCGCTACGGGCTCAAGCTGGTGGAGCGCCGCTGCGCCAACTTCCTCCCCACGGCCGACGGGCGCTATCTCATGACGGGCGAGGGCCGCACGCAGCGCGAGGTGGCGCGCTTCTCGGCGCGCGATGCCGCGCGTATCCCTGAGTACGGCGAGCGACTGGAGCGAATCGCCGACGTGCTGCGCGATCTCACGCTGGTGACGCCGCCGAACGCCGTCGAGGGCAGCTGGCGCACGGCGCTACCGGAGCTGGTGCGCGCCGCCAGAGTGGGCGGACGGCTGCGCCAGCTCGACATGAGCCTGAAGCGCGAGCTGCTGTCGCTGTTCGCCATGTCGGCCGGCGACTATCTCGATCGCTGGTTCGAGAGCGAGCCGATCAAGGCCGTGTTCGGCTTCGACGGGGTGGTCGGCAACTACGCCAGCCCCTACTCGGGCGGCTCGGCCTACGTGCTGCTGCACCATGTCTTTGGCGAGGTGAACGGCAAGAAGGGCGCCTGGGGGCACGCGATCGGCGGCATGGGAGCCATCACCGAGGCGATGGCGCAGTCGGCGACGGCACGCGGCGCCGTGCTCCGCCTCAACACAGCGGTGCGCCGGGTACTGGTCGAGGGCGAACGCGCGGTCGGCGTCGTCACCGAGTCGGGCGAGACGCTGCGCGCCGCTGCGGTCATCTCCAACTTGAATCCCAAGCTCCTCTATCTCGAGATGTTCGAGCCGCGCTCGCTCCCCACGGAGTTCCGCGAGCGCATCGGCTACTACCGCTGCGGCTCGGGGACGTTCCGCATAAATGTCGCGCTGAGCGAGCTCCCGGATTTCAGCTGCCTGCCGGGCCGGGAGGCCGGCGACCATCACACCGCCGGCATCATCATCGCCCCGACGCTCGCGTACATGGAGCGCGCCTATTTCGACGCGCGCGCCTACGGCTGGTCGCGTGCCCCGATCGTCGAGCTCGTGATCCCATCGACGCTGGACGATAGCCTCGCCCCGAAGGGACAGCACGTCGCCAGCCTCTTCTGTCAACATGTGGCGCCGCGGCTGCCGGACGGCGCTTCCTGGGACGCGCACCGCGAGGCGGTCGCGGACCTGATGATCGACACGGTGAGCGCCTACGCCCCCAACTTCAAAGCCGCGGTTCTCGGGCGGCAGATCTTCAGTCCCCTCGATCTCGAGCGGACCTTCGGGCTGGTGGGCGGCGACATCTCGCACGGGGCGCTCACACTCGATCAGCTGTTCTCCGCCCGCCCGATGCTCGGTTACGGCAACTATCGCGGCCCGCTCGCGGGACTCTACATGTGCAGCGCCGGCACCCACCCGGGTGGTGGCGTCACCGGGGCGCCGGGCCACAACGCGGCGCGCGAGATCCTCGCCGACTTCCGCCACGGGCGGCTGCGGCGGATCGCATGAAGGGGCCGCGCACGCGGGTCGCCGCGGCCGGCACACCCGCGCGCGTGGCGCCGGAGGAGGAGGGCCGGCAGCCGCGCTTCCACCGCCAGCTCCCGCAGCAGCGGCGCGCGGCGCTCATCGCCGCCACCATCGAGTGCCTGAAGCGCTATGGGCACGAGGGCCTCTCGATCCGCACCATCAGCGCTCAGGCGGGCGTCTCGGTCGGTCTCATCAATCACCACTTTCCGAACAAGGACGAGCTGATTGCGGCGGCCTTCCGGCACTTCAACCGTGAGCTGGTGGATGGCCTGAAGGCGGCCGCAGGGCGCGCCACCTCTCCCGCCGCGCGGCTGCGTGCCTTTCTCGAGGCCTCCTTCTCCCTGCCCAATCTCGATGCCGACGTGCTCGCGGTCTGGGTGGTGTTCTGGGGCCTGTACCGGCATTCGCGCCCGATCCAGCGGGCGCAGCGCGAGACCTACACCGACTACGTGCGCCTGGTGCGCGGCTTGCTCGCCGACCTGCTCGGCAAGGCGGGCGAGGGCGGCAGCACACGCACCCGGGGGCGCGGGGGCGTGAATCTGCGGCTCGCCGCGATTGGCCTGACGGCGCTGCTGGATGGCCTGTGGCTCGAGTGGTGCCTCCAGCCCGGGAAATTCCGCCCGCGAGAAGCGGTGGCGCTGTGCGAGGCTTGGGTGGAGTGCCTCTCCCGGCGCGCCACCGGCTGGAATTCGCTTTAAGTAACCCCACATCCCGGGGCAGTGGCCACCTCGGCTCATCCACCGCGCGCTTCCCGCCTCGCCACCGGAACCCCCGGAGCCCCCGAGGCTCTGACGCTGCGCGGCTTCTTCGGAGTCTTCCGCTACAGCCGCCGGGCGCTCGAGCTGGTATGGAGCACGAGTCGCGCCCTCACGGGTGCGCTCGCGGCGGTCACGCTGGTCGCGGGTGTGCTGCCGGCCTCAGTCGCCTACGTCGGCTCGCTCATCGTCGATGCGGTCGTCACCGCCATGCGCTCCGGCGGCTCGGCCGCGCGCGTGGTGGAGCTCGTCGTCCTCGAGGGCGCGCTGGTCGCCGCGATCGCCGCGGCGCAACGGGGGCTCTCGCTGTGCCAGTCGCTGCTGCGCGCGCAGCTGGGCCAGCGTGTCAACGTCATGATCCTCGAGAAGGCGCTCACGCTCGAGCTGTCGCACTTCGAGGACTCGGAGTTCTACGACAAGCTGACGCGCGCCCGCCGCGAAGCCTCGACCCGCCCCTTGAGTCTCGTGACGCGCACCTTCGGACTGGTGCAGAACGGCATATCGCTGGCGAGCTACGCGGTGCTCCTCGCGCGCTTCTCGCCGTGGGCGGTGGCGGTGCTGCTGCTCGCCGGCGTGCCGGCCTTCGTCGCCGAGGTCAAGTTCTCGGGCGATGCCTTCAGGCTCTTTCGCTGGCGCTCGCCCGAGTCGCGCATGCAGCTCTACCTCGAGACCGTCATCGCGCGCGAGGACCACGCCAAGGAGGTCAAGCTCTTTGGCCTGGGTCCGCGCCTCCTCGAGCGCTACCGCGCCATCTTCCGGCGGCTGTACGGCGAGGATCGGGCGCTCGCCGTGCGGCGCGACGCCTGGGGCTTCGCGCTCGGGCTCATCGCCACCGCGGCGCTCTATGGCGCCTACGCCTGGATTGCGGTGAGCACGGTGCGCCGGCTCATCACTCTCGGACAGATGACCATGTATCTGGCACTCTTTCGCCAGGGTCAGTCGGCGGTGTCCGCCATGCTATCGGCCGTCGGCGGGATGTACGAGGACAACCTCTACCTGTCGACGCTGTACGAGTACCTGGAGACGCCGGTGCCGATGCCCGCGGGCAGCGCGCCGCGGGGACCTGAGCCCGAGGACGGCATCCGCTTCGAAGAGGTCAGCTTCACCTACCCGGGCGCCGAGCAGCCGGCGCTCGAGCACGTCACCCTGCACTTGAAGCCCGGCGCGAGCCTGGCGCTGGTCGGGGAAAACGGCTCGGGCAAGACCACGCTCATCAAGCTCCTCACGCGTCTCTACGCGCCGACCGCCGGGCGCATCCGCCTCGATGGCCGCGATCTCGCCGAGTGGGACGAGGCGGCGCTGCGCGCACGCATCGGCGTGATCTTCCAGGATTTCGCCCGCTACCAGATGCTGGTGGGAGAGAACGTCGGCGCCGGCGACGAGCGCTACTTCGAGGACGAGGCGCGCTGGCGCGCCGCGGCCGACAAGGGCCGCGCGAGCGAGTTCATCGCGACCCTGCCGGCCGGCTACCACACTCAGCTCGGCAAGTGGTTCCGCGACGGCCGCGAGCTCTCGGGCGGCCAATGGCAGAAGATCGCGCTGTCGCGCGCCTTCATGCGCACCCGCGCCGACATCCTGGTGCTGGATGAGCCGACCGCCGCGATGGACGCGCAGGCCGAGGCCGAGGTGTTCGAGCACTTCCGCCAGCTCGCCCACGATCGCATCACGATCCTCATCTCGCACCGCTTCTCGACGGTGCGTATGGCGGATCAGATCGCGGTGCTCGCCGGCGGCCGCATCGTCGAGCGCGGCACGCACGAGGAGCTGATGCGTCTCAACGGCCGCTACGCGCAGCTCTTCACGCTGCAGGCGCGGGGCTACAGGTGACAGCTAAACAATCACCTCATCAGCCGAGCACTTCGTGGGAGGCTTGGCGCACGGGCAAGCTCGGCGAACGGGCTATCGCTGAACGTCCGGCTGCCCGGCGTGCCCAGCACGCGCCTCCTCCTTCATGCGCTTGTAATCGAGTGGGCGGATCTCGGAGATCGGACAGCTCATCCCCTGGGTCTGGACCGAGTCGAGCCTCGCGGTCACGGTGCCGCCGACCGAGGAGCTCAGCCCGACGCCGTGGGAGAAACGCAGTCCCTTCGTGCCGCACGGCGCCCACACCTTGAGGTAATAGGCCGTGTTGGCGCCCATGAAGACGATGAGCTCGCTGTCGCTCAGGGCTTCAAAGCCGTCGATGGGCATCATCCAGGTGAAACGCTCGATCGGGGGGCCGACGTAGGGCATATAGCGCTCCCGCGCCGGCAGCTCGCTTCCCGGCCGGTCCGGCGGCACGGTGGCGCAGGCGCCGAGCGCCGCGAGCGCCGCGAGCGCCCCCCAACACTTCAATCCGCGATTGCGCATATCACATCACCCTCCACCCGCGCCGCGAGGTGCGGGTCGTCTCTAAACGAGCGAACCGCGTGCCGCGTTGACGCGCCGACGGCAGATGCGCGTTCCGCTCAAGCGCGGGCCTCAGCTCGGCGTCAGCACCACGACGGCGAGCGGCGGCAGGCGCACGTGAAGTGAGAACGCGTGTCCATGGGCGGGAATCTGCGAGGTATCCAGCGCGCCCAGATTCCCCTGGCCGCTGCCGCCGTAGTCGGCGGCATCGCTGTTCAACCGCTCGCGCCAGCGTCCCGCGTGCGGCACGCCGATCTGATAACGCTCGCGCGGTACCGGCGTGAAGTTACACGCCACCAGGGCCACGCCGCCCGAGCGGTCGCGGCGCAGGAACGAGATCACGCTGACATCGGCATCGTCGCAATCGATCCAGCTGAAGCCCGCGTCGCTGAAGTCCAGCTCGTGGAGGGCAGGCGTATCGCGGTAGAGGCGGTTGAGATCCCGCACCCAGCGCTGCACGCCCGCGTGCAGCGGGTACTGCAGCACGTGCCATTCGAGGCTCTCGTCGTGCTGCCATTCGCGCTTCTGGCCGAATTCCCCGCCCATGAACAGCAGCTTCTTGCCCGGGTGCGTCCACTGGTAGCCGAACAGCAGCCGCAGGCTCGCGAACTGTTGCCACTCGTCGCCGGGCATCTTGCCGATGAGCGAGCCCTTGCCGTGTACCACTTCATCGTGCGACAGCGGCAGCACGAAGTTCTCGCTGAAGGCGTACCAGATGCTGAAGGTGAGGCGGCTGTGATGGTACTTGCGGTGCACCGGATCCTGGCGGAAGTAAGCCAGGGTGTCGTGCATCCAGCCCATGTTCCACTTGAGGCCGAAGCCGAGGCCCCCGAGGTGGGTCGGGCGCGACACCATCGGCCAGGCGGTCGATTCCTCGGCGATCGTCTGGGTGTCGGGATGATCGCGGTACACCGCGAGGTTGAGCTGGCGCAGGAACTCGACCGCGTCGAGGTTCTCGTGACCTCCGAAGCGGTTGGGGATCCACTCCCCGGCGCGCCTGCCATAGTCGAGATAGAGCATCGAGGCCACCGCGTCCACGCGCAGCGCGTCGATGTGGTACTTCTCGAGCCAGAAGAGTGCGCTGCTGCCGAGGAAGTTGCGCACCTCGGCGCGGCCGTAGTTGAAGATCGAGCTGTTCCACTCCGGGTGGAAGCCCTGGCGCGGATCGGCGTGCTCGTAGAGGTGCGTGCCGTCGAAGCGCGCGAGTCCATGCTCGTCGGTGGGGAAGTGCGATGGCACCCAATCGAGCACCACCCCGATGCCGCGCTGGTGCAGGTGATCGACGAGGTACATGAAGTCCTGCGGCGTTCCGTAGCGCGCGCTCGGGGCGAAGTAGCCCGTGACCTGGTAACCCCAGGAGCCGAAGAACGGGTGCTCCATCACCGGCAGGAGCTCGACGTGGGTGAAGCCGAGCTCGGTGACGTAATCGGCGAGCGCGTGAGCGAGCTCGCGATAACCGAGCGAACGGTTGCCGTGCTCGGGCACGCGCCGCCACGAACCGAGATGCACCTCGTAGATCGACCAGGGCGCGGCGAGCGCGTTGGCACGGGCACGCGCGCGCATCCAGCCCTCATCGCGCCACTGGTAACCGAGATCCCAGACGACCGAGGCGGTGCGCGGCGGGACCTCGGCGCGGAAGGCGTACGGGTCGGCCTTGTCGGTGGCCGTATGCCCGTCGCCTCCGACCACGTGGTACTTGTAGAGCGCACCGGGACCGATTCCCGCAATGCTCCCCTCCCAGATGCCGGAGGAATCGTGGCGCGGCTCGAGCGGGTGGTGGCCGCGCTGCCAGCCGTTGAAGTCGCCTACCACCGAGACCGCAGAGGCGCTGGGCGCCCACACGGCGAAGCGCGTGGCGCCCTCGGCGCTCGTGCCGGTCGGGTGGGCACCGAGGCGCTCGTAGGCGCGGAAATAGGTGCCCTCGCGGAAGTGATAGATGTCGTGCTCGGTGAGAAGCATCGACCGGGAGTCTACGCCGAACGCAGCGTCTTACGGCACGCTAGCGCGGGCTCGGGTCGCGCGCACGGGCGATGTTTTGCCGACTAGGGTAGGCGACGGCGCCCGGAGTTCCCGACAAACACCAGCTGATCGTCGGTCCCGCGGCCCCCATCGAGGAGGATGGCCTCGATGGCGTGCCGCGTACGCTCGACGGCGGCCCGCGCTTCGCCGGCAGCGGCGGCGGCCTCGACCGGACGGGCGATCAGGTAGCCCTGCACGGCGATCGGCCCGCACTCCGCGAGGAATTCGAGCTGCGCGGCGCGCTCCACTCCCTCCGCCACGACCTGAAGCCCGAGGCCATGACAGAGCGCGACAATCGAGCGGACGATGGCGGCCGAGCGCGGATTGGTGTCGACGCCCGCCACCAGCAGCCGGTCGAGCTTGACGCGCGTGATCGGCAGCCGCTCGAGCGAGGTGAGGGACGAGTAGCCCATGCCAAAGTCATCGAGCGCAATCGCCACACCGAGCGCGCGCAGTCGCTGGAGCGATTCGATGGTGGCGTGGCCGGTCTGCATGACGGTCTCGGTAATCTCCAGCTCGAGCGCGCTCGGCGGCAGCCCGGTCGCCTCGAGCACGCGGGCCACCTGCTCGACGAAATCGCTCTCGAAGAACTGTGGCGGCGAGACGTTGACCGCGACACATGCGCGCTGCCAGCCCTGGGTGCGCCAGCCGGCCACGGAGGCAGCCGCCGAGCGCAGTACCCAGCCGGTGAGCTCGTGGATGAGGCCGGATTTCTCCGCTACGGGCATGAACTCGTGGGCGGCGGCGATGCGGCCGTCGGGCCGGCGCCAGCGCAGCAGCGCCTCGACTCCCAGGGTCTCGAAGCTGTGGAGCGTCACGACCGGCTGGAAGAGCAGCAGCAGCTCGCCGCCCTCGATGGCACGTCGCAGCGACTGCTCGAGGCGGAAGCGCTGGGCGGCGGCGTCGTAGAGCTCAGGGGCATAGAGCGCAAAGCGATTGCGGCCGAGCTCCTTGGCGCGGAACAGCGCGACGTCCGCCGCGCGCAGCAGGCCGTCAGCGTCGGCGGCGTGATCGGGATAGAGGCTCGCCCCGACGCTCGCGCTGATGGTGAGCAGGCGGCCGTCGACCGTGATGGGCTGCTGCAGCGTGCTCACCAGGCGGTTGCCGCAGGCGGCGACCGCCTCGGGCGACGCAAGCTTCTCGAGCAGCACCGTGAACTCATCGCCTCCCAGCCGCGCCAGCAGTCCCTCGTCGCCGATGGCGGCGTTCAGGCGGTCGGCGATGTGCTGCAGCACGCGATCACCGAAACTGTGCCCAAGCGTGTCGTTGATCGACTTGAAGTTGTCGACGTCGACGAACAGCAGCGCCAGCTGCTGGCCCGCGCCCGCGTGCGACAGTGCCGCGCCGAGACGTGCCGAGAGATGCCGCCGGTTGGGCAGCTGCGTCAGCGGATCGTGGTGCGCAAGGTGGTGCAGTGCCCGGGTGCGCTCGTCGACGTGCCGCTCGAGCTCGGCCTGGTGCGCGCGCAGCTCGCCCTCGGCGCGCGCAATGCGATCGGCCATCGTGTTGAAGGACTCGGCCAGCCCGTCGATCTCCGCCGATCCGCCCCGCGGGGCACGGGCGGCGCGGTCGCCCCCGGCGAGGAGACGGGTCGCGGCCGTGAGCCGCCTGACCGGCAGGCTGATGCTGAGCGTGAGCAGCACCGACACCAGCAGCAGCAGTCCGAGCACCGCTGCGCCGGTGTCCGTGAGCGTGCGCTCGGCGACCTCGGCCGCGGTCGCGGCGTGCTGCGCCGCCTGCAGCAAGCCCCCGCGGGCGGGTTTCTGCAGCAGCTCCTGCACGTTGGCGGTGAGCATGGCGCTCTCGTCGAGGAGATTGTGCGACTCGGCGCTGCTTGCCTCGTCGTAGCGCGCGATTGCCCGGCGCAAGCGCACCGCCTCGTCAAAGTCCTGCCTCACCAGGGTCAGCCAGGCGTTCCCCGGGGAGCGCTGCAGCTCATCGGCGTGCGCCGCGAGCACGGCACGGAAGGCGTGCTCGCGATAGGCGGCCGTGGGCGAGTCGATGTTACCGCGGATGTCGTCGATAGCGGTCTGCAGCTCCGCAAGCGAACGCATCGCGACCACCTGCGTTCCGCTGATCGCCAGTCCCGAGCCGCCGGCAGTGACGATCCGCTGGTAGACGTTCTCGAGGTCGACGCGGCGCTGCTCGACCCATTGGGCTCGCTGCGCTGCGCGGCCGGCGAACAGCCGTTCCCTGGCGATGTGCCCGGTGAGCTGCGCACGCAGGCCGAGCGCCGCCTGGCTGCCGGGTGGACGGGGCGTGCCGTCGAAGTAGCTGCCGAGCGCCTCGTCGAGCGCAGTGCCCGCACGGGTGATGGCGGCGAAATCGGTGGTGCCGTGCGCCTGCACGTAGGCGCCCACCGCGCGGTCGTAGTCGACGAGGCGCGCCAGCACAGCGCCCGCACGGTTTGCGAGTGGCTCGTGCTCGTTCTGCATGCTGCGCACGGCCTCGAGCGCTTCGCGCGTGGTGCGGGTCGCGAGCACCTCGCCCACCACCAGCACGGCGGCAACGGCCGCGAGCCCGAGCGCGAGACGCGCTCCCACGCCGAGGCGCGGCGCGCGCAGGCGCCACGAACGGCGCCGCCCAGGCCCGAGGCTCGGCGTCTCAGGACGGACAGCTTCAGGGGCGTCCGGGTGCATGCAACATAAGCGGTCGATGGGCAGGCGGATCTTTGCCCTATACTAGCGGCAGCGTTGAAGCTCGACTGTGACCCATGACCGAACAACTCGCCGACACGTTCGATGCGGCTTTCTCCAAGGCCGTCGATCTGGGCAACCGCATTGCCGACAAGGACAAGGACGCGGATCTATGGGACATCGCCGACGGCTTGCTGGCCGGCGCCCTGCAGTACTGGCTGTACTCGCGTCAGCCGTGCGGTGACCCACGCTGCCAGGATTGCCTGCCGATCAGCACGGCGCAGGGACGCATGGCGGAGCTCAAGCGCCTGATCGAGCAGCTCGCCTCCGAGAGCGAGTACTTCCACACGCCGACCGACGCGAACGCCGGGCGCGCCTAGTCAATTTGCTCGGGATCGCGACATCCTGTCGCGCCCCTCGCGGCGGCGAACGTAAAGCGCGGTTTTCGTTCGCCGCTCGCCACCTGCGGCGGCGGGCGCATCCCTGCGCCTTGGGTGGCTCGCGCGCGCGGCTCAGCCGGCGGCGCGCTTCTCGAGGCCCCCGCCCGCCACTTCCTCGAGCGCCTGCTCGAACAGGTGACAGCCCTCCTTGAGGAGCGCATCCGGAATCGTGAGCGGTGCGAGGAAGCGGATCACGTTCGAATAGACGCCGCACGAGAGGATGATGAGTCCGCGGCGGCCGGCCGCCTGCACCAGGGCGCGGGTCAGCTCGGCATCCGGCGCGTCGGCACGCATGTTCTTCACGAGCTCGAGCGCGACCATGGCGCCGAGGCTGCGCACCTCGCCGACGCACGGGAAGCGCACCTGCAGGCCCTTCAGACGCGAGCTCATGAAGCGGCCGATCTCGATCGAGCGCTTCAGCAGCTGCTCCTCGCGGATCACCTCCAGCACCGCGAGCCCGGCGGCGCAGGCGAGCGGCGAGCCGGCGAAGGTCCCGCCGAGCCCGCCCGGGCCGGGCGCGTCCATGATCTCGGCCTTGCCGATCACCGCCGCGAGCGGCACACCGCCGGCGACGCTCTTGGCGATCGTGATCAGGTCCGGCTCGACGCCCGCGTGCTCGATCGCGAACATGCGTCCGGTGCGCCCGAAGCCCGACTGGATCTCGTCGGCGATCAGCACGATGCCGTAGGTGTCGCATACGCTGCGCAGCCGCCGCAGCAGCTCGGGCGGCGCCGCGTAGAAGCCCCCTTCGCCGAGCACCGGCTCGATGATGATGGCGGCGACCCGCGCCGGATCGACGTCCGCCTTGAACAGCTGCTCGAGGGCATCCAGCGTGTGCTCGACGGTGACGCCGTGGTAGGGCATGGGGAAGGGCAGGTGGAAGATCTCGGGCAGCATCGGTCCGAAGCCGGCCTTGTAGGGCTGCACCTTTCCGGTGAGGCTGATGCAGGCGAGCGTGCGTCCGTGGAAGCCGCCGGAGAAGGAAATCACGGCCGAGCGCCTGGTGTGAAAGCGCGCGATCTTGATGGCGTTCTCGACCGCCTCGGCCCCGGTGGTGAGGAAGATGGTCTTCTTCGGTCCCGCCCCGGGCGAGAGGGCGTTGAGCGCCTCGGCGAGGGCCACGTAGCTCTCGGTGGGCGTCACCTGAAAGCAGGTGTGCGTCAGCTTCGCGAGCTGAGCCGCGATCGCCGCGCTCACCCTCGGGTGCACGTGACCGGTGTTGAGGACCGAGATGCCGCTCGCGAAGTCGATGTAGCGCCGCCCCTCGACATCCCAGAGCTCGGCGTTGGAGGCGCGCTCGGCGTACACCGCGAGCGAGTTGGTGACACCGCGTGGCACGGCCTGCTGGCGGCGCGCGTGAAGTTCGGCGTTGGTAGTCAAGGCAGTTTCCTCAAGCTTGCAGGGACTCAGCCGCCGGAGGCGAGCACCGCCGCACGGTGGATCGCCGCGCGGATGCGCTGGTAGGTGCCGCAGCGACACACGTTGCCGCCCATTGCGACATCGATCTCGGCATCCGTCGGCTGCGGGTTGTGCGCCAGCAGTGCCGCCGCTGACATGATCTGGCCCGACTGACAGTAGCCGCACTGGGGTACGTCGAGCTCGATCCAGGCCTTCTGCACCGGATGGCTGCGGTTGACCGACAGCCCCTCGATGGTCGTGACCTTGCGCGCGCCCACCGCGCTCACCGGCGTCACGCACGAGCGCACCGGCTCGCCTGCGAGGTGCACGGTGCACGCGCCGCAGAGCGCCGCGCCACAGCCGTACTTGGTGCCGGTGAGTCCGAGGGCATCGCGCAGCACCCACAGCAGCGGCATGGCCGGATCGACGTCGACACTCACGTCCTTGCCGTTGACGTTCAGCGTGATCATGAGAGCCCACTATACCCTGATCGGTCGCGGGCGCTGGCAAGACCCTCTAGAATGTTGCCACCTTGAGCGAGACTCCATCCAACGCCGCCGGCGAGACGATCAGCACCGAGGTCGTCATCATCGGCGCCGGTCCCTGCGGCCTGTTCCAGGTGTTCGAGCTGGGGCTGCTCGGCATCGGCGCCCACGTGGTCGACTCGCTCAAGCATCCCGGCGGTCAGTGCGCCGAGCTCTATCCCGACAAGCCGATCTACGATATTCCGGCGCTGCCGGTGTGCGGCGCGCAGGAGCTGGTCGACCGCCTGCTGCAGCAGATCAAGCCCTTCAAGGCGCGGCTGCACCTCGGGCACGAGGTGACGGAGTTCACGCGCGCCGAGAACGGACGCTTCCGGCTCGGCACGGCGGGCGGCGCGCGCTTCGATGCCGGTGCGGTGGTGATCGCCGCGGGGCTCGGGTCCTTTCAGCCGCGGCGCATCGGCGTCGAGGGTGCGGAGAGCTACGAGGGCAGCGCGATCCAGTATCGCGTCAGGAATGCCGCCGAGCTCGCGGGCAAGCGCCTGGTTGTCTTCGGCGGCGGCGACTCGGCGCTCGACTGGACGCTCGAGCTCGCTCCCAAGGCGCGCAGCCTCGACCTGGTGCATCGCCGCGCGGAATTCCGCGCAGCCCCCGCCTCGGTGGCGCGCATGCGCGAGCTGGTCGCCGCCGGCCGGATGCGGCTCTTCGAGGCGCTGCCACACTCGCTCATCACCGAGGGCGCAGCCTTGCGCGGCGTCAACATCCGCGCCGCCGACGGCTCGGTGAATGCGCTCACGGCGGACCAGCTGCTGGTGTTCTTCGGGCTCCATCCCAAGCTCGGCCCCATCGCCGACTGGGGGCTGGCGCTCGAGAAGAAGGCGCTCAAGGTCGACGCCGAGAAGTTCCAGACGAGCCTGGCGGGCGTGTTCGCGGTCGGCGACATCAACACCTACCCGGGGAAGAAGAAGCTGATTCTCTCGGGGTTTCACGAGGCGGCGCTGGCCGCGTTCGCGATCCAGCATCACCTCTATCCGCAGAAGAAGCAGTTCCTGCAGTACACGACCACGAGCCCCGTGATGCATCAGCGGCTCGGAGTGCCGGACTGAGCGCCGCGGCGCTGCCCGGCGCACTCCTCTCCGAGCCATGGACCATCGCCTCGCCGATCTGCTGCAGCTGCTCGAGCTCGAGCCCCTCGAGGTGAATCTGTTTCGCGGCGAGAGCCGCGACATCGGCGCGCCGCAGGTGTTCGGCGGGCAGGTGCTCGGTCAGGCGCTCACCGCCGCGGCTGCCACCGTCGCAGGCAGGGTAGTGCACTCGCTGCACGCGTATTTCCTCAGGCGTGGCGACTGCAACGCCCCGATCGTCTACCAGGTCGACCGCAGCCTCGACGGCCACAGCTTCGCCAACCGGCGGGTGGTCGCGATCCAGCACGGCGAGCAGATCTTCAACATGACCACGTCGTTTCAGGTGACGGAGAGCGGCTTCGATCACCAGATCGACATGCCGCAGGTGCCGCCGCCGGAGAGCCTGCCGGACCCGGCACCGGCGCCGCAGCTGCTGGAGAAGCTGCCGGACAAGGTGCGGCGTTTCTTCGGCCAGCCGCGGCCTTTCGAGTTCCGCCTGGTGCAGCCGGTCGACTACCTCAGGCCCCGCCCCGCACCGCCGCTGCGCCAGATCTGGGTGCGCGCGGTCGGCAAGCTCGGTGACGACGAGATGCTGCATCGGCGACTGCTGGCGTATGTATCGGACTTCTTCCTGCTCGATACCGCGACGCTGCCGCACGGCACCTCGTTCCTCAAGCCCTCGCTCATCATGGCCACGATCGACCACGCCATGTGGTTTCACCGGCCGCTGCGGGTCGATGACTGGCTGCTGTGCGCCATGGACAGTCCGAGCGCCTCGGGGGCCCGCGGCTTCTCGCGGGCCAGCATCTTCGCGCGCGACGGCCGGCTGGTCGCGAACGCCGCCCAGGAAGGCCTCATCCGTCAGAGATAGGAGCGCGGCCGTGCAGCCGTTCAGCGGGCGCGGGCCGCGAGTGCGTCGATGTCCCTGATCAGCAGGGGATTGAAGCGCTCGGGCGCCTCCAGCATGAGGAAGTGTCCGCTGTGGGGCAGCACGTCGAGCGTGAGGTCGGGGAGCGATTTGCGGATGCGCTCGGCGTCGGTGGGCGCGAGATCGGAGTTGATGGCGTACACCGGCACGCGCACGCTCGGCAGCAACGTCGCGAGATCGAAGGCCAGCAGCTTCTCGAGCGTCGGGACCGCGACCGCCGGCGAGCGCAGCGACATGTCGTAGGCGACCTTCTGCACCAGCAGCGGATCGGCGCCTTTCTCGAACAGGGAATCGGTCACCAGCGTACGCGTCGCGCCGACGAAGTCGGCCCGGAAGGGCGCGACCTTGGCCTCGATCTCGCGGGCGCTGAGCGGCGGCAGGCCGACCGAGCGCAAGGCTTCGACCGCGATCACGCCGATGACGCGTGGACCCAGGCGGGGCACGGCGGCGAGCGCCACGGTGGCGCCCATCGAATGGCCGACCAGCACGAGGTGCGCGTTCGGCAGCTGCCGCGCGATGGTCGCGACGTCGGCGGCGTAATTGGCGATTCCCCAGTCGGTGCGGTTGGCGCCCGAGGCGCCGTGCCCGGCGAGATTGAGCGCCACCACCGTGTAGCGTTGCTTCAGGGCATCGATCTGCGCGTGCCAGTAGTCGGCGTTGCCGCACCAGCCGTGCACCAGGAACACCGCCGGCTCGCCCTGCCCGAAGACGCGGTACTCGAGATGCACGAGGTCGTCCGACATCGCGATGCGCGGACCCTCGTCGGCGACCGCGGCGGCGGCCGGCGGTGCCGCAGCGGTGGCAGGCGGCTGGCCGCCGGGGCTGCAGGCCGCGACACCGAGCGCGGTGATCAGCAGCAACCAGGTGCCTCGCGCCATCCGCCTCTCCTTCATCCGCCGCGCAGAACCTTGCCCGGATTCATGATCCCGTGGGGGTCGAGCGCACGCTTCACGGCGTGCATGAGCGCGAGCTCGGTGGGGGCAGCATAGCGCTCGAGCTCCGCCACTTTCAGCCGTCCGATGCCGTGCTCGGCGCTGAAGCTGCCGCCGAGCTCCGCCGCCAGGTCGTGCAGGGCCCGGCGCACCTCGTCGGCGCGCTCGAGCAGCGCGGCGCCGTCGGCGCCGCGCCCCTGTAGGTTGAAATGCAGATTGCCGTCGCCGACGTGGCCGTAGGCCACGAGGCGCGCATCGCGCACGTGGTCGGCGACCCAGGCGGCGCCGCGCTCCACGAACTGCGGCAGGGCGCTCACCGGTACCGAGATGTCGTGCTTCAGGCCCGGACCCTCGTGGCGCTGGGCCTCGGGGATCGTCTCGCGGATCTTCCACAGTGCGGCGCGCTCGCGCCCGCTGCGCGCGACCACCGCATCCTTCACCAGGCCCGCCTCGAGCGCCGCGGCGAGCGCCTCGGCGAGGAGAGCCTCGAGCGGTTCCGCGGCGCGCGCCGAGCCGAGCTCGCACAATACGTACCAGGCGTGCGGCGCGCCGAGCGGATCGCTGACGCCCGGGATGTGAGCGGTGGTGAGCTCGATGCCGATGCGCGGCATGAGCTCGAAGGAGCTGATGCAGTCGCCGCTCGTCTCGCGCAGGTGCGCCAGCAGCCTCACCGCAGCGCGCACGTCGGCGACCGCGGCGAGTGCGGTGGCGGTGCTCTTGAGCTGCGGAAAGAGCTTGAGGCTGGCGGCCGTGATCACACCCAGGGTGCCTTCGGCCCCGAGGAACAGGCCCCGGATGTCGTAGCCGGTGTTGTCCTTGCGCAGCGCCGTCAGTCCCGGCAGCACGCGGCCGTCGGCCAGCACCACCTCGAGCCCCAGTACCAGGTCGCGCATCATCCCGTAGCGCAGCACGTGCACGCCGCCGGCGTTGGTCGAGAGATTGCCGCCGATCTGGCAGCTGCCCTCGGAGCCGAGACTCAGGGGAAAGTGCCGTCCAGCCTGTTCGGCGGCCTGCTGGACCTGAGCGAGGATGCAGCCCGCTTCCGCGACCAGCGAATAGTTCTCGGGGTCGACGCTGCGCACGCGGTTGAGCCGCGCGAGCGACAGCACCAGCTGGCGGCCGGTCTCGTCGGGGGTGGCGCCGCCGCAGTAGCTGGTGTTGCCGCCGTGGGGTACCACGCCGACGCGCGCCGCGTTACAGCTTGCGAGGAGCTGCGCGACCTGCTCGACCGAGCGCGGCAGCGCGACCGCCAGCGCGCGCCCCCGGTAGAGGCGGCGATGATCCGTGAGGTAGGGCTCGCAATCGGCGCCGATGAGCAGATCCCCGGCGCCGAGAATCCCGCGCAGCGTCCCGAGAAAGTCCACCGCCTGGGTGGTCGCGTCAGTTCGCGGAGCCGAGCGAGCGCAGCGCCGCGATGCGCTCATCGAGCGGCGGGTGGCTGAGGAACAGGCGCTTCAGCCCGCTGCCGACGTCGCCGCCGGCGATGCCGAAGGCAGCCATTTGCTGGGTCGGCAGAGGCTCGTGCACCCGCTTCAGCTCCTCGAGGGCGGCGATCATGCTGGAGGTGCCCGCGAGCTGCGCGCCGCCCCGATCGGCACGGAATTCGCGCCAGCGTGAGAACCACATGACGATCATGGTGGCGAGCACGCTGAGCAGCAGCTGCGTCACCATCACGGTGACGAAGTAGGCGATGCCACGGCCGTCCTCGGAGCGGAACAAGGCGCGGTCGACGATGTTGCCGATGACGCGCGACAGGAAGATCACGAAGGTGTTGACGACGCCCTGGATCAGGGTGAGCGTCACCATGTCGCCATTGGCGACGTGGGTCATCTCGTGACCCAGCACCGCGGTGATCTCCTCGCGGCTCATGCGCTGCAGGAGGCCGGTGCTGACGGCGACGAGGGCGGCGTTGCGGCTCATGCCGGTGGCGAAGGCGTTGGGCTCGGGCGCGTCGAAGATGCCGACCTCCGGCATGCCGACTCCCACCCGCTGGGCGTGTTGCTGCACGACCGAGACGAGCCACTGCTCGGTCGGATCACCCGAGGCGCCGACGACCCGCACGCCCATCGAGCGCTTCGCCATCCACTTCGACATCGCCAGCGAGATGAACGAGCCGCCGAAGCCTAGGAAGGCCGCGAATACCAGCAGGCCCGACAGGCTTCCGCCGTGCACGGCGAGCCAGGTGTCGAGGCCGATGAGATGCGCGACCACCGACAGCACCAGCAGGACCGCGAGGTTCGTCAGCAGGAACAACAGGATGCGTTTCATGGCGGATCTGGGAGCGCAAAACGGGGCAGGCACTGTACCGTTACCCCTGGTTCCTCGCCAGCCTTGGGGCGGCGGGCGGCTTTTCAAGGCCCGCTCAGGAGATCACGACTCCGAGGGCCCGACCGACCAGGAAGCTCACAGTTCCCGCCCCGCCGCCGATCAGCACCATGCGCAGCGCGCTGCGCAGCGCGTCGCGCCCGGTGAAGAGTGACAGGGTCAGTCCGACCGCGAACAGCATCACCGCAGTCGCGCCGGCCGAGACCGCTACCGCGGCCGTCCCGGCCATGCCGGTGAGGAAGGGGACGAGGGGCACGAGGGCGCCGGCTGCGAACGTGACGAACGATGCGCTCGCCGCGCGCCACGGCGAGCCGAGATCGTCCGGATTCAGGCCGAGCTCCTCGCGCGAGAGCACATCGAGTGCCTTGTCGGGGCGCGCGAGCAGCGCGTGGCTCACCGCGCGCGCCTGCTCGAGCCCGACGCCGCGCGCCTGGTAAATGAGGGCCAGCTCCTCGGCCTCCTCCTCCGGGTACTCCTCGAGCTCCGCACGCTCGAGCGCGATCTGGTACTCGTACATCTCGCGCTGCGAGCGCACCGAGATGTACTCGCCCGCCGCCATCGAGAGCGCGCCGGCGAGCAACCCGGCGGCGCCCGACATGAGCACGTAGCCGCGCGCGACGCCGGCCCCGGCCACTCCCAGCACCAGGCTGAGGTTCGACATCAGCCCGTCGTTCACGCCGAAGACCGCCGCGCGCAGGCTCCCTCCGAGAGTGCTGCGATGACGCGCCCCGACTTCCGCGAGCGAGGTGGGCATGGCGTGGCCGGCGATGCTGCCGCCGAGGGCGCTGTAGATCGACAGCCCACGCAGCTTCATCGCCGCCAGCACCGGGCGCAGCGCGGCCGGCTCGAAGCGCTTAAGGAGTCGCGCTACCACGCGGGCGCGCAACGATGGGCTGAAAGTACGGGGGGTGGTCGGCGCCGGGCCGCTCTTAGCCGCGGCTTGCTCCCAGCGGGAGGCCTGCTCCTCGGCGGCCAGCGCCAGCTGCTCGAACAGCGAGCGCTTGTGGGTGTCGGGCTCGGCGGCCGCCACCCGCCGGTACAGCCAGGCGGATTCCTTCTCGTGATACCAGCTGTCGACGCCGGGGGCGATCAATACTCGTCCTGTTCCTCGTCGCCGTCCTCGTCATCCTCGTCGAGGTCGTCGTCATCGTCCTCGTCGTCTTCCTCGTCCCACTCCTCGTCCTCCTCCGACTCCTCGTCGTCGTCGGACCAGCCCTCGGGCTCATCGATGCGCTCGAGGTCCATCTCGTGCCACGCCTCGAGGTCGAGCTCCTCGATGTCGCCATCGAGATACTCGATCTCGACCAGCTCCGAGTCCTCGTCAACCGACAGTACGCGGAACTGCTCCTCTTCCTCCAGGTTCTCGTACCACTGGCCGGGAACCGGTTCGTAATCTCTGCTCACCGCGCCGCCACCCCTCGTCGAGCCTCTTCGCCGCGCACCAGTTTAGGGGCTCGCCCTAAGTTGGGCAACGCAGTGTCGAATGCGTATAGTTTTCCACCATGACCGCCCAAGCTCGGACCAGCGCGGCACCCCTGCTGCGGGCGCGGCGGCTCGTGGTGAAGGTCGGCTCGGCGCTGCTGGTGGGCGGTGACAGCGGGCGCGTCAATCGCGCCTGGCTCGAGACACTGGTCGAGGATCTGCTGCGCCTGCGCCGGCGCGGCCAGCAGCTGATCCTGGTGTCCTCGGGCGCCATCGCGCTCGGCCGCCGGCGGCTCGGGCTGCGGCGCGGGACGCTGCGCCTCGAGGAGAGCCAGGCGGCCGCGGCGGTCGGTCAGATCCGCCTGGCACATGCCTACAAGGAGCTGTTCGAGGAGCACGGCGTGACGGTAGCGCAGATGTTGTTGACGCTCGAGGACAGCGAGCGGCGGCGCCGCTATCTGAACGCGCGCGCCACCCTCGAGGCGCTGCTCTCGCTCGGGGCGCTGCCGGTGATCAATGAGAACGACACGGTCGCGACCGCCGAGATCCGCTACGGCGACAACGACCGCCTCGCCGCGCGCGTCGCGCAGATGGCCGGCGCCGACTGTCTGGTGCTGCTCTCGGATGTCGAGGGCCTCTACAGCGCCGACCCCAACAAGGATCCGCGCGCGCGCATCGTCCCCGAGGTGCGTCACATCACCGCGGACATCGAGGCCATGGGTGGCCGCAGCGCCTCGCCGGTGGGCTCCGGCGGCATGACGGCCAAGATTCTCGCGGCCAAGATCGCGGTCGCAGCCGGCTGCCACATGTGCATCGCGGCGGGCTACCACAAGCACCCGCTGCGGCGCCTGGAGGAGGGTGCGGACTGCACCTGGTTCGTGCCGAGCGCGACCCCGGTGGCGGCGCGTAAGCAATGGATCGCAGGCACACTGCGCCCGGCGGGCGCGATCACCATCGACGCGGGCGCCTGGCGCGCCTTGCTCGACGGCAAGAGCCTGCTGCCCGCAGGCGTTACCGCGGCGCGCGGGCGTTTCGAGCGCGGCGACACCGTGAGCGTGCTCGCCGCGGACGGCGCCGAAGTCGCCCGCGGCATCATCGCCTACTCCGACGCCGACACCGCGCGCATCATGGGCCGCAAGTCCTCCGAGATCGAGGCGCTGCTCGGGTTCCGCGGCCGCGACGAGATGATTCACCGCGACGATCTGGTGCTGCTCAGGGACGTCGCCCCCGCGGCGCCCGCGGTGCGTCAGGCCTGAGCTACCCGTGAGCGCGGATCGTACCCATGAGCTGATGGAGGGCCTCGGTAAGGCCGCCGTGGCGGCTGCCGCAGTCCTCGCGCACGCGAGCACCGCGCAGAAGAACGCAGCGCTCGAGGCGGCGGCGGCGGCGGTGCGCGACCGCAGTGGGGAGATTCTCGCGGCCAATGAGCGCGACGTGGCGGCGGCGCGTGCAGCGCACGTGGGCGGCGCGCGGCTCGAGCGGCTGCGTCTCGATGAGAAGCGCATCGAGGCGATCGCGGCGAGCATTACCGAGGTGTCGGCGCTCCCGGACCCCATCGGAACCACGGCGGCGGAATGGGAGCGGCCGAACGGCCTCAGGATCCAGCGTGTGGTGGTGCCGCTCGGCGTCATCGGTATCATCTACGAGAGCCGCCCCAACGTCACGACGGACGCGGGGGCCCTGTGCCTCAAGTCCGGAAACGCCGCGATCCTGCGGGGCGGCTCGGAGAGCCACCATTCGAACGCAGCGCTCCATGCCTGCCTCGCCGCCGGACTCGAGGCGGCGCGGCTTCCGCTCGGCTGCCTGCAGCTGGTGCCGACCACCGACCGTGCCGCGGTCGGCTACATGCTGGCCGGGATGACCGAGTACCTCGATTGTCTGGTGCCGCGCGGCGGCAGGAATCTGGTCGCGCGCGTGCAGCAGGAGGCGCGCGTACCGGTGATCGGACATCTGCAGGGCAACTGCCACGTGTACATCGACCGCGACGCGGACGTACGCATGGCGCGCACCATCGCACTGAACGCCAAGATGCGCCGCACCGGGATCTGCGGCGCGGCCGAGACGCTCCTCATCGACCGCGCCTGCGTCGCGACGCACCTCCTGCCCATCGTGCGCGACCTGCTGGATGCCGGTTGCGAGGTGCGCGGCGATGCGACCGTGCAGCAGGCGGATGCGCGCGTGCGCGCGGCGAGCGAGGACGACTGGTACACCGAGTATCTGGACGCCATCATCGCCGCGCGCGTGGTCGATGGGGTCGATGCCGCGATCGCGCACATCGCCCGCTACGGCTCGGCGCACACCGAGTCGATCGTCACCGAGAACCAGGCGACCGCCGAGCGCTTCCTCGAGCGGGTCGACAGCGCGATCGTGCTGCACAACGCCTCGACGCAGTTCGCCGACGGCGGGGAGTTCGGCATGGGGGCGGAGATCGGCATCTCCACCGAGCGCTTTCACGCGCGCGGCCCGGTCGGCGTCGAGCAGCTCACCAGCTACAAGTACGTCGTGCGCGGCGCCGGCCAGATCCGGCCCTGAGTCCTCAGACTGCGTCCGGTTTGCCGTGCCCGTGCGGGTGCCCCGCATCGTGCGCGCGCGGGGCGGTGGCGCAGCGCTCGCAGTTGACCCAGCCCGAGTCGCCGTTCGCGTAATGCTCCTTCTTCCAGATCGGCAGGCGGTGCTTGATCTCGTCGATGATGTAGCGGCAGGCGCGGAAGGCTTCGTCGCGGTGCGTCGCGCTCACGCCGACCCACACGGCGAGCTCGCCGATGCGCAAGTCCCCGACGCGGTGCGCGCACGCGGCATGAGCGATCCCGAAACGCGCTACCGCTTCCTCCACGATGCGCTCGGCTTCGCGCACCGCGAGCGGCTCGTAGGCCTCGTACTCGAGATGCCGCACGCGCTGGCCCTCGTTGTGATCGCGCACCCAGCCCTCGAAGGCCGCGTAGCCGCCGCAGGCCGGATCGGCGAGCGCGCCGCGCAGGGCGCTCACGTCGATGGGGACGCGCACGAAGCGAAACGGGGCAGTCATGCTGCGGCCACGATCGAGGTCTGCTCAGCCGCCCGCGACCGGCGGGATGAACACGATCGCATCGCCGTCGGCGAGCGGCGCCGACCAGTCGCCGAACTCCGAGTTGATGGCGACCCGCAGCACGGCCGGATCGAGCGAGAAGGGGTACCGCCGTGCGAGCTCCGCATAGAGCTCGCGGGGCGTGCGCGCCGCCGTCACCAGCGACTCGGTTCCCCGCCCGGCCTGCTCGCGCAGCAGCGCGAAGTACTGCACGGTCACACGCCGGGTGGCCGCCACCGGCGCCCCGTCGAGAGTGCTCATGGCGGAAGCATATTCCTCGGGAGTGTTGGCGTTGTCGAGCGCGCGCGGGTTGGGCTCGTCGATGAGCTGTACGTCGGCGCCCAGCAGGAATTTGCGCGGGCAGTTCTGACCGCGCGCCACATAAGCGGCGAGCGCGCCGCGGCTGGCCGGCTCATACACGGCGCACAGGGGCTCGGGCAGCCGGTCGTGGCTGGAGCGGAAGGCCGTGGCGAGCCGCTCGGGCGCGCGTGCACGCAGCAGGAACTCGAGCGTCGCCGCATCGAGCAGCGGCAGGTCGCACGCCAGCACGAGCCAGGCGCAGTCCGGATAGCGTTCCTGGGCGGCGATGATCCCGGCGATGGGACCTAAGTTCTCGCGCGTGTCCTCGATCTGCTCGAAGCGCCCGCGCAGCGCTTCCGAGCGCTGATCGGGGCGCACCGAGACGAAGGCCCGCGCGACGTGCGGGGCGAGCAGGGTCATCGCCTGCTCGAGCTGCGTGCGGCCGCCGACCCGCAACGCCGCCTTGTCCTGGCCCATGCGGCTGCTGCGCCCCCCGGCGAGCACCAGGCCGTAGAGCGGCGCGCTCATGCGGCTCGCCGTGCGCGCCGGCGCGCGAAGGGACGCCGGCCTCCCGCCTTCGCCATGAGCCGCACGCCGCCGATCTCGATGTCGTGGGAGAGCGCCTTGCACATGTCGTAGATGGTGAGCGCGGCGACCGCCGCGCCGGTGAGCGCCTCCATCTCCACCCCGGTGCGGTGATGCACCGACACCCGGCAGCGCACCACGATCACGCCCGCGCGGCGCTGCGCGATCTCGATCTGACAGTCATCGAGCGCGAGCGGATGACAGAAGGGGATCAGCTCATGGGTGCGTTTGGCCGCCATGACACCGGCAAGGATTGCGGTGTCGAAGACCGGGCCCTTAGCCGTGCGATGGCCGCTGGCGCGCAGCGCACGGGCTACCGCGGGCGGCAGGCGGATGCGTGCCTCGGCCTCCGCCGTGCGATGCGTCACTTCCTTGCCGCCGACATCCACCATGGCCGGGCGGTTGCGCGCGTCGAGGTGCGAGAGGCCCGGCCGCCGCATCAGCCACCGATGTAGAACATCTCGACCTTAGGCGGCTCGCCTGCGCCGTGCGGCTGGCTCGCGCGCAACTCGCTGTAGCGGTCCCCGCGCCTGAGCCACACGCCGGCGATGAGCTCGAGCAGCTGCTCCTCGCTCGCCCCGCCGCGCAGCGCATCCCGCAGGCTCGTGCCATGAGTGCCGAACAGGCAGGTGTAGATCACGCCGTCGGAGGACAGGCGCACGCGCGTGCAGTCACCACAGAACGGCTGCGACACCGAGGAGATGAAGCCGACTTCGCCCTGGCCGTCCGCGAACGCGTAGCGCTCGGCCACCTCGCCGCGGTAGCCGGGCTCGAGCGAGGCGAGCGGCCAGCGGGCGGCGATGCGTGCCGCCAGCTCCCTGGACGGAACCACCAGCGCCGAGTTCCAATGGTTGCGATTGCCGACGTCCATGTACTCGATGAAGCGCACGATCACGCCCGTGCCGCGAAAGCGCTCGATCAGCTCGAGGACGGCGTGGTCGTTGACTCCGCGCTGTACCACCGTGTTGATCTTGATCGGCTCGAGTCCTGCACGGCGCGCGTGCTCGATGCCCTCGAGCACCTCGGCGGGGCTGCCGAAACCGCCACTCATGCGGGCGAACACCGCTGGGTCCAGGCTGTCGAGGCTCACGGTGATGCGCTTCAGGCCCGCCGCCTTGAGCTCGCTCGCGTACTTCGCCAGCAGCACTCCGTTGGTGGTGAGCGCGACGTCCTCGACGCCCGGGATGGCCGTCAGGTCGCCGATCAGGTCGGTGAGGTTCGCGCGCAGGAGCGGCTCGCCCCCCGTGAGGCGCAGCTTTCGTACCCCGAGCTGCACGAACAGGCGCGTCAGCCGCACGATCTCGTCGAACGACAAGCGCTCGTGCGAGCCGAGAAAGCGATACTTCTCGTGATAGGTCTCGCGCGGCATGCAGTAGGGGCAGCGGAAGTTGCAGCGGTCCATCACCGAGATGCGTAAGTCCCGCATCGGGCGTCCGAGCGTGTCCCGCGGCGCGCCGCGCCGGGTGAGCGGAACGATGACCTCAGGAGTGGACATGTTTTGAGTATGGGACGGAAGCGGGGTGCTGGCTATGGGTCGAAAGAGGCAACGCTCCGCAGCCCTCAGGTCCAGCGGAACAGCCGCGTGACGAAGCCCTTCTTGTAGGTGTTCGGTCCCGGCGGCAGCTCCACGAAGCCGTCGGTGCCGGCGAGCGAGGTGAAGTCGCCCGAGCCGTTGGTGGGAGCGGGCATCGCCCAGGGGCGTCCCCAGTCGTCCTGCTCGATGCGCACCGGCAGAAAGTTTGTCAGCGGCGGGTTGACCGTGACCGGCGCGCCGAGCGCCAGCCGCTCCGGCAGCGGCGAATTGAGCCCGAGGCTCGCGAACAGCGCGGGCAGCACGTAGCGGGCGACGCATACCAGGGTCGAGACGGGATTGCCGGGCAGGCCGAATACGGCGGCACCCGAAGGTGCCACGCCGAACCACAGTGGCTTGCCGGGCCGCTGCGCCACTTTGTGAAAAATGGCGTGCACGCCGAGCTCCTCCAGCACCTGTGGCACGAGGTCGAACTTTCCCATGGAGACGCCGCCCGACAGGACCAGCACGTCGTGCGTTTCGAGGTGAAACCTCAGGCGCTCGCGCAGCTCGTCGGCATCGTCCTGGATGTGGTCGTCCGCCACGCGCTGGAAGCCGTGCTCGCGCAGCGCGCTCACGATCGCGTAGGCGTTGGAGCGCCTCACCTGGTGGGCGAGCACCGGCTCGCCCGGCTCGATGAGCTCGTTGCCGGTCGAGATGACGACGAGCATCGGCTGGCTGCTGACGCGGATGCGCGCCATGCCGGCTCCCGCAGCGATCGCGATCTCCGGGGGACGCAGCCGCGTGCCCGCGGACACGAGCAGCGTCCCCTGGCGGGTGTCGCTGCCGCGCCGGTGCACGTTCTGCCACGGCTCGACCCGCACCGCCGCGCCGAGTGCCGCCTCGCCGGCGCTCACCGAGAGCTCCTCGACCGGAACGACGCTGTCGCAGCCCACCGGCAGCACGGCGCCGGTCATGACGTCGATGCAGGCGCCGCTGGCGCCGAGAGTCAGGGGCGGATCGCCCGCGGCCTGCGTGGCCTGCACGCGGAAGGCGCGCCGGCCGGCGGCCACCGCCTGGCTGTCGAGCGCGATCCCGTCCATGGCGACGCGGTCGAAAGGCGGCTGGTCGCGCTCAGCGTAGATATTCTCGCGCAGCACGCCGCCCGCGCACTGCGTGAGCGGCAGCGACTCGATCGGCATGCACTGCAGGTGCTGTCCGATCAGCGCATCGGCTTCGACGGGTGTGAGCACTCAGGGTTTCTTGCTGTCCGCGCTCTTGGCCTTGAAGACCTTCACCTGCTCGTTGAAACGGTCGGCGACGCTCTGCAGCTGGTCGATGGCGGCGTTGTGCCTCTGCGTCTCGACGCGCTGCATGTCGGCCTTCTGCTCCGGCTTGATCTTGTCGCCGCCCTTGGCGATCGTTTCGTCGAGCTCCTTGTCGATGCAGGCGACGTACTCGTTGACGGCCTTGTTGTATTCGGCGACCGCCTTCTGCCCGGCGAGCATGTCCTGCAGCGTGGCGTTCGCGCCGTCCGGGAGCTTGTCGGGAGCAGCGGGGTAGGGGCAGTCGGCGTAAGCCGCGCCGGCCGAGAGCGCCGTCGTGGCGGCGAGGGCGAGCAGAACTTTCATACTTAGGGTTCCCGGGCGCATGGAAAAGGACCGCTATCTTAAGAGGCGCTCGGGACCTAAGGCTACTGCCGGGCGCGGAAGCAGCCGCGCTCGTGATCGTCCACGACCCCTACCGCCTGCAAGTAGGCGTAGACGATGGTCGTGCCGACGAAGCGAAAGCCACGCCGCGCGAGATCCTTCGAGATGCGATCACTGAGCGCCGTGCGGGCGGGAGGCCTGCTGCCCTTGCGGTGGTTGACGACGGGCAGGCCGTCGACGAACGACCAGAGATAGCGGTCGAAGGAGCCGAACTCGCGCTGCACCTCGAGAAAGGCGCGCGCGTTGGAGACGGTGGAGTCGATCTTGAGGCGATTGCGTACGATACCGTCGTCGCGCCTGAGCGCCGCGCGGCGCCGGGCGTCGAAGCGTGCCACCTGGCGCGGATCGAAGCGCGCAAACGCACGCCGGTAACCGGCGCGCTTGTGCAGGATGGTGGACCAGGAGAGGCCCGCCTGCGCACCCTCGAGGATCAGCATCTCGAAGAGATGCCGGTCATCGTGCGCCGGACGCCCCCACTCCTCGTCGTGGTAACGCTGCATCTCGGGGTCCGCATGGCGCGCCCAGCGGCAGCGCGCCGGTGCGGCCCGGCCTCTGGGCCTCGTGGTTGTTGCGCTCACGGGCTGTCCTCGCACCCCGTTCGTGTCGGGTTAGACTAACCGAATCCATGCAGCGTCCGTTGTCCACTGTCCTCGCCGTCCTGTGCGGCGCCGCCTTCTTCTTGCCACGCCCCGCCCACGCCCAGGCCGGTCCCCCGTACATTACCAACGACCCCGGTACGCCCGGCAACGGCAACTGGGAGATCAATCTGGCCTCGATGACCAGCACCTCGGGGGGAGTGACCGCGTGGCAGATGCCGCAGATCGACATCAACTACGGGCTGGGCGAGCGCATTCAGCTGACCTACGAGGTGCCTTACGTCGTGCAGAGCGCGAGTGGCGCACCGCAGGTGAGCGGCTGGAGCAATGCGTATCCGGGCATCAAGTGGCGCTTTCTCGATCAGGGCGAGGGCGGCTGGCAGATGGCGATTTTCCCGCAGTACGAGACCGCGGGCTCGGCGAGCGCACAGAGCAAGGGGATCGCGGAGGAGGGCTCACGCGTGCTGCTGCCGCTCGAGGTCGCGAGAAGCTTCGGGCCGCTCGATCTTGACTTCGAGGCGGGCTACTACTTCGCACACCGCGGGTCCGAGGAGCGCATCCTCGGCCTCGTCGCCGGGCACAGGTTCACGCCGCGACTCGAGCTGGACGCCGAGCTCTACAACGATCACGCCATGGGGGCGCTGCCCAACTTCACCACCCTCGACGTCGGCGGCCGCTATCGGCTCGGCCGCGGATTTCTGCTGCTGTTCATGGCCGGACGCAGCATTGCGAACTCGAGCGGGGAGATCGACTTCATGAGTTATCTGGGGATCCAGATACTGCTGAGCGACTATGGGCTGAGCCTCGAGAGGCAGGAGCCATGAGCCTGCGGCCACCCGCAAGCCTCGTGCGTTATGATGGTGGCGCCGTCGGCTTTCACTGGAGCATGGCGCTGCTCGTCGTCATCGTCGGCGTGCTGGGATTGCTGCACGACTCCTGGCCGAAGGACACGCAGAGCTTCTGGATCAACATCCACGCGCTCTGCGGGCTGCTCCTGTGGGCTCTGCTCATGGCGCGTCTCTGGTGGCGGAGCAGGCATCCGCCGCCACCGCTGCCGCCCGAGGCGGGCGAGCTCTCGCGGGCGCTGGCGCGCCCGGTGCACCTGCTGCTCTACGCATTGCTGCTCGTCACCCCGATCCTCGGCATCGTGACCTTCATCTGGCACGGGCGCGCGTTCGATTTCGGGCTCTTCAGAGTGGATTTCGGGGTGCAGAAGAATCGTGCGATCTTCCACCCCACGGAAGACATTCACGGCTACCTGGCGTACACGCTGTTCGCCGTGGCGGGCCTGCACGCGCTCGCCGCGCTGTGGCACCACTTCATTCGCCGCGACGGTGTGTTATCGCGGATATGGCCCTGAATAGCCCAAGCGCTCAAAGAGGTCCGTACAGCACTCGGACCAGATCCATCACCAGGGCCCTGACCGACTCCGCAGTGACCTCTGCGATCGCGTAGTCGCCCACCGCGTTACCGCCGCGGCCGTCGGACGTATTCCGCTCGAAGTAGATGCGCCGAGTCTCGCGATCCGGCCTGGCCCGGAGGTAGGGGTAACCCCCGTGACCATGACCCAGGCGCGCGTGTCGGCTGACGGGGATATCGATGCGCGCGCCACTTCCGTCGCTGAGCGCTCGCGCCGCCACGCCGCGCGCATTGAGTGCCTGGGCCATCTGCTGGAGGGCAGGTGTAATCACACTGGCCAGGCAAACCGTGGCGGCTTGAGTGAAATTCTCCTCGGCCGCGCTCTTGCCGGCCATCTCGTTCCGCGCCTGTGCCACACGAGTCTTGTGGTGGGCGAAGATGGCATCCAGCTCCTGCTCGATGTCTTTGGACATACGCGACTCTCCGATCTCAGGCGCCCCGGAGTCCGAACCCTGCGCCGACTGCGATGTGTCTCACGCTTCTGAGCGACTGGAGTTCGACGCAGCCGGAGGCGGCGTGACTTTCATGCCAAGGATAATAGGCCTCGCATGTCCTGGCGCACGATTCTCATCATTGTGCTGGCATCACTCGGGCTGTGGCAGGGCTATGACAACTGGCGCTTGCGGCGACTCACGCCTCGCGCTCGCTACGACATCACGGCACGAATCCTCGGGCGCGAGGATTACCACGTTGATCGACTCTCTGACCTCGTTCCGGAGGATCGTGCGCTGGGCTGGGGGCCCATGTCGGACAACCGGGTCCTGCGGGCCTTCGAGATCACGCAAGCTGCACGATTTTACTCGTGGGTACCCAGGGAGGCTCTGCCGATTCCCCGACGCGAGGTAATAGAGCACAGTGCCAACACGCATGTGATTCCGGCCGACGCGGGCGTGCGCCGTCGACTCGAGCGCTTGCGCATTGGCCAGGTCGTCCACCTGTCGGGGTTCCTGGTCAACGCTGTGAGAGACGATGGCGCGTACCTAAACACCTCGCTGACGCGAAGCGATAGCGGCCCTGGCTCATGCGAGGTCCTCCTCGTGGAGCAGCTTGAGGCGTGGTGAGACCCGGTTACGACTTAAGCGTCGCCTCGAGCGCATCGGGCGTGGCGCGGCGTCCGCTGATGCGCTCGATGTGGATGCGGTAGAAGACCGGTGCGCGCTGCCCGCGCAGCTCGGTGGCGACGCTCGCCGGCTGCCACCACAACTCGCGGCGCTGCAGGCTCGCGAGCGCATGCGAGCGTGCCGCGGCGTGCGCCGGTGCGTCGGTGAGCTCCTCGAACCGGCCGAAGACGATGACGCTCATCCATTCCCTGTCACTCAGTCGCTCGTCGACCTCGAGGCAGACGCGCGGATTGGCGCGCATCCACTCGATCTTCTGTCCGCAGGTGGTGAGGCCGTAAACGTGCTGCCCGTCGTAGCAGAAGTTTACGGGCACGATGTACGGCTGCTCCGCGCGCACGCACGCGAGACGGCCGAAATCGAAGCGGCCGAGTGCCGCGCGGCACTCCTGCTCTGTCATCTCGTCGATCAGCATGCGTGCCGCAGCGGCTCAGGCTGCGTCTCCGTTCTCTTCAGGGCGACCCTCGAGCAGCTGCGCGAGCGCCCGGCAGGCGTCGGTGACGGTGAAGATGCCAACCAGCTTGTCGTTCTTGGTGACGATGGCCGAGCCGATGTGGTGCTCAGCCATGGTGCGCGCAACGGTTGCCACCGGCGTGGACGCCGGAACGACGCACGGCTTGTCGACGTACGCTTCGCGGACCTTGAGCTCGCGCTCGTCCGGGTTGCCGAAGTCGGGCCCGAGCACGAGCTTGATGTCCCGATCCGTGAGCACACCGACGATCCTGCCAGCGGAAGTGACGGGCAGATGCCGGAAGTGACCGGCGCGCATGATCTTGTGGGCCTCGGCGAGCGGCGCATCGATGTCAATCGAGTGCGGGAAGGGCGTCATGAAGGCGATGACTTGTGGGTTGTGTTTCACGGATGACCCGCCTTACAAAGCAAACGACATCCCTTCAAGGGCCGGGGCCCGGCATCGGACCGCCTTCCTTGGCCTTGCCGATCGCTTTCACGAGCAGCCTGTGCATGCTCTGATCCTGGCCGGCATGAACGTAGCGATCCGCGGTTGCCAGCACACTCTCCAGAAGCTTGAGCCGTGATTGCGCATGGAGCAGCGCGCGCGCCATCTTACCGCGGTCATCATCGGCGTCTGCGGCCCCGGCGGCCAACTGCGCCGCCTCCCTGAACTCCGCCGCGCTCAGCCTGATGGGCACCTGATCCGTTCCTGGCGCTCCGTGGCTGCTGCCGCGTTGATCGCCGCGAAGTACGCCGTTGATGATGTCGGTCGTCGTAATGATCCCGACCAGGTGGTCGTCGGAGTCGGTGACAGGCAGGGCGTGAATGCCATGCTTGATCATCAATCTGGCCGCCTGCTCTACCGACTGATTTCCGCCGATGGTGATCGGCGGTTGACGCATCAGCTGGTCGATGCGCAGGCGTTCATTCAGGTAGTCTGCGCCGATCCCGCCTCGCCTCGGCAAGAACGCCTCAAGCTTGAGAAGGTCGGCGGAGCTGAGCATCCCCACGACCCTGGTCTTGTCGACAACAGGAAGATGATGAAAAGGATGGGCGGAGAATATCCGCAAGACCTCCGTCGCCGGCGAGTGGAGGTCGATCGAGACGGCAGGCTCGCTCATCAAGCGATTGACAGGATCGGTGGAATGCATCTCGCGCGCCCCCGGGCGTGCCGGCTCTCTCCAGCTCGACTGCTCGGGATGATTCGACCGGCACCTCTCGAAAGGAATACGTAGATGCCGTTTGCCGCCTGCGGCGGCGGTCGGGAGCTCCCACCCGACTGACCGCCGGCAGCTTGGCTGCGGGCGCTTGCCGGCTCAGGTTTCTGCGCGCCCGGAGAGATTCGAACTCCCGACCCTCAGGTTCGA